>Ga0209692_10004385_pt1 | contig 12821 bp, 9 predicted proteins | sample tdDd472_FD_187129 | JGI IMG/M metagenome (GOLD analysis project Ga0209692, IMG submission 187129) | Marine sediment microbial communities from the Atlantic coast under amendment with organic carbon and nitrate - tdDd47.2 (SPAdes)... | ecosystem: Environmental > Aquatic > Marine > Coastal >...
CCCAATGTGGTACCATGCAAGATTGTAAGTAAACACTATCCAATCCCAATGTATCGAGCATCTGTCGACCATATTCTACCGCTGCTGCGGCTTGAGGGGAACCGCCCAAACGAGCACCAATATCTTTGGTTAAGCTTCTCAACCATTCATAGGCCTGGCCATTGGTGAGCGCTTCGTCATAAATCTCACGAATAAAGAAGGCTTCTTCCTCATATTTACGCGACTGCGCATAACCATCAGATAATGAAGTAATTAAAAATATAAACAGAAATACATAACAAACATATCGTCCCATTTTGCACTATTTTTGAAGGTAAACTTAGCGATTATTAGTGGTTTTTGAGGATTTCATAATGATCGCAATCGCGATTATTTTTTTCATAAAATCATAAAATCTAAGTCCATTTTTAGCAACGAAAATAAATTCCGCGACAAAAACATCAACCGATTAAAATATCGTTTTAAAAATTCAAACAAAATAAAGTACCAAATCAAAAAAAGGAACTTAGTTTATCCTAAACCCCCTTTTCTACTCTATACAGGCGTTTTATGGATTTTTTAGAAGAAAATGGTTATTTTAGTGGTGCAATTCAAAAAAGTTTGAGTTTTTTTTAATAAATTTGTAATTGTAAAACTTACAATAAGTATAAAATGAAAAAAATCAGCAACGGCTGTTTTAAAATATAATTTGGTTTTATTTGGTTAGGGCTGAGGTAGTGCTGTGGTGGCGCTGCCTCTTTTTTTTTGCCTTGGCCCAAGCTGAAGGTTGCTTTCTCTTCCTTTCCAGATCTTTTTTTACTGCTTTATACCCTAATTATGAGCTACACGGCTGGCAGAAAGGTTCACCTGGCCAGTGACTACTACTATTTTATCATTTCTAAAGGAGAATCCTTGTAGATACATATTTATTTTTATTATATTTGTACCATTCACCTACACGCCATCACTTCACTTCCAATTACAAGTCCTTTCGTATCTCCCCCACGATATGAATACATGCAGAGAAATGAATAAGAAGGTCATCTTCTAATTTTCTACCACTTATCAATAATGAATAATATTCACGATAGGCATAGCTATAAGCTTGCTATAGTAGCACGATTGTATTTTAGTCTATTTCACAGGCTATGCCGTACTAGTCGTTTAGCGTTTCCCCTCACACATTTTGAAACACAATTTTCAAAGATGAAACGCATCCTGTTAATCCAGTAAGCCTGCTATTCCTAGAGAATGGTTAATTATTGGAGCAATAGATTTGTTTGAGTATGTGTAGTGGAGAAAGTATTTTTCTTTATTTCTCCACTACCACTCTTTAGCAGCCAGGCATTTTCAATTTACAAATACGGCGCTGATCGTCAGATCACTATCTTTACTAAGGGAAAGGGATTGTTTATTTCGAATGAAATACCCACTTTGGGGTTCGAAGGTGAGTTGTTGTTCTGATTTGATCAATGGTGAATTCGTCTTATTGAGAATGAAAATTCGTTCTACGTCATGCTGATTGAAGTCAATTGTCAGCGTGCGTGTTTTCAAGGATGAATCCAATGCCGTATAGCGCAAAGTTTTCAACCTTTGCGCCTCCATTACACTATCGATTTGATATTTATCTCTCCAGGCTGGCTTATTAATATCTGCTCGAACAAAGATCGCCAGTTCTTTCTCAAAATCAATTGAATCTTGAACCTTGTCCTCCTTTTCTCCGTTAATTTCAATTTCTTTCCTAATCGAAGGTTGGGTCTTTTCTAAGCGAGTGATTTCAGTCTTGAAAAAAGAACGTAAATCGAAAAATGCGGCATCTGTCTCTTGACCAGGTGCATTTTCTTCCGTTTGACAAGCTAAAAGGCTGATCAATAAGAAGACTAAAATCCCGGCATATCGCATGCTATACATACCTAATATTTGACAAGTCAGGCCTTGGCGGTGAGTCGCGGCTTGGCTCAGGTTTCCTGATAAAGGTCACTTACAGCAACAGCTCTCCGTCCATTTCAGCAGGAATGGGCAAACCAAACAAGTGTAAAATAGTAGGAGCTATGTCTCCCAGTTTGCCGTCTTTGAGCTGTACGTCTGTCACCTTCTTACTAACAAAAATACAAGGCACTGGGTTCTTGGTATGAGCCGTATTGGGTGTACCATCCTCATTCTGCATATAGTCGGAGTTGCCATGGTCGGCAATGATAATGATACTATAGTCATGGGCTAAAGCCGTGGTCACTAGTTCTTTTGTACAGCCGTCCACTACTTCTGCCGCTTTTACGGCCGCTTCAAATACCCCGGTATGCCCCACCATATCGGTATTGGCATAATTGAGGCATATAAAATCAGCTTGGTTTGTATTGATGTCCTCCACAATGGCTGCCGTCAACTCTAATGCACTCATTTCAGGCTTCTCATCGTAGGTAGCGACCTTCGGTGAAGGTATCATGATGCGTCGCTCTCCTTCAAAGGTAGCTTCTCTTCCACCGGAGAAAAAGAAAGTTACATGCGGATATTTTTCTGTTTCGGCAATCCTAACCTGCGTTTTCCCTCCTGCTGCCAAGACTTCTCCTAAGGTATTTTTCAAATCATCCTTGGTAAAAAGGACCGACACATTCTTATAGGTACTGTCATAACGTGTCATCGTCATATAGTGCAGGTCGAGCTTTCGCATATCATACTCAGGCATATCCTGCTGCGTCAGCACTTCAGAAATCTCCCTTGGCCGATCCGTTCGGAAATTGAAGCATAAGACCGCATCTCCATCTTGGATACTAGGAATCGCGGCGCCATCTCCATCCAAACACTGGATAGCGGGTAAGAATTCATCTGTTTTGCCCTCTGCATAATTTTCGGCTATTAGTGCTAAGACATCTTCCGTTCGTTCTCCCACTCCTTTCACCAATAAATCATAGGCCAACTTGACGCGCTCCCATCTTTTATCACGATCCATGGCATAATAGCGGCCAATGACCGTTGCCAGTTGGGTGGGTTGATCCTCAATATGTTCCAGTAGATCGCTCAAATATCCTTTTCCACCTTTGGGGTCAGTATCTCGACCATCCATAAAGGCATGGATATAGATCTTATCGAGGCCTGCTTCCACAGCGATATCGGTCAAAGCTTTCAGGTGATTGATATGAGAATGAACCCCACCATCAGAGACCAATCCAATCAAGTGGAGTGCTTTATTTTCTCGTTTGGCATAGGCCAGTCCTTCCTGTAAGGCAGGGTTTGTTGCCAAGGTTTTATCCCTAATTGCTTTATTGATCCTTGCCAACTCCTGGTAAACCACTCTCCCCGCCCCTATATTCAGGTGCCCGACTTCGGAATTGCCCATTTGCCCGTCAGGCAAGCCTACCTCTTCCCCATAAGTAATGAGTTCAGCATTGGGATATTGTTGATAAAGGCTATCTACAAAGGGAGTCTTTGCTTGTGCAATAGCACTGACTTCCGGCTTGGGACCATGGCCCCAACCGTCTAAAATCACTAAAAGGACACGATTCTTTTCCATAGGGCACAAAAATAGTAACTTACGATTGAAGTAGAAATATGTGGCCGATAAGTTGGATAAAATTTAATACTTAATTTACCTCCTTCCCCGCAAAACCTTTAGAAATCTTTAACAAAAGCGAATGGGGATCTTTCTTTAAAATATTTTATTACATTTTAATCACCTGAAAATCAAACAATTATTACCCAATACACTAGTCCCCCCATCAAGATGAAGTACGAAAATCAGATTAAAAACCGTTATTAAATTAGCGGTAACTCAACCTTCCCCAATTAGTAGGCGTTACTTCCAGAACAGATATTCGTCTTAAAGACAGATTGAGAATTCAATGAAATATCAATCTTTTTGAATAAATTAGTATTATTTTCAATATATACTTGAATCACATACTAATTGAGGAGGAAAACGGTGACTAACAAGACTTTCTAATTGTTTTCTCATCCATTACTTTTCCTTCTGCACTACTTAACTAAATAGCATTACCATGAAAACGCTATTGTTTTTACTATTTTTTTCATCGCTAACTACTACCAACGATTTCAGTTTGGCTAGTATTACAAAGGCCATGAACACTGGAGATGCAGAAGCTTTAGGTCAGTATTTCGATAATTCTATTGAATTGTCGATACTGGATAATGAGGATATTTACGATAAAGCGCAAGCTATCCAAATTGTAAAAAACTTCTTTAGCCAACACCAGCCTAAATCCTTTAGTCAACTTCACCATGGGTCATCCCCCGCCAGTGATTCACAATATTGCATTGGGAATCTTGTTACAAGTGACAGTACATATCGAGTTTACATCTACATGAAAATGGGTGCAGGAAAAACGGTGATACAAGAAATTAGATTTGATAAAGAATAAGGAGAACTAGCGCTCAGCACCAAAAGAAGGGGAGGCGGTCATTGATCGCCTCCCCTTCTCAATTTATAGGATCACTCACCTACCATTCTTTCTTCAATACGCCCATACCGAAAAGCGCAAAATCATATTTGACAGGATCGACGGGATCAAAAGCCCTTAAGTTACGAGTGAGTTCAAGTACGGCCTGCCAATCCCTTTGCTTGCGTTTCAATAAACCAAGCTGTCGCGCTACCCGATCTACATGAACATCCAAAGGCATTAATAATTGACGACTTGGTATCGATTTCCAAAGACCAAAGTCAACCCCCTTCTCATCTTTTCTCACCATCCAACGAAGAAACATATTCAAGCGTTTACAGCTAGATTTTCGGGCGGGGGTGGCGATGTGCTTTCGCGTGCGTTGTGGGGCATCTGGGAGTGAGAAGAAATGCTCGTGAAACCCTATTAGGGCTGCTCCTACATGTTCGTCTTTAGCGGATAAATGCTGGCTAAAGGCCTTCTCTAAGGAGTTCTCTTTTTGGTAATAAAACTGTAGGAAATGTAGGAAGTAAAGCGTATCAGTATATTGAAAAGTCCGATGCTTAAAGGAAGCGAAGCGTTGCCGGTCTTTCTCTTGGTGATTAAGGATAAAATCGTGGGGTGCTCCATCCATCAACTCAATCAGTTCCAGCGATTTATTAATAATCGTCTTGCGTTGTCCCCAAGCCAACATAGCCACCCAAAATCCCATAATTTCGACATCCTGTAGTTTGGTAAACTGGTGTGGAATGCCAATCGGATCATCCGTGATAAAGTCTTTTTGGTTGAATTGATCGGCGGCCTCGTTTAATATTTTTTTTAATCGAATGGGGTCCATCGCTATTAATTGAAGAATGATTCCTGGCCTACTGCTAGTTGCTAAGCACAAGGCCTTGTCATCAAACAGCAGAGGAAAAGATTTTTTTTATCAAAGCTATGTGAAAATCAGTCTCCGATAAAATAATAAAAACAAAAAGCAGTTACATATGTAGCACCTACTATACTATGACTGCAACAACCACATATACCTTATTACTAGCGGCCATTTATTTAGGAAGGAAAGCTTTGGCGGTAAAATAACCGCCATTACAGCAGAGAAGTGTAATTGTTAGTGGAAGGCAAGTAGGAGTCGGAACAGCACTAGCATTTTCAAATCATTCTTCCTCATCCCTATAGCTAAGTGAACAACAGGAACATCAGCCTTCCTTTTGAGGTTTCTCGTATAGCTTAAATTTCGCCAAGCCCATCTTCGCCAATCGGTGATTCATAGAAACCCGCAATACGCCCAATCCATATTTGATACTCCGTGACAAGTTGATCGAGGAAGCTTCTTCGAAATATTTGGTAGGACAAGTTACTTCGGCAATGGGAAATCCCGCATAGATAATTTGAGATAGCATTTCATTATCAAACACAAAATCATCTGAATTGCCATTGAAGTTGATCGTATCCAGCACGTCTTTACCAAAAGCACGATAGCCGGTATGGTACTCCGATAACTTATAATTAACCAGTAGGTTCTGCACCAAGGTCAGAAATCGATTGGCAATATATTTGTACACTGGCATCCCTCCTTCCAGCGCTCCCTTCCCCAATATACGTGACCCAAGTACAACAGGATAGAGTTCATCTCCGATAATATTCACCATGGCAGGTATCAACTTCGGGGTATATTGATAATCGGGGTGTAACATGATAACGATATCACCTCCCAACTCTAAAGCCTTATTATAGAGGGACTTCTGGTTTCCACCATAGCCCTTATTTTGCTCGTGTACAATGACATGATTGATCCCAATTTTCTTGGCTAGCTCAGCGGTATTATCCCTACTGGCATCATCGCATAGAATGACTTCGTCAACCAAGTCAAAAGGTATTTCGCGATAAGTTTTTTCTAGTGTCTGTGCAGCGTTATACGCCGGAAGCACAACAATAACTTTCTTATTCTTATACATCTCGGTGTGGATTGTCGCGCAAAGATATACTGCTATGGAAATTATTCCTGATTTCCTACTAATAATTTCAACAACGATTACCTGCTATGACCTATATAGTACCCAATCCAACAGCTGATTTGTGGGATGCCAAGAGACAGATCCATGGGGCATTAGCCTATGATAAGGAAAGAAAAAAGAAAGGAGGCTTAGGTATAAGCCAAAAATACTGTTGGTGGGCGTTCTTCAGAACAGACCCACCAACAATATCTGGAGACGTGTTTCAAATAAGTGTATAAGCATTATTTCCTCCGTAGTATACAGGGAAATCTATTGATCTTTCATTAATACAACCAGTTCTTCTTTTACGAACTTACCTAATTCAGAGACATATTCTCGAGAGAAGTCAAAATTGATTCCAGCCGCTGCATAAATCTCCTTGATCGGACGGGTATATCCCATTTTCAAGGCATTAATGTAATTTTCAATGGCTATTTCTGGTTGTTCTCGATATTGTTTCCAAATCGCAATGGCGCCTAATTGGGCCATTCCATATTCGATATAGTAAAAAGGAACTTCAAAAAGATGTAACTGTTTATGCCATAAGTATTCTGAATATTGCTCTAATCCGCTGCGATCCACTTCCGAAGAAGTAAAATCTTTTAAAATGCTCAACCAAGTTTCTCTTCTTTCACTACGATTGTGATGTGGGTTGGTATAAATCCAGTGCTGGAACTTATCGATCGTGGCGATCCACGGCAATACTTTCAACACATTTTCCAACTGCCCGATTTTGGCCCGTCTAAGGTCATCCTCGTTTTGAAAGAAGATATCCCAATGGTCCATGCTCAATAATTCCATCGTCATCGCTGCTAATTCTGCCACTTCAGAAGGAACCCTTTTGGCTGAACTCAATTCATAATCGTGTGTGAGTAAGGAATGAATGGCATGCCCACTTTCGTGCATGAGCGTTCGCATATCATTCAGAGAATTGGTTGCATTCATAAAGATGAAAGGAATGCCCGATAAGTGCAATGGCATATTGTATCCACCTGGTCGTTTCCCCTTGCGAGACTCCAAGTCTAGGTGTCCTTTATCTCGCATAATTGTGATGGCCTCTCCGAAAAAAGGATTGAGTTGGCTCAGGCAAGAAATCGCTTTTTCTACCAAATCATCTGTTTGTTCAAAGGGCCGAAGCGGTGCTTTACCACTTGTATCGACATGCAAGTCCCAGGGACGCAAAAGCTTCAAATCCAAAGCCTTTTTCCGAAAGGAATTTAGGTCATCGACTATAGGTAGTATTTCGAATTGAATCGACTCGTGAAAATCGATACAATCGTCAACCGAATAATCAAATCGCCCAAGGGCCTTAAATTTAAAATCTCGAAAGTTCTCAAAGCCTGAATTTCGGGCAATTTCATGGCGTTTTTCCAACAAGTCATCAAACAATTGCTCTAAATGCAGTGTATCCTTACGAATACGTTGGTTGATTTTGTGGTAGATCGCTTTTCGATAGTTTCGATCTGGTTCTTCCAACAAAGTACCTGCCTTTTGCAAGGTCATTTGACGGCCATTGACACCAATGGTCATTTCTGAAAAAATGCGGCCATACTCTTTCGACTTTAGCTGCACCTGAGTGGCTAAAGGAATATTGTCTTCTCGAAATAAATTTACTGAATTCAAGATACCACGCAGGTAGATAAAATAATCCTCCTGCTTTAGTTCATCTTTGTATGGGGAGTCTACAAGAATCTTATTCAGTTGGTTTTCAAAAGACGTGATCCTAGGAGCTAGCTCTTGTACCGCATGTTGGTACAGATCAGCTGCATCCTTGTCCCCGCTGTTCACTGTTATTTTAATATAACGCCATGCAAACGACTCGCTAACTACCGCATCAAGTTCAGATCTGTCTTTAATCCAATCTTCTAAATCTTGTACACTATGAATAGGTCGTCCTAATAGGTTGTCGTAGTATGGTTTTAATTCGCCCCAAACCGTAAGCTTAAAATTACGGGGTAGAAATTTTTGCCTTCTAGGTTCAGGTACCGTAAGCGCAGTAGCTCTCATATACGTATGCTTTTGGGTGCCGTATCTGTCTGGGTTAATCCTCTTAAAATGAGATTATAATTGTGGTTTACGAGTAAAGTTCTCCAAAGTTACAAGTAGCCAGGGGCATCGTTTTCTCAGTTGCACTGTAGTTTTATTCTTCTTCGTCAGTAGTAGTTTCATTTGTAATAAGTAATCCTTTGTCGTTTAGATAATTAAACCACTTGATTACTTTTTTTATATCGCCGATCAAAACTCGATCACGATCATAATTAGGTAAAATTTCTGAAAAATAATTATTTAGCTCTGCTGGAGAAGCACTGGCTTTGACCGGTGGATGGTCTTCCAGTTGGTCCAACATATTGCGAAATACATTCTTCAATTCAGTCGTATCTCCGTCATCAGTATATATGCCAATAGATTCTAATGGGGTGAATTGATGTTTTCGAGCAGAGGCAAAACGTTTCTTACCTGTAGTCAAATCCTCGATGATTAATCCGTTCCCGCGATTAGCAGCCATTTTAAATAGCCCGGGTAATCCACTGACAGCAATGAAATTGTCTAAATTCATAGTAATTGAAACTCAATTTGTTTAAGTACAAATGTACAAACAAAAGAGGAATTTAAGGTTGGATGGATTGAGTCTTCGTGATTGAAACTGTGGATTTTGTAAAAATCCGCTAATCTTAATTGGGTATTGGGTTAAGACGCTGCACTAGAACTAAAGACTATATTGGAAGGGGTTCGTGTTCGTCTCTTGGGGAGATGTGTCGGATTAGCCGTAAAACTAACGAAAAAAACCTATAGGTCAAAAAAAAATGTGATATTAATTAGACTTTAGTTTGAAGTGTTCTAAATGAAGGCTGCCGAAGTTTTCTGCGCTGTATGAGAAACTTCGGAAGTCTAATTATAAGAGGTATTCTTAATACGCCAACAAATACTGCAATTGTTTCTTAAAACGCTCTACCGGTAAAAAATCAGCTTCCAAGGCGGCAGAAAACGGGACCGGCGTATCCAAACTCGCCGCTCTCAGTATCGGTGCATCCAATTGATCAAATAAATGCTCCCCTATGTAGGCAGCCAGTTCCCCTCCAATCCCACCAAAAAGCGTATCCTCATGCAGAATAATGACCTTGTTGGTTTTTGAGACGCTTTCTTCAATGGTGGCATAATCAATTGGCAACAGCGTTCTCAAATCGATGATATCGGCAGAGATACCCATTTCTCCCACTACACGTGTAGCCCAGTGCACCCCCATCCCATAAGTAATGACCGATAGTTGGGTACCCGTCTCCACGTACTTGGCTTTCCCGATGGGTAGTGTATAATAATCAGCAGGTACTTCTTCACTGATACTGCGATATAAGCCCTTGTGCTCAAAAAACAAGATCGGATTGGGGTCTTCAAATGCAGCCAGTAGCAATCCCTTAGCATCTGTCGGAGACGAAGGATAAACGACTTTTAAACCCGGCGTATGCGTAAACCAGGCTTCATTGCTTTGGCTATGAAAAGGTCCGGCCGCCATGCCGCCGCCAGTGGGCATACGCACCACTACATCGGCTGCTTGCCCCCAGCGGTAATGAAGTTTGGCCAAATTATTTACAATCTGATTGAAACCACAACTTACAAAGTCGGCAAATTGCATTTCCACCATAGCCTTCGCCCCCTTCAATGCTAAGCCCAGCCCTATGCCTATAATAGCGCTTTCGCACAAAGGGGTATTCCTTACTCTTTGATTGCCAAATGCCGCAGTAAAGCCTTCCGTAATTTTAAAAACACCTCCATAATCGGCAATATCTTGTCCCATCAACACCAATCGCTCATGCTTTTCCATGGCTTGGTAGAGCCCATTTGAAATCGCATCCACAAATCGCATGCTTTTTTTCTCCTCTCCAGCAGGCACTTTCAATTCCTGGGTATAGGGCGCATAAATATCCGCTAACTCCACCTGCCGGTTAACGGTAATAGCTGGTGCCGCATCAACCCCTTTCAAGGCCTTCTCTATTTCTTGCTTGAATTCCTTTTTAGCTTGCTTTACTTCTTCAGCTTGCAATATTCCCAGTTCCAGTAGGTAAGTTTCATAATTTTGAATGGGATCTTTTAATGCCCACTCTTCCATCAAATGCTTGGGTACATATTTGGTGCCAGAGGCTTCTTCATGTCCTCGCATGCGGAAAGTGCGGCATTCGAGCAAAACAGGTGCTGGGTTTTCTCGCATCTCCTCAGCCAGTTCACTGATGCGATGATAGACCTCCAATATATTATTTCCATCAATCGTTTCAGCTCGCATCCCGTAGCCCAAGCCTCGATCGGCCAGGTTTTCACAACGGTATTGCTCCTGCACGGGCGTGGACAAACCATACCCATTGTTTTCAATCACGAATATCACTGGCAATTGCCATACCGCCGCAACGTTAAGAGCTTCATGAAACTCTCCCTCACTAGTTCCACCATCTCCCGTAAAGGCTAGAGAGACTTTAGGTTCCTGTTCCAGTTTATGCGCCAATGCCACTCCTCCCGCCAATGAAAGCTGTGGCCCTAGATGAGAAATCATTCCCACTATTCCGTACTCCATCGTACCAAAATGAAAAGATCGATCGCGCCCCTTGGTGAAACCATTTGCCTTGCCCTGCCATTGACCAAAAAGGCGCTCTAAAGGAACTTCCCGACTGGTAAAAACGCCAAGATTTCGATGTAAGGTAAAAATGAGCTCATCCGTTTCCAATGCCAGCGTGGCTCCTACAGAAATAGCTTCCTGTCCAATGCCCGAAAACCATTTACTCACCTTACCCTGCCGCAGTAACTTGAGCATTTTCTCTTCAATCATTCTGGGTTTTAGGAGCTTAAAATACAGTTGACGTAAGACTTCATCTGTGGTGGTTTTTCGATCAAACGTCATTGAGATTTTGGTATGGGTTGCCATGATATGTCTTTTGTGGTGCTTTGGCCATGATATTATCGTGTTCAGCATCAATGCAACGAAAGCTTGTTATTTACGTTCCACGATACTGAGCGTGTATAGCGCGCAAAGGTACGGGATTTAGCAACGATAATTCAAAATTAACTGGCCTTGTTGCCAGCGATTTCTGATGTGAAGATGGACGCCTGCCTGGATTTTCTCCAGAACAGACAGGGCGGAATAGGCATCCTCATGGCTTTCATTCCCATTTCCAACTTCCCATTTCCGATTTTTGAGCATCTTTGAGCTAGAAAACAAGGCCATCAATGGAACTATTTAGTTCGTTTTTTAAAAGGAAATTTTTAACTTTAGCAACGGCAATAGACTTTATGATAAAACGAGTTGTACAGAATGGAAATTAAAATTTTGCAGTAAGGCGAAGTTCGAAGAAGGAGCAGCTGTCGCCCCCCCCCAGGCGGGATAGCCATTAGCTACGCGACTGATGAAGAACGAAGACTTCCTGTAAAAGATAATTTAGCGCTTTACAAATTATCTTATAATAAAATCTAATAAGTAAGCCCCCTCTCTTCTTGGCGCAAATAAGGATATGGATCAATTCAATTTTACGCAAATAATTGTTCTACTGGTACAATGTATGTTGGTATCCGGTGTGCTACTGTTTTTGTTTTGGTTGCGCAAAATCCTAGGAAATGGTCTACTGTTTGCAGCTATTGGTGTATTTCAATACATGCAAGTTTTTTTGGTCCATACGGTATCTTATAAGATTTCTCCTGGAATTGTGGTTTCTCCTGGCTCGGCCGTATTTTTCAGTGCGAATCTTTTTATTGTATTATTGATTTATATTCGGGAGGATGCAAGGATCTTGAGAACGCTTATCTATGCCTTGGTCACTACCAATATTGTACTATCACTATTACTATATACCATTGGATTTAATATTGAAAATCCAGCTGTCCTTAATTCTTATCAATTACCCGCAGAATTCTTTGCGGTTAACGTACGCTTACTTTTAATTGGTACAGCTATCCTTTTTTTAGATGGCCTACTCATCATCCTTGCCTATGAGTATATTTCAAAATTCGTTTCTAGCTTATTCTTCCGCATTTTCTTTACGATGGCATTTGTATTGATCACAGATGCAATATTATTTTCGATAGGTGGATTCATCGAGCATGAGGATTTCAGGACAATTCTAATTTCAGGGGTTATTTCCAAGTCTGTAGCCGCTTTTGTTTTTTCCATTTTTTTTACGCTATACCTGCTTTTTCTAGAAAAAGCAGCACAAGATAGTGAGCCTGATACTTCCTTTCACGATGTCTTTTTCTGGCTCAGTTATCGACAAAAATTTGAACGAGTTAGTGTTGAAAAGGAACATCATCAAAAGGCTTTGTATGAATCTGAACGACGGTTCGAACTTATGGTTCAAGCTCAAACGGAAGTCATTATTAGGTGGAAGACAGATGGTACCGTCCTTTTTGTCAATGATGCTTTTTGCCAATTCTTTGGTCATAAACGGGAAGAAATAACAGGGCAATCCTTTTTTCCTTATAC
>Ga0209692_10004390_pt1 | contig 12814 bp, 13 predicted proteins | sample tdDd472_FD_187129 | JGI IMG/M metagenome (GOLD analysis project Ga0209692, IMG submission 187129) | Marine sediment microbial communities from the Atlantic coast under amendment with organic carbon and nitrate - tdDd47.2 (SPAdes)... | ecosystem: Environmental > Aquatic > Marine > Coastal >...
AATGAGGAAGATATCCTGCAAACTCCTCTTGAAAACACCTTTAAAGTATTAGGGCAATTAATTGAAGCACCTATTCCACCTGCCTTGAAAGACCGTATTTGGGATTTTTCAATAGAAGAGGTACAAAAAATTGCCTATCGGAATCAGCAATTGGATCACTTGTTTCATCCGCTTCTAATAAAGTTGATTGAAGATGATCAACAACAAGATCTATTGTTGGAGATTTCATCTAGAATACTGGATCAATACCGGGCAGAAGACAAACCGCTTCCACAAGCGCTGTATTTCCATTACTCTGTCTGGGAGAGGAAGTATGGTAAAAAGATGATCCAGCAGTATATTGAGCATAGTATTGAAAAGGAGAATGAATTGGCTGCGCTGATCAATTATGTGATCAAGCAACAAGATTATAAAAAAGCTGAGCAGTTTGCTCGTTCGGCCATCAAATTGGCTGCATCTCAAGCCGAGAAAGTCGTCTACAAAACACAATTGCTCCGCTTAGCGGAATTGCAAAAAAACAGAAAGAAGTCTATCAAATTAGCAGAAGAACTCTTCTTGCAATCTAAAGAACTTCGATATTTCCGTAAAATCAAGCAAGCGGCAGCGGAAGAATGGCCAGAAGTGCTCGAGAAATTATTGTTGAAATTGAAAAAAATCGAAGAGAATCCAGCGGTCAATCAATTGCTTCCGCAGATTTTTGGTGAGGAGCAATTGGTCACACAACTCCTAGACTTCATCAAACGCTATCCCTCGATCGATCTTCTGTTAAATTTTGATAAGTTTTTGCTCCCCGATCATCAAAAAGAGCTTAAACCCATTTATGTGGCAGAAGTACAAAAGTACCTCAATGCCCATTTAGGCCGGATCACGTCCACCAAGGTTAGAGCGATCATTCAACATTTGCATCGACTGGGGGCACATAGCATCGGTAATGAGTTGGTACAAATCATTAGAAAAGATTATGCAGAACGTCCTTCTTTAATGGAGGAACTGTCCTTATTTTAACGGTATAGCATGAAAGTGGAACTATGGGTGATTGGCAAGACCAGCGAGAAGTACCTCAAAACCGGGATTGAGGTCTATGAAAAACGCCTACGTCATTATTTGCCTTTCAAGATGGTGGTGATTCCAGCGGTAAAAGCGGGCAAGGGGATTACAGCAGCGGCAGTCAAAGAAAAGGAAAGCCAAAGTATTTTAGCTAAACTTAAATCCGAGGATTTTTTGGTGCTTTTGGATGAAAAGGGAGATACGTTTACTTCTGTACGATTTGCTAAGCATCTCGACCAATTACTGATGCGACCAGAACGCCGCCTCATTTTCTTAGTCGGTGGAGCATTTGGTTTTTCGGCTGCAGTTTATGCTCGAGCACAAGCGCAACTCGCATTATCCAAGATGACCTTTTCTCATCAAATGATTCGCCTCTTTTTTTTAGAACAACTTTATCGGGCCATGACTATTCTTAGAAATGAGCCTTATCATAATGAATAAAAGCTTATGTCGATTACACTGATTATTTTGATCATGACCTGTGTCATTTCTTACCAAGCTTTGCAGAATCCGGTCATGAGTAGCCGCTTACTCTTTTATCCCTATGAGATCAAGCGTAAGGGAGAATTTTTCCGTTTCCTAACTTCCGGTTTTATCCACGGTAGTTGGCCACACCTATTTATCAACGTCTTTGTTCTTTATCAGTTTGGAACAATGGCGGAAGATGCTTTTAGTGCTCTTTTTGGAGTAGATTTTGGGAAGATCGTTTATATCGTTTTCTACCTGAGTGCCATTATAGTCGCTGGTATTCCTACTTACTTTAGACACCAAGATGATCTAGGGTATCGAGCCTTGGGAGCCTCCGGTGCAACATCTGCCTTGGTCTTCTTCTATATTGTTTTCTCTCCCTGGTCGTGGTTCCAATTTCCACCAGTACCAGCCATCGTTTTTGGTATTTTATATTTAGCCTATTCCTCTTACATGGACAAAAAAGGGATGGATAATATTGGCCATAATGCACACCTTTGGGGTGCGCTGTATGGACTTTTATTCACGCTAGTTTCCATCTATATTTCAAGGCCTGATTTGTTTAGTGTGCTCTTAGATCAGTTATTAGCGGGGCCGGTGAGTCCTTTCTAATGGAGGATAATGAAGGCTATCTCTCGAAAATAAACCCATGAAAAATCCCTGGAAAACACTTTCTGCTAATACCGTTTATAATAACCCCTGGATTTCCTTGAGTCATAGGGAGGTACTTACTCCGGCTCAAACGCCAGGAATTTATGGCGTCGTTCATTTCAAGAATTTGGCTATAGGGATTGTCCCGATAGACCAAGATGGTAATACCTGGCTAGTAGGCCAATTTCGTTATACTTTGAATGAATATTCTTGGGAAATCCCAGAAGGCGGCTGTCCGCTCGGTACCGACCCACTAGCTACCGCCAGAAGAGAATTGATAGAAGAAACGGGAATTAGAGCTAAAAAATGGGATAAAATCATGGATTTTCACACTTCGAACTCTGTGACCGATGAAGCAGGTATCGCTTACATAGCACGGGATTTAAGCTTTGGAGAATCCGAACCGGAAGAGACCGAGGAGTTAATCGTCCAAAAAATGCCTTTGGCGGAAGCTTTTTCCTGGGTCGCCGATGGCAAGATTACTGACGCCCTTTCAATTATGGCTTTACAAAAGGTGGAAATCATGCAGCTACGAGGATTGTTGTAGATTTTAAAAGTCTTAGCCCGGTTTCCCCTCAATCCAAATACCGCTTTAACAAACCCTGATAAGCATCAATCCGTCTATCTCGAAAGAACGGCCAAATACGTCTTACCGCCTCCGTTCTATCCTTATCAATCTCGATTACTGCGGTGCAAGCCTCATCTTGAGGAGCAGTAAACAATAATTCGCCCTGTGGTCCAGCTACAAAACTCTGTCCCCAAAAGTGAATGCCATTGGTTTGGCCAGTCCAATCCGGTTCAAAACCAGTGCGATTCACAGCTACTAAGGGTAAGCCATTCGCCACTGCATGCCCGCGCTGAATACTGATCCAAGCCTCCAACTGTCGACCTTGTTCCGATTCATCATCAGTAGTTTCATACCCAATCGCAGTTGGGTAAATCAGTATCTCGGCACCTGCCATCGCCATCAATCGTGCCGCTTCCGGGTACCATTGATCCCAACAGATTAGGACGCCCAGTCGGCCCACACTAGTATCAATGGGTTCGAACCCCTGATCGCCTGGTGTGAAGTAGAATTTTTCATAGTAAGCTGGATCATCGGGAATATGCATTTTTCGATATTGCCCTGCTATTGCACCATCTCGTTCAAAAACAACCGCAGTATTGTGATACAAGCCAGCAGCTCTTTTTTCAAAGAGAGAACTGACCAGAACAACTTCATTTTCCTTAGCTGCTCTCGCCAATATTTCAGTGCTGGGGCCCGGAATAGGCTCGGCTAAATCGAATAAATCCACCTCTTCAGCTTGACAGAAATAGATACTATTATGAAGTTCTTGTAAAACAACCAAGGTTGCTCCCTGGGCAGCCACCTTAGCAATGGCCTCTACGATGTAACTTAGATTTTCATCTTTATTGCTATGGCACGCATGCTGAATAATCCCAAGCTTTAGTTGATTCATTCTTATTCAATTGAGTTGTTTTAATGCGCCTGCTGGATATTGCATGCACAGGCAATGAAGGGAACCATGTTGTCGAATAATCGGCAGTGCATTCACCCCTACTACCTTTCGATCACTAAAACAGGTCTGTAAACGTTCCAGCGCTATCTTATCTTTTTCCTGTTGATAAGTAGGAACGATAACTAAATCATTCGTAATGATAAAGTTGGCATAGGTAGCAGGCAAGCGGTGGCCATCTTCTGGATCATAGCAAGCATCGGGCAAAGGAAGTGGGATTAAATGATAAGGCAAACCACCTAGTGTCTTCCAACTTTGGAGTACTTTTTCCATCCGTTGCAATTCGTCATAATGCATATCTTCAGGGTCGTCACACTTTACATAAGCCAGGGTTTGGGGATTACAAAAGCGTACTAAAGTATCAATATGTGCATCCGTATCATCCCCAGTCAAGTAACCATGTTCCAGCATTATAATCCGCTTGGCGCCGAATTCCTTTTCCAATCTTCCCATCAGCTCGGCTCGTGAAAAGCTGGGATTACGCTTGGGATGGTCTAAGCATTGCGCCGTGGAAATAATTGTCCCATCTCCATCACTTTCAATTGAGCCACCTTCCAATACTAGCTCAATTGTTCTTTTTTCGGTATCTCCGAAGGCGCCCTGATTCCAAAGCCCAGTCGTGATTAAATTATCATCGGCGGAGGGAAATTTATCGCCCCATCCGTTAAAGGTAAAATCTAACACAATGGGTTTGTCATCCTCCAGAACAATAATTGGGCCATGATCTCTTGCCCACGTATCGTTTGCAGGCAATTCGAACAATAGAATGTTCCGCCAATCTAGTGATGCGCCTAGCGCAGCTTTAGCCTCCACTTTATCCTCGCAAACTAACACCACCCTTTGCGTTGGTGTAATCAGCCTTAAAAGGTCTCGGAAGCAGCTTAGCACCTCTTGCAAATATGGCGACCAATCCGATTGGCGATGAGGCAATGTAAATTGTATGGCAGATTGCGACTCCCACTCCGCTGGCAAACGCCGATTCATTCTGTTATTCTTCATGGATAACTAACTAATCCCAAGAACATGTTTAAGTTTTGATCTTTGAGGTGAGAATCGTTCATTTTTTGCTGAAACGAGGCAGGAAAAGGGGATGGTAGCCTTAGCTACCAAGCCGTTTTTTCTAACGAAGTGTCAGCAAAAAAGGGGCATTCGTAACCCAATTATTAGAATTTAAACATGTTCTAAAAAGAAAGGGCATCTTTCAGCGTTAACCGAAAGACACCCAATGACAATTTGTTATTAGCAAGATTGTCTTGACTGAGCAAGACTATTCTTCAGTCATGAAAGGATATCGATAATCCTTTGGTGACACAAAATTCTCTTTAATTGTTCGTGGTGAAACCCAACGAAATAAATTCAAAACCGAACCCGCTTTATCATTCGTACCCGATGCCCGTGCTCCACCAAACGGTTGTTGGCCTACCACTGCGCCAGTTGGTTTATCATTAATGTAAAAATTCCCAGCTGCATTTTTCAAACGCTTTGCTGCCAGTAAAGTAGCCGCGCGATCATTGGAGAAAATAGCTCCCGTTAAAGCATAGGGAGAAGTTTTATCCACAATTTTCAAGGTCTCTTCAAACTGTTCATCCTCGTACAAATAGATGGTCAAAACAGGTCCGAAGATTTCCTCTTCCATTGTCAAATAATGAGGATTGGTAGTTGTGATAATTGTTGGGTCAATAAAGTACCCTTTTGATTTATCATATGTACCTCCCGCTATTACAGTAGCTTGTGGATCTTTCTTTGCACTAGCAATATATCCGGAAATTTTGTCAAAGGCTCGTTCGTCAATGACTGCATTAACAAAGTTAGTAAAATCTTCTGGAGTACCAATTTTAATAGAAGCAATATCTTCCAATAAGTATTTTTCAATTTCATTCCATAATCCCTTAGGTAAATAGGCCCTGGAAGCTGCGGAACATTTCTGCCCTTGGAATTCAAATGCTCCCCTAATCAAAGCCACTGCAACGGCCTTTGGATCGGAAGAGGGATGAGCGACCACAAAGTCTTTTCCACCAGTCTCCCCTACTATCCGCGGATAAGATCGATACTTATTGATATTCTTTCCGATGGTACTCCATAAATGTTGGAATACACCTGTACTTCCTGTAAAATGCAAGCCTGCAAAATCAGCATGTGAGAAGATGATATCTCCAGCCATTGGACCATCTACATAAATCAAATTGATCACACCTGCTGGTAAACCTGCTTCTTCCAAAACCTCCATAATAACCGCTGCGCTATAAATTTGCGTTTCGGCAGGCTTCCAAATAACGGTGTTACCCATCAATGCAGGAGCTCCAGGAAGGTTTCCGGCGATAGAGGTAAAGTTGAAAGGTGTAATCGCAAAAATAAACCCTTCTAATGCACGATATTCCAGTCGATTCCAGATACCTGGTGCACTACCGGGCTGGTGTTCGTATATCTCCGTCATGTATTGCACATTGAAGCGGAAGAAATCGCAGAGTTCTGCTACCGCATCAATTTCAGCCTGGAAAATATTTTTAGACTGCCCCAACATAGTGGCGGCATTCATTTTGGCACGGTAAGGCCCGGAAAGCAAATCAGCCGCCTTTAAGAAGATAGCTGCTCGATCTTGCCAAGGCATACCTTCCCAATCTTCTTTTGCTGCTGCCGCTGCCTCAATAGCAGCATGAACATGACTAGAATCGCCTTTATTGAAGTGCCCCAATAAGTGGCTAGTTTCATGAGGCGGGTACATGGCTACCTTATCATTAGTAGTAACTGCTTCCCCACCGATAAACATAGGAATATCAATCGTTTCTGCTTTTAGGGCTGCAAGTGCTGCTTTTACAGCTATTTTTTCCGGAGAGCCCGGAGCATAGGATAATACAGGTTCATTTTTTGTGGCGGGCACTTTAAAAAATGCGTTTGACATATATTTGTTGGTTTTAGACTATGAAGTTCTTTATCATTATCAATGACCTATCAATCTCTGATAGTAATAAACAACTTCTATTTGTTGCTATTCACGAAGCTACTTTCCAGCGAAAATATGACCATGAAAAGCATAGGCAAATGAAGGATAGTCTGGTTAGGAAGGATTTTAGCGCTGTATTTCACTCCTTCCCTAAATTAGTTAGGACTATGCGCGCGAAGATACAGGCTTTTGCGCAAAATTTCCAATAGGATAAAAAGAGAAAAACACTACAGGATGGAATGAAGTTCGGAAAGTTGACGAATTTCATAAGTGGGTTCTATCTCAAGGTAACGTTCTCGGTGATCAAAGTTGAACCAGCAGGCATCGATACCAAAATTTAAGCCCCCTTTTATATCGGCATTTAGGTTATCGCCGATGATCAATGTTCTTTCCTTGGAGGGATGATCAATACCTTTAAATACATGATGAAAAAAATCGGCATGTGGCTTGGCTACCCCGATCTCATCCGAGATAGCAATATAGGAAAAGTAATCATTGAGTCCTGTTTGTTTCAACCTTGATCGCTGAACCTCTTTTATTCCGTTGGTTACCAAGGCCAGTTGATACCTTTCCCCTACATAGTGAAGTAATTCGATGGCCCCTTCCATCATGGCCGTAGATTCGGACAAGTGTATAAGATAACGCTCACCGAAAGCCCGCTCATCTTCTTTCAATCCAATTTCCATGAAAAAAAGCTGAAATCGCTTGGAACGCAATTGCTTTTTATCCAAGGTGCCTTCTTCATAGGCTCGCCAACACTGGCGATTAATTTGATCGTAGATGACATTGTGCGCACTTTGGTATTCTACGCCAATGTCAGCCATGGACTGTGCTAATGCAAAACGTTGAGCTTCATTAAAATCAAGAATGGTATTGTCTGCATCAAAGAGTAGCCAATCGTAATTCATCATTGCTCCGCAGTTAGATGTTTGATATCCAATCCTTCAGGAATAAAAGGAGAGGCATCCCCTCCCCACTTGATGACTTCCCGAACGATAGTAGAGCTAATATGGGAATGCTCGGGTTGACTGATTAAAAAGATGGTTTCGATCCCATTACCTACAATCGTATTCATTTGTGAGATCGTCTTTTCATAATCGAAATCCGAAGCATTTCGCAATCCTCGTAATAAGTATTGCGCACCGATTTCCTGGCAATAATGTGCCGTCAGGTTTTCAAAGAAATCAACTTCTACCTTTGGTTCTGCTGCAAATACTTCATTCAACCATTTGATCCGCTGATCCAGATTAAATAGGTATCGCTTCTGAGAATTCTCTCCGATAGCCACAATGATTTTATCAAATAAAGGTAAGGCTCGTGTTACTAAGGCAAGGTGTCCAACGGTGATTGGATCGAAAGAACCAGGGAATACGGCAACTTTTGACATAGGCAAGTATTTATACACTGTTGCCGTAAATTTACATCTAAATATTTCTTACACAACATATCAGCCTATTATTCTAAAAGTCGGAAAGAATCCAGGAAAACATCGGCAGATTGATTGACCCCCATCCCTTTTTTCGTGACAGTCTGTACCGCATAATAACGCGAATTGACCACCAAGGCTTTAGTTTTGATAATAGCTCGCCCATTTAGGTAGTCAATACGCCATAACTTTCCTGGGTAATCATCCAGGTCAGTGTCTGTACTATACATCAACTCTCCTCTTACACTGCTCACTGCTGCTTCCACGGTTGTATCAAAAAAATCCAGCAATAATTCGGAAGAGTCGGAATGAACCGTATAAGCTGGATAATCGCAATAGCTTAGCATATAGACATAATTCTCTTCCGACTTATCATTCGTCTGAAAGTAAAAAGTATGGTACACTAAATTTCCAATCGGCGTCTTGACGGTGTCTTGCTTGTTTTCCATCTTGCCTGGTGACAGGATCCTAAACCGACCATCATAAGAAATCATTTCCTCCCATTGGTCTAGCACCGAATGCACTAAAGGGCCCTCTTGCGCCCCCAAGCTTGAAAAACTAAATAGCCCTAAGGCCGTTACTATAAAATATTTCCACTTCATGTGTGTAGCTTTCTTCTAAAGAGAAACAAAGGTAATAAAAGGTTGGTTGCTTTAACAAAAGGTTAAAAAAGGGTCATCTAAGCAGTTTTCGCATAAAAAACTTGCAAAATATCTGGAAAGCCCATACCTTAGTTTCATATTAAAACTAAGTAAATGCAGACAGCACACATTTCTAAACTATATCGCTCCTCTCTCGGTCTACTAACGGACCTTTATCAACTTACCATGGCTTACGGCTATTGGAAAGCCAATATGCATGAGCGGGAAGCTGTGTTTCACCTGTTCTACCGTAAGAACCCCTTTGAGGGCAACTTTGCGGTTAGTGCTGGACTGGCACTTGCTGTGGATTACCTCAAAGAACTAGCATTCTCTCCTGCGGATATTGTCTATTTGAGTACTTTGAAGGGATCCAATGGAGAAGCACTTTTTGATGAAGACTTCTTAAGCTATTTAGAAAACATGTCCTTTTCTTGCGATATCGACGCAATACCAGAAGGGACAATTGTATTCCCTCACCAACCTTTGGTGCGCGTAAAAGGTCCTATCATTCAAGCTCAACTGATAGAAACAGCACTCTTAAACATGCTGAACTTCTCAACCCTAGTCGCTACTAAAGCGGCAAGGATTGTCCAGGCAGCTGAGGGAGATAGCGTGTTAGAATTCGGGCTGCGACGTGCGCAGGGCGTTGATGGTGGATTGACCGCTTCCCGCTCTTCTTATATTGGTGGATGTACAGGTACCAGCAATGTTTTGGCTGGCCAACTGTTCGGAATTCCAGTAAAGGGAACACATGCACATAGCTGGGTAATGGGCTTTGAGGAGGAACTTGACGCCTTCGAGACCTACGCCAAAGCCATGCCGCACAATTGCATTTTACTGGTTGATACCTACGACACCATCGAAGGCGTTCGCAACGCTATCGAAGTAGGATTAGCCTTGAAGACCAGAGGATATGAAATGATCGGTGTAAGGCTCGATAGTGGGGATCTTAAAAATCTGAGCATAGCTGCTCGTCGCCTGCTAGATGAGGCAGGACTGACGCAAGCCTTGATTGTGGCCAGTAATGACTTGGATGAATATAAAATCTCAGCGCTCAAAAGAGCAGGTGCCCCAATAGATGTCTGGGGAGTTGGCACTCGCTTGGTCACGGCCTCCGACCAAGCAGCTTTAGGCGGGGTATACAAATTGGCAGCTATACAAGACGAAAATGGACAATGGCAATACAAAATCAAGCAGTCAGAAGACGCTATTAAAATCTCTAATCCTGGCTTATTGCAGGTAGTTAGGGCCATTGATCAGGATGGTTTCCCAATTGGAGATTGCATGATCGATGAGTGGCTGGAGAATTCCGTCCATGAAATGATTAGTCTTAGTAATCAAGAAGAAATTATTTTAACGGCTAATAATTCCAAAAAATTACTAGTCCCAATTTTCAGAAATGGTAATTTAGTTTATAATTTGCCAACATTGGATGCTATTAGGGCACACAGTTTATCTCAACAGGCCCTATTCGCCATGATAGATTTACCCAAATATCCACAAGGACTTGAATTAAGTTTGTATCAAATCAAACAGCAATTGTTGAATGATATTAACCTCCGAACCAATGGAATGGTTTCGAGTCCCAATTGAAAAAAGTGTATATGCCATATACCTACGAGTACCCAAGACCTGCTTTGACTGTTGACTGTGTTATTTTTGGATTAGATGAAAGTGCAAGTTTGAAAGTGCTCCTGATCCAGCGTGCGTTAGAACCTTATAAAGATTCTTGGGCACTGCCTGGTGGCTTTGTGGATATGAAAGAAGACCTGGAGGCCGCAGCCTTGCGAGAATTGGAAGAAGAAACAGGGGTTAAAGATGTTTATATTGAACAGCTATTTACCTTTGGACAACCCAACCGAGACCCTAGGGGGCGCGTCGTCAGTGTAGCCTATTACGCCCTCACCAATTTAGCCAATCACCCAGTACAAGCCTCCTCAGATGCCCGAAATGTCAAATGGTTTGAATTTGACAACATCCCTACCCTAGCCTTTGATCACGAACAGATTTTTGCCATTGCCATTGCACGCCTACGAGCCAAGGTACGTTACCAGCCGATTGGTTTTGAACTTTTGCCGGAGCAATTTACCTTGTCTCAAATGCAGAAGTTGTACGAGACGATATTAGGTGTTAAAGAATTAAATAAAAGAAACTTCCGAACGAGAATCCTAAAAATGGGAGTCCTCGAAGAGATTGGACGTCAAGAGGGCGTTGCTCATCGCCCGGCCATGCTCTACCGATTCAACAAAGAAAAATACGATCAACTGGTCAAAGAACGTTATGAAGGCTTGATAAAGCGTGGTGTAGATTTTGAAATTTAGCCCTACATTTGTGCCACGACCGCTATCTATTTATAGCATGGGGTGTTGAAATGGATCAATGATTCATTTTAAAACAATTTCCTAGGAATGAACCGCGAATAAAGTGCACTTGCGTTTTTTATTTGTACATTATTCCTTAGCTACGAAAACTTTATTTTGGCTGACTGACAACCTCATTTTCATGATCCAAAGAATCGACTATTTTTTCTTTGCAGCGCTCCTTTTATGTTCCGCTTGGGCTTGCCAATCTGAATCCTCCGCTGATAATAACAGCGATCAAGAAACCTACAGTAATGCGGTATTACCGTCCATTGAAGAAGACTTCGAAGAAGAGCGATTCAAATGGGGCTTTATTGATCCCTCTGGCCGACTAGTCATCCCCGATTACTATGATGAAGTCCGGGCATTTCAAGAAGGATTGGCTGTGGTCAGGCAAAAGGGGCGTTGGGGCTTTATTGATCAAAGAGGAAGAACAACGATACCTGTTCAATTTCGTGGTGCCTGGTCCTTTTCAGACGGTTTGGCCAGGGTATTGACATTCGACGGTAAAATGGGTTTCATCAACTCAAAAGGGGAATGGGTGATCCCTGCAGAATGGGAAGAGATTACTGACTTTGAAAATGGTAGGGCCCGAATTCGATTAAAAGATCGCTTCGGTTTTATTGATAAAAGTGGAGAAATTGTCATTGAGCCTTTGTACACCAAGGCCACTGCCTTTGTGGAAGGATTAGCCAGTGTCCAATACCAGGGTAACTATGGATTGATTGATACCAACGGCCAATTTGTCATTCCTGCCAAATTTGATCGAGTATATCCGCCCAAAGATGGCTTAGCTCGCATCAAATCAGGAGGTAAATTCGGCTATGCAGATGAAAAGGGAAATGTCGTTATTCCTCCTTCTTATATTGCGGCGAGCGACTTTGCGCAAGGCCATGCAGCTGTGGTGCAGGGTGAAAAATATGGGCTGATTGACATCAATAATGAGTGGAAACTGGAACCCATCTACGACCAACTTTTCTACGGTGGAGAAGGGCGTTGGATTGTGGCCAAAGATAATAAATTCGGGAGTGCTAATGAAGCAGGAGAAATAGTGATAGCTTTACAATTTGATGAGATGTATGGCTTTAGTGAGGGCTTGTCTTTCTACTTTGATCAATCTGAAAACATGTGGGGTATGTTGGATATTGATGGAAATGTCATCACGCCTCCAGTCTTTCCACTCGTATGGCCTTTTCAAGGAAAACTTGCCCGAGCTGTTGTAGAAGGTGGGATTGGTTATATCAATAGAAGAGGTAAAGTAGTCATACCTCCTGCTCATCTGGAAGTTAGAGAATTTGTAGAAAATCGTGCTGCGGTACAAGTTTACCGCAGATAACATTTAGAAGATCAATTTAAAATTCAAGCTACTTTTTATGGTTAGTATAATTATGGGGTCGGATTCGGACCTTCCTATCATGCGACAGGCGGCAGATATTTTAAAGGAATTTGATATTCCTTTCGAATTAACCATTGTCTCGGCACATCGAACGCCAGATCGAATGTTCTCCTTTGCCAAAGAAGCTCATCAAAGAGGGATCAAGGTAATTATTGCAGGTGCTGGCGGTGCGGCTCATTTACCAGGTATGGTGGCTTCTTTAACCCCACTACCAGTCATAGGCGTACCTATTAAATCTTCCAATTCAATTGATGGCTGGGATTCGATTTTATCCATCCTGCAGATGCCGAATGGTGTGCCGGTAGCCACCGTGGCTCTAAACGCAGCCAAAAATGCAGGACTTCTATCTGCAGAAATCCTGGCCTCG
>Ga0209692_10004391_pt1 | contig 12809 bp, 12 predicted proteins | sample tdDd472_FD_187129 | JGI IMG/M metagenome (GOLD analysis project Ga0209692, IMG submission 187129) | Marine sediment microbial communities from the Atlantic coast under amendment with organic carbon and nitrate - tdDd47.2 (SPAdes)... | ecosystem: Environmental > Aquatic > Marine > Coastal >...
TGAGCAACGATGTTGCGCAGCTGTTCTGCCGGATCATACCGGATTTGGCGCCCGGTGTGGTGATCCACGTCCACGACGTGTTCCTGCCCTTCGAATACCCGGCGCGGTTCTTCCACGACTGCCCGTCCTGGGGCGAGCAATATATGCTGCACGCACTCATGCAGGGCGGCGGATACGAGATCCTCTGGCCCGGCTACCTGCTGCAGCGCGACCGCCCTGACGCGGTGGCGGCGCTGCCGTTCCTGGCGCGGGGCCGGGCACAGAGCTTCTGGATGCGTAAAAGATAAGGGCGGCCCGACCGGACCGCCCGTCTTGTACGAAACAGGGCCGAAACTCCCCGATTCAGAGCAGCCGCACCTGCGTGCCGATCTGCACCAGCGGGTAAAGTTCCTCGACGTGCTGGTTGTAGAGCCCGATGCACCCCGACGAGCTTTGGCGCCCGATCTTGCGGGTGTCGTGGGTGCCGTGAACAAGGTAGGCCGGCCAGTCCAGGTACATCGCCCGGGTGCCCAGCGGGTTGCCTGGTCCGCCCGGAAGGAAAGCGGGCAGCGAAGGATCGCGTTCGCGCATCGAAGCGGTCGGAGTCCAGCGCGGATTCTCGGCCTTGCGCACCACCCTGGTATAGCCGCGCTTGGTCAGTTCCTCGCTCAGCGGCACCGAGGAGGGGAACAGGCGATAGGTGTCGCCGTCCGGCCCCCAGTAGTGCACCGCGCGGCTGGAAATGTCTGCCAGCAGGCAGCCCTTGCCCAGTTCGTCGAAATGGTCCTGCCAGTGTTGCTGGCTGAACGACGAGATGTTGCGCCGCACCGGGAACTGATCGCTGATCGGCTGTTCCTCCTGCGGAAAGGCATCGGTGGATTGCGCCCGAAGCAGGGTAGGGGTGGCCAGGGCTGCCACGGCGCCAAGCAGCGCGCTGCGGCGGGTGAGATGGGTTTCGGTCATGTGCTCGGACCTTTGAAGAGAAAATCTGACTGTTGAATACGTAAGTCGAACGGGCAAATCCAGTGGTCACCCGGCCCGACGCGCCCGCCTCACGCGATTGTTAGAGAAAGCGTGGGAAAGCGCCATGTTTTCAGCCGAATAGCCCGGTGCTTGCGGTCAGGCGTCTTTGGCGATGGTCCAGAGCTCGTCAAGTTCATGCTCGGGCTGTCCCAGAAGCTCCAGCGCCAGCGCCTCGTCGTCCTGAACGAGGGCGACCACCGAATCAAAGGGTTCCCACGACCGCAGGATAAGACGGGCCAGATCCTTGGCCAGTTTGTGTGGTGCGACATAGACCATCAACGTCTCGGCGCCCTCGTTGCCGAAGACGTCGGCCTTCTGCGCCTGCACTTCCATCATCTTGACGAAGTCCGCCTCGTATCCGGTCACGCCGGAGAGATCGACCAGCTGTTTCTGCCCGGGGTGGCAATCGGGGTGTCGCGCGTATTCGGCAAATGCCTTCTTGGTGTCGTCCAGCCGCAGGACCCCGGCGTAGCGGACAACAACCAGTCCGCGGTCAGGGAAGATGCGAAAGGATACCGACATGTTTTCTCCTCGGGGCTTTGGCCGTTGGCGACTGTTTCACCGTTGAAAACACGGTGCAGCCAGGAGGTCAATCCGCGCGCTTTGTCTTAAGTCAATCCTGGCGGAATTCGGCAACTATGCCGCCCGTGATGCGGGCATCACGGGGGCATTGAGGCGGGATTGAAACATTCCAGTGCTGGAAGGTTTGATTCAGGTCAATTTCCTTGCCGGATTTGCGGCCTAGGGTCGCGCCAATTGCCCAAAGGAGAATGCAATGAATCTAAAGACCTTATCCCTGGTTCTCGCCTTTACGATTGCCCTTTTCACCGCGGTCGGCACCGACATGGCCCGCGCCGATGAGGGCACCAAGCGCGGCCTGTTCGTCAACCTGACCACCGACGACACATGGGCGGCGGCCAAGGCGATCCTGTTCGCGCATCAGAAATCGCTGAAAAACGGCCATGACACCGCGATCTGGCTGAACGTCCGGGCGGTCTACCTGGCCGACAAGAAGCGCGCGAGCCATGTTCACGGTCTGATGGCAGAGAGCGGGACCTCGATTCAGGACATGCTGACCGCCTTCATGGCCGACGGCGGGACGGTGATCATGTGCGGCGCCTGCTCAAAGGCGGCCGGGCTGACCAAGGCGGATTACATCGACGGCGTCGAGATGGGAACCTGGCCGGTGGTGGAAAGCTGGCTGTTCCGCGACGGGATGCAGACGCTGGCGTGGTGACGGTCAGCGCGCTGGTCTGACGCAAACGCAAAAGCCCCGGCCGATTGGCCGGGGCTTTCTTTTTCGTACCGGATGGTTAGTCCATCGCCTTGAAGTGGAATTCGCCGCCCTCTTTGAGGCCCGAAGGCCAGCGAGAGGTGACGGTCTTGGTCCGCGTGTAGAATTTGAACGCGTCCGGCCCGTGCTGGTTCAGATCGCCAAAGGCCGATTTCTTCCAGCCACCGAAGGTGTGATAGGCCAGCGGCACCGGGATCGGCACGTTGATGCCGATCATGCCGACATTGACCCGGCTGGCGAAATCGCGCGCGGTGTCGCCGTCGCGGGTAAAGATCGCGGTGCCGTTGCCCATCTCGTGATCCATCGCCAGTTTCAGCGCCTCGTCATAGCTCTGGGCGCGCACGGTGGAGAGCACCGGACCGAAGATCTCCTGCTTGTAGATGTCCATGTCCGGGGTCACCTTGTCGAACAGGTGCGGACCGACGAAGAAGCCGTCCTCGTACCCCTGCAGCGAGAACCCGCGACCATCGACCACCAGTTCGGCGCCCTGATCGACACCCGATTGCACCAGCCCGAGGATCTTTTCCTTGGCGGCAGAGGTCACGACAGGGCCGTAGTCGACGTCATCGCCGGCGGTGTAGGGGCCGACCTTCAGCTTTTCGATGCGCGGCACCAGCTTTTCGATCAGCTTGTCTGCGGTCTCGTCGCCGACCGGCACCGCAACCGAGATCGCCATGCAGCGTTCGCCCGCCGCACCGTAACCGGCACCGACCAGCGCGTCGGCGGCCTGGTCCATGTCGGCGTCGGGCATCACGATCATGTGGTTCTTGGCGCCGCCAAAGCACTGCACCCGCTTGCCGTTGGAACAGCCGCGGCCATAGATGTATTCCGCGATCGGGGTCGAGCCGACAAAGCCGATCGACTGGATGGTCGGGTGGTCGAGGATGGCGTCCACCGCTTCCTTGTCGCCGTTGACGACCTGCAGGATGCCCTTGGGCAGCCCGGCCTCTTCGAACAGTTCGGCCAGCATCAGCGGCACCGAGGGATCGCGCTCGGACGGTTTCAGAATGAAGGCGTTGCCGCAGGCGATTGCCGGGGCGAACATCCACATCGGGATCATGGCGGGGAAGTTGAACGGGGTGATCCCGGCGCTCACACCCAGCGCCTGACGCATGGAATAGATGTCGATGCCGGGGCCGGCGCCATCGGTGAATTCACCCTTCAGCAGCTGCGGCGCGCCGATGCAGTATTCCACCACTTCCAGCCCGCGCTGCACGTCGCCCTTGGCGTCGGGAAAGGTCTTGCCATGCTCGCGGCTCAGGGCCTCGGCCAGTTTGTCCATGTCGCGGTTCAGCAGATCGACGAATTTCATCAGCACGCGGGCACGACGCTGCGGGTTGACCGAGGCCCAGCCCGGCTGCGCATCGGCGGCGACATCGACGGCCATCGCCATTTCCGCGACGCTGGCCAGCGGCACCTTGGCCTGAACCTCGCCGGTGGCGGGGTTGTAGATATCGGCAAAGCGGCCAGACTGCCCCTTTACGTGGCTGCCGTTGATATAGTGGGTCAGTTCCTGCATCGGAATACTCCTCCAGTCATTCGGCGGCAGGATAGGCTTGCGCAAATCCCTTGAACAGGGGCAAGATTTCAAAAACGCTTTGCATTTTCGCAGGAGTGGGATGGAACCGCATTGGGATGACATGAAGGTGTTCCTCGCTGTCGCGCGGGAAGAAAGCCTGTCCGGCGCGGGGCGGGTGCTCAAGCTCGACCCGGCCACGGTGGGCCGGCGTATCGCGCGGCTGGAACAGGCGCTGGGGGCGGCGGTCTTCGTGAAATCGCCCCAGGGCTACGCGCTGAGCGCGGCAGGCGAGCGTCTTTTGATCCATGGCGAGGCGGCTGAGGTCGCGATGCGCGCGGCGGGCGAGGCGCTGACCGGGCCGAGCGACCGGCTGTCGGGGCAGATCCGGATCGGCGCGCCCGACGGCTGCGCCAATTACCTGCTGCCGCAGATCTGCGCCCGGATCGGGGACGAGAACCCGGACCTCGACATCCAGATCGTCGCGCTGCCCCGGGTGGTGAACCTGTCGCGTCGCGAGGCGGACATGGCGATCACCGTCAGCCCGCCCTCGGCCGGGCGGCTGCTGGTTCAGAAGATCACCGATTACCACCTGCATCTGGTGGCCTCGCTGGCGTTCCTGCGCGAGGCCCCGGCGCTTGAGAGCCTGCAGGACCTTCAGCGGGTCCGGATGGTGGGCTATGTCCCCGAGATGATCTTCGACGAGGAGTTGGACTATCTCGGTGCGCTGGGGATTCAGCGGGTGCCGCTGGCCTCGAACTCGGTCTCGGTTCAACTGCGGCTGCTGGCGCAGGGCACCGGGGTCGGGGTGGCGCATGATTTCTGCCTTCCTTCGCATGACACCCTGCGCAAGGTTCTCACCGATCAGGTCAGCCTGACCCGCAGCTTTTACCTGGTGCGGTATCACGGGGCACAACGCAGCGCGCGCCTGACCCGCTTTGCCGAGGCGCTTTGCGATGGGGTCCGGGCCGAGGTGGCGCGGCTCGAAAGCCTGACTTGACTTGAACGGTTATTGCGGCAACGCTTTATGGAACGACAGAAAATTGCGGAGGTCCACAGAATGCTGGTTCAATCGATTCTCAAGTCCAAAGCAACCGCAGGGGTCGTGACCATCCGCCCCGACGCAAAGGTATCGGAGGCGGCCAAGATCCTGGCGGAAAAGCGGATCGGTTCGCTTGTTGTGTCCGAGGACGGCTTCGAGGCGCAGGGCATTCTGTCGGAGCGCGATATCGTGCGCGAACTGGCCCGCGTCGGCAGCGGCTGCCTGGAAAAGAGCGTTGAGCATTACATGACGCGCGACCTGGTCACCTGCACCAGCCAGTCGAGCGTGAAAGACGTGCTGACGCAGATGACCGAGGGGCGGTTCCGCCACGTGCCCGTGGTCGAAGAGGGCAAACTGGCGGGCATCGTGACCATCGGCGACCTGGTCAAGGCACAGTTGACCGAGCTTGCGATGGAGAAGGATGCGCTCGAAGGCATGATCATGGGGCATTGAACCGGGTAATTTTCTTGCCCGATCGGTTGCGCGGACTTGCAAATCCTTTCCCCGTCGTGTTGCTTGCCCCGAAGGAGCAAACAGGCAGGAGGATGCCATGCGCGTAGCGCTCTATCCGGGAACATTCGACCCGATCACCCTGGGTCATATCGACATCATCAGCCGGGCGGCGGCGCTGGTCGACAAGCTGGTGATAGGGGTCGCCATCAACCGCGACAAGGGCCCGCTGTTTTCGCTGGAAGAGCGCGTGGCGATGATCGAGGCGGAATGTGCCGAGTTGTCGAAGCGAACCGGCACCGAGATCGTCGCGCATCCGTTCGAGAACCTGCTGATCGACTGCGCCCATGATGTTGGCGCCCAGATCATTATCCGGGGCCTGCGCGCGGTGGCGGATTTCGAGTATGAATTCCAGATGGTCGGTATGAACAGGTCGTTGGATTCCAGCGTCGAAACCGTGTTCCTCATGGCCGATGCGCGGCGCCAGGCGATTGCCAGCAAGCTGGTCAAGGAGATCGCCCGGCTGGGCGGGGACGTATCGAAGTTCGTCACCCCGCTGGTGAACGACGCGCTGAAGGAGCGGCTTGGCGTCGCCTAGAGCCGTGACTGGCGGGGCAGGGGCCAGACAGCCCCCTGCCTAGCGCCAGAACGCCATCCACTCGGTCAGTTCGAACAGCTTCTTGGCGAGAAAGATCATGTGCCCGCTCCCGAACAGGGCGAGATCGATGACGAGGGCGGACAGGATCATCAGACCCAAGGCCAAGGCAAGTCTGTCGGTCATGGACGATCCGTCAAAGACAAGAACACCCGGTCAGGTATGCCCGACCGGGTGCTTTGAGACAAGGGCCTGGGCGGGTGCGGTCCGCGCTCAGCCCCGCTGACCCATTGCGACGGCCACGTCGGCCATGCGCACCGAGAAGCCCCATTCGTTGTCGTACCAGCTCAGCACCCGGACCATGCGGCCCCCGACCACGCGGGTCTGATCGGGCGCGAAGATCGAGCTTTCCGAACTGTGGTTGAAATCGGTCGAAACCAGCGGCGCCGGCTCATAGCCCAGCACGCCCTTCATCGGGCCATTGGCGGCGGCCTGCGCAATGGCATTGATCTCCTCGGCGGTCACATCGCGGCCGGCGAGGAAGGTCAGATCGACCGCCGAGACATTCGGCACCGGCACCCGCAGGGCGGAGCCGTCGAGCCTGCCCTTGAGGTTCGGCAGAACCTCGCCCAGGGCCTTGGCGGCGCCGGTGGAGGTGGGGATGATCGACATGGCGGCGGCGCGGGCGCGATAGAGATCCTTGTGCCGGCGGTCCAGCGTAGGCTGGTCGCCGGTGTAGGCGTGGATCGTCGTCATGATGCCGTGTTCGATGCCCACGCCTTCGTCCAGAACCTTGGCCAGCGGCGCCAGGCAGTTGGTGGTGCAGGACCCGTTCGACACCATCGTGTCGTTCGCGGTCAGCGTGTCGTCGTTGACGCCAAACACGATGGTCTTGTCGACGTTCTTGCCGGGGGCAGAGAGCAGCACCTTCTTGGCGCCGCGCTCCAGGTGGGCCTTGGCCTTTTCGCCGTCGTTGAACTTGCCGGTGCATTCCAGCACAACGTCGCAGCCGTCCCAGTCCAGCTCGCCCATGTCATAGGTCGAGAACATCTGCATGTCGCCGCGGCCCAGGTTCAGAGTGCCGTCGCCGATGGTGACCTCGCCCGGGAACCGGCCATGCACGCTGTCGTACTTGATCAGATGCGCCGCGGTCTCGAGCGGGCCGGTGGCGTTCACCTTGATCACCTCGATATCGTCGCGCCCGGAGGCGGCGATATGCGCCAGCGTACAACGGCCGATGCGGCCGAATCCGTTGATCCCGACTTTGATGGTCATGACAAACTCCACTTAAATACCCGACGGTGCTATAGCCGCAGGCGAGGGGGGCAAAAAGGGGAAAACAACGCCTCTCCAGGTGTTTGCGCAAACGTCGAAGCGGAACTCACCTTTTCCCGGTGTCGCGGGCGGGTCGTCTTGCCCGGTCGGGGTTTGGGCTTGTCCGCCGGGGCCCTTGGGCTAGGGTGGGGCGGAACGAAAACCGGGGGTGTTGATGAGCGGGCTACTTGCATTGCTGGACGATGTGGCCGGGCTGGCCAAGGTGGCGGCGGCCTCGGTCGATGACGTGGCGGCCTATGCCGGCAAGGCGGGTGCCAAGGCGGCGGGCGCCGTGATCGACGACGCGGCGGTGACGCCGAAGTATGTGCATGGGTTCGAGGCCAACCGCGAGTTGCCGATCATCTGGCGCATCACCAAAGGATCGCTGCGCAACAAGCTGGTGTTCCTGCTGCCCGCTGCCCTGCTGCTGTCGAGCTTCGCGCCCTGGTTGATCGCGCCGCTGCTGATGCTGGGTGGGGCCTACCTGTGTTTCGAGGGGGCCGAGAAGATCGCGCATGTGATCCGGCCCCATGCCGCCCACCCGGTAAGCGTTGACGAGATCCCCGACGATCCCGCCCACCTTGAAGAACAGAAGGCGGCGGGCGCGATCAAGACCGATTTCATCCTCTCGGCCGAGATCATGACCATCGCGCTCTCGGAAATCCCGAAAGCCGGGCTGGCGATTGAGGCGGCGACCCTGGCTGTGGTCGCGGTGGGGATCACGGTGGTGGTCTATGGCGCAGTGGCGCTGATCGTGAAGGCCGACGACGTCGGGCTGCACATGGCCGGGACCGGGCGGCTGGGGCTGACCCGCGCGCTGGGGCGCGGGTTGGTGCGTGGCATGCCCGGGTTCATGAAACTTCTGACCACGGTGGGCACGGCGGCGATGCTATGGGTCGGCGGCTCGATCATCGTGCACGGGCTGGGCGAGATGGGCTGGCATGTCCCCGAGGAGGCAATCCACCATGTCGCGGTCATGGCCGGCCATACGCTTCCGCACGCGATGGCGGCGGTGGAATGGACCGTGACCGCCGCGCTGGACGGGGTGCTGGGGTTGGTGCTGGGGCTGATCCTGCTGCCGGTGGGCACGCGGGTGATCACCCCGCTGTTGCGGGCGGTCAGCGGCGGTAAGGCCGGTCACTGACACGAAAAAACGCCCCGCGAAACCTCGCGGGGCGTTTCGTGTTCGGAACCAAGGCCGCGTTCAGCGGTTCTCGATATCCACGTAGTCGCGCGGCGTCTCGCCGAGGTAGAGCTGGCGCGGACGGCCAATCTTGTGCGCCGGATCGGCCAGCTGTTCCTTCCACTGGCTGACCCAGCCGACGGTGCGGCTGAGCGCGAAGATCGGGGTGAACATCGAGGTCGGGAAGCCCATCGCCTCGAGGATGATACCGGAGTAGAAATCCACGTTCGGGAAAAGCTTCTTCTCGGCGAAGTAGGGATCCTCCAGCGCCTGTTTTTCAAGCTCCTTGGCGACCTGCAGGACCGGGTTGTCCTCGATGCCCAGGAGATCCAGAACCTCGTCGGCGGACTGTTTCATCACCGTCGCGCGCGGATCGAAGTTCTTGTAGACCCGGTGGCCAAAGCCCATCAGGCGGAACGGATCGTTCTTGTCCTTGGCGCGGGCGATGAACTCGGGGATGCGCTCGACACTGCCGATCTCCTTGAGCATCTCCAGGCAAGCCTGGTTTGCGCCGCCATGCGCGGGGCCCCAAAGACAGGCGATACCGGCGGCGATACAGGCAAAGGGGTTGGCGCCCGAAGACGAGGCCAGACGCACGGTCGAGGTCGAGGCGTTCTGCTCGTGATCCGCGTGCAGGGTAAAGATGCGGTCCATCGCGCGGCTCAGGATCGGGTTCACCTGGTATTCCTCGGCCGGCACGGCAAAGCACATGCGCAGGAAGTTCGAGGCGAAGTCGAGATCGTTGCGCGGATAAACGAAGGGTTGACCGGTGTGGTACTTGAAGGCCCAGGCCGCGATCGTCGGCATCTTGGCGATCAGGCGGATCGAGGCGACCTCGCGCTGCCAGGGATCGTTGATGTCGGTGGAATCGTGGTAAAACGCCGACATTGCACCAACCACACCGACCATGATCGCCATCGGGTGCGCGTCCCGACGGAACCCGCGGAAGAAATACTGCATCTGTTCGTGCAGCATGGTGTGGCGGGTCACGCGGGTCTCGAAATCCTCAAGCTCGGTGGCGGTCGGCAGATTGCCGTAGAGCAGCAGGTAGCACACCTCGAGATAGTGTGATTTGCCGGCCAGTTGGTCGATCGGGTAACCGCGATGCAGCAGAATGCCCTCGTCGCCGTCGATGAAGGTGATGGTGCTGTCGCAGCTGGCGGTCGAAGTATAGCCTGGGTCGTAGGTAAAGACACCTGCCTCGGCGTAGAGTTTGCGCACATCCAGCACATCGGGGCCCGTTGTCGGCGAAAGAATGGGCAGGTCGACGGTTTTGCCATCCAGTTGTAGCGTGGCGGTCTTGTATTTTTTTTCAGTCATTTATTAGTCCCTTCCTCTATCTGGCACGGGATGCGAAAGCGCCGGTCTCCGCACGGGCGGACCGTGCGGCGGGCGCCGGTCCGAATTCTCTCGCCGCGGTCTCGTCCGGTCAGTTCGACCCGACGCGTCCGGCAGCATCCTCGAGGCGGGCCAGGGTTTCCTCCCGGCCCAGCACAAGCATCATGTCGAACACCGAAGGGGTCACCATGCGCCCGGCAAGCGCGGCCCTGAGCGGACCGGCCATCTTGCCAAACTTGGTGCCCCTTGCTTCGGCGAAAGCGTCCAGAGTCGCCTCTAGCTCATCTCGCGTCCAGCTAGCATTTTGCAACTGCGGCGTCAATTCAGACAGTATACCATCGGATACTGTAGCCAAGGCCTTTGCCGCCTTCTGGTCCGGCTCGACAGGGCGGGACGCCAGGGCAAATTGCGCCTTTTCAAGGAGTTCCGGAAATGTCCGCGCGCGATCTTTGAGGCAGTACATGGCCCGTTCCAGCGCGTCCGCTTGCGAAATCGTCATCGCGGCGTGATCGGCCGCGACCAGATAGGCCTCGATTTCGCGCCGCAACGCGGCGTCATCGCTAACGGCGATATGCTGGCCGCAGAGATTCTCCAGTTTCTTCAGGTCGAACCGGGCCGGGCTTTTTCCGATGCCGTCGAGGTCGAACCACGCCTTGGCCTGTTCATCGGTAAAGAATTCGTCGTCGCCGTGGCTCCAGCCCAGCCGCGCGAGGTAATTGCGCATGCCCGCCGCCGGATAGCCCATCGCCTGGTATTCCTGCGCCCCCAGCGCGCCGTGCCGTTTCGACAGCTTCTTGCCGTCCGGACCGTGGATCAGCGGGATATGCGCCCAGACCGGCACCGGCCAGCCCATCGCCTGGTAGATCGTCATCTGGCGGGCGGCGTTGTTGAGATGGTCGTCGCCACGGATCACATGGGTCACGCCCATGTCGTGATCATCCACCACCACCGCCAGCATGTAGACCGGGCTGCCGTCGCTGCGCAGCAGCACCATGTCGTCGAGCTGGTCGTTGCGAATCGTCACCTCGCCCTGGACCCGGTCGTGGATCACCGTGGTGCCCTCCTGCGGCGCCTTGATGCGGATGACATGGGGCGCCTCCGGGTGGGTTGCGGGATCGGCGTCGCGCCACGGGCTGCGGAACAGGGTGCTCTTGCCCTCGGCGCGAGCGGCGTCGCGAAAGGCGGCGATCTCCTCCTGCGTCGAGAAGCATTTGTATGCCTTGCCCTCGGCCAGCAGCTGCTGCGCCACCTCGGCATGGCGGTCGGCACGGGCGAACTGGCTGATCGGCTCGCCATCCCAATCCAGACCAAGCCAGCTCAGCCCCTGCAGGATCGCGGCGGTTGCCTCGGGGGTGGAGCGCTCGCGGTCGGTGTCCTCGATCCGGAGCAGGAACTTGCCACCGCGGCCGCGCGCGTAGAGCCAGTTGAACAGGGCCGTACGCGCGCCCCCGATGTGCAGAAAGCCGGTGGGCGAGGGGGCGAAACGGGTGACGACCTGATCGGACATGCGGGCGCTTTACCTTTTGGTAACCATGGGAGGGATAGCGTTTTGCAGCCTGTCTAGCGGGCCGCGCAGCGGGGGGCAAGCATGGGCAATCTGGCACGGGCCGCGGCGGCGCTGGATCGTCAGCGCGGGCACCTGTTTCCCTGGGTGCCGGTCCTGTTCGGGATCGGAATCGGCCTCTATTTCGCCTGGCCGGGAGAGCCCGATCGGTGGGTTTACCTCACCGCGGCCCTGGTCGGGGTTGCGGGGGGGGGCTTCGCGCTCTGGCGTCCCGGCGGCCTCGCGGCACTGGGCTGGGCCGCTGCGTTGGTGGCCGGCGGGCTCACCGCGGCCTCGACGCGCGCGCATCTGGTCGCCGCGCCGGTTCTGCCGTCCCGCTACTACGGGCCGGTCGAGGGCCGGGTCGTGGCGCTGGACCGTTCGGCCTCCGACGCGCTGCGGCTGACGCTCGACCGGGTTCGCCTGTCCGGGGTTGCGCCGGGGGAGGTTCCGGCCCGGCTGCGGATCTCCCTGCACGGGGCGGCGGAGGACCGCAGCCTGCGGCCCGGCGCGCGCATCATGGCCACCGCGCACCTGGCCCCGCCGAGCGGACCGGCCGAGCCCGGCGGGTTCGATTTCCGCCGTCACGCCTGGTTCCAGCGGCTGGGCGCCGTGGGTTACACCCGGTTGCCTGTCCTGGTCGCGGCGCCGCCCACCCGTGCGTTACGTCTGTTTCGTCTGCGCATGGCCGCTTCGGCACGGCTGCGCGCGGCGCTGCCGGGGGATGTCGGCGGCTTCGCGGCGGCGGTGACCACCGGCGACCGCAGCGGCGTGGGGCAGGCGACGCTCGAGGCGCTGCGCGCCAGCAACCTGGCGCATCTTCTGGCGATCTCCGGGCTGCACATGGGGCTGCTGGCCGGGTTCGTCTTTGGTGCGGTGCGGCTGGCGCTGGCAGCGCTGCCGGTTCTGGCGCTGCGCTGGCCGGTGCGCAAGATCGCTGCCGGGGCGGCGATGCTCGCGGCAGCGGGATATCTCGCGCTCTCTGGGGGGAACGTGGCGACCGAGCGCGCCTTTGTCATGACATCGGTGGTTCTGGGCGCGGTGCTGGCCGACCGGCGCGCGTTTTCCCTGCGCGCGGTGGCGCTGGCGGCGTTGATCGTGCTCTTGCTTCGGCCGGAGTCGTTGCTGGGTCCCGGATTCCAGATGTCGTTCGCCGCCACCACGGCGCTGATCGCGGTGTTCGGGGCGTTGCGCGACCACGAGATCGGCCTCGGACCGCGCTGGCTGTCGCCGGTGGCCGGTGTCGCGGTCTCTTCGCTGGTGGCGGGGCTGGCCACGGCACCGGTAGCGGCGGCGCATTTCAACGCGCTGGCGCATTTCGGCCTGCCGGCCAACCTGCTCGCGGTGCCGGTGATGGGGTTGGTGGTGATCCCGGCGGCGGTGATCGCCGCGCTGCTGGCACCCTTCGGGCTGGAGGCGGCAGGGCTCGAAGTCATGGGGTTGGGCCTGCGCTGGATTCTCGGCGTTGCGCACTGGGCCGCCGGTCTGCCGGGCGCGCGTGGCTACCTGCCCAGCCCGGGGCCGATGGCGCT
>Ga0209692_10004392_pt1 | contig 12805 bp, 11 predicted proteins | sample tdDd472_FD_187129 | JGI IMG/M metagenome (GOLD analysis project Ga0209692, IMG submission 187129) | Marine sediment microbial communities from the Atlantic coast under amendment with organic carbon and nitrate - tdDd47.2 (SPAdes)... | ecosystem: Environmental > Aquatic > Marine > Coastal >...
CCCCACCTGCGGCACAGCCGCATTCCAACACACAAAGGCGGCAATCGACGAAAACAATGCCACATATCCAATCGCCACCGTGGCCTGTATCGTCACGACAAAACCACCAACGACAGTGTATTCCCAGATGTAAAACGGCAACAACACGACAACCGCAATCCAGTTGGTCGCCCCCAGCATCACCATCGGCGGTAAACGTTCGCCTTCCTCTTTGGGCAAACGTTTCAACAACACGGAATACACCGACCACGCAACAACGGAACCCAACACCCACAAATCCCCCGGTGTGAAGCCCAGATTCACCAAAACATCCCACTGTCCGCGTGAAACAATCACAACCACGCCCAAAACCGAAATGGCAATGCCCAGCGCCTGACGGATGGATAAGCGTTCATCACCCGCCAAAAATGAAAAAACGGGAATCACCATGGGCATACTCGCCAGCACAACTGCGGCATTGATGGCCGTGGTGGTGTGCAATGCGATGTAACTAAAACTGTGAAACATCACCATCCCCGTAACGGCCAGGGCCAACAGCAACAGCAAATGTTTGCGGATCAAGCCGCGATACGCCCACATGCCATGCGCAACAAACGGCAACAAGACCATACCGGACACGAACCAACGCCAGAACGTCAAATTCAACGGGGGGATATCGGCATGCACCCACCGTCCAACCACAAAATTCCAGCTCCAAAACAAGGCGGACAAAACCAGCAAGACAGTGGGCGGTATTTTATCAATCATTTGAGGAGGTCCAGTTTTGTGCACAAGTCACGATAATTTCAAACATTCACTGCCCTTACAGTAAATGAACGATCGTTCAACAAATAAAGGATCGCATGCGCAAACACGATCATATTTTTGTCATGGTGACAAAAATCTCATTTTCCAAATGTACAAAGCCCCTGTCATACCCCTTGACAAACCACCTTTGTTCATGTTTTGTTCTTTTTAGATTGTTGCACTCAACGGAACCATTCAAGGAGAACCTCCATGGACACCGTCACACGATTTGAACGCATCCTCAGTGAAGTCGCCGCTGTCACAGCTCTATTCGCCGCCGGGTACGTATTGCTGATGGTGATCTAATCTGAATTGATTTTAACGCATCGATTGCGCCTGATGCGGGATGCATAAGCGAGACCTAACGCCAAGGGCGGCATATACACAATCAGCTTTCCGGCACAACTCGCTTGGAGCCGTCTTCGTTCAATGCCACAAACACAAAATCGCCTTCGGTAACCTTCATATCCTTAAACGTGTTCCCGGTGCGGCGGTGCACCCAGGCCTGTACGTGAATGGTCAGCGAGGTTTTGCCCACACGAGTCACATCGGCATAACAACACAACACATCGCCCACATACACCGGCAGGTGAAATTCCATTGCCGTGATGGCCACCGTGGCGACACGCCCTTGGGCGTGATCATTGGCGGTGATGCCCCCAGCCAAATCCATCTGCGCCAAAAGCCAACCACCGAACACATTGCCGCCCGCATTCAAATTGGCAGGCATTGCCACCTGGCGAATGGCCAAGACCCCCCTGGGCTGTTCCTGGGGCTGTTCGTGTTTTTTTTCAGTTTCGCCTGCACACACATCAGAGGAAGTCGATTCGTTCATATTGTCCTCAGTCTTTTTCAGGGAAAACACCATATTTTGTGCTTTTTTGCGCGCCATAGTGCCGTATGATGCGACTAGGGCATTGACGCGTGAAGTACGATACGCTGCCCGCGCGCATGGGGCCAGCCTCTTTGCCCTCTCCTGTTTCACCAGAGATACATACATCCATGACCGACCTGTTTGAAGCCAACGATACATCGAAAAAAACCAAGAAATCCGCTGTCAAAAAACCTGCGGCGAAAAAAGCCGCGTCAACAAAGACAAAAGCTGCGTCCAAAGCCATGCCCAAGTCAGCAAACGGTGACGCCTATACGGCTGCAGACATCGAAGTTCTTGAAGGCTTGGAACCCGTGCGCAAACGCCCAGGCATGTACATCGGCGGAACGGATGAGCGCGCTTACCATCATTTGGCGGCAGAAATTCTCGACAATTCCATGGACGAAGCGGTGGCAGGACACGCCAGCGTCATCGATGTCACGCTGGAACCTGGAAACCGCTTGGTTGTGCGCGACAATGGCCGCGGTATTCCCGTCGACCCACATCCCAAGTTTAAAGACAAATCGGCGATGGAGGTGATCTTCACCACGCTTCATGCTGGCGGTAAATTCGGCGGCGGTGCTTACGAAACATCCGGCGGCCTGCATGGCGTAGGTTCGTCGGTGGTCAACGCCCTGTCATCAGAATTGATCGCCGAAGTCGCCAAGGACAAACAGCTCTATCAACAAACCTATTCACGCGGTCTGCCGACATCGAAGCTGGAAAACCTTGGTCCCGTCAACAACCGGCGCGGCACCACAGTCAGCTTTGTGCCCGACACCGACATTTTCGGCACCCGCACCCATTTCCGCCCCCACACCCTGTTTCGCATGGTGCGTTCTAAGGCATATCTGTATCGCGGTGTAAAAATCCGTTGGAACTGTGAAGCCAGCTTGCTGAAGGACAAGGAAGACAAGGACGTCCCTGAAAAGGCGGAACTGCACTTTCCAGGCGGTTTAGCGGACTACATCGCCAGCTTACTTAAGGAACGGCGCACAGTTACCCCCATGGCGTTCGAAGGCCAAGCCGACTTTCCAGACGGCCCCGGTCGCGTTGAATGGGCCGTGGCCTGGCCCCTGGATGAAGACGGTTTCCTCAATTCATACTGCAACACAGTGCCCACGCCCCAAGGCGGAACGCATGAATCGGGGCTTAAATCCGCCCTCACAAAAGGGATTAAAGCATACGCGGAACTCATTGGTGACAAACGTGCTTCTAAAATCATGGCCGACGATATGATCGGTGGTGCATGTGTGATGTTGTCCGCCTTCATTTCAGACCCACAGTTCCAAGGCCAAACCAAAGACAAACTCGCCACGGCGGACGCCGCAAAACTGGTGGAAAACGCCGTGCGTGATCGTTTCGACCACTGGCTCAGCAGCGACCCCAAGGTTGCCAAGGTGCTGCTGGACAACGCCGTTGAACGCGCCAACATCCGCACCCGCCGTCGCCTGGAGCAAGAAACCAAACGCAAGTCCGCAACCAAAAAGCTGCGCCTGCCGGGAAAACTATCCGACTGTAGCCAAAATTCAGCACTCGGCACCGAACTGTTCATCGTTGAGGGTGACAGCGCCGGCGGTTCAGCCAAGCAAGCACGCAATCGTAAAACCCAAGCCATTTTGCCGTTGCGCGGTAAAATCCTCAATGTCGCCTCAGCCACAGCGGACAAACTCAAAGCCAACCAAGAACTGTCCGATCTGGTCGAGGCCTTGGGCTGCGGGACGCGCAAAGCCTATGATGACGAAGCTTTACGTTATGAAAAAATCATCATCATGACCGATGCCGATGTGGACGGCGCGCACATTGCATCTCTACTCATGACGTTTTTCTTTAAAGAAACGCCAAAACTTATTGAAAATGGTCATCTTTATATTGCCATGCCCCCCCTGTTTCGTATCGCACAAGGGGCCAAGGTGATGTATGCGCGTGATGATGCGCACAAAGACGAATTGATGGAAACTGAGTTTAAAGGCCGCGGTAAAATTGAAATCAGCCGTTTCAAAGGCCTTGGTGAAATGCCCCCGGCACAACTCAAAGAAACCACCATGAACCCCGATCGCCGTATCCTGCTGCGCGTCACCGTGCCGTCCGGCCATGGCGCGGACGATTGGGACGATCTGCACGACACTGAAGAATTGGTGGAAAGCTTGATGGGGAAAAAACCCGAACTGCGTTACGCCTACATTCAAGAACACGCCCAGTTTGTGGAAGACATCGACGTTTAACTTTTAAATGGTTAAGATCGTTCTATGATTTTCAAGTTCATCCTCAACAACGCTGAACCGTTCGCCCTAAATCTCCAGGCACACCCTTGGCGGATTTCCGTGCGCGCCCAAGTGATCCTTGGTTTTGTGGCACTGGGACTGGGCAAGGGTGGATTGTTTATTTCCACCTTTTTGGCCGCTATGGCGTGGTCGGAAGACGGCTGGTTGATATACGCAATCCTTGGATCTTTTGTCACGTTGGTGGTGATGGCGTTTGGATATCTCATCACGTTCGGACGTATCGCGGCGGAAATCGACAAGGATGCGGACCGTGTTCACCTCACCAAGCGCATCCCCTTTCGCCGCCAAACGGTCACGGAGCCTCTGAGCAATTATCAAGGCATTGCCCTGAAAACCCACACGGATCGGGACAATCGCACCACCCACACCTTGATGCTCATCCACCAAAACGCTGATCTCAACATTCCCTTGTGGCAACGCCGCCGACCAGAACAGCCCTCAGATGAATGGAGCACCTATGCTGACGCCTTAGGTGTCACGCACCTTAGGCGTTGATTTTACAAGGCCTTAGCCCTTATTCTGTCAAAATCGAAAAATCCACCAAAGCCTGGAGAACCCAATGGCTTCCGGGGACGATCAGAACAACTCGGACAAAACAAACTCTATAAACCATCCACACACTCCAACGGCCACACACATGGGCGATCAGGAGCTTTCTTCGGCGCGTCAAAATACGGACTTTCCCCTCAAACGTTTCATCACCTTGATCAGCACCATCGGCGTGCTGCTGATCGCCATGATCATCTACAGCGCGGAAACGGGGCTGCGTATGTCTCAGCGCTACACCCCGCTGATCAACGCAGTGACGGAAATCAAGCTGCAAGCCGCCATTGGACATTTGTGGTTCGAAGAAATTCTCAGCAACGACCAAAACGAAGATATCGAACAAGTCCGCTATCACCTAAAACACGCCGATTGGTATATCCAAGCCATGTTGGAAGGCGCTGAGAGCGCAAGCGGAAAATTCATGGCGATGGATGATCCCGAATTGCGTCGCCAAATTGAAGGCATTCGTGCGCTGTTGATGCAATTTAGGACCCAGATGGAACAACGTTGGCGTGACAAAAACACATCAGGCCCCGGCACCCCCATTGACCAATCTTTCGACCTCACCTTCAACACGTTTATCCAAAAAGCCGATATCGTCAAATTGCGCTTGCAAGATTTGATCAAAACCGCTGAGCGGCAATTTATCATCGTGCAGATCATCATGGCGTTGCTCACCTTAGTGGTAACGACAATTTTAGGATGGTTGTTCATGCGTTTTGCCGATGCGCAAGGCCGTGCCATGGCTGATTTGACGACCGAAATTGCACAACGCAAACGGATCGAAGACGTTTTGCGTGAACAGGCCACCACAGACACCCTCACCGGCCTTTTGAACCGTCGCTCCATCACCGATATCTTGCAAGACGAATTGAACCGCGCACAACGTTTGAACACTTCCTTTTCCATCATCATGTTCGACATCGACCACTTCAAACAAGTGAACGACAATCATGGCCATGAGGTCGGCGATACTGTGTTGAAAATTGTCGCCAAAACGGTCAAATCGCGCCTGCGTGAAGTCGATGCACTGGCGCGATGGGGGGGGGAAGAATTTTTGATTTTGTTGCCTGGCACCGAATTGGAAGGTGCACTGGCGCTGTCCGACACCTGCCGTCAAATTCTTGCCGACACCCCCATCGAAGACGTCGGTCAAGTGACGGCCAGCTTCGGTGTTGCATCACACAACCCGGACGAAAGCATCCGTGCGTTGATCCACCGTGCCGACGACGCACTCTATGAAGCAAAAAATGCGGGCCGCAACCGGGTCGAAATGGCTCAGCAAGAAGCAAACTGATACGCTTTCAGCCTCCTTGCTGTGTCACCAAACAGTCACCTCCAACACTTTGACCTCATCGGCAAAAAATATCCTCATGAGGGTATCATGGGGGCATTTTTTGCCTATTTTTGTTCCCTCAACACAAGTCAACACATTGAAAAAAAGCATTACACGCATGGCGCGTTGTTTGCATGCTTATTTTCCAGGCATCAGCACCATACAAATACGGATCAAAATTATGTCTTTAGACATCACCCACACCAGTTATTTTCAGCCCTCTTATATCCAAAAAGTATCCTCCACGCCCCCTGCCCCCACAGAAACGCTGGCGAATACGGATAAAAGCGAAAAAGGTGAAAAAACATCGCCACCGCTCAGCGGTTTTGGCGCGTTGTTATCGGGCCAAGACATCAAGATGTTGCACACCCGCTCTGTAAATGGCGATGAGCAAGCAGCTTACGCAGACATCTTGCGTGCCTTTCATTCTGATCCAGCCAACTTTGACGATCCTGTCGGTTTTTTGCGCAATTTGAGCACCGAAGGTCAAAATTTATTGCTGAAAGCCCAATCCTTGCCTCAAGACGGCTCTGTAAATTTTGAGGCGATGAATCAGGAAGAAGCGCTCAACTTCATTTTACCGCACACGCAAAAAGTGGACCTCGACAATGATGGGTTCGTCGGAACTGGAAACGGTGGAAAAACATTCCAATTCCCCCCACCCAACGCCCCCCAAGCAACCAAAGATGCATGGAATGCCGCCACACAAGGTATGAGCTTTTTGGATAAAGCCATGATGGAATTTAGGTTCATGTCTTTGCAAACCCAGGCAAACACATCCGAAGGCCCCAATGGCGAAATCACATTTGCCAGCCCAGATGACCCCAATTGGAACAATATTTTTGCAGATAGCTCTTTTTCTTATCGCAACGCCGTAGAGGGCTTTCGAAAGGCAAACCAGGAACAAACTCAAAACAGGTCACAAGCAGAAATCGACCGAATTGATGGGCTTTTGCGCCATATCAACGATACTTTCGCACGTTTTGGCATCACTTAAAGCGATCGACGCGCCGCACGGCGTTGACGCACCTTGGCGAACGTCAACGGCAGCAGTTCCACCGCCAAAACGCCGCTGAGAATGAGCGCGCCACCGGTCAGTTCCAACGTGCCGAGGTTTTCCCCCAACAGCACCGCCCCGGCCAACGCCGCAAACACGGTTTCGGCGCTGAGGATAACCGAGGCATCCGCCGCCGGTGTGTGGCGTTGCCCCACCACTTGCAACGTGAACCCCACGCCGACAGACAACAGCCCGGAAAAAGCCAACATCGGGGCCGCCCCGATCAAATCGTCCATCGTCAACGTTTCCGTCGCGCCGCCCCAAATCAAACCCAAAACACCGCACACCGCAAACTGAATGAACGAAATCACAAACGGCGCACCGGTGCGTGCGGTCATGGCCCCAATCAACAAAATATGCGTGGCCCAGAACAACGCACCGCCAACCACCCACAGATCGCCTGTACGCAGGTCGTCCAAAGCCCCACCCGCCATCAAATACGCCCCGCCCAGACACGCCGCCGCCGCAGGCCAAATGGCCGGGTGTGGCATTTGGCGCAACACCACAAACGCCAAAATCGGTGTAAGCGGCACATACAAAGCGGTTAAAAAACCTGCATTGGCCACCGTGGTGGTCGCAATGCCGAACTGTTGCAACAGCGCCGCCAAAAACAGCACTGTTCCCGTCGCCACCAGCCACGGCAACGCGCGGCGGTCAAAGGTCCAACCTTCGCGCTTGCGTTTTTTTCGGACCTCCATCACCGCCAACGGCAATACCACCAACGCCCCCATCACGAAACGGAGACCTGTAAACAAGGTCGGGCCGATGTGTTCCATCGCCATTTGTTGAATGGAAAAGGTCACCCCCCAAATCAGGGCGGCCAAAAGCAACAAGAGGTTGGCGTGTAAGCGGCGCATGGAGAGGGTTCCTGTCTTCGACGATCTCGGTGTGTATACTCCGACGCGGCGATGTTCAAGTCTTGCACAGTGTAACGGCTGTTTCAGTTATACGAATTGTGAATGAAATGTTGCGACACAGCGTTGACAGTCTTAAAGTTTCCCAGGCTCAATTCACAGGCCCCACAAGGACCTCCCCATGACAGAACAAAACGCGCCGCTTCTTGAAGTCGACGACATCCACAAACACTTCGGCGGGCAAGAAGTCCTCAAGGGCGTATCCGTGAACGCCAAGCGCGGCGACGTGATTTCCATATTGGGTTCAAGCGGTTCGGGCAAAAGCACCTTTTTGCGCTGCATCAACTATCTGGAAACGCCGGACCAGGGCCGGGTGTGTGTGGAAGGCGAAGAAATCCGCACCAAGCCTTCCAGAACCGGCGGTTTGACCCCGGCGGACCCCAAACAACTCGCCCGTTTGCGCGCCCGCATCGGCTTTGTGTTTCAGTCCTTTAACCTGTGGCCGCACCTAAACGTCATGGAAAACGTCATCGAAGCACCGATGCAGGTTGCAAAATTAAGCAAAAAAGCCGCCACCGAACGTGCCGAAGCCATTTTGGAACGTGTCGGCCTCAGCGATCGCATGGGGCATTACCCATCGCACCTGTCCGGCGGGCAGCAACAACGCGCCGCCATCGCCCGCACATTGGCGATGGAACCGGATGTCATTTTGTTCGATGAACCCACATCGGCATTGGACCCGGAACTGGTCAGCGAAGTCCTGTCGGTGATTGGGTCACTGGCCGAAGAAGGCCGCACCATGTTGATCGTCACCCACGAAATGGGATTTGCACGCGAAGTTTCAAATTGGACCATGTTTTTGCACCAAGGAAAGGTGGAAGAACAAGGCACACCTGACAAAGTGTTTCATAATGCGGATTCTGAACGCGTCCGCCAATTCATGGCCAGCCACCTGCATTGATGTACAGACACACCATACAGTGCCACCGGCTGGTTGGATAAGGGAGAGAACTAGATGAATTTAACGAACAAACTCAAAGAAATGGCCATCGCCGCCGTGACGGTTTTTGCCGTTTCCGCCAGCGGCGCACAAGCCGCGGACAAGTTGCGCATCGGCACCGAAGGCGCGTACCCACCGTTCAACCTGGTTGACGCCAACGGCGAGCTTCAAGGCTTCGACGTGGACATCGCCAAGGCGTTGTGCGACCGCATGGGCGCGGAATGCACCTTCGTCAAACAGGATTGGGACGGTATGATCCCCGCATTGATGGCGCGCAAATTCGACGCCATCGTGGCATCCATGTCGATCACCGAAGAACGCCTCAAAGCGGTTGATTTTTCTGAGAAGTATTGGACCAACAAGCTCCAATTCGTGGGCAAGAAAGACATGATGCTGGACGTGTCCATGGACGGCCTGAAGGGCAAGACCATCGGCGCGCAGCGCGCCACCATCAGCGGCGAGTGGCTGGAAAAGAACCGCGCGGGTGCAAATGTCAAACTCTATGACACCCAGGAAAACGCTTATCTGGACTTGGCGTCCGGTCGCCTTGACGGCATTCTCGCCGATGCATTGGTGAACTACGATTGGCTGCAATCAGACGCTGGCAAGGGCTTTGAATTTAAAGGTGACCCGGTGTTCGACGGCGATTTGATCGGCATCGCCATACGCAAAGGCCAAGATGATTTGCGCATGAAGCTGAACAAGGCGATCAAAGACATCGTCGCGGACGGCACGTATGCCAAAATCAACGCAAAATATTTTCCGTTCTCCATCTATTGATGTGATACAGAACCGGCGAGGCAACGACCTCGCCGGTTTTTCTTCTGTTTAGGGCCCTCATGATCGATCTACACGGTTTTGGCGCACAACTTCTTGCAGGCACATTTGTGACGCTGCAACTGACTGTCGCCGCCTTGATCGTTGGTTTAATCATGGGTTTGCTGGGGGCCACGGCCAAACTTTCAAACCTGTCGCCACTGCGCTGGATGGGCGATGGATATTCCACATTGGTGCGTGGTTTGCCGGAATTTTTGGTGGTGCTGTCGTTTTATTTTGGCGCCTCACAGGTGCTGATGGCCATCGCATCAAAATTTGGCTACGACGAATATATCGAGGTCAATGCCTTTGCCGCCGGAACCGCGGCGTTGGGATTTATTTTCGGGGCTTATGCATCGGAGCTATTCCGCGGCGCCATCATCGCCATTCCACCGGGCCAGGCCGAGGCCGCCCGCGCACTGGGCATGAGCACACGCCAAACCTTTTTCCGCATCACCCTGCCCCAAGTTTGGCGCATTGCCTTGCCGGGGCTGGGCAATCTGTTCATGATTTTGATGAAAGACACCGCCTTGGTGTCCGTGGTTGGGCTTGAGGAATTGATGCGCGTCACCTCATTTGCCGTCGGGCACACCAAAGAACCGTTCACCTTTTATCTGACCGCCGCCGTGATTTATCTGGTTTTGACCTCGGTCGCGTCTTATGGGCTTCGGCATATGGAAAAACGTGCCGCCACCGGTGTGCGGGAGCTGGCTCCATGAACTGGGAAACCATCCTCGATATGCTGCCCTTGTTGGCCGAAGGCGCAGTGCTGACAGTGCAATTGGTGTTTCTGTCCGCCGCAGCCGGCCTGTGCCTGGCCGTGCCCATGGCCATTGCACGCGTGTCGAACAAACTCTGGGTCAATATGTGGCCGCGCATTTACATTTTCTTTTTTCGCGGCACCCCGTTGCTGGTGCAATTGTTCCTGATCTATTACGGCCTGGGTCAGTTCGAAGCTGTACGTGAAAGTTTTGTCTGGCCGGTGTTGCGCGAAGCGTATTGGTGCGCCGCAATCACGTTTACGCTGCACACAACGGCTTATATTTCCGAAATTTTGCGTGGCGCAATCCAAGCCGTGCCTGCGGGTGAGATCGAGGCCGCACGCGCCATCGGCATGCACCCCAACCAAATTTACCGGCGCATCATCTTGCCCCGCGCCTTCCGCATGGCACTTCCGGCATATGGCAACGAATTGATCTTGATGCTAAAGGCCAGCGCCTTGGCCAGCACCATCACCTTGCTTGACATCACCGGAATGGCGCGCACGGTTTATGCCAAAAATTACCTGCCCATGGAAACGTTCATCACCGCAGGGGCCTTTTATTTGATCATCACTTACGCACTGACCCACCTGATCCGATATCTGGAAAAACATCTGCATCCGGACCGCAAGGAACCGGTGGTCATCGTCGGATAAACTCAGCGGCCAAACGCCGCGGCACACGCCAAAAGAATGGAAGGCGTGAAATCAATCACCCGCCTCACCCTTTAGGCACACCACCGTTAAACACGCGTTCCAATTCATGGACCAGCAATTCAATATCCAACGGCTTGGTCAGATAAGCATCAAACCCCGCCTCAAGCCCCTCTTTCACATAATCGGGCATGGCGTGGGCGCTGAGGGCAATGATCGGAACGTTACAACATTCTTTCGTGCGCATTGTTTTGAGCATTTCGGTGCCACTCATACCCGGCAGCGTGATATCAAGCATGATCATCCCGGGTTGTTCGGCTTCCGCGATTTTTAAGCCATCTTCAGCACTGGGCGCGGTGATCAAACGCAAATTCGGAAATTGTTGGAAAACACCCTCAATCAATTTCAAATTGGCGGCGTTGTCTTCGACATACAACACCGTCCCGGTATGGGTCACATCGGTCAATTTATGCGGCTCGATTTTAATGTCGTGGGACATGCCTTGTTTGTGCTCAGCGTAAATCGGGAACTGAACCCAAAACGTCGTTCCCTTGCTTAGCTCAGACTCCACACCAATTTCGCCGCCCATGCGCTCGACCAATTCCTTGGTGATGGTCAAACCGATACCGCTGCCTTCGATGTCGCTGTTTTCTTGTCCCAAGCGGGCGAACGGTTGAAACAATTCTTTCAAATGATCCGGGGATATGCCGGTCCCTGTGTCGGACACGATGATCCTTAAGCAACCGGGTCGCTCTTCACAGTCCAGTGTCAGTTCACCTTCATCCACATTGTATTTGACGGCATTGGACAACAGGTTGAGCAAAACCTGCTTTAACCGCATGGCATCAACGGCAATACACGGCCAGGTTCGCGATAGGGCCGGAATGTGGAATTGAAGATCGCGTTTTTCCGCCAAGGATTGAGCCATCGGCACCGCTTCGTAGAAGACATCTTCAGGATTGGTGCTTTCAATGTTGAACACCAGATGCCCTGCTTCGATCTTCGCCAATTCAAGAATTTCATTGATCAAGTTGAGAAGATGATTGCCGCCGGTTTTGATATGTTCAACATTGCTTTTTTGGGTGTCCGTCAAAGGATGAGCCGGGTCGTATTCCATCAATTGTGCAAAGCCGAGGATGGCGTTTAAGGGCGTGCGCAATTCATGGCTCATGGAAGACAAAAATTGCGATTTGGCTTGGTTGGCGCGTTCCGCTTCTTGCTTGGCGTTCTCCAAGGCTTTTTCCGCATTTCGACGATCAGTGATGTCTTCGAAAACGCCCAAAACACCGATGACGTCACCTTCCAAATTGCGCAGGGGGATTTTCGACGTGCGCAACCAAATGTTTTCCCCCCGGGCATTGGTTTGAGGTTCTTCATAACCCAATTTGGGTTTTTTGCTTTTGATGACGTGCAAATCATCCGCACGGTAAAGGTCAGCCTGGTCGCGCCACACCATATCGTAATCCGATTTGCCCAGAACTTGACGTGGGTTTTTAAATCCCGCGTCCATCGCAAACAAACGGTTGCACCCTAAAATGTTAAGGTTTTTATCTTTCCAAAACACACGCAGGGGAATGCTGTCCAGTACAAGGTTGAGCATGCGGTTGACTTCCATCAAACGCACTTCGCTGTCTTCCAATTCGGCTTTGGCTTTTTGCGTCGCTTCGACTTGGGCTTGCAGCGCTTGGGTGCGTTCCGCAACTTGACGTTCCAAATCCTCATTGGTGCGGCGCAAGATTTCTTCGGATTTCTTGCGATCCGTAATGTCGTGAAAAACCGTCAGAAGGCGCGATTCACCATCAAAGAGGATGGCGTCGCACGATGCCAAAAACGTGCGGAT
>Ga0209692_10004403_pt1 | contig 12776 bp, 10 predicted proteins | sample tdDd472_FD_187129 | JGI IMG/M metagenome (GOLD analysis project Ga0209692, IMG submission 187129) | Marine sediment microbial communities from the Atlantic coast under amendment with organic carbon and nitrate - tdDd47.2 (SPAdes)... | ecosystem: Environmental > Aquatic > Marine > Coastal >...
CGGTATTGCCGGAATGCCCGGTACCGCGGAACTTGAGGTAGACCTTCAGGCAAAAAAGCCGGACCTCACCGCACCGGCTGATGGCGAGAGCGTGAACGACGACATGCCGGAATTCCGCTGGCAACTTAATGGCGCCAACGAAGTTGCCCGGGTGGAGATCGCCGAAGATGACAGCTTCCGGCAGTTGGTGACAACCAGCGAGTGGGCGCCGGAAAGCCAGGCGCTTCCGTCGCGCCCCCTGAGCCCCGGCCAGTATTACTGGCGCGTGGTTACGGAGGCGGGAGGCAGCTCTGTTGCCACCTCCGAACCGCGCAAGATCGTTGTTAACGGCACTCTGCCGCCAGTCCGGATTATCAGCGTGAACTATCTGGACAGCCAGGTTCGGGTGTTCTGGGAAAACATCGACACCGCCACGGATTACCGTCTGCAACTGGCTGAAGAGCCGGCGTTTCGCAATATCATCAAGGAAGCCGATATCGCCGATACCACTGCGGCCTTGCGCCTGATTCCCGGAAGAAGGTATTTTGTCCGCGTCAAAGCGCTTTCTGACGGCCCTCTTGCCAGTCGCTGGGGCCCGGGCAGGGAGCTGTATCTCGACTAACCTTCTACGACAAAAAGGCCGATGCGAAGGGACTGGTTACCGATAACAACAACACCGTGGTCCTTGGGCCTGCTACTCGTCACCACCCTGCTACTGATTCAGGCGACTGAGCTGCCGAGTCGAATCAATGACTGGATGTATGACAGGGCGATCACAACCTGGCCAGCGCCCATGGATGATTCGGTGGCCATCATTGCCATTGATGAGTTCAGCCTGGAACAGGTTGGCCGATGGCCCTGGGACCGAAGTCTGCATGCCTCGCTGATCGACACCTTGCGGCAAGCGGGCGCAGAAACCATTGTACTCGACATCCTGTTTCCGGAAGCCGGGCCGGGCGATGAGGAACTGGCTAGCGCCATGGCCCGCCATGGCAACGTTGTTCTACCAGCCTATCTTACCGCTCCAACCCGGGAACGGCTGATCAGTGAACAACTCCCCACACCCAGCCTGGCAGGTGCCGCAGGGGCAATCGGGCATGCCCATATCGAGCTGGACACAGATGGCGTCGCCCGCGGGCTCTATCTGTACAACGGCCTTGCCGGCCGATTATGGCCGACCCTGTCACTCGCCGCTCACCTGCCAATATCGAATCAGATGCAGGCGCAATTGCCGAACTACATCAACGTCCGGGAGGATTATCGGCTGGTGCCCCTGGCAGGCGGGGCCGGCACCTTACCCACCTACTCCTACGCGAGCGTGCTGAGCCACCCGCCCTCACCGCAGGAGTTTGCCGGCAAAACCGTTCTGGTCGGCGCTACCGCTGCGGGGTTTGGCGACATACTGCCAACGCCGTTTTCCGGTCTGAGCCGACCAATGTCCGGGGTGGAATTCCATGCCAATGTCTATTCCGCGAGTAAGCAGAATATACTGATCGTGCCGGCGGAGCCCTGGGTAGCACCCGCACTGAACCTGCTCGTGCTGTTGTTGTTAGCTCTGCTTCTTCCTCGCCTGCGCCCTGCTGCCACCTTGCTGGCATGTGCAACCATTGCCGCAGGACTGGTAGCCGGTTATGTATTGCTGCTAATTGGGGCCCGGGTTCAGCTGTCCGTAGCCAACGCCCTGATTCTGCCGATGGCCGCGATGCCCATTGCCAGTGCACTCCGGCTTGCCATGACCAATCGCTTTCTCAACCGGCAACTGGACGAGATGACCAGAACGCCGCGGCTATCCCTCCCTGAACCTTCGAACCGGCATCCTCACCAACTGCTGATGCACTTGCGTGCGCTGTTCCACCCACCCGGATGGCTGCTGGCAGCAGAGGATGACCTGTTGGAAGTACAGGAAATGACCCTTGCCCAGGCCCCACCCACGGAAACGGCAGGACGGTGGGAACACCAGCAGAACCAAAGCTGGATAACGCTGATTCGTGGCGGCACCAGCTACCTGCTCGGCCTGACACTGCCGAACGACCTCAGTCGGGAGGTCATCCAGCGCTATCTGAACCAGCTGGAGCTGGAGCCCCATGCAGACAGTGAACGCCAGAAGGGGCCCCGGGAAAACATTTCGGCCCGGATCGAGAAAGTGCGCATTGCCACCCAGAAGCTGGCAGAAATGCAGGCGTTTATTCGCCACAGCTTCGAGCACATGCCCGATGGCATCATCGTGACCGATGAATTAGGCGTTATACGGTTTACCAACCGTCACATTGAAGACTGGTTTTGCGAGCCTATGCCAAGTCTCAGCGGCATGCCCCTGGCCACCCTCCTTGATGGCCACGACCCCCGGGACTTGCCGCCCTGGTTCGAAACCATTTCAGAGGCGCTGACCCTGAGACAAAGCCGAACCGTAGACCTGACATTGAACGGTAAAGATTTTCTCATCCACCTGGCACCTTTTGCCCTGCAAAACAGTCGCCAGTTTGGCATTATTGCCAACATCTCAGACATCTCCGAACTCCGGGAGCAGCAACGGCAGCATCGTGAGGCGATCGACTTCATCTCACACGATGTTCGCTCACCTCTGGTCTCTCAGCTGGCCCTGATTGAACAACTGAAACGGGATCCCAGCCATATTGACGCCAACCAACTCGACCAGTTGGGGCGGCTGGCGCGGCGTAGCTATCATCTGGCCGAAGAGTTTGTGCAGCTGGCTCGCGCCGAGCAACTGACCGAAACCCGGTTCTACGAATGCGAATTTCTGGCGATTGTTGAGAACGCTCGGGACAGTGTGTGCGAGCAGGCCCAGGAAAAGGGCATTTCGATCGTGCTGAACGGTACCGAAGACCTCTGGCTGAAAGGCAACGCCGAACTTCTGGAACGGGCCGTCATCAACCTTTTGACCAACGCCGTGCAATATAGCCCCCCGGACTCTGCAGTCAGCGTTCACGTCTATCAGGCAGCGCATCTGGCCTGTCTGGCCATATCAGACGAGGGCTATGGCATTGATCCGGAGGAACTGCCTTTACTGTTCGACCGCTATCATCGACAGAAGCGCAGCGAGATAGCCGGAGCGCATGGCACCGGCCTGGGGCTTTCGTTCGTTAAAACGGTGGTGGAAAAACACCGAGGGGAGATCAACGTCGACTCACGGCCGGGCGAAGGCACCACTTTCACTCTGAAGCTACCAATCGCAGACCCGATGTTCTGAACCGGTATGCCTGCTCAGGACTGGATGGTCTTGCTGACCGGCTCAGAAGGCTCACTCAGAAGACCGGCAGTGTCCTGAACCTGGATGGTGAAATACCAGGTACCCGCATCAAGGTTATCGACCACATAGGACATCTCTGCCTCACCACTGGCACCATCTACGGTGATCTCTCTGGACAGATCATCAGCATCCTGCCCGTAACGAATCACGTATCTGTCCAGCTCTCCCATCGCGATCGACTCACCGTTTACACGAGTCATAGGCGCAGACCAGCTCAATACAGCAGAGCGCTCTGCAACCGGCTGAGCACTGCCAACACTACTTCCGGTATTGGGTAGGCTGCCAGATTGAGTCGCGGATTCACTACCCCCGGAACCACCGCCGCCGCACCCCGCGAGCACCATCCCTACCAACAACGCGGCAATCCATGCCCTTGACATATAAATGACGCGTTTCACGGTTATTCACCACCATATTTCCGTCGATTTTGTGAAATTCTATAAAATCGACGCCGATGATGATGCGATAAATGTCATTTTTATAGATAAAAAATCGTCATTTTTCCGTCACCATAATGCAAGACGGAAATCGAAAGGAATTGAGGGGACACCGGCACATCGCAGAGAAGCGGAAACAAAAAAGGCAGACCAGTAAAACTGGCCTGCCTTGCAAGAATCAGGGCCAGAACAAAACACTGGCCCCGGAAACGAGAAAAGCCAGCAAAAGCTGGCTTTTCTGGATTGGTAGCGGGGGCTGGATTCGAACCAACGACCTTCGGGTTATGAGCCCGACGAGCTACCAGACTGCTCCACCCCGCATCAAACTGTTTGTTAACTGGGCTGCCCCTGTCAACGTGGCGCGTATACTACCGCCGGCCCCGCACCCTGTCAATCGATATTTTCAAATAAATCGGCAGGATAGTTCAACTCCTGAACAGACGCGGACGAACCTCCATAAACCCCGACGGCATCCAGCGCCATTTTTACCGGCCGAAAGGATCGGCGATGCTCCGGGGTCACCCCAAGGCGATTGAGCGCCTCGAGATGCACAGGCGTGGGGTACCCTTTGTGCTGGGAGAGCCCAAAACCCGGAAACCGGACATCCAACGCCTCCATCTCGCGATCTCGCGTCACCTTTGCCAGGATAGAGGCAGCACTGATCGCCTCAACCCGACTATCACCTTTGATCACGGGGTCGGATGGCCACTGCCACTTCGGGCAACGGTTCCCGTCCACAAGAACGTACTCCGGGGCTATCGAGAGCCCTTCAACGGCACGCTTCATGGCCAGCATTGTCGCCTGATAGATATTCAGCTCGTCGATTTCACTGGCCTCGCATCGGCCCAGGCTCCAGGCAGCCGCGTTTTCCAGAATATCGTCATATAATCGCAGGCGTTTCTTTTCGGTAAGCTTTTTGGAATCCGCCAGCCCGGGGATAGGCCGCGCTGGATCAAGAATCACAGCGGCCGTCACAACCGCTCCGATGAGCGGGCCGCGCCCCACTTCATCCACACCGGCCAGCAGCGAGCCGCGATAGGAACATTCAAAAGGAGGTAATGCCTTGGCCGCCATCAGCTTCGGGACTCCAGCAGCTCAGACACCGCTGCCGCCGCACGTTCGTCGGCGCCCTGGCGCAGCGCCTGGTGCAACTCCAGAAACGCCTGATGCAGCCTGTCGCGCTCCTGTTCGTTTTCCAGCCTTTCCAGAACCGCCGCCCCCAACTTCTCCGGCGTTGCGTCGTCCTGTAACAACTCGGGCACCAGTTGCTCCTGGGCCAGCAAATTAGGAAGCGCCACCCAGGGAACCTTGACCAATCTGGACAGTATCTTGTAACTGAAATCGCTGAGCCGGTAACCTACCACCATCGGTTTTTTCAGTAACATCGCCTCCAGTGTCGCGGTACCCGACGCCAGCAGCACCACATCGCTGGCAGCCATCACCTCCCTCGACCGACCACGAACCAGCGTGACCGGCAAGCTCACCTCCAGGGATTCAACCAGCTCACGCACCTGCCGCTCACGATCCCGATTGACGCAAGGAATAACCAGCTGCAGATCCAGGCGACGTGCCTGGAGCCAACGGGACGCTTCGAGAAACAGAGTGCCGAGGCGCTCAACCTCACCACCCCGACTACCCGGCAACACCGCCAGCACAGGTTTATCCACCTCAAGACCGAGGCTCTCACGCGCAGCCAGAGTATCCGGTTCCAGCTCTATCCTGTCAGCCAGGGGGTGCCCCACAAACGACACGGGCACATGATGCTCCTCATAAAACCGGGCCTCAAAGGGGAACAACGTCAGCATAAGGTCCACAGACTTGGCAATCTTGAAGATACGCTTCTGGCGCCAGGCCCAAACCGAAGGACTTACGTAGTGTACCGAGGGGATGCCTGCTTCCCGGCACCGACGTTCGATGGCCAACGTAAAATCCGGTGAATCGATTCCAATCACAACATCCGGAGGGGTAGTAAACAGATAATCCAGCAAGCGCGCACGGATACTGAACAGCTCACGGATCCGGCCAAGCACTTCCACCAGCCCCATCACGGAAAGCCGTTCCATTGGCACCAGCGAGTGAAACCCCTCAGCGATCATTTCATCACCGCCGATTCCGACAAAACGAGCCTTCGGGTAACGCTTTCTTAGCGCACGAATCAGTCCGGCACCGAGAATATCTCCCGATGCCTCGCCGGCAATGATGGCGATGGTTCGCCCTGAGAATGTGGCCGAATTGGCCTTTAGCTGTGTCACCAGCGGCCTCCGGCTGGCTTAACGGATGATGCCGCGATCCGCTCCCTTGAGCGAGTCAATCAGCGGGAGAACCTCAGGGACATCGGCAAAGTTGCGCTCAAGCTCTTCGATGGCCTGCTCGGTCGTCAGACCCTGGCGGTAGACCACCTTGTAGGCTCTGCGGAGACTCAGGAGCGTATCCTTGGCAAAACCACGACGCTTCAGCCCTTCCACATTCATTCCATGAGGTTGGGCAGACTGGCCGCTGGCCATGACATAGGCGGGAATATCCTTGAGCACGATACTGCCCCCGGCAGCCATGCTGTGGGGCCCGATATGGCAGAACTGATGCACCATGGTACCGCCGCCCAGAATGGCATGATCTCCTACCGATACATGCCCTGCCAGCGTGGCACAGTTGGCCAGAATGGTATGGTCGCCGACAATACAGTCGTGGGCCACGTGCACATAAGCCATCAGCAAATTACCATTACCGATCCTGGTCTCACCCCGGTCCTGAATGGTGCCACGATGAATAGTGCAATTCTCGCGGATAACATTGTCATCACCAATGACCAGCGTGGTCGGCTCACCAGCGTATTTCTTGTCCTGGCATTCTTCGCCGATGCTGGAGAACTGGAAGATTCGGTTGTTGCGGCCAATCACCGTCGGCCCCTTGATGACCACGTGAGAGAGAATCTCGGTACCTTCACCAATCTCCACCCCCGGACCAATATAGCTCCAGGGGCCAACCGTCACGTTATCCGCCAGTTTGGCTGACGGGTCCACAATCGCTTGAGGATGGACACCCGACCAGTCATTTGTCGCCATCAAACTTCTCTCTCAGCGGTAAGTATTTCTGCCACGCACACTACCTCGCCATCTACGAGGGCACGGCAATCAAACTTCCAGATACCGCGCTTGCCAGAGATAAACTCAGACTCCATATCCAAGCGATCACCCGGTAAAACGGGGCGCTTGAAACGCGCTTTACTGGATCCAGCCAGATATTGTACCACGCCGTCCGACGGTTTCCGTTCCACAGTCACAAAACCAAGAATCCCCGACAGTTGCGCCATGGCTTCAATAATCAGGACACCCGGCATAATCGGATTGTCCGGAAAGTGACCGGTAAAAAAGGGCTCATTGAACGATACATTCTTGTACCCCTTGATCGACTTCCCTTTTTCGACCTCAGTCACCCGATCCACCAGCAAAAAGGGGTAACGGTGCGGCAGGTACTCCAGAATTTCATCGATGTGCATCATCTTGATCGGCCTCAGCCCTCTAATTTCTTTTCCAGTTCTTTGATCCGTCGCGCCAGAGCATCCAGTTGACGAAAACGGACGGCATTTTTCCGCCATTGGCGATTGGTATCCGCACTGGTGCCGGAGGAGTAGACCCCCGATTCACGAATATCACCGGTTACCAGGGTCATGCCGGTGAGGTGAACCTGGTCGGCTATTTCAAGGTGACCAGCCACGCCAGAGGCGCCACCAAACACGCAGTGATTGCCAATCCGGGTGCTACCTGCAATTCCGACTTTCGCCGCCATTGCGCTGTGATCACCAATCTGTACGTTGTGGGCAATCTGAATCAGGTTGTCCAGCTTTACGCCGTTGCCTATTGTGGTGTCGTCCAGGGCGCCACGGTCTATGGTGGTATTGGCGCCAACCTCCACGTCATCGCCCAGCACCACGGCACCAAGCTGCGCGATGCGGTGCCAGACGCCTTTTTCGTTGGCAAAGCCGAAGCCGTCGGAACCAACCACCGCACCACTGAGAATGTGACAGCGCTTACCGACTACCACATCATGTGCAAGCGTGACCCGGGGCCGAAGGATACTGTCGTCCCCGATACTCGCTCTCGCACCGACAAAACCACCTGCACCGATCGCTACGCGCTCACCAATACAAACCCCGGCCTCAATCACAACATGCGGGCCTATGGATGCAGATTCAGGAATACTGGCAGACTCATCAACCACGGCAGTTGGATGAATGCCCGGGGAAGCCTTGGGAGCCGGATCAAACCAATGACTGAGGTGAGCATAGCCCAGGTAGGGATTGTCCAGTAACAGGACATTGGTCGGAACATCATCCGCCGCAGCCGAGGACACAATCACCGCTGACGCCCGGGTATCTTTCAGGTATTTGGCATAGGAGGGATTTGCCAGAAAACTGATCTGGCCCGGAACCGCCGCCTGCAAGGTGGCAAGCCCGGTAATACGGATATCGGGGTCTCCCCGGAGGCTCGCTCCCAATGCCTCGGCAATCTCCTGCAGCCGATAGGACTTCTGTGTCATCGTTTTCTCCAAACACAGGGGCCGGGGAGCCCCTTTCTACATCACTGGTTCAGTTTTTCAAGCAGTTGTGTGGTCAGATTCATCTCCGGCTTAACGTAAACCACCGCTTCGCTGGGCAGAATCAGATCAAGGTCATTTTCTTCCAGGAGTTCCTTCACAGCGGCGTCCACCTCAGGGCGCGCACCTTCCAGAAACTGCTGCTTGCGCTGGTTAACGGTGGCGTCGAGGCGCTGCTTGAGGAAATTAAACTCCTTTACCTTTTCCTGAAACTCGGCGGCCAACTGATTACGCTCGCTCTCGTTCATCATGGCGCCGTCCTTCTCCAGCCGATCCTTTAACTTGCGAGCGGCCTCCTGAGCTTCACGCACCTGGGCTTCGTCGCCGGCAAAATCCTGCTGGAGTTTTTCGCTGAAGGCCTGGGCATCATTGGAAGAGAACAGGGCCTGGCGCAGATCCACCACACCAATACGGGTCTCCGCCGCCACCTGGGCCGAGAAGGCCATGAGAGCGGCGGCAAGGATAATCATCAAACGGGTCATCAATCTTCTCCTTTGTTTCATTCTTTCTTTTTTTATAGCCCGGTCAGAACGTCTGCCCCAGTGAGAACTGGAAGACCTGGGTATCGTCACCGGATTTATCGTTCAGCGGCTTGGCCAGACTGAAAGCCAAGGGACCTACCGCGGTGATCCACTGGAAACTGATACCGGCTGAAGTCCGTACCTCACCCAACTCAGGGTCAAAACCTCTTTCGGTATCAAACACCTGACCGGCATCGACAAAGAACGACGTGCGCATCGAACGCGAATCTCCTGCAAAAGGCGTCGGGAAGATCAACTCCAGCCCGCCTTCTGTCAGAACGTTACCACCGAACGGATCGGGATCCGAGAAGTCGCCTGCTGCACGCTCCGCCTTGTTACCCAAAGAGTTTGCTTCATATCCCCGAACAGAGCCATAGCCCCCGGAATAGAAATGCTCGAAGAACGGCATCTGACTGCGGTCACCGTAGCCGTCCCCATACCCGATCTCCGATCGCGCTCTGAAGACCCAGTTGGCGGAATCCGTCAGCGGGAAATAGAAATCCGTTTTGTGGGTCGCCTTGTAGAAGGTCAGGTCACTGCCTGGAACAGCGACATCCAGCGACAGGGAATGACTGTAACCCTTGGTTGGCAGTACACCTCGGTTGAGAGTACTCCGCCGCCAGCTACCAAACAGGAAGTAATTGGTAAACGAATCCCCTTCGTCGGCGATAAAATCGCGAACTTCCTGGGCTGAGAATACACCCGGCTTAATGTTTGATTGGGTAACGCCAGCACCGAAATTCAACCGCGTAATGGAATCTGTCGGATACCCGAACGTTACCCGGCCACCGTACTCATCGAGCAGGTAAGAGGAAATGTCTTCTTCCTCGTAATCGGTTTCACGGGCAAATAAACTGAAGCCCCGGCTTACCCCATCCACCGTGTAGTATGGATCCAGGTAGGAAACGTTGGCGCTCTTTACCGAATCACTGAAGTTCACACCAAACGAGACACGCTTGCCGGTACCGAAGAAATTATTCTCGGACACAGACGCGCCCAGAATCACGCCCGAGTTTTGCGAGAAACCCACCGATGCGGACAAGCTGCCCGTTGGTTGTTCCTGCACGCTGTAGTTCACATCGACCAGGTCATCGGTGCCGGGTACCGGGACCGTTTCAACATCAACAGTCTGGAAGTAACCCAGGCGCTCAAGACGGGTCTTGGAGAACTCGATGCGATCGGACGAGGCTACCCCGCCCTCCATCTGGGTCATCTCCTGGCGCAGCACCTCATCCTTAGTGGACACGTTGCCGTCGAAGTTCACCCGGCGTACATAGGCCCGCTTGCCGGGCTCCACGAAGAAGGTAACCGCAGCTGTATTGTCTTCACCCGGCTCCGGTACCGCATTGACGTTGGCAAACGCATAGCCTTCGCGGCCGAGCCGGAACGAGAGCGCTTCGGAAATCGCCGTCATCTGTGCACGGGAGAATACATCGCCTTCTTTAACCGGAATGAATTTCCGTAGCTCTTCCTCACCGACAATCAGCTCACCGCGCAAGCGAATGTCGGAGATGGTGTATTGGGGGCCTTCATTAACGGCGATGGCGATAAAGACTTCCTGCTTGTCCGGCGAGATGGACACCTGGCTGGATTCAACGTTGAAGTCCAGATAGCCGCGATCAAGATAAAACGAACGCAGAGACTCCAGATCCCCGCTCAGACGTTCCCGGGCGTATTTATCTTTGTTGGTCAGCGAGTTCCACCAGCTACTGGTACGCAACTCGAAGAGGCCGATGAGTTCTTCATCACTGAAATCTTCGTTCCCAACAATATTGATGTGCTGAATGGCAGCGACAGAACCCTCGTTGATGTCCAGGCGAATGGCAACACGGTTCCTGGGTAACTCTTCCGCGGTGGCTTTTACTCTTGCGTTGTAGCGGCCCTGGGCGATGTAGGAGCGAAGGATCTCCAGTTCCAGTTTCTCCAGGGTAGCACGCCGAAATACCTGACCTTCCTCCAGGCCCGCACCGGCCAGGGCATCCATCAGCATCTCGGTTTCGATATTCTTGTTACCCTCGATCTCAATGGAGGAAATCGACGGGCGTTCACGCACCGACAGAATCAGCACGCCTTCATCACGACTGGCCTGAATATCCGTAAACAATCCGGTCCGGAACAGATCCTTGATGGCCTCGGCCAACCGGGTCTCGTCCATACGCTCGCCGATGTTCACCGGAAAAGCCGAAAACACAGAACCCGCTGAAACCCGCTGAAGGCCCTCTACCTCGATATCCGCAACCGTGAATTCATCCGCCAGCGCTGGCTTTATACCGGTTGCGGTAATTGCTAGGCCAACGGCTACAGCTAGAAGGGAACGTCTCATTCAGTTATTTCGCCTGGTTAATGTGCGGTAAGGAGCCCGCAATTCTCACAACCGCATCAGGTCGTTGTAAAGAGCAAACACCATTAAAGTCAGTATCAAAGCCATACCGATTCGTAATCCAAAGGCCTGGGCCTGCTCGGAAAGTGGCTTCCGGCGAATGGCTTCGATGGTGTAGTACACAATGTGCCCACCATCCAGAACCGGAACGGGGAGCAGGTTAAGCACGCCAAGACTGACACTCAGATACGCCAGAAAGCGCACAAAGTCTTCGAACCCCGAGCTGACACTCGCCTCGGCAACCCGGGCAATGGTAATCGGTCCACTGAGATTGGTCGGAGACAGCAGCCCGGTGACCATCTTTTTAATCGCCACCAGTGTCAGGCGGGTGTCGGCCCAGGTTTCATTCACAGCATTCGGTATCGCCGCCAACGGCCCGTAGCGGACCTCCCGCAACAGTTCATCAGGCCAGTTCACTGCGCTTACGCCGGCACCTACGAAACCAACGACCTGACCATCCTCAAGCGTTCTCGAAGCAGGTGTTACCGGAACATTCAATTCATCGCCAGAGCGCTCGATGGTCAGTTCCAGAGTCTGTTCCGGGGCATTCCGAATATGCTCCACCAGAGCAAACCAGTCCGGTACCGGCTCGCCATCAACAGCCAATATGCGGTCACCGCCTTGCAGCCCGGCCGCATTTGCCCGACCATCGGCAGTCACCTCACCCAGCACCGCGGGCACATCCGGACGCCAGGGGGATATCCCGAATTCCGCCAGCGGGTTCGGAGTATCATCACTCAGGCGCCAGCCGTCCAATGGACCCGCCACAGTGCCCCTGGAACCATCCCGGGAAATCTCCAGCGAAACCTGACCGTACTCCCCCGCCCTCTCGAGCAGCCGCATGTTGACGTCTCGCCAGGAGGTCACCCTATGGCCGTCAACGGTATGGATTTCCATCCCGCTTTCCAGCCCTGCCCGTTCCGCAACGCTGCCCTGGGCCACCTCGCCAACCACTGGAGCGACGGTGGTAACGCCAACAACACTCAACACCCAGTAAGCGAGAATCGCGAACAGAAAATTGGCAATTGGGCCGGCAGCCGCAATGGCGATGCGCTGGGAAGGAGGTTTCGAGGTAAACGCCTGATCACGTAGCTCTTCCGGTACCGGGCCTTCCCGCTCATCCAGCATTTTCACGTATCCCCCCAGGGGGATAGCCGCTACCGCATATTCGGTTCCGTGACGGTCATACCACGAAAACAGAGGCTTGCCGAACCCCACTGAAAAACGAAGCACCTTCACACCGAATCGGCGTGCCACCCAGAAATGGCCGTATTCGTGCAGCGTTACCAGAATTCCGAGGGTAAGCGCCAGTGCCAGTACGGTTTGAATGATCTGCATAGACGTTCCGGTTTATGGCTGAATGAGCGGCCTGTCAGGCCCAGGGACGTCAGACAGCCAGCAGGCTGATCTGTTCCCTGGCCCGGCGGCGAGCCTCGGCATCTTTCGCGAAAATAGTGTCAAAGCTGTCCGCCGGCACAACGTCTGTGGCCGTCAGGGTTCGCTCTATAATAACGGGGATATCGGCAAAGCACAGCCGGCCTTCCAGAAACGCCGCCACTGCAACCTCGTTCGCCGCATTGAGTACCGCTGGCGCTGTA
>Ga0209692_10004407_pt1 | contig 12773 bp, 12 predicted proteins | sample tdDd472_FD_187129 | JGI IMG/M metagenome (GOLD analysis project Ga0209692, IMG submission 187129) | Marine sediment microbial communities from the Atlantic coast under amendment with organic carbon and nitrate - tdDd47.2 (SPAdes)... | ecosystem: Environmental > Aquatic > Marine > Coastal >...
CTTTTTATTAAGGTTTGATACAAAACTTTACAACATAAATTTCAGAAAAATGGACGAAAGCGGGACGGTCCGGAAAACCTGGTATAAGATCAGCCCCAGGAACACCGCTCCTGAACCGGTGAAAGCGTTTAAATAGAGCAAGGTTCATACCGCTATTACTTGAAGAGTACCCGGCGGTGCCCAGGCGCAAACGCTTCGTAAAAATCTTGGTGTCGAAAAATTGAATGTTGCCATAAGGGGGACTTTTAAGGTATCGTTGTTGAGTTGGAGTACCCGATTCAACGCGCCCGGCGATTTCAAACATCTAAATTTTACACCCTGTTCGACAGACTAGGGTCTATTCCATTTCTTTACCCAAGGAGAACAAAATGATTGTCGGAATTCTCAAGGAAATCAAAGCAGAGGAAAATCGCGTGTCCATGACCCCGGCCGGCGTGGAAGTCATAAAACAGAACGGCCATTCCATTCTGGTAGAGAAGGCTGCAGGCAGCGGCAGCGGCTTCGACGACGACGCCTATAAGAAAGCCGGGGCCGAGATCGTTGAAAGTCCCAAAGAGATTTTCCAGCGTGCGGACATGGTGATGCATGTAAAAGAGCCCCTATTACCGGAATACGACCTCATCCGTGAGGGCCAGATTGTTTTTACGTATCTGCATCTGGCGGCTGCCGAGGAGTTGACCCATATTTTGATCAAAAGCAAAGCCGTTAACATTGCTTATGAAACCATTCAAAAAGCAGACGGCTCCCTGCCCCTGCTCACGCCCATGAGTGAAGTCGCCGGCCGAATGGCCATTCAGCAGGGGGCCAAATATCTGGAAATGGCCCAGGGCGGCCACGGGGTTCTGCTGGGGGGCGTGCCGGGGGTCGATCCGGGTACGGTGGTCATCATCGGCGGCGGGGTCGTCGGGATCAACGCGGCCAAGATGGCCTGCGGCCTGGGCGCAAAGGTTTACGTCCTGGATATGAACCTGGAACGGTTACGGTACCTGAGCGACGTGATGCCGGCCAACTGCTTTCCCCTGATGGCCAGCCCGGCGGCCATACGAAAGCTTGTCAGAAAGGCCGATGTGGTGGTGGGAGCGGTGCTGGTTACCGGTGCCAAGGCACCCAAGCTGGTGACCCGGGACATGCTCAAAACCATGAAAAAAGGCGCGGTGTTGGTGGATGTCGCCATCGACCAAGGCGGATGTTTTGAAACATCCAAGCCGACCACCCACTCGGATCCGATCTTTACCGTTGCCGGGATCGTCCATTACTGCGTGGCCAACATGCCCGGGGGGGTGGCCAAAACATCCACCATGGCCTTGACCAATGCGACCTTGCCGTATGCCGTGGAGATTGCCAACAAGGGTTGGAAGCGGGCCATCCAGGAAAACCCGGAAATCAAACTCGGGGCCAATGTCGTCAAAGGAAAAGTTACCTACAAAGCCGTTGCAGATGCTTTCGGCCTGGAATACACGCCGATTGATTCATTAATTTAAAACGGCCGTCGCGGATGAACCTCCCAATTGAACCTTGCATAGAGGGGAAAATGATCTGACACGTATCGGCCGTCAAATGCATCCTGAATTACCGTGCTGTTTTTTATCACGATGTTGCCCTGATACAGAACCCAGTCGATATGATCTCCGTTGGTAACCCCTGTGAATCCATGATGGGTTCCCGGAAAAGGTTTTTCAAATGCGTTTTTAAAATAGCACTCTTTGGCCGCTGATTTCTGATCCTGTCCGGTGAAAATGTTATAACAGGGGCTAAATGGCGTGGTGTTAAAGTCTCCAATGAGAATTACAGGGATGTTGTTGGGGAGATGCGATAGCCGCTGGAGAATCAGTTTGGCGCTTCGGGTCTGGACCGAAACGTCGAAGTCCAAGTGTGTATTGACACAGATAAGCTGGCGGCGGGAATTTTTGAACATGCCGATGGTGCACTGTCTCGGCCAGAGGCTTTTCCGGTAACGGCTTGGCACCGTAGGTGTTGGGCTCAAGAAAAAATGTTCACGATACGTACAGGTCCAGGTATTTTTATAAAAGATAACATTGTTTTGCCAGAAATCCGGAGAAGGGCTTCGCCGGCCGATATAATGATGTTCAGCCAGAATTTTATGAATAAAATCGATCTGAAAATCATTTGCTTCCTGGAAACCCATGAAATCCGCACGATATTTTTCAAAAAAAGCAGGAAAGCATCTCTTCCGGTATTGCCAGCTGTTGGGGCCGTCGTCAGCCAGGCCGAAACGAAGGTTTAATGTCAAAACAGAAAGCATGGTAGGGTCCAGGTTTAAATCGTCCGAGATCGCAATGGGTTAAATGGGTAATGAACTATCGAGCATCGACATCAAGCAGACCGGGATGTTCGGCAAGGTCGAATCGAATATTTTTAAAGTTTTCGAATGTGACATCAGAAAACCCCAGATTCAATTGCTTGCGTATAACACCAAATATGGCAAGATAATTCAGAAGTATTCTTTTGTGCCACTCGAGGCCGATTCGGGATGCCAGTTCTTTGATATATATTTTAGGGCCTTCGATTTCGAGAAAGTCACCGTAGGGCATGGTGTCAAGACAGAAGTGCGTATCGCGTAACACAAAGGTTTCACGCCATTTTTCGTAGACCTGTTCTTTATGAAACCCTAAAGATTCCAGAATTTTTTTCATGGCGGCAAAGTCGGAAACTTCGACTTCGATCTCCCTTAATGTTTTAAATTGATCGTCTTTGAAAGGCGGCTCCGATTTAAACGTCAGGGTGGTTTTGATATCCTTTCGCAGTCTCAGGAGGGATTTTTCTTGAAACAGGCGGTTATCAGCATCTTCAAACCGCAGGTTGGTCTCAAAGGCGCGACCCTTGAAATCGGCACCAAGCTCCATGATCCGGCGGCGAATCGGATTCACATCCGGCAAATAGAATTTTACTTCGGTTTCCAAATTTTCCATTTGACTTTGCCTGCAAACCATTTCAATATCTTACGGTGAGTGATTTTCGAATTCCGCTGAAAGCGGACAACATATAAAATTGCCAGGCGATTTAATAATTCGTTTATATTAGAAATCATATTTAGTGTCAATTATTGACTCTGTTTGAATTTTTTTCCTTGACATAGGGACGAATTTTATTTAAATATTTGAGGTTTTTTATTCGAAGGAGAAAATCCAGTGAAAAAATATACATATAGTGCAAAAAATGAGGACAACCCAGGCAAATGGAGTCTTGTTGATGCCGAAGGTGCGGTTTTGGGAAGACTTGCCAGTTCTGTGGCCGCCCGGTTGCGGGGAAAGCACAATCCCCTTTTTACCCCACATGCCGATACCGGAGACTGGGTGATTGTTGTCAATGCGGAGAAGGTTGTGCTGACCGGGAGAAAATGGGATCAAAAAAACTATTACCGGCACAGCGGTTACATTGGCGGACTGAAGACCATTACGGCCAAGAAACTGATGGAAAAAAAACCTGAAGATTTGATTCGTTTTGCCGTTAAGGGAATGCTGCCAAAGAATAGACTGGGAAGAAAACTTTTTAAAAAATTAAAAGTATATTCGTCCGATGAGCACCCGCATGAGGCCCAGCAGCCTGAAATTTTCGAAATTTAACCTATAAAAATAAATGTTCTTAATTATGGGGAATAGTATGGAGAAGGAAAACGTCTATTATGCAACTGGCAAACGGAAAAATGCCGTAGCCAGGACCTGGTTAAAACCCGGAGGCGGTGATATCACCGTGAATGACCTGCCGATGGATGATTATTTTAAGGTCGAGTCGGTAAAAACAACGATTAAGCAGCCACTGCTTCTGACGAAGATGCTCGGGTCATTTGATGTAAAAGCCAAAGTTGCCGGTGGTGGTTTTTCAGGACAGGCCGGCGCAATTCGGCACGGCATCACCAAGGCGCTGATACTGGCCAATCCTGATTTAAGGCTGGTGTTGAAAAGAGCAGGGTTTGTTCGACGTGATCCAAGGGTTAAAGAGAGAAAGAAATACGGTCAGAAGGGTGCACGGGCCCGGTTCCAGTTCTCAAAACGCTAAAGTTTTTTTCTATTCTATTAGATCAGAGGGAGCCGGTGTTTGCCGGCTCCCTTTATTCATGCCGATTTTTCCACTTGGCCTTCCGCTTTTCAAGAAACGCCAGCATACCCTCCTGGGCATCTTCATCAACGCAGTTTATGGCAATTGCATGGGTTGCATAATCGTAAGCAGATCTCATATCGAGATCGACCTGCTTGTAAAAAGTGTCTTTTCCAAAAGCGAGCGTGTACCGGCTGTATTGAGCGATTTCCATTGCTAGACTTCGGGTCTTTTCGGTGAGGTTCTCCGGGGGGACGATCCTGTTGATCAGCCCGTACTTTTCGGCGTCCTCGGCCGAGATAAAACGCCCTGTCAACAGCATTTCTAGGGCTCTTCGTTTTCCGATAATCCGAACCAGCGGTACTGCCGGGGTGGTACAGAAAAGGCCTATTTTGACCCCCGGTGTGGCAAATTGAGTTCCGGTTTCTGCAATGGCCAGATCGCAGGCCGCAACCAGCTGACACCCTGCTGCCGTTGCAATGCCGTGAACCTGAGCAATAACCGGCTGGGGCAGTTTTTGAAGCCTTTGCATCATTTGAGCGCATACCGAAAACAAATGGTTAAAATGCTGGATATCCAAATCGGTACCCACCATTTCTCCAAGATCATGCCCTGCGCAGAACGCCGGACCGTTTCCTTTTATGACCACCACCCGGACATCCTGATCCTGTACGACCGTGTTAAGTTTATGGAGCATGTCGCCCATTAATTCCAGAGAGAGTGCATTCCGCTTTTCCGGACGATTTAATGTAAGCCATGCGATGGGTCCGTCTTTTTCCAGCAATACAGGTTCCACGATTGATCCTCCTTGTGACAGCAAAAATTATATCCAGTTGGCGTTATATAACAACTTGGCCCACAAGCACTCGGGAGATCTGGTTTTTTATACCCTGCTCCCTTTCGGCGGGGCGCTTCATTTTTTCATTGCTTTCCAGCATCTGGCAAAATGTCCTTCCCCAATTTTTTCGAAAAGGACCTGCTCTTTCCGGCAGCGGGGCGCTTCAATGGAACACATAGACCGGTATTTACATCCTTGGAGCGCCGCCGAGGAATCGAAAGCATCCTCTTTTATAAGCGTAGGCTCCAATTTTTTTCCCGGCCCGGAATCGGGAATCGCAGCGAGCAATGACCGGGTATAGGGATGGTGCGGGTTGTCAAAAATTTCTTCAGCAGATGCATACTCCATGACCTGTCCCATGTACATCACAGCGATGGTGTTGCACAGATAGCCCACCACATTAAGGTCATGGGAGATGAAAAGATAACTTAACCCCAGTTGATCCTGCAAGTCCTTTAAAAGGTTAATGATCTGAGCCTGGATAGAGACGTCCAGGGCCGATATGGGTTCATCGCATATGATGAAGGACGGCTCTACGCTCAAGGCTCGGGCAATGCCGATACGCTGGCGCTGGCCCCCGCTGAATTCATGGGGATACCGATCGGTGCTGTCCGGGGACATGCCCACCATTTCCATGAGTTTTTCAAGGCGGGCTTTGCGCATCGTGTGGCTTTTGATGCCAAGAATTCGCAACCCCTCTTCCACAGACTGGCCAACGGTCATTCGGGGATTCAGCGATCCGAAGGGGTCCTGGAAAACAATCTGCATTTCTTTCCGGTGGGGTCTCATCTCTTTTTCGGAAAATCCACTGATATCGAGTCCCTGGTAAATAATTTTTCCTTGATCAAGGGCCAAAAGCTTCAGAATCAGTCGGGCGACGGTTGTTTTTCCACAGCCGCTTTCACCCACCAGGCCCATGGTTTTTCCCCGTTCGATTTCAAAGCTGACGCCGTCCACAGCTTTCACCCACCCGGAGATTTTCTGCAAAAAACCTCTGCGTATGGGAAAATATTTTTTCAAATCTTTAACGCAAAGAATGATGTGATTATTTCTATTTTTTGAATTCATCTAAGTATGATGACCCTTATCTTGAAACAGTATCGGACAGCGGGCCAGATGCCCCTGGCCGTAATCGCACATTTTAGGATATTCTGTAGAGCAGCTCGGCGCTTTATGGGGACACCTCGGATGAAAGGGGCACCCCGCCGGCTTATACGCCGGGTTTGGTACCGAGCCGGGGATGCTGTAAAGTCTTTTGCCCCGTTTCGAAAGGCTGGGAAGCGATGCAAGGAGTCCCTGAGTATACGGATGCCGGGCATTACGAAAGATTTGTTCCGTATTCCCCTGCTCCGCAATCATGCCGGCATACATGACATAAACCCGATCGGCAATGGCGGCCACGACGCCGAGATCATGGGTAATATATAGAATCGACATGGATTGTTTTTTCTGAATGGCCCCGAAAAGCTCGAGAATCTGCGCCTGGACCGTGACGTCAAGGGCGGTGGTCGGCTCATCTGCAATGATCAGATCCGGGTCACACGCCAGCGCCATTGCGATCATTACCCGTTGTCTCTGACCGCCGCTGAGCTGATGGGGATAGTCTTCAAGTCGTTGTTCGGGAGCGGGAATTCCTACGTCCTTCAAGAGCCGAATACATTTTTCACGAAGGGATTCGGCCCCGATCTTTTTATGGATACGGACGGCTTCCGAGATCTGGTCTCCGATGGTAAAGACCGGATTCAGCGATGTCAGAGGTTCTTGAAAAACCATGGCAATATGGTTTCCCCGGATCTTTTGCATCTCTTTTTCGCTGAGTTCCAACAGATTTTGTCCTGCGAACACGATTCGGCCGTCGATGATTTCTCCGGGCGGCGTGGTAACCAGGCCCAGGATGCTGAGGGCAGAGACTGTTTTTCCGCATCCGGATTCACCCACAATACAAACCGTCTCTTTTTTCCGGACCTCGAAACTGACCCCGTCCACGGCACGGGCACATGCATGGCCGCTTCGAAAATATACTTTTAAATCTTGTACGGAAATCAGTCTGTTATCATCTGCCATGGGTTGCTTGTCCTGGGTCATGTGTCAATCTTCGATTTTCCATCGATCGTTTAGTGTCTTTCTCTGAGTTTCGGGTTCAGTGCATCCCTGAGACCTTCACCAAAAAGGTTAAAAGAGAGCACGACGATCAATATGGTGATCCCCGGGATAAAGGTCAGCCAAGGGGCATCGAAAATGAAATTTTTGCCGCCGGAAAGGATATTGCCCCAGGTGGCATTGGGCGGGGGTACTCCGAACCCGAGAAAACTCAAGCCGGCCTCTGTCAAAATGGCGGAAGCGATACCGATGGTGGCAGAGACCAGCACCGGCGCGACCGCATTGGGCATCATGTGCCGAAAGATGATCCTGAAATTGCCGATGCCCAGCGCCTTTGCCGCCGCCACGAAGTCCTGTTCCCTCAGGGAGAGAAATTCAGCGCGGACAAATCTCGTCGTCCCCATCCAGCTGGTCAATCCGATGACGATCATAATATTGTAGATGCTTGCAGGGAGAATCGCCACCACCGTTAAAATCAGAAAAAAGCTCGGAAAGCAGAGCATAATATCCACGATTCTCATGATCAGGGTGTCCACGGAGACCGCATTGGTGTGGAGCATTGCCCGCCATGATGAATGTGCTTTTTTCCTGGATCTGTGCCGGGTCAAGACAACATAAACGATGTATGCCAGGCAGAGCAATAAAAGCGCTGCGCCGGAGAGGGTAACATCGAGAAGTACCAGTCCTGTTCCTGAAACCAAAAATAACGTCCATAGAATGTGGTCTATTTTAATGTAATGTTGTCCGAAGTAGCCAGCAATTCCGCCCATGAAGATCCCGATGAGTACCGATATTCCGACGGCGACAAAACCGACGGTCAGCGAAACCCATGCCCCTTGAAGCATTCTCGCAAAAACATCTCTTCCCAGATCATCGGTTCCCATCAGATAGAAATTCAAGGTTGGAACCTGGTTTGGTTCCAGTAAGTCGAGATTGGGTTTTGAAAAAGGGGGTCGCAGCTTTTCCTCGAGGCGGATCAAAGATGGATCGAAAATGGGCTTGGATCCTGAGGTCAGGAAAAGACCCGCGATTGCGCAGCAGAAGAATAGGATAAAAATGAGCAGCCCCATAATGGCAAGCCGGTTTTGTCCGAACAGAAGCCAGAATTCCTCCAACCTCGTCTGCTTCGGGGCCAGAGGTTCCTCCACATGGAAATCTTTGGTAACCGTTGTTTCATTGAGAGTCATTACAGGCGTATCCTCGGATCGACAATTAGGTAAAGAAGGTCCGATATAAAGGTGCCGGCCAGCACCAATACGGCTGAAACAAAATTAACCGTCAGGATAATCGGGTAATCCCTGGCCAGAATCGCTTCATAGGCCATGCGGCCCATACCGGGCCAGGAAAAGATGGATTCGATGATGACCGAGCCCCCGATCAAACCGGGTAAAATCAGACCGAACATGGTGACGAACGGCAGAAGCGCATTTCGGAGCGCATGTTTATAGTGGACCTGTTCCGGGGGAAGTCCCTTGGCCCGGGCGGTTCGAATATAGTCCTGACCTTCCACTTCCAGCATCTGGCTTCGAACATACCTGGAAAGGACTGCAATGCCGCCGGTTGCAACCAGGACCGAGGGAAGGAGCATGTGCCAGATCCTGTCCATCAATATGTAAGGGATGGAAGCATCTCCGATCCCGAACGTTACCATGCCGATAACCGGTACATGGAAACGGGTCACCACAAAAATTATGAGAACGTAAGCGAAGAAGAATCCGGGTATGGAAATCAGCAGGTAAGATAAAAATGTGGCGGTTCGGTCAAAGATACCTTTCCTAAAAATGGCCGACCGGATGCCCACCGGGAAAGAAAGGGTCCAGGTTAGGAGTGTTCCCACAATAAAAAGGGGGAGGCTGTTTAAAAATCGTTCCCAAATTTTTTTAAGAACCGATTGATTGTCTTTCCATGATACGGTTTTTCCGGTAAACAGGTCCTGATAAAAGTAGACATACTGGACATACAGCGGCTTATCCAGATGAAATTCTTTGCGAAAGCGTTCCACCATCTCGGGTGTAAATTTTGGATTCATGGGATCGACCTGGCTCGGCTTTCCCGGCGCAAGATGAATAATTAAAAAAGAAACGATGGAGACGAAAAAGAGGGTGATTATTTTTTGTACAAAACTTCGTCCGATAAATGATAACATGGTCTATCCTTCATCCATAAAGTTCGGGGCCGTTGGAAGCTTTATCCACTTGTTGAAATAAAACGTATAATTGCCGGTCTGGGTGGGTTTTATCTTTTCATACCGGATGGTTCCGGCATTATCGACATCTTTTATGACGATACGCTTGTCTAAAACAGCAGTCCACTTTCCCACATAAAGGAATGTATACGGCTGTTCTTTTGCAATAATTTCATGAAGCCTGCGGGAGTATTCCACCTGTCGGTTGTGGTTGTATTCCTGCCGTATCTTGATGATGAGGTCGTCGGCGTCTTTGTTTTTAAAATTGACAAAATTGAGCTGATATGGATGTGTCTGGCTCGAATGCCATATCTGATATAGATCGGGTTCGATTCCCATCTGCCATCCCAGAATCAAGGCATCAAAGTCTGCTTTGTTCACCCGTTTCTGTATAAAAACAGACCACTCCAAAAGATCGGTCCGGACATCGATGCCGATCTGTTTCCATGCATTCTGGGCAATGGCCAGTATGGCTTTTCGAAGATCGTTGCCGTTGTTGGTGATGAGTGTGAATTTAAACCTTTGGCCGTCTTTTTCGAGCCAGCCGTCCTTGTTCCGTTGCCAACCGGCCGCCGCCAAAAGCTTTAAAGCACCTTCGGGATCATAGGAAAGCGGATTGAGCTTGTGGTTATAATAATCGGTCTGTTTGACAAAAGGGCCCGTGATTTTTTCTCCCTGGCCATACAGCACGTATTTGATGATCTTGTCGACATCGATGGCCATTCCCAATGCCCTTCGTACGCGGGGATCATCAAAGGGTTTTCGTCTCATGTTGTAACCGATATATGTATAGCCGAAAGCAGTACCGGAAAAGCTTTGAAATTTAGGATCTTTTTCCAAGCGTTTCACCTGGTGGGGTTGAACACCATAGCTGTCGATGGTGCCGGCATAAAATTCCATTTCCTGGGTCAAAAGATCGGGAATAATCCGAAAGACATACCGTTGATAATTCGGCGGTCCTTCCCAGTAGCCGTTAAAACGATCCAGGGTGATGTACTGGTCCGACTTCCATTCACGGAATTTGAACGGTCCGGATCCGATGGGGCGCCGGTTGAAGGTACTTTGGCGCATGGAAAAAGTTTTCGGGTCTTTTCCCAGCCCCAAGGCTTCTTTTTCAAGTGATTTTGAATTCAGCAGGTGTTCGGGGAGGATTCCCATGCCCCAGGTGCCCATGGCAGGAGAATAGAGCCGTTTGTATACGATTTTAACGGTGAGCGGGTCAACAACTTCAACCCTTTTGACCGGCTCGTAATCTGAAATGCGAGGCGAAAGATTTTTGGGATTCAGGATGGCTTCATAAGTAAATTTGACATCATCGGCTTCGACCGAATGGCCGTCATGAAACTTTACCCCGGGCCGCAGGTGAAACATAAGGATGGGATTGTGTTCCGTGGCCGGCAACAGTTCCACGGCGTATGCCGCCAATTTTTCTTTGCCGTGCTGAGACGGCGAGCTTAAATAGTCTTTGCTGTGAAAGGACTCAAAATAATCTTTGCCCAGAAGGTGGGACAGGTTTTGAAAAAAATCCTGGTCGACGCCGTTGAGAACCAGTTTGATTCTGGCGGGTGCTGTGACACGGATTTCCATGGTTTCTTCTGTGTCGGTATCCGGACCTTTGAACGGCCGGGTCACCGAAAAGGTTCTGGGAGGGAGCACGGAAATTTCAGTGATGCGTTTTAGAGAATCTTTAAGCCCCGGATCTGCAGCATGATTTTTTTTTTGCGCGTCTTTCACAAAGCCCGCCAGGGTTTGAGGGTCTGCCTTGCCGAGACCGGGTATGGATGCGGATGGGTTGACATAAAAAAAAGCTTCTTCAAAAACCTCCCAGGATTTAGCCAGCCGTCCCCTGAAGCGCAGTTGTTCGTCCCGATCGATAAGGCCCTCGAACACCAGCTCCTGGATGTTGCTGCTGGCAGAATCCGCTGTTAGAATGGGATTAAGGAGGCTGGCATCACCGATGGATCCGGCAATGTATTCCGCAAGACGCGCGGGATTGCCCCTTGTTTGCTGTTCGTAGGTCGGCACCCAGAAATACGACTGCAACAAGACCATAATGAGAAGTATGGGTGCGAAAATGAGGACGCGTCTAATGGTCATGATAACAATCGCTTATTGTATGGATTCCAACAACGGGTTGTTTTAGATAACTAAATGTTTTTAAAGGATAATTATTGTTGAAACATCAACATAAGAGATTCAGGTTTTTGAGTCAAGTGAAAAGGCGTCGGCGGAAATAGAAAGAACCCGGCGCCACTCCTCTCCACAATTGGAATATCAGAATAGGTAAGAGACGGCCTGCGGAGTTTTGGAGAAATGAAAAAGCGGACAACCGTTTTTCATAAAACGTTATCCGCTTTGTTTAATCGTGATGAATGATAAACAATCTATTTAGAAGGCTTGGCCGGAGATTTTTTCGCGGTCTTTTTTGCCTTCAGGGCCGCAATCTGTTGATCCACGGCATCCATTTTTTGATGGATCAAATTGACTTTAAGGTCTTCGATGTCCAGTTTTGCCGCTTCGGAAAGATATCTTTTTGCTTGATTAAGATCGGAAAGGGTGGGTTTGCTGGCGGATACATCCGCCTTGTATAGAAGAATCATCAGCTCGATGTTGTTTAGGCGGCTGAAGACAGCTTCGTTGGCGGCGGGTGTTGTGGCATACGCCAGCGCCTTGTTTAAATACGTTTTAATTCCTTCAAAATCCGGCAAACCCGGAACGGTCAAAAGGGTATCTGCTTTTTCCACATAGTAATTGAAAATAAGGGGGAAGGCCTCTGATTCGGAATAAATATCTTTAATTTTTTCAGGAGGTTGAACGCCGGGGAGCGAAATCAAACATGCCTCGCCCATGGGGGCGAATCTTCCCTGCCAGATTTCAAGGGCACCGTCTGTTGCATGAATGTAAAATTTATTTTTGTTTATCATGCTGCTTCCGATAACCAGTGCGATGAGGACCGCGAAAGCGGCTGCCAGATATTTCATGGCTTTTTCCATGGGATCATCGGTTATGGTATCGCCGCTATCGGGGGGATCGTATGATACAGACACCTCGGGTTCAGCAGGCTTTTCAGCAGCAGGCTTTTCAGCAACGGCCTTTTCAGCAGCAGCCTTGATTTCCGCCAGATCAAATTTTTTCAGCAGCAGTTCCTTGATCCGACGGTTTTCTTCTTCGGAGCCTGAGAAAAAAGGCGGTGCAATAAAATCCTTTGAATCGGTTTTATCCGGGCTCACGGTATAGAGAGTTTCAGGTTTCCAAACATCGAACTTTTTCATGATGAGATCTTTCACAGAAACCTTCTTCCTGGTTGTTTTAGCTGCAGGTGCCTTTTTGGCCTTTGGGAGAGCTTTGGCGTTGGGACTTGCTTTGACCTTTGGAGTTGCTTTAGCCTTTGGGGCTGCCTTAGCTTTAGCGGCCGCCCTTTTTTTAGCAGTTGACTTTTTCTTGGCTTTGGAGGTCGATTTAAGCAGGCTGTTTTTTCCCATAAAAAAACCTCTTTGAATTTGTGGGTGAGAGTGTTTATATTAAATAATAATTTATAGTAAGAAAAATGTGTATATATGAATGCATAAGCTTTGTAAACATTTTTTTATCATG
>Ga0209692_10004410_pt1 | contig 12769 bp, 11 predicted proteins | sample tdDd472_FD_187129 | JGI IMG/M metagenome (GOLD analysis project Ga0209692, IMG submission 187129) | Marine sediment microbial communities from the Atlantic coast under amendment with organic carbon and nitrate - tdDd47.2 (SPAdes)... | ecosystem: Environmental > Aquatic > Marine > Coastal >...
AAGTCGTCAGCTTCGTGCCTTCATGGCTAAGGCGGGCCACCTGTTCAAAGACTTCGGTGCGCCACATTTCTGGATTTTTGCTTGGGGCGAAGCCATCCAGGTACCAAGCATCAACCGAAGCGTTCAACCGGCTCAACATGGATGCCGCTTCGCCGAAAAGAAGGGTCAGTTTAACCCGGCCACCCTCAAAACAACGGTGATGGAAGCCTGGGATTGATAGAGGATATTGACTGGCAAACTTTTCAGTTTGTTCTTCGAGGGAAGGGAAGGCTGTGAGGGCCCTTGCCAGTTCCTCACTTTCCAAGGGAAAGCCTTCAACGGAAATGTAATGAAGATAAGCGTCATCTGGAGCGGTTTTGAGCCACTCGTTCCATGTCAGCAAAAAGTTGAGGCCCGTGCCGAAGCCTGTTTCGGCAATCGTCAAAGAGGTTTTATTGCTCCAAAAATCCGGGCCGCCGATACCGTTTAAAAAAACGTGTCGGGATTCCTCCAAGCCGTCGGCGCGGGAGAAATAGACGTCACCGAAGCGCCCGGAAACAGGGGTGCCATCATCTTCCACGGCAAGAGAAGGGGAGGCGAGTAAAGGTGGCTTAGCTTGCAAAAGATCATCCTTATTTTGTTTTTTTACCTAATCCAAGGCCGTGAAAAAGGCCAGCTTTAGACGTTAAAGTGGGTAAAAAGCTGAAATATCAATGGTTTGCAAATGCACTATATTTCTGTTGATAATCGGTTAATAAGTATGTAACTATATGAAAATAAAGAATAAAAAAGTAAATTAATTTACACTTCTTGTGCTATATGCAAATTGTCTTGCAGTGTGAGGTGAGAATGGCTCAAAAGCTCTTTTGCGGCGATATTCTTCGGCGGCTCCGGGAGCGGCAAAATTTGACCCAGGCGGCATTCGCCAAAACGCTGGGTATGTCGCCGAGCTACCTCAATCAAATGGAAAACGACCAGCGGCCCGTTACCGAGGCTGTTCAGAAAAAGCTGAGTTCGGTCTTCGAGGAAGATCTACAGGCCTTTCTGGAAGGCGAAGGTCGTTTGGTCGCCGAGTTGGAAGAAGCCTTAGGGGATCCGATTTTCCGGGGCGGTGAGATTACGGCGCGTGAGCTTAAAGAGGCGGTTGCCGTTGCTCCCAATCTGGTCAAACGCTCGTTGACCCTGTTCCGCGCCTATCAGCGTAGCCAGGTTGATTTTCGCGCCTTGGCCGAGAAGGTGGCTCGTACTGAACGGGTGAGGGCGCTGGAAGGAGCGCATTTCCCTTATGAGGAAGTGCGTGATTTCTTCTATTACCGCAACAACCATATCGACAGTCTCGACCGGGCGGCTGAGGCTTTGCATCAGCAGTGTAATTTCCGGTTCGGTGAAATGCATGTGGACTTGGAAGAGTATCTACGGGTTCGTCATGGCGTGCGGGTGATTGTCCAGGGTGATACGGCCGATAGCCTGCGCCAGTATGATGCCGATACCAAGACAATGTATCTCTCCGAATTGCTTTCGCCCTCGCGCCGGGCGTTTCATTTGGGCAACCAGATTGCGCTTCTGGGCTTTGGCGACTTGCTGGATGCCGAAGTGGCGCAGTCGGGCATGACTTCCGATGAAGCCCGCGCCGTATGCCGTCTCGGTTTGGCGAACTATTTCGCTGGCGCTCTGCTTATGCCCTATGAAAGCTTCCTTGAGACTGCTGAAAAGGAGCGTTACGACATTGAGCGCCTGGGCTTGAAATACAACACCAGCTTCGAACAGGTATGCCATCGTTTGAGCACCTTGCAGCGTTCTGGCCGGAAAGGCGTACCGTTCTACTTCGTTCGTGTCGACATGGCCGGCAATATCTCAAAGCGCCAGTCGGCCACCAGTTTCCATTTTGCCCGGCTGGGCGGTGTTTGCCCATTGTGGAACGTCCATGAGGCGTTTGCCGCCCACGGAAAAGTTTTGACCCAGCTTGCAAGAATGCCGGATGGCAAAACCTACCTCTGCATCGCCCGGACGGTCTCTGAGGGCGGTGGTGGATATCTGCGGCCTGAACGGAAATTTGCCGTTGGCTTGGGCTGCGAGATATCCCATGCGGACAAATTGATCTATTCTACGGGCTTGGACTTAAACGATCCCGATGCCGTGGTTCCCATCGGGGTGAGTTGCCGGGTCTGTGAGCGCGACAACTGCGCGCAACGGGCGTTTCCGCCGATCTCCCGCCGGATCAAGCTGGATGAAAACCAGCGCCGGTTCTATCCCTATGACTTCGAGGCCATAGGGGAAAAGGAAGCAAGCTAACGGCTTGCAGATAACCAACCGTCATATAAAACGGATAGAAAGCGTCATGAGCGATCAACAGATGAAATTGGCCGGGGAATTCGATACCCCGAGCTTTGAGGACTGGAAAGCGGTCGTCGAAAAGGCTCTCAATGGAGCCCCTTTCGAGAAAAAGCTGTTCTCAAAAACTTATGAGAATATTGATGTGCGGCCTCTTTATACCGGTGCGGACTGGAAAGGAAATCCAGGACTTCCCGGCATGGCGCCTTATACCCGTGGGGCGCGTTCCTCCGGCTCCGTCCAGGGGTGGGATATTCGGCAACTTCACGCTCACCCGGACCCTGTGGTCGGAAACAAGGCGATCCTCGAAGATTTGGAGCGCGGCGTTACGTCTCTGTTGATCCGCTTCGACAAAGCCGCCCGGATGGGTGAGGGGGCTGATAGCGCCAATGCAGGCGTTGATGGCTCGATGGTCTATTCGGTCGAAGATCTTGAAGCGTTGCTTAAGGGAGTTGAGTTGAGCCTGGCTCCGGTGGCCCTTGAAGGCGGGGCGGCTTTTGCCGCTACGGCGAAACTTTTGAAGGATGCCTGGTCCAGGTCAGGCTGCAAGACCGATGAGGTGGAAGGCGCTTTCGGCGCAGATCCCTTGGGTGTTTTGGCTGAAGAGGGCGCTTTGCCGCAAGGTCTTGAAAAGGCTATGGGGCAAATGGCCGCCTTGGCAAAAGAAACGTCGGAAACCTATCCCAATGTTAAGGCTGTGCGGGTCAATATCGAACCTTACTATTCGGCCGGTGCGAGCGATGCGCAAGATCTCGCCTGTGCTCTGGCGACAGGAGTTGCCTATTTGCGCGCCATGACCGATGGCGGGATGAGCGTTGATCAAGCCACAGGGCAGATTGTTTTTTCCATCCCGACCGGCACCGATTTTTTCCTCAGCATCGCCAAGCTGCGCGCGTCGCGGAAGCTTTGGGGGCGCGTCGCGGAAGCCTGCGGCGCATCGGGTCAGGAAATGACCCTTCACGCTATGACGGCGGAACGTGTGATGAGCAAGCGCGACCCTTGGGTCAATATGCTGCGCACCACGGTGACCGGCTTTGCCGGAGGGATTGGTGGCGCCGATAGCGTGACAGTGCTGCCATTCGATGCCGCTCTTGGGCTGCCGGACGGCTTGGCGCGGCGGATTGCCCGCAATACCCAGGTGATTTTGCAGGAAGAAAGTAACGTCGCAAAGGTCATCGATCCTTCGGGGGGCTCTTGGTATCAGGAGGACCTGACCGACAAATTGGCCGGTGAAGCCTGGGCGTTCTTCCAGGCCATCGAGAAAACAGGCGGTATGGCTAAGGTTCTGCAAAACGGCTGGTTGGCTGAACAGATCGAAATGGTTCACGTCGTGCGGATGAATAACATTGCAAGGCGCAAAGACCCGCTGACCGGCATCAATGAATTTCCCAATATTTCGGAAAACGACGTGGTGCGTGAAGTCGTCGATATTACTGCGGTCAAGAAAGCGGCTGCCGAGCGGGCGGGAAGCGAAACCGTCTCCAGCTTGTTTGAAGGTGGGGAAGCGACGACGGTGACGCCGATGCCTGTGCATCGTTTGCCGGAAGAGTTTGAAGCTCTGCGTGATGCCTCTGATGCCTATAAGGCCAAAACCGGAGCGCGACCAAAGATTTTCCTCGTCAATCTGGGCAAGGTCGCCCAACACACGGCGCGGGCGACCTACGCCAAGAACTTCTTTGAAGCGGGTGGTATTGAAGCCATTAGCAATGATGGCTTTTCCGATGCCGATGCAGCGGCGAAGGCCTTTGAGGAAAGCGAAGCAGAGATCGCCATTCTCTGCGGAACCGACGGCCAATATGAAGAAATGGTGGCGGACTTCGCTCCGGCGATAAAAGGCTCAGGGGCGAAAGCTCTATTCCTGGCCGGACACCCTGGTGAGAACATCAAAGACTACAAGAAAGCAGGCGTGGATTCCTTTATCGGTGTCGGTTCCAACGTCCTTGAAATCCTGAAATCAACCCTTTCCGACCTGGGAGTGATGTAATCATGAGTGCAATTCCCAATTTTTCCGATATTCCGTTCGATGCCGGAAAGGCTGCTGACGATGCGTCTTTCGACCAATGGAAAGGGACTTTTGAGAGTGAGACAGGTCATTCCATCGATGAGATGAATTGGCAAACTCCGGAAGGTATCGGCGTGAAACCGCTCTATACGGGTGCCGACCTTGAAGGGCTTGATTTTTTAAATACCATGCCGGGGATCAAGCCGTTTCTGCGCGGTCCTTACCCGACCATGTACGTCATGCGTCCTTGGACCGTGCGCCAGTACGCCGGTTTCTCGACGGCTGAAGAGTCGAACGCTTTTTACCGCCGCAATCTGGCCGCCGGTCAGAAAGGTCTTTCGGTGGCTTTCGACCTGGCGACTCACCGGGGTTACGATTCCGATCATCCGCGCGTTGTCGGGGATGTCGGTATGGCAGGCGTGGCGATTGATTCCATTCTCGATATGGAAACCCTGTTTGCCGGTATTCCGCTCGACAAAATGAGTGTATCGATGACCATGAACGGCGCCGTGTTGCCCATCATGGCTAACTACATTGTGGCGGCTGAGGAGCAGGGCGTTAAGCCCGAGCAGCTTTCGGGAACCATTCAGAACGATATTCTGAAAGAGTTCATGGTCCGAAACACCTACATCTATCCGCCCGCTCCTTCCATGCGGATTATTTCGGACATCTTTGCCTATACCTCGCAAAAAATGCCGAAATTCAACTCTATCTCCATTTCCGGTTATCACATGCAGGAAGCGGGAGCGACGGCCGATCTCGAGCTGGCCTATACCCTGGCCGATGGCGTTGAATATATCAGGGCCGGGATCGATGCGGGCCTTGATGTGGACGCTTTTGCGCCGCGTCTGAGCTTCTTCTGGGCGATTGGCATGAACTTCTTCATGGAAATCGCCAAAATGCGCGCTGCGCGTCTTCTCTGGGCAAAGTTGGTTAAACAGTTCAATCCCAAGAGCGACAAGTCGTTGAGCCTGCGTACTCATAGTCAGACCTCCGGCTGGTCGCTGACCGCTCAGGACGTATACAACAACGTGATCCGGACCTGTGTTGAGGCCATGGCCTCAACCCAAGGCCACACCCAGTCGCTGCACACCAATGCGCTTGACGAAGCCTTGGCGTTGCCGACCGATTTCTCGGCGCGCATTGCTCGTAACACCCAGTTGTTCCTGCAACAGGAAAGCGGTACCTGCAACGTGATCGACCCTTGGGGGGGCAGCTACTATGTGGAGCGTCTGACCCACGATTTGGCCGCCCGCGCCTGGGAGCATATTTCCGAAGTTGAAGAGCAGGGCGGTATGGCCAAGGCTATTGAGGCCGGCATTCCCAAGATGCGTATCGAAGAAGCGGCTGCGCGCACTCAGGCTCGTATCGATTCTGGTCGCCAGACCGTTGTTGGGGTCAATAAGTATCAGCTCGATGAAGAAGACAGCATTGATGTGCTGAAGGTCGAGAACGCCGAAGTGCGCCGTCAACAGCTCGAAAAACTTGAGCGGCTGCGTAAAGAGCGTAACGATGCGGATGTCGAGTCGGCACTGACCGCGTTAACCAACTGCGCAGACAGCGGTGAAGGCAATCTGCTCGAACTGGCCGTCGATGCGGCACGTAAGCGCTGTACCGTGGGCGAAATCAGTGAGGCGCTCGAAAAGGTCTATGGCCGTCATAAGGCGACTATCCGCGCCATTTCAGGCGTCTATGGAGGCGAAATGGAAGAGTCCGAAAACGTCAAGAAGGTCAACCAGTTGGTTGCCGATTTTGAGGCCAAGGAAGGCCGCCGTCCGCGTATCCTAATCGCCAAAATGGGCCAGGACGGACATGATCGGGGGCAGAAAGTTGTCGCTTCTTCGTTTGCCGATTTGGGATTCGACGTGGATATCGGGCCGTTGTTCCAGACGCCGGAAGAGTCGGCCCGTCAGGCTGTCGAAAATGATGTTCACATTATCGCGGCCTCATCTTTGGCGGCCGGACATCTGACCCTGGTGCCTGCCTTGAAAGCCGAACTGGCCAAGCTTGGCCGGGAAGACATCATGATCGTCGTCGGTGGGGTTATTCCACCCCAGGACTTCGATGCGCTCTATGAAGCCGGAGCCTCGGCCATCTTCCCGCCGGGCACCGTTATTGCCGATGCGGCTGGCGATCTGCTTGAAGCCTTGAAGGAGGTTTTGGGCCATTGACGGCACTGTCGGTAGATAAGGGAGGGAAGCCTGCACCGAAAAGCGGTGTGCGTGTGCGCAATGTCGTGAAGCGCAAGCAACTCTCCCTTGACGACCTATACGAAGGCGTCATTGGCGGGGATCGAACGGTTCTCGCCAACGCCATTACGCTGATCGAGAGTACCAATCCCGAACAACAAGCCAGGGCTCAGGAGTTGCTGTTAAAGCTTCTGCCCCATGGCGGCGGTGCGGCCCGTATCGGTATTACGGGTGTCCCCGGTGTCGGCAAATCTACTTTTATCGAAAGCTTCGGCAAAATGCTGACCGGGCAGGGGCTGAAAGTCGCCGTCCTGGCGGTCGACCCAACCTCAAGCCGATCGGGCGGCTCCATTTTGGGCGATAAGACGCGCATGGCCGAGCTTTCTGCGGATGCCAACGCCTTTATCCGGCCATCACCATCTTCCTGCACGCTTGGGGGCGTTACTCGGACGACGCGGGAGACTATGGCAATTTGCGAGGCTGCCGGGTTCGATGTGATCCTGATTGAAACCGTGGGGGTCGGGCAGTCCGAAACCGTGGTTGCCGACATGGTGGACTTCTTTCTCGTCCTCATGCTGCCGGGGGCAGGGGATGAGTTGCAGGGGATCAAAAAAGGTGTTTTGGAGCTTGCCGATCTTATCGCCGTTAACAAAGCTGAGGGTGATAATGCCAGCCGGGCGAAAATGGCCAAACGCGAGTATCAGAACGCTCTTCACATCATGAAACCGATCAGCCCCAACTGGAGCCCCCCCGTGCTGACCATTAGTGGCCTGACGGGTATGGGGCTTGATGATCTCTGGGAAAAAATCAATGACCATAAGTCAGCCCTGACAGAGAGCGGTGAGTACCAGGAAAAGCGCCAGCAGCAGCAACTGCGCTGGATGTGGGCTATGGTCGAGAACCGCTTGATTTCGGCGCTTAGAAACGATCCGTCGGTTGCCGGTCTCGTCCCTAAAATTGAGGATGGCGTCGTTGAGGGGAAGCTGACGGCGACCCTGGGTGCAGATAAAATTCTCAAAGCCTTTCAGAAATAGCGCGGCTTTAGAGTAGGCTTATAAGATGGACTCCATCATCTACAGTCTCGACCTTTTAGGAACCTTCGTTTTCGCTATTTCCGGCGCTTTGGCGGCGGCGCGTAAGCAGATGGATATCTTCGGGTTTCTCGTGGTCGCTATGGCGGTTGCTGTTGGCGGTGGCACCGTACGCGACTTGGTGCTTGGGGCGGGACCTGTTTTTTGGGTTCAAGACGCTAACTATTTTTATGTTGTCGCTTTGGCTGCTGTCTTTACATTTTTCTGGGCTCATAAGGTCTCATCGCGGTTCACACTGTTGGTTTGGGCCGATGCTTTCGGACTGGCCTTGTTTGCGCTCATCGGGACGCAAAAAGCTCTGACTTTTGGTGTGGAACCGGTGATTGCCATTTTGATGGGGGTGGTAACGGGAACGTTCGGTGGAATGATACGCGATGTGCTCTGCGGTGAAGTTCCTCTGGTTTTGCGCCGGGAAATCTATGCGCTGGCCGCCGTAACCGGCAGTGCTGTTTTCTGGGTGGCTGACGAAGCCGGTTTTATGGGCGTTCTTCCCCTTATTCTCGGTTTTTTAGCCACCTTGGCGGTGCGCGGTCCCGCCATTGTTTTCGGTTGGAGTCTGCCGGTCTACGGACAGAAAGACTAAAGAGGCAATTCGTCCGCTAAACCCGATCCGTTAAAATGAAGGCTGAGGCCCACTCTATAAGCGGGAGGAATCGCCTCGCCAAATTCGTGAAAAAGTCCTGTCGCTATTTTTTTCGGATCAAGATGAGTATGAGGCCCGCTTGGCGTTTTGCCGTTCTTCCGGGGGATCGGCTGATAAACCTCAATCCGCCCTAAGGGAGAAGACACAATTCGATGCGGCGATACCTTTTTAACGGTATCGACCAACTGCCTATTGTCGAAGAACGACGTTCCTAGGGAGTCTCTGAGGCTAGCAAGGAGATCGGTCTGGCTCGTACGGATTTGGAAATCCGTATGGGGGTGGCCGAGGGCGAGATTAAATAGGGGGAGTTCTCTATCCTGTTCTCGTATGGCGCTGCGATCAATCCCCGTTTCACATAGTCCGAGGGGAGCCATACGATCATATTTCGTTTTAAAGGCAGATAACGCCAGCGCTACAGGTTTTCCAGCTTTACTAAGTAGGGCTAATGGTTTGAAAGGGCGGAATAAGTCGATTTTAAGTGCGCCCCGTTCCGTTTCAATCGTTGCACCGTCATCGCCTTTTTCTATTTTTGCTTCTTCGCTTTTTTCCCGGCTGAATTCACCAAGGGCTCCGTAGGCTCCGACTGACCAGGCGCAGACGTTGTCGCTTAAAGCCTGGGTCAGAAAATCAAGAACCTGATCGGGTTTCCATGGCAGGATTGCATAGCCGAACCCGCATTCCTCCCGACGTTTTGGGAGTTCTCTATAAAGCTTCTTCTTCTCCGCTTCGCTCATGTCTTTCCAGGCCGTGATTTCTTCATCACTGCGGTTACAGCCAGTGCAAAGACTCGTTTGTTCGTCGTATTGGCAAATTCCCACACAGGGAGAGGGTAGGTGGTTCAACGGTCGTTTCTCTTTTCGGCGAATTTAATCTTATGTCCCCTATGTGGGGGAGAAACGATTGGTTTCAATAAAAAAGCCGGAAGGTTTGCGAACCTTCCGGCTTGGTTTTGGAAAAGGACTTTTAGCCGCGGCCCATTGAGTAAAACTCGTCGTTCGGTCGCATGGAGATGAAGTTGGCCATCCGGTTCGACAGACCGAAGAAGGCCGTGATTCCGGCGATGTCCCAGATATCTTCGTCGGAAAAACCATGACCCTTCAGGGTTTCGAAATCCTGATCGTCAATTGACTGAGCGTCGTTGCAGACCTTCATTGCGAAATCGAGCATGGCTTTTTGTTTTGGCGTGATATCGGCCTTGCGGTAATTGGTCGCTACCTGATCGGCAATCAGTGGATTTTTGGCCCGGATGCGTAGGATTGCCCCGTGAGCGACAACGCAGTATTGGCAGTTGTTGGCGCCTGAGGTGGTGACGACGATCATTTCCATATCGGCTTTTGTCAGGCCACTTTTCTTTTCCATCAGGGCGTCGTGATAGGCGAAAAAAGCACGGAATTCATCTGGACGGTGCGCCAGGGTCAGGAAAACATTGGGCACGAATCCGGCTTTTTCCTGAACGGCGAGAACCTTCTCTTTGATGTCGTCGGGAAGATCGTTGATATTGGGCACCGGATAACGGCTGATAGGCTTGTCGCTCATCGTTGGTTCCTCTTTTTAAGCGTTGACGTCAACGACCACACGGCCGCGGACTTGACCCTTCAGAATGTCTCCCGCAACGCCAATGGCGTCGGCCAGGGACACTTTGGTGGTCAGGTTTTCAAGTTTTGAAATATCGAGGTCGGTAGCCAGACGGTTCCAGGCTTCGGTGCGCACCTCTTTAGAGGCCATCACCGAATCAACCCCCGCAAGGGTCACACCGCGCAAAATAAACGGAGCGACGGAGGAGGGGAGATCCATCCCCTGAGCCAAGCCACAGGCAGCGACCGAGCCGCCGTATTTGGTTTGAGAGAGTACGTTGGCAAGCGTATGGCTGCCGACAGCATCGACACCCCCGGCGTAAAGCTCCTTGCCGAGCGGCCGAGCTGGGCCGGAAAGGGTTTCTCTGTCAATAATTTCGGAAGCGCCGAGACTTTTAAGGAAGTCGGCCTCCGATGCCCGGCCTGTCGATGCGTGAACCTCATAGCCAAGCTTGGAAAGGATCGCAATGGCTACCGAGCCGACGCCACCGTTTGCTCCGGTTACGATAACCGGACCTTTGTCAGGTGTGACGCCGTTTCTCTCTATCGCCATAACGCAAAGCATGGCCGTATAACCTGCCGTACCGATAGACATGGCTTGTTCGGAGTTGAAAGCGGAGGGAAGAGGGACCAGCCAGTCGCCTTTGACGCGGGCTTTTTGCGAGAGGCCGCCCCAGTGGCGTTCGCCGACGCCCCAGCCGTTCAATACGACTTTATCGCCGGGCTTGTAATCGGCATGGTCGCTTACTTCGACTGTACCGGCGAAATCGATGCCCGGCACCATGGGATAATCACGAACGACAGGAGCCGAGTCAGTAATCGCTAAGCCGTCTTTATAGTTGATGGTCGAGAAATCAACGGCAACGGTTACGTCACCTTCCGGGAGACGATCATCAGTTAACTCGCCAACGGCGGCTTCAACCGTATCGCCGGGTTTTTCCAGGATAATTGCCTTAAACATGGGCGCTTCCTCTCGGTAAAATTAGGTGCCTCACTAAATGCCTGAATCAGATATTTGTCAAACAAATTTACATTTATTCACCGCCTCGTTATATTTGCTCTAATTGGCGACTCCGACTCCTGGAAAAGACATGAAAATTCAACCGCTTGTTACAAAAAGTCTGGCTAAGCAAATTTCAGAGAATATCCGTGACGCCATCTTGGTTGGCGACTTAAAAGTGGATGATCGGTTGCCAACTGAGGAGGAACTCGCGGCCCGTTACGAAGTCTCGCGTCCGACGATTCGTGAGGCGTTGAAGCGTTTGGCGGCCCAAGGACTTGTGCGATCCAAACGGGGGCCGACTGGCGGGACGTTTATTGACAGGCCAAGCCAGGAAGCCATGCGTTCGTCGCTCACCGGTGCGGCTACTCTGCTGGTGAGTCTCGGGGAGTTCGATCTGGAAGCCATTGCCGAGGCGCGCCAGGAAATGGAAGTGACCTGCGTTAAGCTGGCGGCGAAACGGCGGACGGAAGACGACTTGGAGCGGATGGCGGCTGAAATTGAAACCCAGAAGCTGGAAACGCTGTCTGATGAGGACTTTTGCTCCTCCGATGTCCGCTTTCACCGAGCTTTAGTCGATGCCGCCAAAAACCCCATGCTGCAATTCGTTATGTTTGCGGTTATTGAGGCGTTGCAGCCTGTTATGAATATGGTGATTTACCGATTTCGGGATCGCACCGAGGTGGTCGCTCAGCATCAAAAAATCTACCAGGCGATCAAGGGCGAGGATTCGGTCACGGCAGCCGAGGCTCTGCTTGAGCAGATGGCTTGTCTGCGCGAGCAATACGCGCAGGCTCAGGCTTGGCGACGTGAGCGAGAGGCCGGAGAGTAGATTTGCAACTGCATTCTCTTGAATTCGGAACATCGGGACCTCCTGTCGTTATTCTTCACGGTCTGTTTGGTGCAGCCAAAAACTGGACGACTATCGCCAAGAGACTTGGGGATGAATATCGGGTTATAGCTCTTGATTTGCCAAACCACGGGCAATCTCCGTGGTGCGCCTCCATGCATTTGAACGATATGGCGGAAGCCGTTGCTCGCTTCATGGCGAGCCATGGCCTTGATGGCGCGCCGGTAATCGGCCATAGCCTTGGAGGAAAGGTTGCTATGGCCTTGGCGCTTTGCCATCAGGAAAACGTCGGGAGGCTATTGGTTTCCGATATCGCTCCCGTCACCTATCCTCGCACCTTGAGCCATTATGTCGAAGCCATGCAGACGCTCGACCTCAGTGGAAAGAAACGTCGGAACGCATTAAGCGAGGACCTTAAAAAAGCAGTGCAGGAGCCTGGTATAAGGGCGTTTTTACTTTCCAATCTTAAGACTGCGGGTGAAGGATTTGCTTGGCAGGTCAATCTGGATGCCATCGCTGCGGGAATGGCTGATATCATGGGATTTCCCGCTTCTCTTGATGAGCGGGTCTACAATGGACCTACGCTTTTTGTTCGTGGGCAGCAGTCCGATTATATTCGCCCGTTCCACCATGGACACATTAAGCGTCTCTTCCCTAAATCGAAGATCATTACCGTCAAGAAAGCTGGCCATTGGATACATGCGGATCAACCGGACGCTTTTTATGAAATCGTTAAAAGCTTTCTCAATTGGCGAGACACGTAGAACAAAAAAGCGAAGGTGTGACTTCCGTCACTTTAAAGCCGCAATCGATTGATTATATCTCCACTAGAATCACGAAGGTTGGAGGTTGTTATGCAGAATGCTAAACGATTTGCCTGGGAAGTGGCGGCTCTGTTCGGTCTGAAGATTGGCCCCAGAATCCAGGTTGTTCTACGTGGCTAAACCCGTATGAAGCACTGAAAAAGGCGCCGTCCGGCGCCTCAGACTGCTGACAAAGTCCTCGCCTTTGGCGGGGACTTTTGATTCAATGGGGTATGCTAAAAACGCCCTCACCCCAGCAGACGGCTCTTGAGATGGTGACGCTTGAGAGCTTGGTTCCAGCCGATCA
>Ga0209692_10004412_pt1 | contig 12767 bp, 19 predicted proteins | sample tdDd472_FD_187129 | JGI IMG/M metagenome (GOLD analysis project Ga0209692, IMG submission 187129) | Marine sediment microbial communities from the Atlantic coast under amendment with organic carbon and nitrate - tdDd47.2 (SPAdes)... | ecosystem: Environmental > Aquatic > Marine > Coastal >...
TCGAATACTCTTTTTTTGGCCTTATCAATCTTTTTCCTTTGAAGAAAATTATATTTCATATATTCTTCTCGAGGTATTTGTTCAAAACTTTTTTTGTATTGGTCAAAGTGAAATAATAACTCTACAAACTGTTGTTCTGAAAGCATATCTTTTTTGATAGGAGCTATTTTTTATTACCTCTCTTAATTTCAATATATATGTTTGTGACATGATGAACCAATAACATGTTTAGATATAAAGCAATTGCTAAAACAGCAAAATCTCCTACTAAAACTGCAGCTAATGCTAAAACTACATAAAGGAATGCCCATAACCCGTGACTCATTTGTTAGTTCCTCCAATTTTTAGAATATTACTTTTACCGTATGATAAATTTAATAACCCGTCATCTGTTTTAGGTTTATCAACTTCATAAGATACAGCTGCTGCAATTTGTCTTAAAGTTCTTGCTCCGAATCCTTCAATTACTTGACCCATAAATAACTGCATACAGTGGTCATAAATGTTAATGATAGATTCGACATCTTCATCTTCAATAGAAGGTTCTTCATATACAGAGAAAATAAAATCTTTATTCTTTTCAAGTAAAAGATATTTAGCTTCATCGTCCATAACGTAAGAAATCATGTTTTGTTGATTAATAACCGACCTTAACCTATTCATCATAGAATTAATAAATTCATCTCTGGCCTTAGGCCTTGTAGCGTAAACCCATTTACCTTCTTTCTTTTGGTAACCTTTCATAGTTTTTTCAACCTCTTGCAATAATTGTTCAGTGTTAAAAAAGTTATCTATGGTAGGTTTATCTACGATAGATTCGGCATTACTTGAATGGGTTTTATATTCAAGCTCGTCTTCTTCCTCTTCTGAATTTATAGAATTATCTTCGACAAATTCATCCTCATACTCTGGTTCGTGTTCTGTAACCATAATATGTCGTAGAGATAGAAGTTTATAAAGGTTTTTATGTAATTAGAATAAGTAATATAAAAAAGTTAATTAATATTAATTAACTCCAGAACCACCAGAAGTTCCTGGTAATCTTCCTTTGAAGAAGATTGCTAATAACACTGCAACAATAACTAATGCACCAATAGTAGTATAAGGGTTTAATAAAACTCCAACTAATGTGTTAAATGCTGTTAATTGCGTGTTCACTGTTGTGTTAGTAATTGCAGGTACTGTAATATCTCCTGAAATTACAGTGTTTGCTAAAATACCCATCACAATCAATGCCAACATACCTAATGCGTAAGCTCCTAGGGCAACTCCTAAGATAACTACAACAACTTTAGCTCCTTTTGAGAGCCCACCGAATGTATCACCGATAGCCATGTAAATAGTTTATGTTGTATTATCTTTAAAAAGGTTGCGTGATTTTTTAATAGAAAAAATGATTATCAATAAAAAAAAGTTTATAAATCCTTAAAACTATGATATATTTATGGTTGAACAATTTTCTAGTGAATTAAAACATAAAGATTGGAATCCTTACCTGCACAGTGTTAACGATGACTTAAATATTATAAGTTCATTGTTTCCAGACTGTTACGATTTAGGGAAAGGATATACTAAGAGAGCTGCAATTAATTTGCAAGTATTTTATATGTCAAGACAAACATTTATAAGATTACCTAAAGTTATTGAAAAGATAAATAAAATCGTGGAACAGTTCCACTCACCTCAATTTATTAAAGACTATAAAGATAACAACGCTACAGCATTACAATTCGAATTAAAATCAATTGGAATCCTTTTAGAATGTTTGTCAGAAATTACAAACAGATTAAGTGAAAACGAATTAATTCCTGTAGTTAGATACAGAAAGAAAAGAATTATTGACGAGGATTATATAGGTGCTTCAGTATGATTGATAAAGAAAATTACTTTAAAGGTTTTAAACCTTCATTCAATCAAGAGAGATATGAAGAATTGATGAAACAAACCCCTACTAACTTTATGACTGAATACGGGAACGTTAACGCCGATAAACATTTAGTAAAAAGTATTTTAGGGGGATGTAAGTTACTTTCAAAAGAATTTGATAGAAACCACATTTATTATGGTGGTGAAGGTGGAGGTAAATCACATACAGTTTTTCAACATACATATGTTTGGTGGTGGTGTTTGAATGAACTGGGTATGATTAACTATGACTTTTCCATGGACTTAATTTACGGTAAAGTATCAGACATTATGAAATCTTTTGATGAATACGCTGAAATTCCTTACATGATTTTCACTTTAGATGAGTCAGATGAATTAAACCGTAAAAACTGGAACTCGCCACTCGTGAAACAATTCTTAAGTAAATTACGTAGAGAGAGGAAAAACCTTAGAATAGTTAACATGATTCTGCCAGCACTTGAAGAAATGTTGCCAGCAATCGCTTTAAGCCGTACTAATTGGATTGTAGAAATTAATGTAAAGTTAGATTCTAAATTGAATCCTATAAGAGGTAGATATTCTCTTATGAACATTCCAGTTGGTGACGAGTTCTTTTCCCCGATAAGACAAGATTTTATCTCCAAGAAAGAAATCAAAAGTTATTTGAACGCTCGTTTTTACGATAAAGATAAACTTTTTGAGAAACTACCTTTCAAATTATTAAGTTTTACTGGTCACACTAACTCAACTTTCGTATTCGACAAAAAAGAATATAAGAAGTGGGCAATCGAAGTAAACAAGCATAACCCTGAGGATGACTTAAGCGACTTAGATAAAAAAAGAATCCAGCAAAGAGACAAGTTAATTGTTTATTTAAGAAAAGAATTAGGGGTAAAACCTGGTATTATCTCTTCTGTGTGCAATTTGAGTACTACTATGATTGGGGATATTGTGAGAAAATCAACAACCAACTAAAACATAAATATAGAATGACAAATGGGATTATCTCTTAATTTTAAACTAAATAATAAGAAAAAAAGTAAAAATAATCAAAATAATTCTACTTTTATAGGAAAAATCTTTGGTTTATTGTGGACAATAATAGAAAAAGTTATAGTATTTATAATTGTTATAAGTATTATAGTAGGATTAATGTATTATATTAATCCTAATTTATTCCGAATCCTCTTCGGAATCTAATTCTTCATAGTCCAGGTATTCTTCTAGACCTTCTTTTTGATATGAGATATAAAAATCTAAATATTCTCTGAAAGACAAATTTACTTTGTGTCCTCCCTCTTCAATCTTTTTGTGCAAGGAGACGTAATTGTTAAACAACTCCTCGGTCAGCATCTTAAAATCTTCAGTTGCCATTGTAAAAAATACTATGTGATAAACATTTATAAACTTTGATATTCTATATTATAGGTATAATGGTAACTGACCCTCAGAAAAGAGCCGAAGAACAAAAAAGAAGAGAACAATTAAAGCTAGCGGAAGCTAGAGAAGTTGCAGCATTAAAAGCAGCAGAACAAACAAGACAAGGAACTCGAGAAAGGAGACTTGCAGTTCAGAAACTTGATCAAGCTAAAAGGGAAAGAAAAGCAAAACAAAGAGAACTGCAAGCAGCTAAAGAAAGGAGAAAAATTGCAGAGGGGAAGAAAACAGTTAAACAGTTACGTGCCGAAGCTAAAGCTAAGAAAGCTGAAAGGGAAAGAAAAGCTAGAGAGAAAACTAAAGCATTTCAGTTAAAACAAAAGTCTTTAGCCCTTGAAAAGAAAGCAAGAACTCAAGCAAAGGTGTTTGTGGAACAACAAAGAAAGAAAAAAATTATTGTCTCTAAAAAGAAACAGAAACAAATTCAACAAACTACAGTTAAAGTTGTAGAGGAATTTAAAACATTTAGTCAACCTGATACTTTATTGATTAATAAAGCTGTTACAGGACAAACTATTACTCCTACAGAACAAAAGAAGTTACAAGACATTGTACAAAAACAAGGAGATAAGTTAACTAAAAAACAAATTACGTTACTTAAGAGAGCTCCTAAAGACATTGCGACAGGGTTATTTGAAGTAGGTAAAGAACTTCTTTCAATACCTGTTGTAGCTGTAAAGAAAAGTTTTAAGTTTGGAAGAGGGTTAAGAAAAAGATTTGAAGCTGGTGAAAACAATCCTTTATTTAACGATGTAAAAAAGTTAGGTGTGGGAACTGCTAACGTTGCTAAATTTGTTAAAAATAATCCAGGTAAAGCTGCCTCGATTGTAGCATTAGCAGGAGGAGCAGCCACGAGACAATTCGGAACGGCATTTGTGAAAAATCCTGTTAAGACAACCACTAAAGCTGTAGCATATTTATTCCCAGGAACTATTATTAAAGGAGGTATTAAAACTGCAAAGCTTGGACAGAAAGGAGTTCAAACCGTAGCTCAAGCTAAAAGGTTACAAACTTTGGATAAAGCGGTAAAACCTGCAAGAGCTGGAGGGTTAACAACAGCTCAAACTAAAAGGTTAGATGCAGCTGTAGGAGCAGCAAGTAAAATTGGAGATAAAACAAAACAAAGTAACAGAATTAAAACTACATTGAAAGGAATTTTAAAAGAAAGAGGTGTGAAACCTTCAAGGGCTGCATCTGTTCAAAAATTAGCTAACCAAGTAAAAGGAAGTAAAGCAGTACCTATCAAAGTAAAGAAAGTAATTAAGAAACCAAAACCCGTTAAAGATAGGCCAGTAGCTTTAACTAAGTTACAAAAAGCTAAACTGGAAGTGGGTAAAGTGGTTGCCATCCCTAAGACTGTTAAAGGTAGAAAAGTAATCACAAGAGTTAAAGTAGGTAAAGGAGGTAAACTAAAAAAGATTACTAAAAAAGAATTTGATTCTATTAAAGCTAAGGAAAAAGTTACAAAGAAAGCTGATAAAGCATCTTTTAAGAAAGAACAAGCTAAAGCTAAAAAGAAGTTAGCAGAAGCTAAAAAGAAAGAAAAGGCAGCATTTGAAAAACAATTGAAAGAGAAAGGAGTTGCTAAAGATAGTAAAGGAGTAATTAACATTGACGTAAACGCTGTAAGAAGGTTAGACAATCCTAAAGCTCCCGTTAAACCAGTTTTAAGAAGTAAATTTGGTAAGAAAGGACAGGCTAGAATGCAAATCCAAATCAAAAAACAAATCTCTGCTACGAGAAAAAAAGCTATTAAAACTAAAAACAAAAAAGAACTTAAGAAACTTAGAGCTAAGTTATTCAAATTAAGAAATGTTTCAAGAGCTATTAGAATTACAGGAGTTATAATTGCAATTGGTAAAGTTATCAAAGCAATTGATTTAAGAGAAAAACAAATTACTGGTAAAATACCTGCCACAAAACCTAAGGTAGTTCCAGTTAAGAAACCGGCTAAAACTCCGGCTAAAAAACCAGCGAAGAAACCTGGCGTGAAACCTGCAGTGAAAAAAGCTGTTGCACCTAAAAAAGCAACACCTTTAAAGAAAGTTGCTAAAGTAGTTCCTAAAAAAGCAAAGAAAGCCCCTCCTAAAAAACCTGTTAGAAAGATTAAATTCCCTAGTTTAACTTTTGATACGAAGTTACCTGCAGGAACAAGATTAAAGTTTGACATTAAATTTAAAGAGAGAGGAAGAATTAAAACAAGAAAGTTAGGACTTCCTTTAAACAAAGCTATTAAGAAAGGTTTTGGTGGTGTAGATAAAACTACTCAAGCATCAGCTCAGTTAGTTATTTCAGGAGTTACTAGAGCAAAAGACATTCCGGCATCTCAAGTAAAGAAATTAAAAGCTAAATTTAGGTTTAAGAAATCAAAAGATAAAAAAGTATTAAGATTTGTTGAGATAAAGAAAGCAAGAATTGATACCAGGGGAGAAAAACAAGGTTTAAAGTTAAGTAAATTATTAAAACCTAAGAAAAAACCTAAAAAAACAAGAAAAAAGAAGAAAAAATAAACTTATTTTTCTTATATTATGTCTAGAAGCCTTCTACTCTATGAATTTGGCCTTAATCAATTCTAAGCCAATTCTGAGAGACTTTTTTTATTTTCTATTATTTTGATACCCTCAAATTAAAGAGTTTTTATTATTTTTCCCTAAGGCGCCTTTTTTTCGGCCTTTAAACTTACCTTCGGCTTTCGCTCTGGCAATCCCTATAGTTTGTTTCTCCAACATATCCTCAGGCATATGACAAGTAACTGCAAGTTTAATTCTAAACATTAATCTTCCTGAAGCATTAGATAGATTAATTTCATCAGCTGTTGAAAATAACTTATATTTATCCCAACACTTTCTGAAATGTTTCTCTAAGAATACTACACTGTCCCAGTTCCTTGTAAGTCTATCTAAGTTAAGAATAAGTAATCCTTTAGAATTTAATGAAGGATTTTCTAATAAATCTAAAAAATCTTTTCTTTGTTCTAAATCTACTTTTCCTGACTGTTTATCGTAAACTTCTTTTCCTATCTTAATTGAGTTCTTAACACACCATTGTCGTAGATAATTCATCTGTTGATCTACGTCTTGGTCATTTGTTGATACTCTAGCATATAAATCTAGTTTCATTTTAAATATAATCTTGAATTAAATCAAATAATTCTTTTTCATCTAAATCTAATTTTCTTTCATTTAATATTTCGAGAAATAAATTATATATTACTTTTAGTTCATTTCTTGATGCAATTATTTCTACTTTATCACTAATTTCCATTATTCTTTCCTCTTCAATGTAAACGTAATTTCGTTACCCACTACACTTTTCAGAATCAGAGAGTCTCCTTTCTGAACTGCTAAACTATCCATTTGGTCTTTTGGCAAGTAATGTAAATACTTTACTTGACCTGTTTTCTTATTTTCTGTAATTTGAATTTTTCCCATTTTTTAATTCAATAATTTTTGTAACTAATGATTTTGAAATAATTAAAATCATTATCGCTAATATTCCAATAGTAAAATGTAATCCGTAATCAATCATGTTTTATCACCTGATATATGTATATAAGAAGTCTATATTTATAAAGCTTTCTATTAGAAATATATTATATAGTATAATGTGTAAGTATTGCTAAAAATATTTAGTAAGAATTAGGGAGTGGTCTAAATCTTAAAAGATTTTAAGACATCAGTCATTTGTTTAATTGTTTCATTAGTAAAATAACTAGTTAGTAAGAATTTGTTTTCTTTAAAATCAATTTCTTTTATTAGGTTATCGATAAATTCGACTTTGTGTAAATAAGAAGTTTGTGTAAATACAAACTCTCTTGTGTAAATAGAAAAGTTTAAATACTTTGTAATTCTTAATTATATTAATATGGATAAAGAAAAAATAAATGTTGCGTATGTTAAAAGTGCAAAAGTTTGGTTATGGTCAATAGGAAAGAGAAGAACTGGACAAGTAAGGTCATTAAAAGAAATTAATAAACTTGCTAAAAAAGAGAATAGAGAAATTTCAAGATAATTATTTATTGAATATATAAATAAAGCTAAATATTAATATAAATTCTAACCCAATATTCATTTTTTATAGATTTAAATATTTATAAACCTTTGTCAGAAATTAAAGTGGTACAAGGGGAGATTATCGAGAGTTGACAAAAACTTAAACTAACACCGCAAGAAAAATGAAATACTTATTTTAAAAAAAATTGTCTCTCCCCTATAATATAATAAAGAGAGAGAACTTTATAAAGTTATTTAATCTACTTTAATTTTTCCGAATCCTTGAACGTCATATAAAACTTTTACTTTAGTTCCAGGTTCAAAGGAATCGTATTTTAATAAATATTGTCCTAACTTTGAGTTAGACATCGGTTTATCATAATATGCAAAAGTATCTTCGCCTTTAAAATGAGTCCCGTTAAATTCAACTTCATATTTTACTTGTACGATAGCTTTATTTGGTTCTTCAAATTTCATGATTTTGTCAGGTGAAATAATTTCAGCCCAAGTAGTTTTATTGGCTTCAATAATAACTCCGTTTAATAATTCATCCTTTGGGGATTCTACTACGTCTGATTTTTTAATGTTTAATTTTTCCATTTTTAATGTAATAAGGCTTCATGCCTAAATATATTAAAGAGTTAAAGCTTTATAAATGTTTTGATTGAGTCTATAAAATACACACAAACACTCCTATAACCTAAAAAAAGTGTATAATATGTATAATATAAATAAAAACTAGGATGAAATAAAATAAAAGTGTATTATAATATAATAATATAATACTATATAATACAATAATATACAATATATATATAAAAAAATTAAGTAGTAAGTTTATAGTATGTAGTTTATAGTAGTGTATTTCTAGTGTATTATGACTGTATTTTCTTGTAGTACTAACAAAGTTTTATAAAGAAAGAATTTCTAAGTAATATTTATATAGAATAAAGCAAGGTAAAGGATAAAATCCTTCACGTACTAATTCTAGTACTTGAAGATATATAAATCTACCGATTCTATGGAGTTTTACTATGTTAAACGAGATATTAAACAAATATTCAAGTGAAAAGATTAGTGACATCATTTTAGATGATTTTAAAGTTTTTTTTAATACTAAATCTCAAAGAGACCAAATATTATGTTACTTTAAGGCAGAACCAAACTTAACCAATAAAGATTTATTAGAATTATTTCCTTCTTATCAAGTAAATACTTTAACTCAAAGGTTATTTAATGCTGGTTATATTGATGCTGTGGATAAAGACGGGAAATATATTATTTATAAAATTACGATTGAGGGTGAAAGAATTGTAGATAAGATGATTCTTAATTTTTTAGATAAAAATATCCAATATCAAGATTATGTTGTGGAGAAAAGAAAAGAAAAAATTAACGGCACTGACGAAAAAGAACATATCAAAACTTTGACTTTAGCTTTAGTAGAGTCAAATTTAAAACCTACAATGGATGATAAAATTAAAATAGACCTTAAAGAGTTTTCTCAGTGGAATTATGAAGCTGCAGAATTTATTTATGGGAATTTCAATGAATCTCTAAAAATTATTAAAGAACATTTTAAAAATGATGTTGACGGAGAAATAAAAGACGAAGATATTATTTTTATTAATCCACATCAAACTGAATATAGGGAGATTCACGACTACGATAGAGATTTTAAAGGATTAATTTACACTAAAGGTTTAATTACTAGTAAAAAGGAAGCTATAGTTTTACAAATTTTAAAATATTATTATTTATGTTTAAATTCTAATTGCGAATACTCTCAAAAAGAATTGAGTTCAACTGTTAAATTAACTAAATATAAATGTCCTAAATGTAAATCAGTATTAGAAGAAATTAAAAGAGATAAAGTAAATCACTATGAATCTAAGATTTCAAATATTGATTCAGGTGTTTCTTTTCCTTTAGTATTCAGAGGGGAAAAAGCTAAACAATTTGCTTTTGTGGGTTTAGGTGATGAAATTGAAGTTATAGGACATTTAGAAGATAAAATTGTAGAAAATAATAAAGGACAGAAAGAAGAGATTATCAAATGTCTTGTAGTTAATTCATTTAGAAAAACAGATTATCAAAAAGAATTAACTGAAGAAGAAATCAAAATATCAGAAAGAATTATAGAAAAAAACAATATCAAAGAGTATCTATTAAGTCCTTTTGTTGAATATATCGAAAAAGATTGGTTTAAAGAATTATTAATTCTGCAACAGTTAACAAGATATAATCTAGATACTAAAGAAACGCCTATTCATTTAGCTATCATGGGAGAGCCAGGAGTAGGTAAAAACGAATTTATTAGGATCTCTGAAAAGTATTTTCCAGTATGTGATTCAATTGTAGGGGCAGATATTACAGATGCTGGGTTTAAAGGAACAGTTAATAGAGATACGGGAATTAAAGAAGTAGGGCTTGCTAAGAAAACACAAAACGGAACAATTTTTTTTAATGAGTTTGACAAATTCGTGAAATCAAATAACAATGGAAAAAAAGCAGCATCTCAATTATTAAATGCTTCAATTACTGAACAAGAGGTAAGATTAAATAAAGCTGGAATTAAAATTAAATTTGAAAATTTAGATTTAAGACATAATGTGGTATTTAATCCTACAGAAGAAAGAATTTTAGAATCTGGAAAAGCCCCTCACAATTTTATGGGTGAGATTTTAGATAAATCTTTATTATCTCGTATGATTCCAGTTTATATTCCAAAAGATAAAGAGAGGTCATTAAAAGTAATGGATTTAATGTTAAATGATGTTAAACTAAATAAAAATTTGAATAGTGAAGAATATAAAACTTTAATAAAATATCTTAGAGTTAAACAAGTCCACATTACTTCAAAAGCTAAAGAAAAAATCAAAAGTATTTTCAAAAAGATTTTACAAAGAGATTCACATACTATGATTTCTCCAGAGAGGATTGCACAAGTTTTAACTCAATTATCAAAAGCAGTTGCAAAATTAAATAACAGAGAAGAAGTTTTAACAAATGACGTAAAACAAGCTTACGATTATTATTTTAACAGTTTAAAAACTACAGGAATTACTTTAGATAACTTAGAAAGTTTATTTCAAGATAAAACAGTAGAAGAATTAGAAACAGAAAAAGAAGTAAAATTATTTATTGAAAAACATTTTGCAGATAATGAAATTTTAAAATTAGATGAATTATATAAATGTAAAAATAAAGAAATTGCTGAGAAAGTAGTTTTAAATTTAAAAAAAACAGGTTCTTATGCTGAATTTAACAAAGGAGAATTAAAAGAAATAAAATAAAATGGTAGAGATAAATTATTGTTTAAATAAAGATGATGCAAAATTATATCATATTTCACAAATTGGAAATAGAAAAAATATTTTTTGTCCTGAATGTAACGGAGAACTTATAGCTGCTAAAGGAGAAGTTTATCAACATCATTTTAGACATAAAAATACTGATGATTGTAACAGGGGAGAGGGTGCCTTACACAAATATGTTAAACAACAAATTAGTGAAAAAAAATATATTTATTTAAATGGGATTAGATATGATTTTAAAGAAGTAGATGAAGAATTACCAGTAAAAATCAATGAAAATCAATATTTTATTGATGTATCAGGTAGATTAAATAATGGAAATCAAATATTTATAGAGGTTTGTGTTACACATAATCTTTTGTAGTTGTTAACGTTAAAAAAGAAATAAAAGTTTCATAGTAGGTTATTTGTCTTAATTTTTCTAATACGTAGTGATTTTGTAATTTTAAAGCATAAGGATTATTTTCTAAAGAAGAAGAACCAAAAAACTTAATATTTTTTTTTAGTATAGGTTTAACAAAGATTTTATTAGTTTTTTCACATTTGTAAATACTTGAACCTCTAAAATAAAAAGTACTTTGCCCAAAATCTTTATTTTGTAACAACGTAACATAATCAAACCCCCTAGACATTTTCTAAATTTCTCCTACTTTTGACGAATTTTGTAATTCTGAAAATGCCTGTAACTCTCGAATATTGTATTTTAAACCTAGTCGGTATAATCGCGGGTTAACCATAATCAAGTTAAAGTGGTTAACCTCACGAGAAATAATAAAATTAATAGACCACTTAATAGGATTTAATAATTTAATATTAAAATAAAGAGAATTAGTATATTGATGATTAATATCAAAACCTAAGTTTTGTAGTTTCTTTTGTAATTGAAGAATAGTATAATTATAACGAGTTAATTTAACATAATAAGTATTGTAATCTTTATCATTTGATAAATCACAAAGATTATTATTTATAGAATAAATAATATCCTTTCTCTTTTGAATTAAAGAAGATAAAATATATTGAGAGAATGTAGTTTTAGGTTCTTTAAGTTTAGTATAATAATGTAAATTTAATTTCATTGTTTTTGTTGATTCTAAAGTACGCTAATACTTTTTTTGAATCTATATAATTTTTAGAGTTTGAACTTTATAAATGTTACTCATTTTTTTTAGAATAAAATAATAAAAATATATAATAACATAAATTAAATTTAGAATTTCGTAAAAAGAATTAAGAACTAAGTATCACTGAGTTAGCGCTCTCACTTAGTTATTGAATCCAACATAAACAATGACAGAAGAACCAAAAAGACTTTAACTAATAAAGAAAATTTAGTCTTTTGTCCTTCTTAATAATATAAGTCTTTTTATATTTATAAACTTAACGATATTTATATAATTTAAAATTAAATAATGGAGGAGAATAGTAAAATACAAAAAGAAAGAGACGAACTATTTTTTAGTTTGTGTGATTTACAAGAAGACATAAAACAAAAGAAAGATAAAATCTATGAATTAGATATTTTTTTGAAAAATGAAAATGAAATGTTAAAAAGACCTTTACAATTTAAAGAAAAATTAGAACAAGAAAACAAAGATTTACAAAAAATAAATAAGGAAATTTTTCAAAAAAATATAAAAAATAGAAAAGAAATAGAAGAACAACAAAATTTTATTAATAAAATTAAGTTGGACGAACGATTTATAAAATTATTAAAAGAAGAAGCGATTATCTTTGAACCAATCAAAGGGAAATATATTATTAATGATTAAAGATGAAAAACTCTGAAGAATACGGAAGAGAACTTTACGCTCAGTACATTATTTGGAAACGTTACAGCGGGAGAATCAGAGAAGAATACGCTAAAAAGATGAAAACAACTGACGCTTTACTGAGAGCGAGCATGGCGAAATAATGTATCTCCTTTAAAGGAATAACAAAGGTTTATATATTAGCTAACACTATTATATATTAGACCTTGAGAGGTTGACAAAAGAAACATGACAAAAATTACATTACAATTAGTGAGAGGTTTTAACAAGTTAATTAAAGCAACTCAAAACGAAAGAATCCATACCGAAAGGTTTGCAAAACATAAACAGGTGTACAATTCAACACCAATTGAGGTTTATAC
>Ga0209692_10004416_pt1 | contig 12751 bp, 10 predicted proteins | sample tdDd472_FD_187129 | JGI IMG/M metagenome (GOLD analysis project Ga0209692, IMG submission 187129) | Marine sediment microbial communities from the Atlantic coast under amendment with organic carbon and nitrate - tdDd47.2 (SPAdes)... | ecosystem: Environmental > Aquatic > Marine > Coastal >...
GTGTGTTGGATATGTTGTACTGTGTTGTTGCGTCACTGAATAATTTGAACTATAGTTCATTTTAGCCGGTTGTGCAGAGCCTCGTGGAGGCAAATGATGCATGCGACACCTTGGGATTTTGTCGGGGAGAGGGCGAATCCAGCCCGGTGGTTTCATCCGGTCGATATGCCCGCGCTCATGAGACGAATTATTCATATCCCAACTATACATGAACCTTCCGGGGCAATACCAGAGGGCGGTAGATGGAGAAGGCAAAACGAGGCTCGGCCATAGACCGAGGTGTTCGTATCCCAAAGCAGAAACGCGGTATTGTCATGAGGCAGAAACTCATGGATGCGGCTGTGGCTCTGTTTTCAGAAAAAGGAATCCATAAAACCACGTCCAAGGATATCGCATCACGTGCCGGTGTCTCCATCGGTAGCTTTTATGCTTACTTCACCGATAAAAGGGCTCTTCTCCTTGAGGCCCTTGAAGGGTATCTCGATAACCATTTCGACACCACCTGGAACAGTCCCGATCTTCGTTTCGACTCGTTTACCCGGGAAAATATTCGAGTTGTTTTTGCAAATCTCTTTGCGGCATACAGGATCGCTCCGGGTTTTCACAGGGAGACCCACGTTTTAAGGTATTCGGATCCGGATGTGATGGCCCTCTACGATAGAGAGGTGGAGCGGCAGTTGGGCAACATCAAGCTGCTCTTTACCCTGTTTCAGGACAGCCTGTCGATTCAGGATCGGGATGCTGCAGCGATAGTGATTCACAGTTCCGCCGAGAATATTGCCCATAAAGCCTTGCTGCTTAACTGTGATGCCGATGAGGAGAGTCTCCTTGATGAGTTCAGTGTCATGGTGTTCAACTACTTGACAGCTGTGACGAGCCCCGAGGCGGCTAAGATTTCATCTGTCACGCCTGGTGGCTTACTGCCAGGTGACATGGTATAATTCACACCATACTTTTCGCAGTCCCCCCTCTTTTCTTTCTTCATCCAGATGTCCATCTTTTCCGTTGATTGTGCTCCCATTATTTAGCCAGGGCCTGTTTGTGAAATCAGCTCTTTCTGACCAGGTAAACGTCTGGCCCCTGGCTTTTGGCTTCTCTGGCTCGGAATAGTTCTAATTTTAGCCAACAGGAGAAAACCATGTGTAAAAAATGGGGATATATATGGATCTTGGTGCTGGCTCTGCTTTTGTGGGGCTCTTGGGTATCTGCTGCCCTTGTGGAGCGTGAGGGCAGCAGGGTGTGGATTATCGACCGTATGGGAGAGAAGTGGGAGGTGACGGAGGCTGAAAAACAGGGGTTTGTCCCGGATAATTTCCAGTACGGCATTGGAAAAGACGCCATCGTCCCTCTGGGCGAAGGGGCGTTCTTGGGCAAGCGCGAGCGCACGTCAGGTGTGAAGCGTGTGATTGGGTTCGCGGCAGGGGAGGCATCTAAAGCCGTATCGGTGGAGAGGCTTGTGCGCCATGAGATTCTCAACACTGAAATCGGAGGGACTCCGGTGGCGGCAGCCTATTGACCGCTGGTAAATCTGTCGGCTGTGTACAGCCGAGAATTGGATGGAAAACCCCTGACCCTGGCTCCTTCGGGGTGGACTTACAAAAACACCTTTGTCCTTTATGACAAGGAGAGCCGGAGCCTCTGGTATCCAGATGGGAAACACCTGAAGGCCATTCAGGGCAGGCACCTGGGCAAGAGCCTCCACGAAGTCTCCCATGTGGACACCTCGTGGAGCTCCTGGCGGAAGAGCCACCCGGATACCCTCCTTGCTGACTGACGCGGTGCAGGCTCCTGCTCCGGACAAACAAAAACCCGCCCCTTTTTTTAAAGGGGCGGGTTTTTTAGTAAATCACAGGCTCTTCCGGTCGTTCGACTTTCTCCGGTTATTTTTTGTAGTGATTTTCGAAGTAGTCCTTTGTCTCACTGACGATGACAGGGGTCAGGGCCAGGAGGGCTACGAGGTTGGGGAAGGCCATGAGACCGTTGAAGATATCGGCCAGGGTCCACACCAGGTTGAGCTTAAGGGTGGCGCCGATGCCGACGAAGATGACGAAGAGAACCCGGTAGGGCATGATGGCCTTTTCACCGAGGAGGTATTCAATGGATTTTTCGCCGTAGTAGCACCAGCCGAGGATGGTGGAGTAGGCGAAAAGAATCAGGCCGATGGTGACGATGAGGCCACCGCCGGGGAGGGCTCCCTGGAAGGCGAAGGTGGTGAGCTCTGCACCGTTTTTACCGCTGGACCAGGCACCGGTGATGATGAGGACAAGGCCGGTCATGGAGCAGACGATGATGGTGTCGATGAAGGTCTGGGTCATGGAGACCAGGGCCTGGGTGACAGAGTGCTTGGTCTGGGCAGCCGCCGCCGCGATGGGAGCGCTACCGAGGCCGGATTCGTTGGAGAAGACACCGCGTGCCACACCCATGCGCACGGCGAGCATGATGCCTGCGCCGGCAAAACCGCCGGTGGCGGCAGTGGGGTTGAAGGCCTGTGTGAAGATGAGCTTCATTGCAGCTGGGATGGCTCCGGCGTACATAACAAGGATGATCAGGGAGCCTAAGATGTAGAAGACAATCATGATGGGCACGAGCACGCTGGTCACTTTACCGATGCTCTTGATGCCGCCTACGATGACGAGGCCGACGAAGAACATGAGGATGAGACCGGTGACGCCCACGGGGATATTGAAGGTGGCGTGAACCGCGTCAGCAACGGAGTTGGACTGAACCATGTTGCCGATACCAAAGGCGGCAATGGCGGCGAAGAAGGCAAACATGGTGCCCATCCATTTCCAGCCGAGGCCGTTGGTGATGTAGTACATGGGGCCACCGCACATGTTGCCGTTCTCATCTTTTTCACGGTATTTTACGGCAAGAACGGCCTCTGCGTACTTGGTGGCCATTCCCACCAGGCCGGTGACCCACATCCAGAACATGGCGCCAGGTCCGCCGATGGCGATGGCCGTTGCCACGCCGGCGATGTTACCGGTACCAACCGTGGCGGACAGAGCCGTCATCAGTGCTTGGAAATGGGTAATGTCGCCATCTCCCTCTTCTCCTTCTTCCCTGCGCTTGATCAGCGCCAGGTAGAGAGAATGAAAAAGGGTGGTGAACTGAAGCCCTTTAAGGGAAAGGGTCAGCCACAGGCCGGTGCCCACGAGAAGGACAAGTAGGGGTGCACCCCAGATGATGCCGTCAATTTTATCCAGTAACTGAATAAAGCTCTCCATAAAACTCCTCCAATGGTGATGTGGTGTTACGTATAACCTCCAGGCGGTGCCTTCCGCCCAGCGTATAGCATGCCTTAACCGCGGCATGATCACAACCCGCAGAGAGAAAAAGAAGTTATTGTCCCGTTGTGAGATGATTTGTAACTTCTTGTGAGCAATAGGAATAAGTGGGGATGCCAGGGGGTGGGTGCGAACGATGCCATGTGGGGATGAGAAAGAGCGACTTGAATCGTATGTTCTAATAAGAATCGGAAATTAGTAGAGCATGATTTTAATAATTAATCAATATCCTCCTTTAAATTTGAGTTTATTCGTTGGTTAAGCGCGCTTGACTGCGGTTCTTGCGTTGAGGCATATGCCTGACATACACAGTTTTGGTGTCGTTTGTTTGTGTGCAAACAAACGACGGGGCAGGTGATTTCCAAGGGTGCACGATCTTAGGGGATGTTCCCTGTGTCATGTTTGTGTACCTTCGGTGATATCAGAAAAGGCGGGGGGAATCCCCCGCCTTTTCATGGGGTAGGTATTCGTTTGCCGGTTTATTATGTCTCTGTTTTGACATGGCAGAGCCCACCGGCATTATCTGCCAGGGTAATATTTAAAGGAGAGTGTCAGCCGGTGTGTAGTCGAGACCGAATGCGTCGGACACACCCTTGTAGGTGATCTTGCCGTCGGCCATGTTGAGGCCCAGCTTGATCCCTTCATTTTCTTTGCAGGCCTTTTTCCACCCTTTGTTGGCAATTTGAACCGCATAGGGGAGGGTGGCGTTGGTCAGGGCGATGGTGCTGGTGATGGGCACGGCCCCGGGCATGTTGGCCACACAGTAGTGAATGATGCCGTCCACCTCATAGATGGGATCCCCATGGGTGGTGGGCTTGGACGTTTCAAAGCAGCCGCCTTGGTCGATGGCCACATCCACGATAACAGCACCGGGTTTCATGGTGCTGAGCATCTCACGGGTGATGAGCTTGGGTGCTTTGGCCCCGGGGATCAGCACGGCCCCTACCACAACGTCTGCCTCCTGGGCGAGTTTGCGAACCGTTGCAGGGGAGCTCATCATGGGGAAACAGTTTTTGGGCATCACTTCAGACAGGTAGCGCAGGCGGTCGAGGTTCATGTCCAGGAGATAGACCTTGGCCCCGAGCCCGCATGCCATCTGGGCTGCGTTGGTTCCCACGATGCCGCCACCGATGACCACCACCGTTGCAGGGGGTACGCCTGTGACCCCTCCCAGGAGGATACCGCGTCCTCCATGGACTCTTTCAAGGTATTTGGCGGCTTCCTGCACGGACATGCGGCCCGCTACCTCGCTCATGGGGGTGAGGAGGGGAAGGGCGCCCTTTTTGTCTTCAATGGTCTCATAGGCGATGGCCACAGAGTTGGTTTTCAGGAATTCACGGGTAAGGCTCTCGTCGGCGGCGAAGTGCATGTAGGTGAAGACGATCTGGTCCTTTTTCACCATGGCGTACTCGGAAGGCTGGGGCTCCTTGACGTGCATGACCATGTCGGAACGCTTGAACACCTCGGCGGGGGTGGCGACAATTTCCGCCCCGGCTTCGGTATACATCTCGTCGGGGAATCCGCTACCGATCCCGGCGCTTTTTTCCACGAGCAGGGTGTGCCCGTTGGCGATCATTACCTCTACGCCGGAGGGGGTCATGGATACACGATTTTCCTCAGATTTTATCTCTTTCAGGATACCTACGATCATAGAAACCTCCGTGGGGCCAGGGGGCTGGCCTGTTTAGTGGCGGGGATACGGCAAATGGCCTATCCGGGCCGGGATTGTGTTCTCATGGTTGAGGATGGCCGTCAGGTGGTGCCGGGCTATCCTGCCATAGAGACAAAGCAAAAGCTTTGCCATGTCTGTAAGAAAGATGAGAAACGATTGAAATCGACGGTTTTGATGTTGGTTGACGTTTGTTGGTTGTACGACGGTTATGGCTGTGAACAAAGGGTCGCAGGATGTTTCAGAGCAGCTGAAGGGGAACGGTGGGTGAGCAGGGAGCAGGACGTGGTTACGGGTCCGTGGGGGCGTGGAGATGAAGAGGCAGTGGTTCTAATTGTTTCCATAAAGAGTTTAGGACGGCGTTTTTGATCAATAAAACAGTTGGTTTGGTTATTGGAACGAAAACGAACCAGTGGAACGATTAGTTTCCACTTTGATGCCGTATTTTTTTATCTTGTTGAGAAGGGCGGTGTGGGAGATGGAGAGGCGCCCTGCGGCTTTGCGAATGCTCCCTGCTTCAGAGACGACCCGGATAATCACTTCTGTTTCAAATCGGGCGGTGAGTTCCCGTAAGTTGCCAGCTCCCGACGGGGCACCGTCCACGGTAAGGGTCGCGGCATTGACTTCATGGCTGAAGAGAATGTTTGCGCGCTCAACCACTTTTCCATCCCCGAGGATGGCGCCTCGCTCCATGACGTTTTTCAGCTCCCGGACATTGCCGGGCCAGTGGTGGCCGGTGAGCTTTTCCATTGCCTCATTGGAGACGATTTGCCGCTCTTTGCCGAGGTTCTCGGTGAGGAGGTCAAGGAAGTATCCGGCAAGCAGCAGGATGTCTTCCCTCCGTTCCCGAAGGGGTGGAATATGCACGGGAACCACGTTAATGCGGTAGTAGAGATCTTCGCGGAAGAGTCTTTTCTGGACCATCTCTTCAAGGTTCTTGTTGGTGGCGGTGATAATCCGGGTGTCTACCGGGATCTCCTGGGAGCCTCCGATGCGCCTCACCAGCCCCTCCTGCAGGACGCGCAGGATTTTGGCCTGGGGGCCTGCAGGCATCTCGCCGATTTCATCGAGAAAGAGGGTCCCGCCGCTGGCGACCTCAAAGAGGCCGGGCTTCCCCAATTTTCGTGCGCCGGTAAAGGCCCCGTCAGCGTATCCGAACAGCTCACTTTCCAGCAGTGATTCCGGCATGGCTGCACAGTTGATGGGGATAAAAGGCCCTTTGCGGCCGCTTTCATAGTGGATGGCTCCGGCAAAGAGTTCTTTGCCCGTGCCGCTTTCGCCCCGGATAGAGACTGTGGCGTCGGTGGGGGCGATGCGTTGTGCCAGGTGGATGGCATTTTTGATGCCCAGGCTTTTCCCCACAAAGCAGTTGAAGGTGGCGATGGGCGGGGAGGCGATCTCCTCGGCCATCTTTCGAACTTCTTTGAGGTCCTTCATGAGTACCACAGCCCCGACATAGCGGCCGGCCGAGTCGTGGATGGGCTGGGCAGAGGCGTAAAACTCTACCCGCCCGCGCGGAGTGACCAGGGCCTCACGGCGGCTCAGGGTTCGCCGCTGAGCCATGCACTCCAAAAGGATGTTGCTGTTGGGTTTGATTTCGTGGACATTCCTGCCAAGAACATGATGGGCTTTGTAGCCGATGATGCGACAGGCCACGGGGTTGACGGTGGTGACACGCCCTGTCTCGTCAGTGGCGATGATGCCCTCGGAGACACCGTCGAAAATGGCCTGGTAGTGTTTTTCCCGGCGTTCCTGGGGGAGGGTTCGAACGACACGGACTGATTCGGTGCCATTGAGATCACTGAAGGCGCGGACCACCTCTGCGGTATCGGGGCTGAGAACGTCGGTGCGATCCAGCTCGATGTAGACGATGGCGACCCCCTCATCCTGCACCACCTCCATGGTGATGATGTTGAGGCCCATGTCGGTTACCGCCAGGGCCAAATCGGCGACAATGCCGATTCGGTCGGAAAATTTAAGCTCCAGCTTTAAACTCTCTGCAGAGTGCGTCATTGGCGACCGTCTGGTTTGGGGTCATTGGGCAGCCTCCGGCGGCCCTGCCGGGGGCCAAACTTTTGCCCGATTTTATTGGGCAGGGTTTGATACACAGGTTTTGTAGGGCCGGAAAACGCGTCTTCGTTTGGCAGCGGGAGATATCAGATGCCAAGTGAAGTTGGTTTGTTATCTGTTCTGCTACTATAGCACAGAAAGGGGCGGCCGCAAGGGGTGATGCGTGGATGACAGGTTGTTGTTCTGAACCAATTGTTTTCTCGGGAAATATCCGGGCTGGGGATGGCTCCCTGCCCAGTGCCCGTGCGATGAGGGTAATGGTCAGGGAGCCATGATGTCAGGGGCGCAGCCTGTAAGCAAAGGGGGTTGGTGCATTTGCGAACCCGCTTTCGAGGTGGCACGTCTCGTTAACCGTGCAGGGCGTGTCCGGAGCCCTTCATGGCGGCTTCCATCATCACCTCGGCAAGGGTCGGGTGAGCGTGGATGGTTTCGGCCAGGTCGGTGACGGTGAGCCCTTTGTTTACGGCAAGGGTCCCTTCGGCAATGAGGTCCGTGGCGTGGGGCCCGGTGATGTGGACGCCCACCACGCGGCCCGAGTCGGTCTCCGAAACAATGGAGGCCTGGCCGGCAATTTCGCCCAGCACCTGGGCTTTGCCGATGGTTCGGAAGAGGACCGTGTCGGTGCGAACATCCATGCCACTTGCTTTCGCCTGTTTTTCCGTGAGGCCGGTGCAGGCCACCTCGGGCATGGTGAAGATGCCGTTGGGGATGGCGGTGTAGTCCATTTCCCTGGATCCGCCCATGATGTTCTCAGCGGCCACGATCCCTTCGGCCGAGGCGACGTGGGCCAGCATGATCCGCTCAGGCCCGGTGATGTCACCGATGGCGTAAATGGACGGATCGCTGGTCTGCATTCGGTCGTTCACCGGGATCCATCCCCGCTCGCTGACCGTGACGTCGGTGTTTTCAAGGCCAATGCCCGCCGAGTTGGGGCTGCGGCCCACACAGAAGGCCACCATGGCAACCTCTTCTGTCATCTCCTCTTTTTCTTTGGGCTTGAGGTTTTCCGCAAAGGGAGAGGGGCCGATGGTGACGCGGGCTCCGGTATCTGTCGTGTCCACGGCCGTAACGGTGCGATTGGTAAGAACCTTGATTTTCTTTTTTTTCATCTCCCTGGTCAGAATCTTGGAACACTCGTCATCCACAGAGTCGATGGGAAGGACCCTGCCCAGCCCCTCAACAAGGGTGACCCGTGAACCCAGGGCATTGAGGATAAACGCAAATTCGCAGCCAATCACTCCACCTCCAACAATGGCGATGCTTTCAGGGACCTCGGTGAGGCTGAGAACTTCGTTGCTGGAGACCACACGCTTGCCGTCGAAGGGAAAATCGGACAAGGCCATTGGCACGGTACCCGTGGCAATGATAAGATTATCCCAGATTACATCGGTGAGTTCACCGTTTTCCCCTGTAACGGAAAGGCCGCCCTTGCCTGTGATTTTGGCGGTTCCAAGAAGGTAGGTGACCCCGGCCTTTTTAAACAGCGCTTCAATGCCCTTTTGCTGGGCGGAAATGACGGAGCGCTTGCGTTCCATGAGTTTTTCCATGTCCACGGAGACGGCACCCTCCAGCGAGAGTCCGAAGGTCTCGCTATGGGCCATTTTTTCCATCAGATCAGCGCTGTTTTTCATGATTTTTGACGGGATGCATCCCCAGTTGAGGCAGGTGCCACCTGCGCTCTCTTTTTCAACGACAGTGACCTCTGCGCCCAGGGACGCAGCCCTCAAGGCTGCGACATAGCCGCCAGGTCCGGCTCCAATGATGGTGATTTTCATTGCCATACGATTTCTCCTTGGTGCGGATTCTTTCGGATTTTCCGGGTGAAAACCGTGCGGAGTCAAGGGGCACTGATCGGAAAGGGGCGGTTTTCAACAGGATCCGGCTGCGGGTGGTGTGTTAATAGTGATTTGATGGATTATTAGGTAAAACATAAAAAATTGTCAACATTATTGCTGTATACATAAAAATATAAAAAAATTATTGACAGAAAGTGAAGGATTTATGTTTACTGATGACGAGAAGAACCAATCCGACAAGAGAGAGTCTATGAACATCGACGAGACCCACATTGCGATCATGAAGCTGCTTCGGGACGGGCGCCGCTCCTTTAAGAAGATTGCCGAAGAGCTCGCCATCACCGAAAATACGGTGAGGGCCAGGGTCAGGCGCCTTCAGGACGAGGGCGTTCTCGATGTAACGGGTCTGGTCAATCCTGAATCCCTGCGGGGGCATCGGGTGGTGATTGTGGGGATGAACATCAACCACGTCAACCTGGTGGACAAAGGCGAGGAGATCAGTCGCCTGAAAGGGGTGGTATCGGTCAGTGTTGTGACGGGTCGGTATGATCTGATTGTTCAGGTGCTGTTCAAAGAGGGATACGGACTGCTTGAATTCTACACCGAAGAGCTCTCCAAGGTAAAGGATATCCAGTCCGTGGAGACCTTCGTTGTCTATAAAGGGTACAATTTAAAAGTGCCCTATCTGCTGTAGGTGAATTAAAGAGGTGGTGGCTATGCAGGCGCCTTTTAGGCGTCTGTGGGAAGCCATCAGGATGTTCCGGCTTCTTCTGTTTGGGGTGAACGCAATTCGCTCTTCAAACAGGGTGACACCGGAGAAAACTCTGGCAGGTGGTTATGATGTCTCGGGTTTTCACAGGATGGACAGGTTTTCATCAGAGCCTTGACCGCAGTTCCCTTTCCGCTCTCTCCTTCCGCTCTTCTCTTTCTCGTCGGTGCTTCTTCTCTGTTTGTATCTCCGTTACGCCCATTCGGGATCAACCCCGTGTCATGATCATGTCAACAGGTGGAAAAGGAAAAGCGTATGGATCCTCAGGTAAAAAAAACACCCTTGCACTCCTGGCACAGTGAAAACGGTGCCAATATGGCTGATTTCGGAGGCTATGAGATGCCTCTCTGGTATGGTGGCGGTACCCGTGAAGAGCACATGACGGTGCTTACGGCGGCAGGCCTCTTCGATACCAGCCATATGGCGGTGATCCTCGTGGATGGCGGAGGTTCCTTTGCCCTGCTTCAGGAGTGCTTCTCTAAAGATCTGGCCCGTTGCATAGGAAAAGACCAGGGGCCCCTGGTTCCCGGTCGGGCCGTTTATGGTGCCTTTTTAAACGAAAAGGGCCATGTCATGGACGATGCGCTGGTCTATATGCTTGGCGCTGAGAATTACATGGTCTGTGTGAACGCCGGTATGGGAAGCACCATCGCCCAAAAACTGGAACAACAATCGGATGGTCGTTTAAGCATCATCACCGATCTCACAGACAGCCTCGGTAAAATCGACATCCAGGGCCCCCGCGCCGGAAAGATTCTGGCTTCCATTCTTGAGGACCCCGAGACGGTCCTTGCCAAGATGCCCTACTTCTCCTTTAAAGGGCACTTTGATGCCCGCGCTCCCCAGGGAGGGCAGGTTCGCCTTAAAGACGGCACCCCCATTCTCCTTTCACGTACCGGATACACCGGTGAATTCGGTTTTGAAATTTTTGTGATTCCCGAAAAAACGGAGTCCACCTGGACGGCCCTCCTTGAGGCGGGAAAATCCTCAGGCATCTGCACCTGCGGTTTGGCCTCCCGAGATTCGCTCCGGGCCGGAGCTGTGTTGCCCCTCTCACATCAGGACATCGGAGACTGGACCTTCATGAATCATCCTTGGGATTTCACCCTTCCATGGGATGCTGAGAAGAAGGCCTTCACCAAGCATTTTCAGGGGAGCGAGGCCCTTAAAAGTGCCACCGAGGTGTTTTACACGGTACCCTTTGCCGGGTTTGACCCCCGTAAAATCCCTGCAGGGGAGGGCAGTGGCGTCCTTAACGAAGAGGGGGAAACCATCGGCACCATTCTGACCTGCACCACGGATGTCTCGCTGGGCCGCCACGAAGGGACGATTGTCTGCTCCGTTGCAGGCGACCTGCCCGAAGGAGCCAAAGTGCGGGGGCTCTCCTGCGGGTTTGTTCGTCTGAACGTGCCTGTAGCTCCTGGTGAGTCTGTGGTTCTCACAGACGGCAAACGAAAAATACCGGTGGAAATTGTGGAGGATATCCGCCCCGGGCGTACGGCTCGCCGGCCCATGCAAAAGATGCTGTAGCGACCTGAGCCCGGCAGGCCCGGGGTCAGCATAAAAGCCCGAACCGTGCGCGAAAAGGTTCGGATATACCACCCATATGAGATGCCCGTAAATGACACCGCCAGAACAGAAGTAAGGTCGTGTGATTCGGGGCAGGAAGCACACCCTGCAAAGGAGAGGACCCATGAAAGAGATCAACCAGCTTGTTTTGCCAGAAGATGTCAAGTACGCCACGGACCACGAGTGGGCCAGAGTAGAAGGGGATGAAGTGGTTATCGGCCTTGCGGACTACGCCCAGGATCAGCTGGGAGATATCGTTTTTGTTGAGCTTCCCGGGGAAGGGGACAGCTTTGACAAGGGTGAGGAGTTCGGAACCGTGGAGTCTGTGAAGGCCGTTTCGGAACTGTACATGCCCCTCGGCGGTGAGATTGTGGCTGTGAATGAGGCCCTTGAGGACGATCCGGCCCTGGTCAACACCGATCCGTATGGCGAAGGGTGGTTGATCCGCATCAAGCCTGCGGACATGTCCGAGCTGGATGGAATGCTGGACAAGGCCGCTTACCTGGATTTGCTCAACAGCTGATTAGATTCCATGTCCGGGACGGGAATACAGCGGCTTGCTGGCGGGTCTTCACCCGCCGGCAAACCGGTTTGACCCCTTGGAGACGAAGGCTGTTCAGCGGCTTCCCTCGTCGCTTCGGGGTGACAACATCTTAAGAGGACAATGAAGATGCGTTATTTGCCTCATACCCAGGAAGACATCAAGGAGATGCTTGATGTCATCGGTGTCGACACGGTGGATGAGCTATTTGAAGCCATCCCCGAATCATGCCGTAACAAAGAGCCTTTAAACTTGCCGAAGGCCAAGAGCGAGTGGGAACTCAACGCCCACATGGATGCTCTGGCTGCCACCATGGCCCCCTCAAGCGAGTATCGGGTGTTCATTGGGGCGGGAAGTTACAACCACCATATTCCGTCATCGGTTCCCTATCTCCTTTCCCGCCAGGAATTCGCCACGGCGTACACTCCCTATCAGCCGGAAATAAGCCAGGGCACGCTCCAGGGCATCTATGAATTTCAGACCTTGGTGACTCGTCTTCTCGGCATGGACGTTGCCACGGCCTCCCACTACGACGGTGCCACTGGCCTTTCTGAAGCCCTTTTGATGGCTGTCCGAAAAACAAAAAAGAACAAAGTGGCCGTCTCCGCCCTTTGTCATCCTTTTCATCGGGATGTCATTCAGACCTATATGGGCCCTGCAGGCATCGAGGTGGTTGAGGTCCCTTACGGAAAAGATGGTCGCACCGATCTCTCCGCCCTTGAAGCCATGGACGGTATTGCCGCGGTGGCGGTGCAGTCTCCCAACTTCTTCGGTGTGGTGGAGGACCTTCAGGGGTTTGCCGATGTCATCCATGCAAAGAAAGGCCTTATGATCGGATCCTTTACCGAGGCCATCTCCTGGGGGCTCCTGAAGGATCCCGGCAGCCAGGGCGTGGACATCGTGGCCGGTGACGGCCAGAGCCTTGGCATTCCCAAATCATTCGGTGGCCCCGGCCTGGGGCTTCTGGCCAGCACCAAGGCTTATATGCGGCAGCTTCCCGGTCGCCTCGTGGGTACCACAACAGACCTGGACGGCAAGCGCGGCTTTGTG
>Ga0209692_10004419_pt1 | contig 12744 bp, 15 predicted proteins | sample tdDd472_FD_187129 | JGI IMG/M metagenome (GOLD analysis project Ga0209692, IMG submission 187129) | Marine sediment microbial communities from the Atlantic coast under amendment with organic carbon and nitrate - tdDd47.2 (SPAdes)... | ecosystem: Environmental > Aquatic > Marine > Coastal >...
CTGACGTCGCGCCTGCGGTTGCATGATCAGCTGTATATTTTGAGATAATGCTGCCAGATTGACCGTATTTACATTCTGTTGGTTAGAGACGGAATTTTGCAGTGCTGTTCCCATGGATTGGGCCATTGTCTGATACAGCGTTGCCATGGAATTTGCCGGTGCCAGACCGATATTCATGGTATTGGTCTGTGTCACAGCATCTGTGATCTGGCTATTGACCGATCTGGTTTCGGATTGATGTTTGGATTTGCTGTCTGTCATATCTAACTCCGACTGAGAAGGTGGTTGTCTGAACCTCACGGGTAAAGACGGATTACCTTGGGGAAATGTGAGGTTCAGACGTCCGTCCACCGCGCTGGCTGCGGTAGGGGATCAGGGGCTGTTAGCCTGTGAACCGTGGTGTGTTTGGGTTTTCACGGTTAAAGGCGGACATAACACCTTTCAAAGATGCCATGGATTCAGCGATTGGGTTCCCACTCAGAATTTCCTGCGTGGCTTTCCCTTGTGTTGCTGTGTCCAGGCTATACAGAACGGTAACGGCACCGGTTACAACGGCACTATCGATAGAGTTTTTGTGCTGTTGGTTGGCGACCATGTTCTGCATGCTCATACCTGTGCTTTGTGCAAGCATCTGGTACAGCATACCCATGGATTCTGCGGGCGCATCGCCCAGTACTTTGACGTTTGATTGTGTGACTGCGTCGGTAATTTGACTATTCATCCAGGTATTTTCAGCCATAAGGGCTCTCCATTATTTCCTTGAGTAACATGTGTAAGAAATGCGCTTTCAGACGTCTTAGAAACCATTTGCGGCTGCTTGTAGGGCGCTCAAAGACTCAGCAACCGGGTTGCCGCCGAGAACTTCAGCTGTTGCCTTGGACGCGGTGGCTGTAGAAAGGTTGTAGAGAACGCTTGTCCCCTGGGTGGCGACCGCAAGGTCAATGGTGGAAGCACTCTGCTGATTTGAAACCGCATTTTGCATGCTGGCACCCACAACCTGACCGAAAACCTGATAGGTGTTGGCCATGGAGACCGCTGGTGCCTCTGCAAGGTTACTGACGTTGGCTTGGGTAATGGAATCTGTAATTTGGGAATTGACTGGGGTATCGCCTGGCATAATTGTAACTCCTTAATATGCGTTAGGGGCAAATAGAGGACTATTTAAGAGTCCTCATCTTCCGCTTGGGACGTTTTCAGATCACTGAGAATTGTCTTTAGCGTGTCGAGGATTTCCGAATTGCTTTCATTCACCAACATTTCACGGGTAGAGCCTGCATCAGCGGCGCCATCAAGATTGAACAGCATGCTGATACCCTGGGAGACGATTGCACTATCAATAGTGTTCATGTTCTGCTGATTGGCCACAGCATTTTGCATGGCAACACCAGCTGATTGGGCTAGCAACTGATACGTGGTCGCCATGGATTGCGCGGGCGCATTTCCAAGGACTGCAAGGTTTGATTGCGTGACCGCATCTGTAATCTGACTATTTACAGGCGTATCTTTTGCCATTTTGCTCCTCCGTCTATTTAGGTGAATGAAACCGTATTCACTTGTTCCATTCGACAGCGAAAGGACGGGGCTATTTGAGACTATGTGAAAAAAATCGGATCAAATTCTTCTGCTTTTATGCGAATACTCTCATTTTAACGAATGCCAGATTGACAAAAAATATATAAAAAACATACACTTGCGCTCAAATGGTGTGAAGGTGACAGGATGATTGCGAAAACTGACGATGATTTTGCTGGCTTGAAGGAGATCGGCGGTATTATCCGGATGGTTCTGGATGAGATGGAAACGGCCGTTCGCCCGGGTGTGTCCACTTGGGAGTTGGATCAGATCGCAGGAGAGCTGTTTAAAAAGCATGGTGCGCGATCAGCGCCGATGTTGGCATACAAATTCCCGGGCTATAGTTGCATCAGTGTTCATGATGAAGCTGCCCATGGGATCCCCGGTGAGAGGGTTCTGGAAGAGGGGCAGTTGGTGAATATTGATGTGTCAGCAGAAAAGAATGGTTACTGGGCTGACTCAGGTCGCTCCATTCCTGTCGGCCAGACGCCGACCCACCTGTTGGATTTATGCAAAGCAACAAAAGATGCGCTTGCTGCGGGTCTGAAAGCAGCAAAAGCAGGTAATCAGCTGAATATGATCGGTAAGGCGGTGGAGCAGGTTGCAACCAAGAGAGGGTATCAAATAATTGACGGTTTGGTTGGGCATGGCGTTGGGCGAAATATTCATGAGCCACCAGAGGTCCATAACCGTTTTCAACCTAGTATGCGAGAAAAGTTGCAGGAAGGGCTGGTAATTACAATTGAACCCTTCCTGACAAAAGGCATTGGTCAGTATAAAGAGGCGGATGATGGATGGACCCTGCTGACATGGGATGGCTCTCCCTCTGCGCAGTATGAACACACACTGATTATAACCAAGGGCGCTCCCATCATCCTGACCTGACACTAACCGCCCATTTTCTTAACGATACTATCCATGGCAACTGCTGTAGCCGCGATGGCGTCAGCGGTAATGCCAGCAATTTCCTGACTTGTTTGAGCGGTGAGCGCTGTAGCCCCGGCGTTTGTCACAGAGTTTAGACCGGTAACAGATGTCGTTGTCTGTGAGTTCAGGGCTTCGGTAATCGCTGCCGTTTGGGCGTTATAAGACTGTCCAATAGTAGTTTTTTGAGCGCTTAAAGTCGCAGCTTCGGCATTTTTTAGGGAGGTAATCACGCTCCCATTAGCTGTGTTGACGCTATTAAGCACATTGGAGTTGATAGTTGCATTCTCAAGCGCCAACCCTGATGAATGGGCAGCAAATTGATATAACAGTCCCATCGCAAAGGAGGGGCTCTCCTCCACATTACCCATCATAGCCTTCAGGCTATCTTTGGCTGATGGCTTTTTCTCATCTGCCATGTTTAACCTCCTGCCGCAGGAGAATTCTTAGTTGCAGGAGCTGCTTCTTTTCCATCGGATGTCTCATTGCTTCCTTGATCTGACGTCTTGGGTTCTGCAGGGACCGGCTGGCCTTTGGAAATGGCAATCATTTGTTCCCAATATTTCAGGCGATCATTAACGGTGAGGCTCTCCACCTGTCGGTTAAGCCCCTCCCAAAGCAAATTGCCGGTTCCCGCGCCAAGGGCTGCGGTCCCCAGAACATTCAGATGGTTTTGTGTGGTAGCTGAATTTTGCGCCCCGATCCCGGCTGCCTGCGCCAGGGTAACATACATACTCGCCATTGCCGTCGAGGCCGCACTCCCCAGCACAATTTCATTTACAGCAGTCACAGAGTCAATAATTGGGTTTGAATATTTAGAGTTTTGATTGGTCGTCATAACTTTAATCCACAGAATTATTTTAAGTCCTCTATGACGCCTCTGTGTGGTCTTTTGTCATGACTTGAAAATTGCGACAAGTCTCACTTTTTATTTCGGAAAAAGAGGATATTCTCAAATTATAATATAATAGAAAATAAAAATAAAAAAACACTTTAAAAGTGCATATTACAACCTAAATCAAGTTATTCGACATTCAATTCTCAATATTGGTGTTTTAGGAGGGGCTTGTGTCTGGAGAGGGAAAACGAGCGATTAAAGTCACGTCGAAGGTCGCTACCATAAAGGCAGTGCCGATAAAATCAGGACAGCCGGGATTTCCGATTGGGCTTTCCGTTGTTAATTCAGATAACCTGACAAAGGATAGTCACAAAGCATTCTGGCGGGCGTGGAATGAACACCGGGATTATCTGAAACGTCTCAGCATGATGTGGATGAATGTCAGCTCCATGGATGCGGAAGACGCGCTCAGCCTGGCGACATTGCGGGCATATGAGAAGTATAATGACCACGCAGACCAAATTAACAATGAGCGGGCGTGGTTTGCCCGTCTGCTTCATAATATCTGTATCGATCTACATCGTGCAAATTCACGCCGTTTTCGTTTAAATGAAAAGGTGAAAGAGGTTGTTGAGATTGATAATAGTCCTACTGAAAATGTAGATCTCAGTCCTGAAGGGGAGCTCCTGAATAGTGAACTTGGCAGGTTTATTTATGAGGCGATTGAAACACTACCTGTAAAATTGAAAGTTCCTTTGGTGATGCGCCTTGTCGAGGGAGAAGAATACGCTGTGATCGCTGAAAAATTGTGTATTTCTAATGATAATGCCCGCAAAAGAGTGCAGCAGGCACGGGCGATTTTACGCCGACAACTCTCTTCCCTCCGTCACAGAGAATAGCTATTTCAGATGATAGGTTAAAGCCTGCTTCAAAAAGGAGGCGACGAGATCTTTGGGAAAATTCGTTGTTTCCTCGAAAAGTAGGCCGCGCGTTTTATCAAAGCGGATCTGGTCGCCGGAAATCATTTTAAAATCTTCTATAAGGCGGGTTTGGCACGGCACATAAATACCATAGGTGCCGGTTTTCTCTTTCCAGGCAAGACGAATGCTCGTACCAGATTTTGGATGATGGGTGAGGTAGCTTGGCTCTCCCCATTTCAAGCACTCTTCAACTTCCCCCACATCTGGCGAACTTGACGCGATCTCGTATATCATCTGCCTGATTTTGTGTAACTTTTTGGCGACGTCGATCGGCATATTGTTAAAGGCAGCGGCGACATCATCTGCTATTGTAGGGAGTTGCTTATTCATGTTGAGAGAATGCAAATTTTAGCCCGTGAACGCAATTTATATTTCAGTTTTTTCGCACATGCAAAAAAATGAAGGACTGCCATTTGGGATTGTATCTGGCATTTTTCAGATATTTCATGTATGAAGCTGGACTTTTGGTGCGATGCACAAATTTGAGCAATCAAGTGGATGGGTGATAGTTTGCAAGCAAATACGAGCAATTTAAGTTCGATGGTGGAGAGATTTACGCCGTCGCGCATTAAAACGGAACTTCTGTCCGGCCTCACTGTGGCCTTGGCACTGGTTCCAGAAGCCGTGGCATTTGCCTTTGTTGCCGGGGTTCATCCATTGGTAGGCCTTTACGCCGCGTTCCTTGTCGGATTGATTACGGCCCTGTTCGGTGGCCGGCCTGGCATGATTTCAGGTGCCACAGGCGCGCTTGCCGTTGTTATGGTCAGTCTGGTGGCAACCCATGGTGTTGAATATCTCTTCGCTACTGTTGTTCTGATGGGCATTCTACAGATCCTGGCTGGGGTGTTTCGCCTTGGTAAGTTTATTCGCATGGTTCCCTATCCCGTAATGCTGGGATTTGTGAACGGTCTGGCGATTGTCATTTTCCTAGCCCAATTAACACAGTTCAAGGTCCCGGGCGCAGATGGCGCGATGGAATGGATGCAGGGTAGCAGTCTTTATATGATGCTGGGTTTGGTAGCGCTTACAATGGCGATTATCTATATTATGCCTAAAATCACCAAAGCTATTCCTGCCCCATTGGTTGGTATTGGTGTTGTTTCCATTCTTGTGATTATGCTGGGGCTGGATGCCCGCACTGTGGGCGATATGGCCTCTATCGCAGGCGGGTTGCCGGAATTTCATATTCCGATGGTGCCGTTGAATGTGGAAACTTTCACAATTATTCTGCCATACGCTGTTATTCTCGCAGCTATTGGTCTGATTGAAAGCTTGCTGACATTGAACCTTGTCAGCGAGATGACAGATACACAGGGCGGGGCGAGTAAGGAATGTGTGGCGCAGGGCGTCGCTAATACAGTCACCGGTTTCTTCGGAGGTATGGGCGGCTGTGCCATGATCGGGCAAAGCATGATCAACGTTACCTCAGGTGGCCGGGAGCGTTTGTCCGGTGCTTCCGCAGCTCTTTTCCTGCTTATCTTCATCTTGTTCGCGGCGCCGCTAATTGAACGTATCCCACTGGCAGCACTTGTTGGTGTGATGTTCATGGTTGTAATCGCGACATTCGCTTGGTCTAGTTTGAGAATTCTTAACAATATTCCTAAGAGCGATGCCTTTGTTCTGGTGTTGGTGTCTTTTGTGACGGTTATCAGTGACTTGGCTATCGCTGTTGTCGTGGGTGTGATCGTTGCGGCCTTGGTGTTCGCTTGGGAGAGTGCAAAGAAAATCCATGCCCGATCTGAAATTAATGCGGCAGGGTCCAAGGTTTATTTGCTGGAAGGTCCGATCTTCTTTGGTTCAGTTGCCAGTTTTCAGGAATTGTTTGATCCGAAAAATGATCCTGACGATGTGATTATTGATTTTCAGGAATCTCGTGTTGTCGATCATTCCGGGTTGCAGGCGATTGAAAGTCTTGCTGAAAAATATAGTAATGCAGGAAAGCAGTTGCATTTGCGACATCTAAGTAAGGATTGTCGCAGCCTGCTCCATAATGCTCAGCATATGGTGGAGATTTCAGTACTTGAAGATCCACGTTACGGCATCGCGACAGACTACGAAAAATAAGTATTAGGCTGTTCAGCATAATCGTTGGACAGCCCCCTAAATACCTGAAATATTAGGGTAGTAATTACATACTAATTGGCGTTATTCCTTTGTTGGGGGAGACTGAAAATGGGTTTTTTGGAAAACCTTAATGTTGAAGAGATCAGTCAGGAACTGATCACAATTCTGACAACCTACGGCTTGGATGTCCTAGGCGCGATCATCATTCTGATCATCGGTAACTTCATTTCCAAGAAGGTGCCTCAGACACTTACTAAGATCATGGATAAAAGAGGCATCGACAAAACTGTCGTGAACTTCTTGGGCTCTCTTGCCCGGATGTCCATCCTGATCGTAACACTGTTGCTGGTTCTGGCGCAGTTTGGTGTCCAAACCGCTAGTTTGATTGCCGTTTTGGGTGCTGCTGGTCTGGCTATTGGTCTTGCACTTCAAGGAACATTATCCAATGTTGCCGGCGGTGTGATGCTGCTTATGTTCCGTCCGATGCGGGTTGGCGATTTTGTTGAAGCGGCTGGTTATTCTGGAACGGTTCAGGCTGTGAATTTGTTTACAACTGAGCTTGCAACACCAGATAATGTTCAGATTTTGTTGCCAAATGCCTCAGTTTGGGGAAGCGCCATCCGCAACTTCAGTTTCCACAAAACACGGCGCGTTGATTTCGTAATGGGGATTTCCTACGAGGATGACATCAACAAGGCAATGGATGTCTTTAAAGGCCTGATCGCAGCGGATGAGCGGGCACATAAGACACCTGAACCAGTGGTCGTTGTCTCAAACCTGGGCGATAGCTCTGTTGATATTACCATTCGTATCTGGTGTGACTCTGGGAATTACTGGCCATTGAAATTTGACCTGACCAAAGCCTTTAAAGAAGGTTTGGATGGAGCAAAAATCAACATTCCTTACCCACATGTCCATTTGGTAAAAGACTGAGTCTTTTCCATATGCAGTTGACGGAAGGGGCCTCATACGAGGCCCTTTTTTTATGGAATATGTTCTTCATCCATATGAGGCGGGGAATGAATAAGCCCATGTTTTCGCCAGAACATGGCCCTCACATTAACAAGGAAGGCAGTACTCCACCCAAATAACATGATGCCGCTGACCGCTTGCAGGGCACCTGTGAGGCGCCATTCACTGGACAGGGTTATATCCCCATATCCCAACGTTGTGAAAGTCACGGTAGAGAAATAAACGGCTTCTGAAAGGGTGGTGTGTTCCCCCGCCAGATAAAAGAAGAATGCCCAGATCCATGCTTCAATAGTGTGCGCCAGAAATAGACCCAGCACTACAACAATCATGATTATGATATGCCCAAGTTTGGGGAGGCGGAGATCCCATTTAGGCCCACTTTGTTTAAGGCGTCTAAGGAGTAATTCAAGGCAGATTGCATGATTGATCACGCAAAGAATGATGATGGTTGTTCCGGCTAGAAGCTGAATAATCATGGGGACGCCTGTACTTATTCCAATTAAAGGAATAATCATGGAAATTGCCGGAAGGTCAACCTCCGGCAATTAATAAAGTTAGGCTATCTCCATTTGAACAGTTTGAGAAGCCCGGATCATGTCGGCGGCTTTCTCGCCAATCATAATGGTTGGGGCGTTGGTATTACCGCCAACCAGTGTCGGCATAACAGATGCATCTGCAATACGAAGCCCCTCTAATCCTCGAACCTTTAACTCAGGGTCCACAACAGACATGTCGTCCGTTCCCATCTTACAACTGCCGACCGGATGGTAAACTGTATCTGCGCGAGACCTTAAAGCCTCAATGATGGCCTCATCATCGTCCAAATCAACCGGATAAAGTGGCTTGCCTCTAACGCCGTCAAATGCAGGAGCTCTCAAAATGCGTTCCATTTCTTTGACCCCTTTCAACAAGACCTGAACATCCTCATCCTGATCCAGGAAATTAGGATCAATACGCGGCGCTTCGGTTGGATTGGGGGAATTCAGTTTAACGGTTCCCCGGCTTTTGGGGCGAAGCACACAGGCGTGACAACTAAACCCATATCCCAGATTAGTTTTCCGTGCATGGTCATCCAGCATCCCAATAACGAAATGCAGTTGATAGTCAGGAATATCAAGGTTTGGATCGGATTTCAGGAAGGCTCCTGTTTCCGCAGCGGTAGAGGTTAGTAACCCTGTTCTCTCACGTCGCCATTGTCCGATAGCTTTAAAAATATCGACCATACCGCCCAATGAAATCCCCATGGTTTCCTTGAAGGGGGAGCGATATGCGGAAACATAATCAATATGGTCTTGTAGATTTTCACCGACACCCGGTAACTCATGGAGGTGAGCGATACCATGCGGCTGGATATCCTTGGCTGCCCCAATACCCGATAGCAGTAGAAGTTGCGGTGTGGCAAAGGCACCGCCACAAAGGATAACCTCTTTGTTTGCCCGAATTTCGTTTAACTTACCGTTTTGAAGATATTGAATGCCAACAGCCCGTTTCCCTTCCATCAGGATTTTGGTTGCTGGGGCGTGGGTAATAACTTCCAAATTTGGCCGATCCAGGTTGGGTGTCAGATACCCTTTCGCAGCGCTCCAGCGTTCCCCATTTTTCTGGGTTGTTTGGAACAGGCCAACACCTTCTTGCTTCGCACCATTGAAGTCATCATTCATAGGTAGCTGTAATTCTTTTGCAGCCTGTTGAAAGACATTGTTGACCCCCATTGGGGATCGCAAATCTGCTACGTTCAGAGGGCCGCCGGTCCCATGGAATTCATCGCCGCCGCGCTCGTTATTTTCTGCTTTTTTGAAATAAGGTAAAACCTCATCATAGCTCCATCCCTTATTGCCAAGAGACGCCCAATGATCGTAATCCCATTTATTTCCACGCACGTAAAGCATGGCGTTGATAGAGCTGGATCCACCTAGGGTTTTCCCGCGTGGCTGATATCCTTTGCGCCCGTTAAGGCCTTTTTGCGGGACTGTCTCGAACGCCCAGTTATTTATTTTCCGCGGTAGCATTGCGGCCATTCCAAGCGGGACATGAATAAGGATACTTTTGTCTGGTCCACCGGCTTCCAGTAAGCATACAGATGTGTTTGGATCTTCTGACAGACGGCTGGCTACAACGGATCCCCCCGAACCACCGCCGACGACGATATAGTCATACATGATTTTTCCTCCCCATTATCCAAGACGGATATGACATGCCCTGCCGTGTTTTATTTTGTGGATGCCCCGATTGTTTGGGTGCACACGTTAGAGCATTAGAAAATGGTAACGTTTCAATTCAGCCGGTGAAAGGAAAAAATGTGGATATGGACGATAATGTCAGTTTAGTCACATTTGATTAGCATCCGGTGCGGCAGTGGTAAACTCTGGTTTCATATGACAGGCATCATATGAACGCATTATTTTCGGGTATGGGGACATGTCCAGCTCAAAACGGAGCGCATTATAGACTTGTGGTGCCAGATACACATCGGCGAGGGTGATGGCCTCTCCCGCCATAAAAGGCGCGGCATCAATCTGTTGTTCTAGAGCGTCAAATCCCTCCCGGATCCAATGGTGATACCAGGTAAGTTTATCTTCTTCGCTGACCCCAAGAGTGCCGGTGAGGTATTTTAGGACCCTGAGGTTATTAACTGGATGAATGTCGCAGGCAATCAAACTACACCATCCCCGGATTTTAGCCGCATCATACGGATCCACAGGGAGGAGCGGTGTTTCAGGGTAGGCCGTTTCCAGATATTCCAGAATAGCCGTGGATTGAGTGAGTAATCGTCCGTCATCCAACTTGAGTGTCGGTACCAATCCTTGTGGATTTAGGGCGAGGTAGTCTGCTGATTTGTGATCTGCAGTCAGCAGGTTTACCGGAGTCTGTGTGTAAGGAATTGATTTCAGGTTAAGAACAATTCTGACCCGGTAGGCTGCAGAAGATCTAAAATAATCAAAGAGTTCCATTTAATTGCCTTCCCCAAGGCAGTAGGGGAACGCGCTAAGTTATCGCGTGTTCCCGACATTATTATACAGCAGGCAGGATGGTGCCTTCGCAAATACCAAAGCCGATACGGGCGGCGCCATCACGTTCGCAGGCACCGCGAATGATGACGGTGTCCCCATCCTCAAGGAAGGTTCGGGTCTCACCATTAGGCAATGTCAGCGGGTTTTTACCGCCGCTGGTCAGTTCGATCATGGCGCAGGCCTGGCTGGCGTCTGGACCAGACATTGTGCCCGTTGCCATCAAGTCACCTGGCTGCATGTTACAGCCACCAACAGTGTGATGGGTCAGCATCTGGGCTATGGTCCAGTAGCTGTATTTCATGTTAGAGGTTGCAAGGGGGGCAGGTGCGGCCCCATTTTCGCGCATTTTTGCGGTTTGCAGAAGAACTTCCAGTCCAATATCAAGACCGCCTTTGTCCGAGTTCTCGTCAGATGTCAGATAAGGCAGCGGGGCCGGATCGTCAGTTGGATGAGCGAAATTGCTACGGAAAGGCGCCAAAGCCTCCATCGTGACAATCCACGGTGAAATGGTGGACGCGAAGTTCTTTGCAAGAAACGGTCCCAGTGGCTGATATTCCCAGCCTTGAATATCTCGCGCAGACCAGTCGTTGAACAGGCACATCCCAAAAAGGTGATCCTCTGCATCCTCAATGGAAACCTGTGTGCCAATCTCGTTCCCCTTACCGACAAAGGCCCCCATCTCCAACTCGAAGTCGAGGCGTTTGCAAGGGCCAAAGGAAGGCGCCTCCGCATCAGGTGCTTTAGTTTGCCCGTTTGGGCGCGGGAACGTTTGGCCGGATACACCAATGGAGGACGCCCGGCCATGATAGCCGATTGGGATCCATTTATAGTTAGGCAGCAGTGGATTATCTGGGCGGAATAGGGCGCCGATATTTGTTGCATGATACAGGGAGGCGTAAAAATCCGTGTAATCAGGGATTACGCATGGATTGCCCATTTCGGCATCAGACTGAGCGACAAGGCAGGGTTTAAGCGCACTTTCCGTATCGGAGCCTTCCCGAAGGAGACGGGAGAGGGCAAGGCGCAAATCTGACCAGGCTTCTTTGCCCATATCCATAAAGCGGTTCAGTTTGTCTTCTGCCGCGGCAGTTGCAACGGGCAGCGTTGCCGTATCAAAAACGCCAGTCTCTATTGCACGGGAGAGATCCAGAATTTGATCTCCAATGGCGACCCCGCCCCGAAATGCAGCATCAGACCCTTTTGGCCGGAAACTACCGAAAGGCAGGTTCTGAATAGGAAAATCGGTATCTTGCGTATTGGCGCTTTCAACCCAGCTTTTTAATTTTGGATCATGGGTTTCGTTCAAGGTGTAAATAGACATAAAAACCTGCTTTATGGTTTGAAGTGTTTTTTGAGACCTTGCCAACAATTAGAATAACCAAGCTGGCGGGTGTCAGAGTTCAAGGCGTGATCGGTGAGGCGATAGGCGTAACGGGATTCAAACATGAAAGCCATGGTGTCCTTGTAACGCTCCGGCTGCAGGTCAACGGTACTGGCTTTTTCAAATACTGCTGCCTCTGGACCGTGGGGGGACAAGGCGTTGTGGAGGCTAAAGCCGCCGGGAACAAATCCATCTTCCTTGGCATCATAGGTGCCTTCGATCAGGCCCATAAACTCGCTCATCACATTGCGGTGGTAGTAGGGCGGGCGGAATGTATGCTCTGCCACCATCCAGCGGGGCGGAAAAATCACAAAGTCCAGATTAGCCACACCGGCAGTATCGGATGGGGAGGTCAGTACCGTAAAAATAGAGGGGTCCGGGTGATCATAGCTCACCGTATTCATCACGTTAAAGCGAGAGAGATCATATTTGTAGGGAGCTGAATTTCCAACCCACGCCACCACGTCCAGCGGAGAATGATCTAAATCACAGCGATATAGCGCGCCGCCAAATTTGGTGATCAGTTCAAAATCGCCCTCTTTGTCCTCAAAAGCAGCAGTAGGATACTGGAAATCTCGATCATTGGCATATCCGTTGGCGCCAACCGGACCGCGTTCTGGCAGCTCTAATAAAGCGCCATAATTTTCCGCGACATATCCCCGAATAGGGCCTTCCAACAGATCTACACGGAATTTCATGCCGCGCGGGAGGACACAAATTTCGCCGGGATAAACTTCCAACTGGCCGCATTCAGTTGCAACCAGCATGCCGCCCTGTTCCGGAATCAGTAATAATTCGCCATCCGCCGTGGTGAAGTGACGATTACCCATCCCCTTAGTCGCCCGGTAAATATGAATGCCGAGACCCGTTTGTGTGGCTGCGTCTCCGTTTGCCGCGACAGTGATTAATCCCTCCACAAAGTCGGCATCTGCCCTAGGAAAAGGTGTTGCGTCCCATCGCATCATATCAGGGGGAGTGATCGTACCGGTGATTGGTGCAGTG
>Ga0209692_10004425_pt1 | contig 12736 bp, 10 predicted proteins | sample tdDd472_FD_187129 | JGI IMG/M metagenome (GOLD analysis project Ga0209692, IMG submission 187129) | Marine sediment microbial communities from the Atlantic coast under amendment with organic carbon and nitrate - tdDd47.2 (SPAdes)... | ecosystem: Environmental > Aquatic > Marine > Coastal >...
CTTCAAATGTCAGTAATGATGTTTCATTTCCTCCACTTTCTTTTACTCTGATATCCTGAGGATCAGCACTCAAGAAAATGATTGATGCTGGTTTTGTAATCTTATCTAAGAGTGGAATATCTGTAACTGAAGCATTTGTATTTGGTGAGACTGAAACTTCAGCTGTATCAGCAATATATTCCGGTTTACTAAAAGCAATATGAAGATCATAATCATTAGTAACAACAGGATTAAATTGATATTCACCGTTTGCTTCTGTTCTTGTATAAAATTCAGGAAGTTCAATAATATTTACACTTACACCTTCTAAAGGTAAACCATCAGAATATTTTACAACACGACCAGAAATAGTGATTGGATCAAATTTGCTGTCTAATTCAATCACACCAAGAGCTAAATCGGTTTCAGGTTCAACCTGTTTTATGAGATTTACAGTGTCATAAATATCTACTTTAGAAATACTGATATTGATATCTTGTACAGAATCAACCTGGGCAACAACAGAAAAATTTCCATAAACATCTGTGCTTGTAATTAGTTCTGGAAATTGAGTGATATATACAATTACACTCTCAACTGGCATTTTTGTATCCATATCAAGAACTTGTCCACTAATTGTCATTGATTCATATGCTGGTGGAGCAAGTGAGATAGATCCAAGATCAACTTCCTCTTCAGGAGTTACCTGGTCTAGTGATCTTGTTTTGGATGTATAAGGATATTTACTGAATGTCAATGTAATATCTTTTGGTTCATAAATTGGCAATTCTAATGCGAATGTTCCGTCATTTCCAGTAATAACAAACTCATTGGTTTCACCATCAAGAACTTTTGCCTCAGCAATTGGACGACCTGTTCTTTGATTCAGAACTGTTCCGCTGATGACAGCATTTTCGTATTCATTTTCCAGTGTAATTTCACCGAGATATTTGTCTGTTTCTTTCTCAACAGTTACCGTCATTTCTTTTGCTTCATAATTGTCAGTGGCAGCGAATTTCAACGTCAATGTTTCACTGGATTCCATTACTGGCAAGTTCAATGAGAAAAGTCCAACACTATTTGATGTTGCAATAGCTTCAGGATATTCATCTACAGTTACTAGAACACCTGATACAATGTCATCATCACTATTGACTAATTTACCTGAAAGTTCCATTGGACTAATTTCAGGTGGTAATAAGCGAATTACATCAAGATCAATTGTTTCTGTTGGAATAACATTATCAATATTAATAGATTTTGTATCATAGGGATATTTACTTACAGCAAGTGTTAACTGTACTGGTGATGAAACAGGAAGTTTTAGTTCAAAATTACCTTCATTATTAGAGTATGTATACACTCCAAAGTAACTGTCCAGAACTTTTGCTCCCATAATAGCTTCATTGGTCATGTCATCAACAATCTGACCTGAAATAGTGGCAGCATCAAATTTATCTTCCAGCGTAACATTGCCCATATTTACATCAACTTCAGGCTCCGCATTTATAGTCACACTTTTGCTCATATAGTTATCATGTTCAAAAGTAAATTGTAATTCTTCTGCTTTATCAACCTGTAAATTGAAACTAAATTTTCCAGATGCAGCACTTGTTGCCACAAAGGATGGAAATTGTGGGCATGTAATAGTTGCTGTAATGATTCCGTCACCATCACTGTTTACAACATTGCCATAGAATGTCGCTTCAGCATAATCTGGAGGAGTGATCTCTACATCACCAACTGTAACATCTTCTTCAGGAGAAACCTGGTCAATAGTAATTACTCTTGAACTAAAAGGATATTTACTGAATTGAAGGCTCAGTGGCTCAGTAGTATTTACTTGAGCATCCAGTAAAAAAGATCCATCACTTCCCGTATTAGTAAAGACATTTGTTTCACCAACCAGAGTAACTTTCACATCTGTCACAGCAGTGTCAGCACGAGCATCCATTACCTTTCCAGTAATTGAAGCAGGTGAATAGGTATAATCCAGATAAACATTCTGCATATCATAGGAGATTCCCGGTTCTACATTAATGGTCAAAGTTTCAGGATTAAAGTATGTTGATTTACAGATTAATAAAACTGCCAGAGGTTCATTAGTATAAAAAGAAATATTGAAATAACCCGATGTATTTGCATAACTGCTATAATCAAAAAGGCTGTTAGCAATTTCACCACCGGAAATTGGTTCATTATTGAAACTATTTAATAAGTATCCTTTGATCACAGTTAGTTGCTCATGTGGTTCAAATAAAATGGTTTCCATTTCCAGATCTTTACCAGGTTTTACTTCCTGTGTAAGGTATTGAGTATAGAAACTATCACGAGAAACTGTGACATATACCGTAGTTTTTGAATCATATTCCAAAGTGAATTCAAAGAAACCATTTTCGTCAGTAAGTTCTGTTTTTCCTTCGCTATAAAGGTTAACACTTGCTTCTTCAACAGGTTCTTCAGTGACTTTATTTAATACATATCCACTTAGTTTAAGTTTGTTCTTTCCATCATCCATGATCCTGTCACAGTTGATGAAAAAGAGGGCTATTAAAAAGAATAACATTAATCGCTTCTTCATATTGATCCTTTTATTTTAAATTTTTTATTCTCAATATTAAATTATCCTTCGATAAAATACTAATTATTTAATATAATTCGTATTTTTATTAATCTCAAGGAATATATCGGTACAATTTAATATTAAATTGAAAAAAATTATAATTTTTACAAGTTTTTTTCAGAAATGAAAAAAGGCTGCCAATCAAGACAGCCTTTTTGAATAAATATTATCGTTATCTTATTATTAAACTTCGAATTTAATACCTTGTGCTAATGGGAGTTTATCACTCCAGTTAATCGTGTTAGTCTGACGACGCATATAAGCTTTCCATGAATCAGATCCTGATTCACGACCGCCACCAGTTTCTTTTTCACCACCAAAAGCGCCACCAATTTCTGCACCGGAAGTTCCAATATTGATATTTGCAATACCACAATCAGAACCTTTGTGTGAAAGAAATAGATGTTCTTTTTTCATAGAATCTGTAAAAAGTGCTGAACTCAGTCCTTGCGGAACACCATTGTGCAATTCAATTGCCTGATCGAAATCATCATATTCAATGATATAAAGCAATGGAGCAAAGGTTTCATCCTGTACGATCTGATAGTGATTTTCCACTTCCATGATTGCAGGAGTAATGTAGAAACCATTTTCCAATCCTTCGGGTTTGATCACATCACCACCACAGAGTAGTTTTCCGCCGGCTTTTTTAGCTTCGCCAATTGCATAAAGCATATCATCGATTGCAGTTTGGTCTACAACTGGTCCCATCAATGTACCTTCTTCCAATGGATTTCCGATTGGAATCTGTGCATAGGATGATACAAGTTTATTGACAAAGTCTTCTTTAACTGATTTTTGGATGATAATTCTTCTTGTAGAAGTACATCTCTGTCCAGAAGTTCCTACAGCTCCAAAAAGTGTTGTTCTCATAGCCATTTCCAGATCAGCATCTTCAGCAACGATGATTGCATTGTTTCCACCAAGTTCTAGGATTGTGCGACCTAGTCTTTTACCAACAGCTTCACCAACACGTTTTCCCATTCTTGTACTTCCTGTAGCACTGATAAGTGGAACTCGTTTGTCATTGATCATTGCTTCACCAATTTCAGAACCTTTTCCAATAATCATACAGAAAACACCATCGAGGTCATGCTTATCAACGATTGGAGCAATAATATTTTGTACAGCAATTCCACACAATGGAGTTTTGGAACTTGGTTTCCAGAGGTTTGTATCTCCACAAACACCTGCCAAAAGTGCGTTCCATGCCCAAACTGCAACAGGAAAATTAAATGCTGTAATAGTTCCTACGATTCCATAAGGATGATATTGGTCAAACATTCTGTGTTCAGGTCTTTCACTATGCATTGTGTAGCCATAAAGCATTCTTGATTGGCCAACTGCGAAATCTGCAATATCAATCATTTCCTGTACTTCGCCCATGCCTTCTGCTTTGATTTTTCCCATTTCAAGAGTAACTAATTCACCTAGTGGTTCTTTGTACTCTCTCAGAGCATCACCAATTTCACGTATAATCATTCCGCGTAATGGAGCTGGCATCATACGCCATTTTTTAAAAGCTTCCTGGGATTTTTTTATAATTTCTTCGTAATCTTTTGTTTCTGCCTGGATGATTTTAGCAATTGGTTCACCTGTAATTGGTGAATAAGATACCAATTCTTTTCCAGATGTCTTGATCCAACCATCACTACTACCTGTAGTAGCACCATAGTTAACTTCTTTGATTCCTAATTTTTCAAGAAATTCATATTTCATGATTTCTCTCCTCCTTCTCTCTTTTTAAAATATAATTTGCACCTATCTCAAATCAAATTCTGCAATAACGGGTAAATGATCTGATGCATTCTTTGTATTATTGTCTTTCCAAACTTTTTTGCTTATTAAATTGATGTTTTTTCTATAAAAAATATAATCATATTGAAATTGTGGATCATTTCCCGGATACGTCACTTTATCTGCTTTTGTATCGGATGAAGTAACATTTCCCAAATAATTATTCATTCCTTTTATGCTTATATGATCATAATTCATTTTGAAACTACCAGCCAATATCAGTGGATCATTTACTGCAAACTTGCTCATTATGGCAACAATCTTATCCACAACTTCCATATTTTGCAGTTCAGAAACCAATGGATCATTTGATAATTCAGTTGTTACAAGATGGATATTCTTTTCACCTGCTATAAATACAGCATAAAGCATTGATTGTGCTTCACCTTCTGTTGTTTTTTTGAAAAAGCGGTTTTCAGAATATTTAATAGGATATTTTGACAGGATGGCGTTTCCATTCCAGCCTTCTTCTACTTCCATTGTTTTACCAAAGGTAAAATACATTCCGAGATTACCTGCAATTTTTCTAGCTTGATCTTCACGATATGTCCGGATAGCAATATTATCAACATCATTGAGCAAAACAAAATCTGGTTTTTCGATTTTGATCAATTCTATAATTTCCTTTAAACCATATCCGCCATTGATATCTTCGCCATGATTGATATTATAACTCATGACTTTTATTGATGTAGGTGTTGGGATTACAGCCACTTGAGCTTGTTTTGATTTATGTAAAAAGATAATTATAATGCCAATTGTTATGCTTACGATGGCCAGAATAATTGTAGTAAGAAAAATTTTTCGTTTATTAATCAATTTCCCCTCTATAAATTCTTCAATTTTCGCAGTTAATTTAACATAATTTAGATACAGTTCAAGATAATTTTTGGTTAATCTTGCAGTTGATTTCTTACTTTGTTGAAAAATGACTTTAGGAGAATTTCACATTGTTCTTCCAGAACACCACCAATTACTACACTTTTATGATTAAGTAGATTTTGATCACATAGATTATCAATAGAGCCACACATCCCAGCTTCTTCATCATAGGCACCAAAAACTACTTTAGGAACTCTGGCATTCAGAATCGCTCCAGTACACATCGGACAAGGTTCAAGTGTTACATAAAGTGTACAATTTTCTAAACGCCAATCATTGAGGTATTCTGCTGCTGAAGAAATTGCAATCATTTCAGCATGTGCTGTCGGATCCTTTAGTAATTCCCTTTGATTGTAGCCTTTACCTATCACCTCTTCCTCATGAACAACGATTGCTCCAACAGGAATTTCTCCGGCATCCCATGCTTTTTCAGCCTCCTTGTAGGCCATTTGCATAAAAAATTCATGGTTCTTGTTGAAAAACATCATACTTTCAATAATTCTTCAAGTTTTTGTTTGAGTTCATCAATGCGGAATGGTTTTGTAAAACTATCAATAAATCCAAATTCCTCAGGATTCTTTATTTCAGGTTTATTTGCATAACCACTATAGACTATAATTTTCTGATTCAATCCAAGTTCCTTGACCTTTTCCTGCAATTCATTGGCACCATATCCACCTTGAACAGTGAGGTCTGCAATAACCAGATCAAAGGGTTCAGTAAATGCACAGCATCGAATCATATCAAAAGCCTCTTCGCCATTTTCCGCTATTTCGGCCTTGAATCCCAAATCATCAAAAATATACTTCAATGCTATTCTAACATCTTTCATATCATCCATAATTAATATTTTTCCAGAGAAATTATTTTTGGATGTATACACTGTCTCCGGTTGGATTTGCGCATTTATCGAAGGAAGATAAAAACTAAAAACAGCACCAGAATCCTGATGATTTTTCATCTCTACCCAACCTTTGTGTCTATGAAGTATTGTCAAACAGGTCGCGAGTCCAAGTCCTTGCCCTGTGGATTTGGTTGTAAAAAAGGCTTCAAAGATTTTTTCCTGAAGATTTTCCGGAATACCATTTCCTGTATCACGGATAGATACTTTAACATATTTTCCAGGTTTTAAAATATTCTTTTGAAATTTTTCATCAATAATAATATTTTCTGCAGATACAAATACTTCACCACCTTCAGGCATTGCCTGCTTGGCATTGATCACCAAATTTGTCACTACCTGTACAATCTGATGACGGTCTGCACGGACTGGTGATAAGTCTTTTTGGATATCGTAATTGACTTTCACATTACTTCCACTGACTGTGAAGCGAACTGTTCTTTTCAATAATTGTTTCATGGAAATAATATCTGTATCAAGTTCATCATCACGGGTAAATGATAATAATTGACGGGTCAATCCGGTTCCGCTAGCGATTGTATCTTCAATGGAATTGATCAATTCTGTAATATCAAGCCCTTTTTCAAGACGAGAGTTCAATAAAATTAAATTACCTAGAACTACAGAAAGCACATTATTGAAATCATGAGCTAGCCCACCAGCAAGAATATTGATAGATTCATTTTTTGCCGCTTTAATCATTTCAGTTTTTAATTGGTAGAACTCTGTTACATCGGTCAAAATTCCCACAATCGCTGGAAGTCCATCCCAATCAATTGTAGTTAAGGTTACCTCAAAATGTATAGATTTCCCTGATTTTGATAGAGCAGTTACTTCCAAATTTTGATTAATCTCTTCAGACTGAACAAATATTTTCACTAACTCTCTTACAGTTGTTATTGAATCAGGATGGATCAAATTCAGCAATTCAAATTTGTTGCTAAGTAGATCTTCCTTAGTATATTCCAGGGATTTTACCAAACTTGGATTGACCAGTACAAATTGTCCATTCTGTCTTACGAAAATCCCATTTCCTGATTTTTTTATAATTTGTCGAAAGTTAGTTTCACTGACTTTGAGGGCTTTTTCTGTTTCAATCAGTTTTCGTTCAGTATATATTTTCTTTTCAGCCTGTTTGATTACTTCGGGTAAAATATCCAGATATCCAGAATCCTTTGTGACATAATCTAAAGCTCCGATTTTCATCATTTTTACTGCAAGACGTTCATCACCCATACCAGTTGTAATGATAAAAGGAAGATCAGGATACATTTTCTTGGCTTCAGTTATCAATTCTATTGCGTCCATATCAGGCAATATATAATCAGCCAAAAGGAGAATATTCGAATTATTTTTAATTTCTTCCAATGCTTGATTACCATTATATGCAGGAATAGTTACATAGTTAAGCATTTCCAAACGCTTAACTATTAATCTATTAAGACCTTTATCATCTTCCACAATTACAATGGAATCGAAAACTTTTTCTTTGTCTATCCTCATTACCCTAATCCGTTAAAATCTCACTCAGTACCCGAGATACAATGGGACTTTCAAATCCTTTTTGTATCAGAAATCTATAAATTTTTTCTTTCTTATTTTCCTTATCTCTTAAAAAATCAAATTTACGTAGACCTAATTGCAGGGCTTTTTTAAATTGATCATCTGAACTCACATATTGTTTTATTACTTCTTCAATTATTTCAGATTTTATTCCCTTTTGCTGCAAATTCCTTCTCAGCTTAAAAATCCCATCCTTTTTGAAATTCACAAAATCACGGACATACAGTTCAGAAAAGTCCCGGTCATCAATATATTTTCGCTCTTTGAAATCATCAACAATTTTATCGATAATTTCTAACTCATGTTCTTGAGTCCTAAGTTTTTTCCGTAATTCAAACTCAGTTCGAGCCTTTACACCAATATATTTCAATGCTCCAACTTTAGCTTTTTGTACTTTTTCAAATAGAAGAATCTCTTCCACCTTTTCCCTGCTCAAAACTACATCGATCTTCAGCAAAAAATTTTCATAGGTCTCGTAAGAAATCCCAAAAGCAAAGTGTTTATTTAAAAAAACAGAAAATCTATTATTATCCTTTTTCTGGACTGCGATATCTGTGATTACAAATTCATTGTAATTATTTAAGATATCTTCCAGAATCATTTATTCTTTGGTTTCCTCTACTTTAGTCATGCCGAGATAATCTTTCACTTTTACACTAATTTCATCCATGATTTTTGAATTTTCTTCCAGAAATGCAGTTACATTAATTTTTCCCTGTCCTAATTTTTCATCAGCATAGGAAAACCAGGAGCCGGATTTCTGTACAATATCAGCTTCTACAGCAAGGTCCAACAGGTCATTGACATAAGCAATACCTCTTCCATATATAATATCGAATTCAACTATTTTAAATGGAGATGCCAGTTTATTTTTTACTATTTTGACTTTAGTACGGTTTCCAACGATTTCCTGACCATCTTTGATAGAGCCTATACGACGAATATCAATTCGAACAGAAGTATAAAATTTCAAAGCACGTCCACCACTGGTAGTTTCAGGGCTACCAAACATTACCCCAATTTTTTCTCGTACCTGATTGATGAAAATGATTGATGTTTTGGATTTATTCACAACACCTGTGAGTTTACGTAATGCTTTGGACATCAATCTGGCCTGGAGACCAACACTGGAATCTCCCATTTCGCCTTCAAGTTCTACTCTGGGAACAAGCGCAGCAACAGAATCGATGATTATCAAATCAACTGCATTGCTTCGAACAAGAGTTTCAGCAATTTCCAAGGCCTGTTCTCCATGATCCGGCTGTGATACCAAAAGTTCATTTGTATCAACACCAAGTTTTTTGGCATAAATTGGATCAAGCGCATGTTCCGCGTCAATGAAAGCAACATAACCACCCGCCTTTTGTGCTTCTGCACAAACATGGAGAGCAAGCGTTGTTTTACCAGAGGATTCAGGACCGTAAATTTCAGATATACGTCCTCTGGGAATTCCACCTATACCAAGTGCGGCATCGATTGATAAGCAACCTGTTGAAATCACATCAATCGGAACTTTTCTATCGTCCCCCAGCACCATAATGGAACCTTTTCCGAATTGTCTATCTATTTGGGTAATTGCTCTGTCCAGAGCTTGTTTTTTATTTTCTTTAGCCATTTTCCCCTCCGAAAAGTTCTATTTTAATTTATATATTCTCAATGGTTTGTGAATTGCTCCCATTGAAGTCAATTTACTTTCGAACCAAACAATTTCATTAACAAAATTCTCAGTCGGTTCGAATTCATATTTCAAAAATTTATCTATTGAATCTAATTTGTTCACATATCGATTCACCCGTCCATAAGTTAGATGAGGTGAAAAATTTCTTTTATCTTTTTCTATCCCTGAGTTTTCAAGATGGTGTTCTAGCAATGTATGGATTTTCTGGATATATTTCAATCCTTCTTTTATGCCTATCCAAAGAACAGATGAGTGTGTAGGTTTAGGAAAACATCCGGTTCCTACACAGGAATAACTGAAGGATTCTACTTCAGTAAAAGATTCCTGAAGTACTCCATCAATTTTATCTATCAATTTTTCATCAGTATCACCAAGAAATTTTAAAGTAATGTGTGGATTGTTTAGATTTGCTATTTTTATTTTATTGTGAAACTCAGGAAATCTTGTTGTAATACCTCTAAGTAATGCTTCTGTCTCACTAGATACTTTTATCGCGAAAAATGTTCTCTTCATTCCTTCAACCTCTCTAATAGGTTTTTGAAAACAAATTGAGAGAATCGTTTTTTGTTTGCTTCACGATTAATATTCCAGCAATAATGAAAGGCTTCTGTTCTATTATCAACAGAAACCGCACACCAGAGAGTTCCAACAGGTTTTTCTTGTGTTCCCCCAGTTGGTCCGGCAATTCCTGTTGTACTTATACCGATGTCACAATTGCTGTGTTTACGGACTCCTTCTGCCATTTCAATAGCAACTTCTTTACTTACTGCTCCATATTTAACCAATGTATCATTTTTAACACCTAATAATTTCATTTTTGCTTCATTGGAGTAGGTGACAATACCGTACATCATATATTGTGAACTGCCAGAAACATCTGTCAACCGACTGGATATCAATCCACCTGTACAGGATTCTGCGGCTGCAAATGTAAGTTTTTTTTCGATTAATACTTCGGCAATTTTCTCTTCTATGGTTTCTTCATCAAATCCATACACTGAAAGGCCTAATTCCCCAACAAGTTGATCGATTGCCGACAAATCTTCTTGATGATATTTCAATTTTATATCCACTCCAGAAAACTTCGGATAAAAGGCTGTGATAATCTTTGGATTTTCAGCAATCCAAGATTTCATATTTTCATAAAGAATAGATTCTCCAACTCCTATTGTGCGAATTATCTTCACTTCAAGTTTATCTTTTTGATTGATATTGAGTTTGGGAATTATTTGCTCTGTTAAGAGTTTCTTCATCTCATGAGGTACACCAGGCATAAAGTAGTAATCCACATTGTTGCGAGTAAATTTCATTCCCATAGCAGTTCCATGATAGTTTGGAATGATTTCACAATTTTCCGGCAGATAGGCTTGCGATGTATTGGACTCCGTCATTTGCAGACCAAGGATTTCAAACCGCTCCTTAATACCATTATAAATTTCTTCCACAAAAACCAATTTTGTCTCAAAGAAATCCACTACAACTTTTTTAGTAATATCATCGTGAGTTGGCCCAAGTCCACCTGTAACCAATACGATATCAATATCTTGAGAAATATTTTGAAGAGAGTTCATAATTCTATCATAATGATCACCAATAGCCAAAATCTGAGTAACTTCAATATTATTTTCACTCAATTTTGCTGCGATGAAAGAACCATTTGTATTGGAGATGTCACCGGAAAGTAATTCGTCCCCGATGCTGAGAATTATTGCTTTCATTATTTTCCGTTTGACTAAAAGAAATTTACAATGAGAATCACGATACCAGTTAATATACCAGCAGCTAAATCATCTGCCATTATTCCAAGTCCTGCTTCCAATTTTTCACACTGTCTAATTGGCGGAATCTTACTAATATCGAAAAATCTAAATCCAAAAAAGGCGATGGATAACTGCATTAGATTTGTTCTTAATTCTGTAGGTATGAACATCATGGCTACCCAAATCCCCACAACTTCATCAATTACAATGAAACCAGGATCTTCTATATTGTCTGTTCTCTCGATTCGTCCAGAAACCAATATTCCAGTTAAGAAAGTTGCAATAATCAGGGCCAATTTGATATAAATTGAATTTAAAGGGATGTACAGCCAGAAAAGTAATCCAGCTAATGTTCCCCAGGTACCGGGAGCAAATGGGATGTAACCTACATATAAAAATGTTGCAAAAAGATAATTAAGAGAAAATTTCCGTTTCATGTCACCCTCTTATAATGATATTTGAAAAATCCCCAAAGAACTTATTTCTGTGGAAAAATCACTTTCCTGTTGACAATCAGGTATTCAATTCCAGTCCAGGCAGTAAACAAGGTTACAATTAGCATAATAATATAAATTCCAGGAAAACCGTCAACTAGATAATGTTTTACTGGTTCCTTAATAACGGCTAATAATGCCCATCTCTGAGTTATGATATAGACCAATATAAAACAAACAACACCAATCTGTGAACCGGTTTTGATTTTGGCTGATTTCCTGGTTTCCATTGATTTATTTTTGCGGTTGAAATAAACCCTCAATCCAGTGATCATAAAGTCACGAAGAATAATAACAACCACCATCCACAATGGAATCATTCCCATAAAAACAAAGGACAAAAAAGCAGCAGACATCAAAACCTTATCAGCCAATGGATCGAGAAAAATCCCAAATTTTGATACGGTGTTGAACTTTCGGGCAAAATAACCATCATATGCATCGGTTATTGAAGCCACAACAAATACGACTAATGCCAATATCTCAAAATATGGTTTCTCCGTAAATAAGAAATACATAAATAACGGAGTTAATATAATTCTGAGAAAAGAGAAAAAATTTGCTACTGTAAAAAATTTGTTTTTCATAAGATTTTTGTCCTGCCTTCCAGAGCTCTGATCAAGGTTGTTTCATCTGCAAATTCCAGATTTGTACCAACCGGTAAGCCATGCGCAAGTCTTGTAACTTTTATTCCTTTTGAACTTAACATTTTCGATAGGAAAACTTCTGTTGTTTCCCCGTCACGCGTTGAATTTAATGCCAGAATAACTTCTTTCACACCTTTTTCTGATCGGTGAAGAAGATCTGTTATATTTAGATTATCCGGGCCAATACCATTGAGAGGTGAAATTACACCTCCAAGTACATGATATAGACCACGATAATTTGCTGTACTTTCTACAGCCAATAAATCCATAGCATCTTCCACTACGCAAATTTGAGATTTATCACGCCTGGGATCCTGACAGATATTACATGGATCTTGTTCTGCAATATTGTGACATTCCGAGCAATGATAAATGCGGTCTTTGACATTGATTATCGCTTTTGCCATGTTTA
>Ga0209692_10004427_pt1 | contig 12735 bp, 8 predicted proteins | sample tdDd472_FD_187129 | JGI IMG/M metagenome (GOLD analysis project Ga0209692, IMG submission 187129) | Marine sediment microbial communities from the Atlantic coast under amendment with organic carbon and nitrate - tdDd47.2 (SPAdes)... | ecosystem: Environmental > Aquatic > Marine > Coastal >...
AGGACGTCGGCATCGGAGTGCCCGAGAAGCCCCTTTTCATAAGGCACCTTCACCCCGCCGAGAATCAGCTCCCGCCCCTCCACCAGCCGGTGGACATCATACCCTTTTCCAATTCGCATCTTTATTTCCTAAATATGCCTCCGGCGGGCAGGGGATAAATCCCCTGCACCCCAAGTTCGCGAATGCTCCAACCCTCGTTCCTCGGGTTGTCACATTCGCTGACGGGCTGCGCCCATAAAACCTGCTACAGACATACAGCATCTTCCCGGCGCTATAAAATTAACTTGTTATATTCATACGCAGCTCCGTTTTGGCCCGAGGAACGAGGGGCAAAGCGGAGCTGCAACCTGGGGTCCAGGGGGTCACCCCCTGGCCGCCGGAGGCACGATTTTACTTGTTCATTTTTGCCCAGGCGTCCCGCAGGGTTGCGGTGCGGTTGAAGACGAGCTTCTCGGGCGTGCTGTCCACCGGATCGATGTTGAAGTAGCCGGTGCGTTCAAACTGGAAGAAGTCGCCCTTCCCGCATTTGGCAACCCCCGGTTCGATCTTGCAGTCGGCAAGGACCGTCAAGGAGTCGGGGTTGAGGTTATCCAGGAAGGAGTCTCCCTCTTTCTCCGGGTTCTCAACCTTGAAGAGGCGGTCGTACACGCGAACTTCAGCGCTGACGGCGTGACGGGCCGAGACCCAGTGCAGGGTGCCCTTAACCTTGCGCTCGTCCGGGGTGGAGCCCCCTCTGGACTCGGGGTCGTAGGTGCAGAGCAGCTCCACGACTTCCCCGGCGTCGTTTTTCACCACGTCGGTGCAGGTGATGTAATACGCACTGCGAAGACGGACTTCCCGGCCGGGACCGAGACGGAAAAACTTCTTGGGGGGCTCTTCCATAAAATCGCTTTTTTCGATGTAAAGCTCTCGGGAAAAAGGCACCTTGCGGGTTCCCGCCTCAGGCTTCTGGGGATGGTTCATCACATCCATCTCTTCCACAAGGTCATCCGGATAGTTGGTGACGGTCACCTTGAGGGGATCCAGGACGCCCATGACGCGGGGTGCCTTTTCATTCAGATCCTCACGCACGCAGTCTTCCAGGATGGTGTAGTCGATGCGGGTCTCTTTTTTGGAGATCCCGATGCGACGGCAGAAATTACGCAGGGCCTCAGGGGTGTACCCGCGCCTGCGGATGCCGCTGATGGTTGGCATCCGGGGGTCGTCCCAACCGCTTACGTGGCCCTGATCGACCAGCTGGAGGAGCTTTCGCTTGCTCAAAACCGTAAAGCTGATGTTCAGGCGGGAAAATTCGATCTGCCGGGGGTGGCACGGGGTCTTCAGGGTTTCGAGAACCCAGTCGTACAAGGGACGGTGATCCGCAAATTCCAGGGTGCAGAGGGAGTGGGTGATCTTCTCCATGGCGTCTGAGAGGCAATGGGTAAAATCGTACATGGGGTAGATGCACCAGGCGTCTCCGGTGCGATGGTGGTCCGCCTTGCGAATCCGGTAGATGGCCGGATCCCGCATGTTCATGTTGGGCGACGCCATGTCGATTTTGGCACGCAGGATATGGGTGCCTTCTTCAAAATCGCCGTTCTTCATCCCCTCGAGAAGCGCGAGGTTCTCCTCCACACTGCGATCCCGGTAGGGGCTCTCTTTCCCCGCTTCGGTCAGCGTGCCACGGTACTCGCGAATCTCCTGGGCGGAGAGACTGTCCACATAGGCCTTTCCCATCTTCACCAGTTCCACGGCATAGGCGTAAAGGGCATCGAAGTAATCGGAGGCATAACGAGGCTCGCCATTCCAGGTGAATCCCAACCAGGAGACGTCCTCTTTGATGGAGTCAATGTACTCCACGTCCTCTTTTTCGGGGTTGGTGTCATCAAAGCGCAGGTTGCAGACGGCCCCTTCCGACTCTTCGGAAATGCCGAAGTTAAGGCAGATGGACTTGGCGTGACCGATATGAAGATAGCCGTTGGGCTCCGGGGGGAAACGGGTGACCACGCTCTCGTGCTTCCCGGACGCAAGGTCGTCTTTGATAATGTTTCTAATAAAATCAACCGGTTTGTTTTCGGTCTCGCTCATATGTGTCAGCTCCCTGTTGGTTTACACAAGTGCATGTGTGGTGATGTCATCGTATCTATTATAATTACAGCAGCTGTCATCTCGTCCTTATATGAATTAAGGATCAACCTGCTGCAGAGTATTTGCTCAAAGTCGGTATTTTTATCACAACGGCAGCCCCAATACAAAAGGATTCAATGGGAATCCGCTTGTAAAAAACATCGCCAAAAGCGCCATCGCGTTTCATTTGTTTGAGGGATGCGCGTTCATCACAGATGATCTTCCAGAAACTCAGAGACTGCGCGATAAACCTTTTCACTTCCCTCGTGAAGAAGGATGCCGTGCCGTGAAAAGTTGAAAAGCCTGTACTCTTTATCCTCTGACGCAATACTTCCGAACACTTTTCTGCTTCCCTTGGGGTTCACCACCGGATCACGGGCCGATTGAACAATCAGGGCCGGCATCTCGATCTTCTCCAGCTTTGGGGCCAGTTGATCCATGAGGCGGTCGATCTCTCGAATTCCGGCAACGGAGTTGCGGGTGTAGTTGATATGGGGGTTCTCCGGCTTGTTCTCGATAAACTCCTTGCGCACCCGATCGATACGCAGGCGTTTCATAATGGTGTTCCAGGTGTCCACCGCCGGAACAAACCGACTGGAGTAATCCTGGAGTTTCATGGGAGGAGCAACGGCAAAGACGCCCTTCACCTTTCCGGCGCTGTCGATTCGAGTCACCAGGTCCAAAGCCAGACCCGCGCCCGTAGAAAAGCCCCCCACAAAAAGGGTGTCGCACATATTCCTTAACAGGGCATACCCCTCCTCCACGGAGACCACCCAGTCGAGATACCCTCGCTCAGCCAGATCCTCGGGCGCGGTTCCATGCCCGCGAAGGCGGGGTGTATAGACCCAGTAGCCCTGGCTTTGAAGATGATCGGCAAGCCCTCTCACCTCAGCGGGTGCGGCCATGTACCCGTGGATGAGAAGCACACCGATCCGCCGTTCATCCCCGTTGAGAAGGCAGGGGGACCCGATCTCTGTCGGCTTGCTCTCCCCTTCAATGTAATAGGTTTCATAATCGGTCTTGAAATCATTGATGCCCTTTTCAAGGAGCATCCCAAAGATTCGCCGGTTAATGTGGGCTGCCGGTTCCCGTGCAACCAGATCCAGAAAGGCGGTGAGGTCGGTCAGGGGATCCACCTCATTGGACATCACCATAAGGGGATTTTGAATGCGCAGGGTATGAAACTCCCCGCCGTTGCAGAGAAGATCCGGGTTTCGAATGATCCACCCCTCTTCATCCCGTCGGATCACACCCTTTTGCTCTGCCACCTCCATGATATTTGAGAACTTTTCATACCGGTCGTCGGTAAGAAGATGGCTCTGGGAATCCTCAAGGCTGGTGTGTATATGGATGCCGATCTGCCGTCGAAGCCAATCGCTCACCACAAAGGCCCTGGCCTTCAGATCCATGGGGTCGATGTAATCGCTCTCATGACGCATGATCAACCGCGAAAAGATATGGTCATGGTTCACCATGGTCATGCTGTAGATGGCCGTCATGTACTCCTGCATCAGGCTACGTGACGCCTCCCGAAGTACTGCCCGGGAGTTGATGGGATCATCAAAATCAATGGGTTCCGGTGAGGCGATATCCCACGCCACAACCGGGTTTTTCAAATAGGGCCGCACCTTGATGGGTTTGCCGAAACGCACATCAACATCCACCCCGTCCAGGAGCATGCTCCCCTCCGTCATCACCTCTTCAAGGGTTCGTGTGGAGGGTTTGTCGATGAGAGACCCCGTAATTTTACTGACAATCGACTCGCGGGCCCTTAAAGGATAGTAGGTGATATTCACCGGAACGATGGAGGTACTCTGATCCAGACGCGGTTCGGTTTCCTCAACCCCAAAAAGCTCCAGCAGACGCTGGTACTCTTCCGGCTGTTTTTCCTGCATCGTGCGAAGCCGCTCCCGGTAAAACTCGGTACGCAGAGCCAGGGTAGCGGCTCCGGTGTGGGGGCGGTGCTTGCCGTCCGCAGCATCAATCACAAATTCGCCGTCTTCAAAAATTTTCTTGGTCTTAACCATCCGGCCTTCCGGAAAGATAACCCAGTTGGCCTCCCCGGTCAGTAGAGACTTCACCATCAGCTTGTCACGGTCAGGGTCCCGGGTGGAGACGGCCCCGGCTTCACTGATAAAATCCCCCACAAACCCTTTAAAAAGAGAAGAGTCCGCCAGGGACCACACCGGCACACCGGTCAATTTTTGAAGATGGAGGGGCAGGAAAATGGTTTCAATGCGTGTAAAGTGGTTGACGGCAAAGATGACAGCCCCTTCGGGGATGTTCTCCTCGTCATGAAGGTTCACCCGGGTACGCGTCATGTCATATATGGCCTTGATGGCCAATCCGGTGGAAAGAAAGGCAAATCGATTCATGAAATCATGCACTCGTAAAAGGTCATCGTCAAAGGAGCCCCACAGCAAATTAAACCCATGCAGTCATACTATATTTCCATAATATGGATATCGAAATGGGTATTCACGTTGCGCAAGGCCATGGTGAAAGTTTCTTCAAAAACAGTGGGTCCACTCGTTAAAAAAACGTAACTGTTCAGTTGCCAGAAAGCGGCCTCCGGCGGCAAGGTGAATAGTTACTCAAAAGCAAATAAAGAAAAGCCCCATTGAAGGGGGACTCGAACATTAAACAAGGTTTATACCCAAAAGTCCATACCCATTGACAATACGGGCAATAAGGCATATTTAAGATCCTCAATCGGCAACCTGCCGCCTTGCCCTCTTTGCCCTTCGGATTACCCCAAAGTTCCCGTTGGTTCTGACGACATCCCGGCATGAACTTAACACTAAATACCGGGACTTGAGCCCACCCACAGCCTTATGAGTCAACCATCCAACAAATTACTCGGTTTTTCATCGGTCTTTGCCTCTGCCGTCTGCTTTTACCTTGCCACCGCCACCCTCAGATGGGCACGGCTCAATGGTGTCGACGTGGATTCTGCAAACTTCGTGTTCGGTCGGTTTTTCCTGGGGTTCCTTATGGTATCCGGCCTACTTATCGTGAAGAGAAGCGCTCCCAAACCGGTAAGCTGGCACTACCTCATTGGCCGGACCCTGGCCAACACCATGGCGGTATACTGTTTCTTCAAGGCCGTTGACCTCACCAGCGTGGCTGAGGGCAACATCCTCAATATGACATACCCGTTGTTCGTTGCCCTCTTCAGCTGGTTCACCCTGAAAGATGAACGAAACCCCGCTGCCATCCTGGTGGTCCTTGTCGCCTTTGCCGGGGTGATCATGATTCTTGCACCGGACCTCTTTCACTCCGGGCTGCTCACACGCTTTAACCTGAACTCACTGTGGGGGCTGGCATCCGGCGTCAGTGCCTCGGTGGCCATTATCTACTTGAACCTCTCAAGGCGGGTGCACTCCACCGAAACAACCCTCTTTTTCATGTTCGGCATGGGCTGTGTGATTATCGTCCTCCTGTTTAAAGATCGCATCGTCTGGCCAGATGGTCATGCATTTCTTTTTATTGCTCTCTGCTCCATACTGAGCGTCATGGGTCAAATCTTTATCACCTTCGGATTTCGATTTGTCACGGCTGTGGAAGGGAGCATTGTCTCTTCTTCCCGTATTCTCCTGGCCGCCCTTCTGGGACCTGTGATTGCTGCGGAACCTGCCCTCAACCTCACCGGCTGGGTCGGCGCGTTTCTGATTTTTGCCGGCAATGTCTATCTGGCCCTGCCCAAGAAGGCAAAAATCACCTGAGACAGGTAACTGTTCAGTGTGCCCTAAAAGCATGCCTCCGGCGTCCCTGCCGGTGGCCAAACTTTTGAAAAGTCAGACAAACAGGTGTAGTCTTTGTCCTGTGTGGTGGATACCGTTGGAACCCTGTAGGATGGGCACAGCGCGAAGCGTGCCCATCTTTGTTCCATTCACCGCCATGAGGAACAAGGGTTTGGAGCATTTACGAACCTGGGTTCCAAGGGCTCAGCCCTTGGCAGCCGACACACGCTGACCATAAAAAGCAACGATGAGCTGAACCGTTTCAATCCATCAAAGAGAGGCACGATGACACGAGATCCCGCAGCCCCTGAATTCTGGGACCGATTATTCGACAAGGAGTTCACCCCCTGGGATGCCGAAGCAACTCCCCCGGAGCTTGACGCCTGGCTGGATGCCCAGCCAAAGCCCGGCAGAGTCCTCATCCCCGGATGCGGTTCGGCATGGGAAGCCCTCTCTTTCGATCGCAGGGGCTGGGATGTCACCGCCCTTGACTTCAGCCCCCAGGCCGTTGACAAGGCCAGGGCTTTTCTGTCCGAAAACGGATTCCGTGGCAAACTGATCTGCGACGACTTCTTTGCCCATACCGCAGAACCTTACACCCTTATTTATGAACGAGCCTTCCTTGCTTCGCTTCCTCGGCACCTCAGGATTGCCTGGGGCGACCGAATCCCCCACCTGCTTCAAGAGTGCGGCCTCCTCATGGGCTGCTTTTTTCTGGATGATACCGACAATCCGGAAAAACCTCTTCCCCCTTTTGCGCTGGCAACCGATGAGCTGGCGTCCCTCCTCGGCACCGATTTCAATAAACATCACAGCAGCCCAACCAGTACCCCCGTTAAGGTGTTCAAAAATCGAGAGTGGTGGGAGGTATGGCAGTACCTTCCAAAATAACGTCCAGTTGTTGACTTGCCTGCAACGCCTGAACTATATGAGTCTATTCTGTGTCCTTTCCGTTGTCGGGAAGAATACGCAAAAGAGAGAGAGGGGGCACCCTCGCCATGCATAGAAATGAAGGAGAGTTTGAAGATGAAGTGGACTGGAAAAGCATGCCTCGCCATTCTGGCGACCCTGTTGACTGTTTCTGCGGCCACCGCCAGCAGCGGGTCCCTGCCCGACCTCAACGGAAGAACGGTTGTCGCTGTCACCGGCAACGACTACACCCCCCTGAACTTTGTCGATCCAAAGACCGGCAACGCCGTGGGATGGGAATATGATGCCATCAATGAGATTGGTCGCCGCCTCAACTGCACCATCGACTGGAAGGTCTGCACTTGGGACACCATGATCTCCGCCATCCGGGAAGGCCAGTTCGACGTGGGCATGGACGGCATCACCATCAATGACAAGCGCAAAAAGCAGGTGGACTTTTCCGCCCCCTACATGGTCTCACAGCAGTACATGCTGGTCCGTGCCGACGAAGACCGTTTTACCAACGAGAAGGAGTTCGGCGCCAACAAGAAACTTCTCATCGGCTCGCAGCCCGGCACCACCAACTTCTATGTCGGTGTCTACAACGTCCTTGACGGCGATGAGTCCAACCCCCGCATCAAACTCTTCGAGAACTTCGGCGCCGCCGTTCAGGCCATGGTGGCCGGAGACCTCGACATGGTTCTCATGGATGCAGCCTCCAGCCGCGGCTACATCGGCGCCATGCCCGGAAAGCTGAAAACCGTCGGCGGTCCCTTGGGCACCGAAGAGTTCGGTTTCATCTTCACCCCCGGCTCCGACCTGGTGGCCCCCTTCAACCAGGCCATCGACGCCATGAAAAAAGACGGCTTCCTGGACCGTCTCAACACCAAGTGGTTTTACGAATACAACAAGTAAAATCTGCCTCCGGCGGGCAGGGGATGATCCCCTGCACCCCAGGTTCTCGAATGCTCCCGGCCTTCGTTCCTCAGGCCGATCATATTCGCTGACGGGCTTCGCCCGTGACTATATCAAGGTGGCTTTCAACCGCCTTTGCGGTGACCAAAGGGGGCTTTGCGTAAGCATTCGGAGCTCAAAAGATTCAAGGCGACAGAAAAAAAGAAATACACAACTTAAGGCGAAGGCCGTAGCTGTTTGACCCGAGGAACGAGGGACAAACAGCTACGGCAACCAGCTTTCGAGGTGGCTCACCTCGGCGCCGGAGGCAACGCCTTTTTGCATATTGGAGTTTTCATGAGAGCTGCTGCGCGACGTTTCCCCCTCTTTTCATCCATTCCATCCTGGCTTCTGGCCGCTCTTCTCATCGGCTGCATGACCACCTGGCACATGGTTCGCGATGAATCGTACAGCATCATCCTTTCAGCGCTCACGAAGGGGGTCCTCACCACCCTTTACGTCTCCCTCATCGCCTATGCCGCGGCCATCACCCTGGGACTTGCCTTCGGGCTCATGCGCATCTCGTCCAACCGGGTGATACGCGAGTCGGCCACCTTCTATATAGAGATCATCCGCGGCATTCCCATGCTGGTGCTTCTCTATTACATCGCCTTTGTTGGGGCCCCTTCCCTGGTCAAAGGCATCAACTGGATGCTTACACCACTCATCGAAACGGGGATGCTTGACAAGCTCAGCGTCCGGGACATCAGCTTTGTTTTCAGGGCCATCCTGGCCCTCACCATCGGGTACAGCGCATTTATTGCTGAGATTTTTCGAGCGGGTATCGAATCCATCCCCTCCGGCCAGATGGAGGCAGCCATCGCATCAGGCATGAGCCGCAGACAGGCCATGCAGTATGTCATTCTCCCCCAGGCCGTTCGCACGGTCCTCCCCCCCCTTGCCAATGATTTCGTGGCCATGATAAAAGACTCTGCCTTGGTTTCGGCCCTTGGCGTACAGGACATCACGCAGCTCGGGAAAGTCTATTCGGCGTCCACCTTTCAATTCTTTGAAACCTACAACGTGGTGGCCCTCCTCTACCTCGCCATGACCCTCTCCCTGACCTTAGGCATTCGCGTGCTCGAAAAGAGAATGTCCACATCAAGGTGAGCCACCTTGAAAGCGGATGACGAATGCGCTTCGACCACGTCACAGTGCACCATAGACCTCGGCCTTGCCTTAATCCTGTCTTAAAGAATTGACTGAATTTCCCGTTGTGTCCTTAACGTAAGCAACGGTATCCTTAAAGACTCCTGCAGCCAGAGTGTTGCACGCAGGCTTGCCTATCGCCATATGTTGAGCCGCGCGGCCATATCAATCAATATGTAGTAGTCGGAATTCGAGGTTATTATTTCCGAAAATCCCTGTTAGAAATATAAGACAATTAACCCTTGTCAAAAAAAAGAGACTGGTCGCCCATCATCGGCGAGGAAAACCTCCTGAGAATCCATGAGCCCAAACCGTATCGATTTCTTTCCTTAGAAAACCCGAAAAACCTTTCTTCTCACTATGATAGCACTTGACATTTATATGTCGGTTTCATAACATCGTTTACACTGAATAACAGCTCCCTCAGTTGAGTCATTTGAGACATTACCCCTGACGGAACCGGATTTTGCCGCTTTGTCAGTGAACGTGGTTTAGCCCCTGAACAAAGAATCACAAACCGGTACCCATGTCACCCAAAGGAGACGAAAACATGAGACGATGCCTGCTTTTCCTTTCCCTCGTTCTATCCATGCTGATCGCATCCCCGGCCCTTGCCCTGGATCTGGATGTGAGCGGCAGCCTTCAGTTCGAAGGCGTGTACAACGAGAAAGCCACCTTACAAAAAAGCGACAGACCAGACAGCTACAGGGAAATGCGGCTTCGCGTTCTCACCGAAGCCCAGGTAACGGACAAAATCAAACTGATCACCCGCTTTGACGCTCTGGACAAAGTTCTCAGTTCCAGGGACTCCGCCTTTGACAACAACGAAGACGACGACAACATCGACTTCGACCGCGCCTACGCCGAAATCATCACCCCCGTGGGCCTCCTCTCCATCGGCCGCATGCAGGGTGTCGTCTGGGGCACCAGCTGGTCCGACGATGAAACCGACACCGACCGCATCAAGTTTGTCACACCCATTCCCCTCGGTACGAACAAACTTTACATCGGTGCCGTAGCCGAGAAAGTAGATGAGAAAGACAAAGGCGTCGAGGAATCGAACAAGGACAACAACAAGTACTACATCGGAGCCACCTACCAGACTCCGAGTTACAGAACGGGACTTCTCACCGCCTTTTACCATTTCAACACCTTTATGGACCCAGAGCAAAGGGTTAGTTTCAAAGAAATTGAAGATGCAGGAGGCCTCGAACAAGCTCAGTCAGACCTTGAGTCTTATTTGCGATATTCGGAACTTGCTGCTTTCTATGCCACATTGGACCCTGTTAAAGCAGCCTCTGCATCTGTGAGTGCTCAACAGTATGGTACCAAAGATTCTGTTCAATCTCTTCTTGCGTGGGACGGAGCAGCCCAGGGTGGCACCACCCAAGCCAAGGTCTTCCTCCTTGCACCCTACTTTGACGGCAAATTCGGCCCCCTTGGTATCACCACCGAATTAGACTACGTTTTTGGCGAAGCCGAATATGACAAAAACAACACCACCCGCGATGTCGAGGCCTACTCCTATTTCGCAGAGGCCCGCTATGACATTGGTCCCGTCACTGCCCAGGCCGGCTACGCCTACACCATGGGCAAGGCCGATCTTGCAGACGGAGATATCGAAAATATGGCCTACGTGGCCCCCGGGGCCGACTGGGCCAAGGCCTTTATTCTCACCAGCGACGAACATGGCATGAACTCCTCCATGGGCGGTGGCCTAGGCAATCTCGTGGGTGATGGGTTCGCTGGTCCATACCGCGCAGCTCTTGATGGGTACAGCATGTTCTACCTCGGGGCCGATTACACCTGCCTCAACGACACCCTTACCCTAGGTGCCCTCATCGCCACCTCTAAGGCGGACGACACCCCGTCCACCGTCGATGACGACCACGGCATCGAATACGACCTGACCCTCTCTTGGAAAATTTGGGACAACCTCGTCTACTCCGGCGTCGCCGCCTACCTTCAGGCAGGGGACTACTGGAGTGAGAGGGCGAATGACCTCGGTTTACCATCAGACGGTGAAGACACCTACGCCCTCTATCACAAACTTGAAATCTTCTTCTAGCTTCCCCCTCCCTGACAGAGGCCACCTCCTCGGTTAAGTCTCTCCGGCCTTGACCAGCGGAATGAGGCTGGGAAATCCCTCCCCGGGATTTTCCAGCCTTTTTTAATGCCCTTTTATATTAGATAGAATACGCATTCTATTTTTGAAATAGTATAGTCACAAACACGATGAACATGGTATGGTTCCCAAACTCTTTACTACTGAAAACCTGAAGCTATTGGAGCCCGGTTCATTTTGGGCTTTGATAATGAGGGCCAAACAGGTATAGAGCACAGCTACCGGGGCTTGGTTAGCGATGCAAACCTTCATATCAGGGGTACCAGAACGACTCGGAACCCCACCGAAGGCAGCTGTGTTTAAAGAGTTCGAAAGGTGATTGCTGTGATGGACGATGCATCCGTCACAATATAATCTTGGGATTTTGGGAGGGGAATTGTTGCAGATGGAACGAAAAACAGACAGACGGTTTATTCAAGCCAACAAAGAAGCTGTGATCGCAGTTGTCTTGAGCCTGGCCTATTTTATCTGGTGGTATGCCACAGCTTACGGATTTGGAGATGCGCCGGTCTCTGAATACACCTACGTTCTTGGTTTTCCGGCATGGTTCTTTTACAGCTGCATAGCTGGGTTTCTTGTGTTTGCCTTTCTGGCAGCCCTGATGGTGCGCTTTCTCTTCAAAGAGGTCTCCCTTGACAAATGCGAGGAGAACACGGGAGGTGACGCATGATTCAGTCATCCATCATTGTGCCTCTTATCGGCTACCTCATCCTGGTCTACATTCTCGCAGCCTACGCCAACCGCATCCTCTCAAAAAGCGACAACTTCCTTGAAGAGTACTTCATCGGCAGCCGAAACATGGGAGGTTTTGTTTTGGCCATGACCCTGGTTGCCACCTATGCAAGTGCAAGCAGCTTTATCGGAGGCCCCGGGGTTGCATACAAAATGGGCCTCGGCTGGGTGCTCCTCGCCATGATCCAACTGCCTGCGGCCTGGCTCTCCCTGAGCGTCCTCGGAAAGAAATACGCCATCATCGCAAGGCGCATCAACGCCGTCACCATCAACGACATCCTGCGCGCCCGCTACAACAACAAGTGGGTGGTGATCTTCGGATCCCTTGCCCTGGTGATCTTCTTTATCGCCGCCATGGTGGCTCAGTTTGTGGGAGGCGCCCGGCTCTTTGAAGGGATGACCGGCCTGTCGTACAACACCGGCCTGATTATCTTTGCCTCCACCGTTGTGCTCTACACCACCATCGGCGGTTTCCGCGCAGTGGCTTTAACAGATGCCGTGCAGGGCGTGGTGATGATGATCGGCACCACCGCCCTGCTCTTCGGGGTGATCAAGGCAGGCGGCGGCATTCCAAACCTGGTGGAGTCCCTTCATGCTGTTGATCCTGCACTGATAACACCGGCAGGCCCCAACGGCTTTTTAAGCAAGCCCTTTATTCTTTCATTCTGGGTGCTGGTCTGCTTCGGTGTCATCGGCATTCCCCACACCGCCGTGCGATGCTTTGGCTACAAAGACAGCCGAGCCATGCACCGGGCCATCATTGTGGGGACCTTTGTCCTGGGATTTCTCATGCTCGGCATGCACCTGTGCGGTGCCTTCGGGCGGGTCATCGTTCCCGGCCTCACCGTGGGGGACAAGATCATGCCTGCCCTCACCTTAAAGGTCCTGCCCCCGGTCTTTGCCGGAATCTTCCTGGCAGGCCCCCTGGCCGCCATCATGAGCACCATCGACTCGCAGCTCATCCTCGCATCGGCCACCATCGTGAAAGACCTCTACATCAACTACATCAAAAAAGAG
>Ga0209692_10004428_pt1 | contig 12725 bp, 11 predicted proteins | sample tdDd472_FD_187129 | JGI IMG/M metagenome (GOLD analysis project Ga0209692, IMG submission 187129) | Marine sediment microbial communities from the Atlantic coast under amendment with organic carbon and nitrate - tdDd47.2 (SPAdes)... | ecosystem: Environmental > Aquatic > Marine > Coastal >...
GATTTTTGAATGACCTTTAGCTTGTCCAGCCTCTCTTCCGGTTTTGCGCGGCAGACGTTTCTGCAGAATCCACAGACCGTGTAGTAGAAGGAGTCAGGTGACAATACGAAGCCCCGATAGTCGGAGAAGGTGTTTTTCTCAAGGTTCATTTGGGGATCAGCTTTTTGTAGGCTTATACAGAGTGCGTCGAGTTCGTCTTTTGTCTCTGGTAGGGGTGCGTCGAGCTTTCTGTTCCATTCATTTTTGCTCTAACCGCAACCCTGGCGACACTGGTATTGCTAAGTCGTCCATCTCCCCGTTGTTGGGGCCTGACCGAAAGCGTTGGCAAAAGTGTAAGGGGTAAAGATTAGAGAAAATGGCAACAGCTGATTCTCGAATTGCTTAAGGTCGGGAATCAAGGGGTGCCCCAGAGTCGGGCCTAACTAATTTGCCAGAGACAATCTTGGTACCAGTCTCTACCTTTGGCACACTCTTGGTACACTCGAAAAAAATAAGCAAGAACCTGCAAATGTTGACAGCAAACAAGGTAGCTTAAGTTGTTGATCTGTTTGTTGTCTTTTGCTGTAGAGGCTTGTAATCGTTTGGGAAGCAACGACTCGACATCTGTTGTGGGGCAAGCCACCGGGAGTTCGAATCTCCCCCCCCCTCCGCCATATAAAACAAAGGGCTTAGCTAGTTTTAGCTAAGCCCTTTGTTTTGTTATTATGTCTTAAATTGTGGCATTAGCCTTCTGTGATACTGATCCGCCATGACTCAGGGGGGAGGAATGAGACCTTGAGCCCAAACGGCGATGCGATCTTCTCAAGGGTCGCCAGGGTCGGGTTCCCCGGGCCATTCTCAAATTCAGAGAGAATTCGCGGCGACACTCCGGCAATTTTCTTGGCGTAGTCTTTCTGTGTCATCCCAAGGATTTTACGCATTTGGCGGGTCGCCTCCCGTATATCCAGATCCCCATTGGCTATTGCAATATAGAGTTCCTCTTTCATCTTTGCTGTATTTTTCGATTTATCTATTGCCATGGGGTTCTCCTATGCAATCACCACGGGTTTCGTTTCATGAAGAGCGTTCGCAACATCCTTTATGCGCCTGAAAAGCATTTGCATGACACCTTCTTCCACCCGACATTGCTTCATTAGATCAGGGAGTGCCAACACTTGGCCACTCAACCCAGCGAGCCACTCCCGGGTTTCTTTCGGGTCTAGGATGTCTTTCAGATTCTCGCAAATAGTCGCCCACTCAGGTTGTCCACCTGGGCGCTCATTTTCCCATCGGCTAACACGACTTATCCCTTCAGGATCGAGAAACATCGGCGCAAAATCGAACAACGGAGAAAGTGCAATCTGAGCTCCATCTCTCAAGATTGCGGTATTGCGGCCATGATTGTCAGTATTACGAAGAGCAAGATTCAAAATGTCGCGAAGTAAGTATTCGCGAATTTCGTTCTCGGGTTTGTTGGCAACGTTAGCGATCGCCCGACAGTAAACTTCATGACGCACAGCAGCACCATAACCCGGAATCCCTGCTATTGCATAAAGGCTTTGCATCCCCAGTCGCTGTACGTGACCGTCAGCAACTTTTCTGTCAAAACGCGGGACAAACAGTGTTCCGTCTTCATAAGTCAAAGGGGCTTCTACCCGAACACCGAATTCTCTGGCAACTTCAAGATACGGCGCTTCATTACGAAGAACCTGATAATTGCGTTCTTCGCTACGACGCCCACGGGGAAACTTGACCAGCCAAAACTGTTTTATCCTGTCGTCTGATAATGCCCCCTCCGCATGGAACATGCCATTGGTGTCCTCTACAAGCATGTATTTAGGTGCTTCACCTTGAACGCTGGAAGCTCCTGCAACATAAGCACCACGCTCTTCAGCGTATTCGATAAAATCCTCTCGTTGCTCGATAATATCTTTCCTCGGAAAGCCAATTTTAAATTGGTCCGGGGGAGGGGGGGAAACTGCCTCGGCAATCCTGAGGCTGCCCGGCGGATGGCCGGCACCTTTGGTTAACAAATGCCATTCGACCTGTGGGCCATCGTTTTCAATTTGCATTCGCTTAAGCCAGGCGCGCCTTCCAGCTCCTGCCGGTAACAGGTCGACCAGGAACGGCGGCCAATGCTGATAGCGATGCAACTCGAACCCAACAGGCAGACCCGGAATGAGCTCAGCGCTGGCTTGTGCTATATTTTCGATCGCATAATCATGGTCATATTCCAGGCGACAACCGCCCTCAACTCCTTTGTCCAGGGTCTGAGGGTCGGGCTCAAATACCGCCGCTGTGTGCCACTGATCGTTGCGATATATTTGGATATGAAATTTCATTTGGTTCACTTTAGTGGTCTAAAAAGGCCTGTTTTTGTAAAAAATACTCACTATAGTGGTTTTTATTTCGTTTTTTTCAAAAAGACAAACGCCTCTTGGTTCACTATAGTGAATAAAAATAGGCCTAAATGCAAGAAAAATTTCACTATAGTGAGCCTAGGCAATAAATGACCATGACCGTTGCTGTGATCATCGCTACTGCTGCAGCTGCTGCCATGGCGCCAACAAAAACTTTCCTGTGGCAGGCGGGGTTTGGTCGGGTCTTTTACCTTGCCATCTCCCCCGGGCCAGGTCATGTCCTGCCAGGGATCTGCTGTCAATCAACAGAGGCAATCAGTTCCCGCATAAATTAGCCAGGGCCCGTCTCTTTCATTCCCGTAACAAAACGGGTATATTGGCCTGTCGTCTTTTCCTGAAACTTATGTCGTCTCCCGAATGGCCGAAGCATGACACAACTTCTCGCTCAGCTTGATGCCGGCATCCTCTGGCTGCTTTTGGTCCTGATGTTGATCTTCATGGCCGATCTGCTCTTCGTGCTGGTCCAACGCCGAAAAACCGAAAGCACCCTGACCGAAAGCAGCCTCAAGACCAGACTGCTCCTGATTTCGGCCGCAGAAGGGATTTACGGCCTCGATCTCGAAGGTAACTGTACTTTCTTCAATCCGGCCGGCCTGAAGCTGCTCGGCTATCAGAGTGAAAGCGAACTACTGGGCAGGAAACTGCACGAGATCACCCACCACACCCGCGCTGACGGCTCCCCCTATCCGGCCGACGAATGCCAGATCTGCCACGCCTACCTGCACAACAGCAAGATCCACCTCGAGGATGAGGTGCTCTGGCGTAAGGACGGCACTTCTTTTCCCGTTGAGTACTGGTCGTACCCGCTCAACAAGGGCAAGAAAACCGTCGGCGCGGTGATTTCATTCCTTGATATCACCGAACGCAAGCTCGCCGAACAGAAGCTGAAGGCGGTCAACGAGGAACTGGATGCCTTCGTCTACACCGTGTCCCACGATCTGCGCTCACCGATTTCGGCCGTGATCGGGTATTCCGACCTGCTCAAAGACGTTCACCGGGAGGAGCTCAGCGCGAAAGCCATGGAACTGGTGAGCATCATCGAACAGCAGGGCGAAAAGATGGCGATGATTGTCGATGACCTGCTGGCCCTGGCGACAACCGGCAACATCGAAGCACCGAAACAGCCGATCGATACCAATGAGGTCCTGGAGTTCGTACTCACTCAGCTCGCCAGCCAGATCAACGAGACCGGGATCAAAGTGCAGGTCGAGCACCTGCCGCCGGTCCAGATCCCGGAGTCGCTGCTGATTCAGATCTTTGAGAACCTGCTCGGCAACGCCTTGCGCTATGCCGGCCCGAACGCCAGCCCGATCGAAGTTGGCGGGGTGCGGGAGGGTCAGAAGGTCAGCTACTTTGTCCGTGATCACGGCAGGGGAATCCCGCTTGATGAACAGGCGAAGGTTTTCAATGCCTTCTATCGCGGCACGATCGGCAAGCAGAAAGCCGGCAGCGGTGTCGGCCTGACCACGGTGCAGAAGATCTGTCATCTGTATGGCGGATGCGCCACTGTTGAAGATACGCCCGATGGTGGGGTTACTTTCCGGGTTGAGATTATGGATGCGGACGCACTCAATGCTTAATTGCATTTTTAGCTTTGAGTGCCGAAAACTTACAAACCAGAACCGGCGGGACGTGACCCGCCCGACGCCATAAATCACATAATGGGGACACGTAACAAGTACATGTCCCCATTATGCCTTGCAAAAGTGCCTGCTCCTTGCGGAGGGCATCTCCTTTGCCAGATTTCTGTGACATCCAATGACGACGGAGATTAATAAGCCGGCCCGTTACAGGGGGGCCTCCCTTGCAGTGTGACTTATAAGGGAAAAGCTTAAAAACAAAACACCTGTTGCAATCCTCCACAAACGGAGAGGCTCTCAAGAGCCTCGGGTCCTGCGGGGGAAATGTAGACACTTAGTCGGACAGTCTTGACTGAGTTGATGTTACCGTCCTGACGAGCCAGACATACCCAGCGCAGCGCAGGCCCTTGTCTGCTTACTCTTTTAGGCCAGTAAAAGAGTAAGGCGCTGTCGGGGGCGCAACCCCCGGGTTTTAAGTTCTGCCTGCTTTATGATTGTGGGTAACTGCAACCAGAACAAAAGCAAAACCGTCGGGTCGCATCCACCTGACGGTTTTGCTTTTGTTTGACAAGCCCATCCCTGTACGGTAGAAGTGTCGAAATCAAACGAATCCAAAACCATCCCATTTCCGCCATATCGAAAGGACGCGAAGATGAAAAGATTTGCTCTCCTGCTGCTTGCCCTGATGCTGGCACTGCCGCAGCTGGCCCCCGCTGAAGAGAAGAAGATCAAGACCGGCTTTATCTACGTCGGCCCGGTCGGCGACGCCGGCTGGACCTACGCTCATGATGAGGGTCGCAAGGCGATGGAAACCCTCCCCTTTGTTGAGCCGTCCACCTATATTGAATCGGTTCCAGAGGGCGCCGAGTCGGCCCGCGTGATTACCGGTCTGGTGCGCAAGGGACACAACCTGGTCTTTACCACCAGCTTCGGCTACATGGATGCGACCCTCGATGTGGCCAAACGCAACAAGGACGTGGTCTTCATGCACTGCTCCGGCTACAAAGCCTCGGAGAATGTCGGCAACTACTTCGGCCGCATGTACGAACCACGCTACCTCTCCGGGATTGTTGCCGGCAAGATGACCAAGGCCAACGTTATCGGCTACGTCGCCGCCTTCCCGATCCCCGAAGTCATCCGCGGCATCAACGCCTTTACCCTCGGCGTGCAAAGCGTCAATCCGAAAGCCCAGATCCGCGTGGTCTGGACCCAGACCTGGTTCGATCCGGGCATCGAACGTGACGCTGCCGACAGTCTGCTCGACGTCGGCGCCGACGTTCTGGCCATGCATCAGGACGCTCCGGCCACCCTGCAGGCCGCCGAAGCCCGCGGTGCCTACGTGGTCGGTTATAACTCTGATATGCGCAATTTTGCACCCAACGCCTTCCTGACCGCACCGGTCTGGAACTGGGGACCGCTTTATTCGAAGATTGCCCAGGAGGTCAAGGATGGCACCTGGAAGTCCTCATCGATCTGGTGGGGCATGAAGGAAAATCTCGTTGAGCTGGCACCGATCAACGCCAAAGTACCCGCTGATGTCCAGGCGCTGGTGGCTGAAAAAACTGCCGCCATCAAGGCCGGCACCCTGCACCCCTTTGCCGGCCCGGTCACTGATCAGGAGGGCACGGTCCAGATCGCTGCCGGGGCAACTCCGGACGATGGTCACCTGCTCGGCATGAGCTATTTCGTTAAAGGTGTCCAGGGCACGATTCCCAAGTAAACAATTCGACAAGCCAGAAGGGGCACGCACTGAGAACTCCAGTGCGTGCCCCTTTTGTTCAGGCGAAACCCTTTTAACGCAAAGACGCAAAGAAAAGAACCATGAGCTTTCTACCTGCAACAGTTATGGCTTTCTTTGCGTTTTGATTTACCTCTTCGCGCCTTTGCGTTAACCTTCTTGGCGTTATGAACAATCTTCTGCAGATCAAGAATATCCGCAAGACCTTCCCCGGGGTTATCGCTCTGGACGAGATCTCCCTGTCGATCGCCCCGGGAGAGATCCACACCCTGCTGGGCGAAAATGGCGCCGGCAAGAGCACCCTGATGAACGTGCTCACCGGGCTTTACCGTCCGGAACGCGGCGAAATCCTTTTTGACGGAACCCCGGTCCAGTTCAGCAGCCCCCGTGAATCTCTTGAGTTAGGGATAGGCATGGTCCATCAGCATTTTATGCTGGTGCCTGCGCATACCGTCTTCGAAAATGTCCTGTTGGCACTCGACAAGGTGCCGAACTTCTACTCGCGACGTAAATATCGTCAGCAGGTTCAACAGATTCTCGACCAATTTAATCTGGACTTTGACCTCGACACCCCGGTATGGAAACTCTCGATCGGTGCCCAGCAATGGATCGAATTGATCAAGCTGCTGGTCCGCGATTGTCGTCTGCTGATCCTTGATGAGCCGACCGCCGTGCTGACGCCGCAGGAGAGCGCTCGTCTGTTCGAGGTGCTGATTCGATTGCGCGATGAGGGCAAGTCGATTCTCTTCATCTCGCATAAGATGCGGGAAGTCATGGAGATCTCCGACCGGGTGACGGTCCTCAAGAAAGGCCGCAGCCTGGTCACTCTTTCCCGAGGTGAATACAATGAGAACAAACTGGCTTCACTGATGATTGGTGAAGACCAGATCCCCGAATGGCAGAAGAGTTTTCGTACCAGCCAGGATCTGGCCCTGGAGATCAAAAACCTCTCGGTACGCAATGACCGTGGTCTGGCCGATCTTGACAACTTCACCATGAAGATCCATCGCGGCCAGATTCTCGGTATCGCCGGTGTTGCCGGCAACGGTCAGAAAGCATTGGCTGAAGTCCTGACCGGCCTCAAGGAGGCCAGCAGCGGCAGAATCATGGCCGGTGAGCGTGATATTACCAACAGCTCGGCGCGCGGCTCCTACATCGCTGGCATCGCCCATATTCCGGAAGATCGCAAGAGTATCGGGATCGCTCCGGATATGACGGTTGATGACAACCTGATCATGAAGAACTTCACTTCACCGAGTTTCCGCCGTGGCATTTTTCAGGACCGCGGTGCGATTCGCCGTAATGCCGCAGAAAAAATCAACCAGTTTGCGATCAAGGCCGGCCCGACCGGCAACCCGGTTCGCTATCTCTCTGGCGGCAACATTCAGAAGGTCATCATTGCCCGCGAACTCTCTGAGAACCCTGCTGTGCTGGTCGCACTCTACCCGACCCGCGGCCTCGATATCGGCAGCGCCGAATATGTCCACAAGGTCATCGCCGACGGTGCCAGCAACGGCATGAGCACCATCCTGATCTCAGAAGATCTCGACGAGCTGCTTAAACTCTCCGACGAAATCGTCGTCATGTTCCGCGGCCGACTGGCCGGTAGTGTCGACCCGGAAACCGCGACCCGTGAAGAGATTGGTTTGTTGATGAGCGGCGAGGTGCAAACGTGAAGTTGATCTCCGAAAAGCGCGAGCTCACCACAAAGTGGGTTCGCTTCTTTGCCCCGATTGTCTCGATTCTGGTCGCATTGTTCGTCGCCGGGTTCCTGCTGCTGGCCGCCGGAGTCGACCCGTTTCAGGCCTACCTTGAAATCGTCCAGGAATCGCTCGGCTCCCTGTATGGCATCTCGGAAACCCTGGTCAAGACCACACCGCTGATCTTTGCCAGCCTCGGCGTCTCTCTCGCCTTCCGCATGCAGATCTGGAATATCGGCGCCGAAGGACAGATTTACATGGGTGCCTGCGGTGCCACCGCGGTGGCGCTCTTCTCAGGCCTCGAAAATCCGGCGGTGATGATCACCGCGATGTTCTGCGCTGCGTTTCTCTGTGGCGGACTGTGGGCCGGTGTCGCCGGTGTGCTGCGGGCCCGCTGGCAGGTCAACGAGGTCATCGTCACCCTGCTGATGAACTACATCGCCATCCTCGGCGTCGACTACCTGATCTACGGCCCCTGGAAAGATCCCAAAGGGTTCAACTTTCCACTGACCGCCCAGTTCAGTGACGCGGCGCGCCTCACCGAGTACTTCGATACCCGCCTGCACAGCGGCTTCTTGCTCGCCCTGTTCTGCGCCCTGATCCTCTACCTGTTCATGGAGCGCACGGTCTGGGGCTACGAGATCAAGGTGATCGGCAGCAACCCGAAGGCCGCCAAGTACGCCGGGATGAACACCGGGATGGCGATCTTTTTCGTTCTGTTCTTAAGCGGTGCAATCGCCGGGATTGCCGGGTTCGGCGAAGTGGCCGGCCTGCAGCATCGCCTGCAGCACGGCATTTCACCCGGCTACGGTTACACGGCGATCATCATCGCCTGGCTGGCCAGGCGTAGCGCCCTGGGAGTGGTGATCGTCTCTTTCCTGATGGGCGTCCTGCTGGTCGGCGGCGACAGCCTGCAGTTGATCTGGCAGCTGCCTGTGGCCTTCGTCTATGCCTTCCAGGGGCTGATCCTGTTCTTCCTGCTGGCCTCCGACTTCTTTATCAACAACCGGCTGAAGCTGGTCCGGGGGGAACGCCATGCTTGAGATCCTGCTCGACGCAACGGTTCGTTCCGGCACACCGATCCTGTTTGCCACCCTCGGTGCGATCATCAATGAGCGCGCCGGGATCATCAACCTCGGCATCGAGGGGCTGATGCTGATCGGTGCCCTGGCCGGGTTTGCCGGCACCCAGGCGAGCGGTTCGCTGCTGGTCGGCGTTCTGGCGGCATTCGTCGCCGCGATGCTGGCGGGGAGCGTGCACGCTTTCATCACCGTGCAGCTGCGCGGCAACCAGATCGTCAGCGGCCTGGCTCTGACCATGTTCGGCGTCGGCATCACCGCCCTGTTCGGCCGCGGCATGGTCGGCCTGACCATCGCCGGCTTCGAACGGATCGCGATTCCGGGATTGAGCCGGCTGCCGGTGATCGGCAAGCCGTTTTTCAATCAGGATATGCTGATCTACTTCAGCTTCGTGCTGGTGTTTGCGATCGCCTTCTTCTTTTACCGGACCCGCTGGGGGCTGGCCGTGCGTACGGTCGGCGAGAACCCGGCGGCGGCGGATACCTGCGGTGTACCGGTGCTTTTGACCCGCTTCCTGGCGGTGACGATCGGTTCCGGGATTGTCGGCATCGGCGGCGCTTACCTAAGCCTGGCGACGACACCGATGTGGATCGAGAACATGTCGGCCGGACGCGGCTGGATCGCCGTGGCGCTGGTGATCTTCGCCTCCTGGTCAAGCTACCGGGCGCTGGCCGGGGCCTACCTGTTCGGCGGCATCACCGCCATGCAGCTGCGCTTTCAGGCGATGGGCACCACGGTCAGCGCCCACATTCTGCAGATGCTGCCCTACTTCTTCACCATCCTGGTCCTGGTGATCTCGACCATCCGTCTGCAGAAAGGCGCCTCGCAGCAACCGGAGAATCTCGGCCAGCCCTATGATCGGGAGGATCGCAAATGAACCCGGTCGCCCAGGAGCTCTATCAACGGATCCGGCGCGAAGGCGCGATTGATGGCAAGGTGATCAAGGTTGATCGCTTTCTCAACCACATGGTCGACCCGGTTTTGATGGACAAGCTTGGTGCCGAACTCTACGACCGCTTTGCCGAACGCAAAATCGACAAGATCATTACCGTGGAGAGCAGCGGCATCATGATCGCCCAGGCAATCGCCGGACACTTCGGCGTACCCTTCATCTATGCCAAGAAGAAGCGCCCCCTGACGATGCAGGAGTTCTACGCCGCGTCAAGCTACTCTTTTACCAAGCAGGAATCGACCACCCTGTACGTTTCTCAGGAAGTCCTCCTGCCCCGTGAGCGCCTGCTGTTCGCCGACGACTTCTTCGCCGCCGGCTCGACCTGCAAGGCGATCGAGCAGATCATCGAGCAGGCCGGAGCGACTCTGGTCGGCATGGCGGTGATCATCAACAAGTCGGACCGGCGGGATATAGAGTCGATTTTAACTATGGATGACCTGGAACCAGGCTAGAATCAAAAGCCAAAAGCTTTATCAACGCAATGGCGCAAAGGCGCAAAGAACTATTCAAAAGGAACAAGACTAAATAAACAAGAAATGTAATATTGAAGTTTACTTGTTCGGTGAAAGAGTCAAACCAATCATGGTTTTTAAAGGTTTTATCATTGACTCTCTTTGCGCCTTCGCGCCTTTGCGTTAAGTGTTTTTACTTTTAACTTTCATCCCTGAACGGAACAGACCATGTCGACCGCAACCCTGTTTATCCTGATGGCCCTGGTCGCCGGTATTTCGGTGCCGACACAGGCCGGGATTAACGCCCAGCTCGGGCTCTGGACCAGGTCACCGGTTCTCGCCGCAACCATCTCTTTTGCCGTCGGCACCCTGACCCTGATCGCCTATACCCTGGTGGCCCGCATCCCCCTGCCGGCGCTCGCCGGCATTGGCGGACATCCCTGGTGGATCTGGATCGGCGGCGCGCTCGGCGCCTTCTTCGTCACCGCGACGATCATCCTGGTCCCCAAGCTCGGTGCCACCACCATGGTGACAACGGTTCTGGCTGGCCAGATGGTCGCCTCGCTGCTGCTCGATCACTTCGGTGCCCTCGGCTACCCGCTGCACCCGGTCAGCCTCGGTCGGATTGCCGGCGTACTGCTGGTGTGCGTCGGGGTCTGGTTGATCAAGGTTTTCTAAAAATATATGGGGGCACTTACCAAAGGAAAGTGCCCCCGTATTGCCATAAATTCCTGAGTGTTTATCCCTTGAAAGCTGAAATCATCAACTCGAAATCTTCCAGCAGGGACTGCAGGTCCTCCTCGTGCTCAATCTCCTGTTCTATGATCTGTAAGGCAATATTGTAGGTGACAGGATCCTTATCCTTGGTCATGTCCATCAACTTTTTATAGACACTAATGGCACACTGCTCACCGGCAATATTCTGTATCAAAAGTGTTTTCACAAAGGGGTCATCAGGTGCCTCATAGGCGCAGTTTGTGAGTTTGAACCAGTCGCGTGGGTCAGTCACAGGATCTCCACCTAACTGGATAATGCGGTTGGTCACCAGCAAGGCATGATTCAATTCTTCCGTCGCGTGTAGCTCAAGTTCGGCAATCACAGCCTCTTTCATAGGCCCTTTAGCAACCTTTGCCCCGGTCCAGTACTGGTAGTAAGCAAGCCATTCATCAGCATAGGCTTTACGTAGCACAGAAATAAGCTCATCAACATCCAGCCCGACAATTTCACGACCTCTGCTTCCCATATCTCCTCCTTTTGCCATGTGGTTAGAACCCTCTATAAGGGTAACCTGATTTTTGTTCTTTTCCAGAGGAGACAACAATTTAGGCAATCGGAAGAATCATCGTGCTGACAGGGGGGGGGGTGAGATACTTTTAAAAACTCAATCCTCAGAATTGATTGATATCACTCGACATCCGAAAATCGTCTCAGGCAAACAATGCCAGGGGCAGCAGAGCGACGCTTAATGTCCCAGTTGCCGCATAATCTTGAGCACCGCCAATTCCTTGGCTTTTGCCTCGATATCGACTGTGGCATCAAGAGCAAGCCAATCACCGGGGAAATCTTTCCGGTCGATATAATCTGCGTGAGGTTTCGGATTGTTGCTGTCCCAACCATCTCTGGGTGAAGAGAGGTGCAAATAAGCCTCTCCACGACCTGACTGTCGCCAGCTTGCCAGGCACTGTTCAGTTGCTTCGGAGATGCTCAATCGGCCTGGATTGCAGCGGTGGTGATGCACATCATAAACCAGCGGGATGTGCATGTCCTTGCAGACCGGAATCAGGTCGTCTACAGTGTAGCAGACATCATCGTTCTCCAGGGTCAACCGTGACCGGACTCGCTCCGGGAGTTGGACAAAATTCTCCCGGAAGCGCTTCAGGGCACTTGCTTTGTCTCCGTAAACTCCGCCGCCGTGAATGTTTATGACATCGGCACCGACTAACTCGGCGAGCATAGCCTGGTAATCAAGCTCCATGACCGATTTCCTGGTCACCTCGGGGTTTGGTGATGAGAGCAGGACAAACTGGTCCGGATGGAAGCTGAGTCGAATATTCCATTGCTGCCGTAAACGGTTTGCCTCCTCAAGCTTTGCTATGATTGCCGATGCATCGGGCAGGTCCTTTATGTAATAACCAACCTCAGGGTGGGTATATCGGGGCAGGAGTGGTGAAGGGATGCGGTAAGCACCAATACCGAGATCATGGACCGCTTCGAGAGCAGCCACCAGGCTGGTGGAATTTGCCAGGCAAATAGAAGAAATTTTTTCTAGACGCTCATGCCTGGTTAACTTGATCAGGGTCTTTGCCGTAGTCTGGCGAAAGCGGATTGGCTGTTCGCGAAACAGGCAGCAAAGACCAAAACGTAACATGATGAATCCCTTCCATATTTGCAAACGACTAGAAACTTTTTACCATTGTATAGGGCGGGTTATCTACCGACAAAGACAAACTGCTTATCCCTGGGGGGCTATATGGCCAATTCGATAGAATGGAACCTGGTTCTGGAACTCCTTCAAAATCAAGCATTTGGTGTGCTTGGGACTTCTCGTGAAGGGCATTCCTATACCAGCCTCGTGGCGTTCGTCCCGACAGAAGATGCGACCCGTCTGTATTTTGCGACAACCAGGGCAACCCGTAAGTACCATAATTTGTCAGCAGACGACAGGATCGCTTTGTTGATCGACAACCGGGCTGACCAGACCAGGGCTCTTTACGAGGCCGCCGCGGTAACCGCTTATGGCATTGCCAGAGAGATCGATGATGAACGCCGCAGCGAGGCTATTGAAATCTATTTGTCCAGGCATCCACAGCTGAAGACCTTTGTCT
>Ga0209692_10004429_pt1 | contig 12723 bp, 14 predicted proteins | sample tdDd472_FD_187129 | JGI IMG/M metagenome (GOLD analysis project Ga0209692, IMG submission 187129) | Marine sediment microbial communities from the Atlantic coast under amendment with organic carbon and nitrate - tdDd47.2 (SPAdes)... | ecosystem: Environmental > Aquatic > Marine > Coastal >...
GGTGATGCGTGCATAGGAATGGATATCTGCCGTCACCTCCGGCACGCCGTGGACGAAGGGATGGGCGATGAAGCCGACCTGATCGAGACTGTCGGCGACGGCAGCAATCTCGCCCACCGCCCTCAGGTCCATGTTGCGATAGCTGGCATCGCGCGGGTCGACATAGCCATGCCCGCCGGTGCCGGTGCGCAGGACGAAGCCCCGGTCGGCGCGGGGCAACTCGATGTCGCGGGCGCGGGTCTTGCCGGCAAGGCGCACGGTCTTGGGCGTGGCGGCCAGCGCCTCCTCCACCAGCGTGCGGGGCAGGCGCAGCCGCCCGGCCTCGGCCCCCTCGCGCGCGCCGGCGGCGATCAGGGCGGATTTCGCGGCGGGATGCACGATCATCACGCCATAGTCTTCCAGCAGGGTCAGGGCGCGGGCCTTGAGAAACTCCATCCGGTCGCTGTCGAGAAAGCCGAACCCGGCGCGCGGGCCGATCACATGATCAAGCGAAAAGGCATCGGCCGTGGCGCGGCTGACCGGCGGGTTGTTGCGGCCACGGCGGCGGCGCGGGGTCTGGGGAATGCTCTCGGCCATATCGGTTCCTCTCCTGGCGAAAAGAAAAGCATGGCACACACCGATTCCGCTCACTGCCTGCCGACTTGAGCGAGGGGAAGGATAGCAAGGGCCGGGACCCGATCAAGGGAAATGTCAGGCGCGGTGCGCCCCGTCGGCCAGCGATTTGACGAAATCCAGCACCTCGGCCACAGGCTTGCCCGCGGCGATCTGGCTGACGATGGCCGAGCCGACCACCGCGCCGTCGGCGACGCCGGCGATGGCCTGCGATTTCTCCGGCGTGTTGATGCCGAAGCCGACGATCACCGGCAGGTCGGTCCTGGCCTTGATCCGCGCCACCTCGGGGGCGACATCGGTCGTCTCGGCCTCGGCCGAGCCGGTGATGCCGGTGATCGAGACGTAATAGACGAAGCCGGAGGTGTTGGTCAGCACCTTTGGCAGGCGCTTGTCATCGGTGGTGGGGGTGGCGAGGCGGATGAAGTTCAGCCCGGCCTTCTGCGCCGGGAGGCACAGTTCCTCGTCCTCCTCGGGGGGCAGATCGACGATGATCAGCCCGTCGATGCCGGCCGCCTTGGCATCGGTCAGGAAGGTCTCGACGCCGCGATTGTAGATCGGATTGTAGTATCCCATCAGAACAATCGGGGTGGTGTCGTCGGTCTTGCGGAATTCTGTGGCCAGGTCGAGGGTCCTTTGCAGGGTCATTCCAGCCCCCAGAGCCCGCTGGCCAGCGGCCTGGATGGTCGGCCCGTCGGCCATCGGATCGGTAAAGGGCAGGCCCAGTTCGATGATATCGACCCCGGCGCCGGGAAACCCCTTTACCAGTTCCAGCGAGCTGGCGTAATCCGGATCGCCCGCCATGACATAGGCGACGAAGGCCTTTTTGCCCTGCGCCTTCAGCGCGGCGAATTTGGCGTCGATGCGTGTCATGAACGGCCCCCCGTCTGTGTTCCGGCACGGTTTGGCGAATACGCCGGGGGAAATCAATGCCAAAGGCGTGCGGTGTGGTGACATGGCCCGTTGCAGCGGGCGCCCCATGCGCATAGAAGGCGCCGAAACCGATGATGCGGAGGGCCGAGATGGGCTTCAAGATGGGGATCGTTGGGCTGCCCAATGTGGGCAAGTCCACGCTGTTCAACGCGCTGACCAGGACCGCCGCGGCGCAGGCGGCGAATTTCCCGTTCTGCACGATCGAGCCCAACGTGGGCGAGGTCGCGGTGCCCGACACGCGGCTTGACAAGCTGGCGGCGGCGGCAGGTAGCAAGCAGATCATCCCGACCCGGATGACCTTCGTCGATATCGCCGGGCTGGTGAAGGGCGCCTCCAAGGGCGAGGGGCTGGGCAACCAGTTCCTGGCCAATATCCGCGAAACCGATGCCATCGCCCATGTGCTGCGCTGTTTCGAGGATGGCGACGTGACCCATGTGGAGGGGCGCGTCGATCCGGTGGCGGATGCCGAGACCATCGAGACCGAGCTGATGCTGGCGGATCTGGAAAGCATCGAGAAGCGCCGCGCCAACCTGGTGCGCAAGCTCAAGGGCAATGACAAGGAGGCGCAGCAGCAGGACCGCCTGCTGGCCGCTGCCCAGGCCGCGATCGAAGAGGGCAAACCCGCCCGCGTGGTCGAGGTCGATGCGGAGGACGCCAAGGCCTGGACCATGTTGCAACTGCTCAGCACCAAGCCGGTGCTTTACGTCTGCAACGTCTCGGAAGCCGAGGCGGCAACCGGCAACGCCCATTCCGAGGCCGTGGCGAAGATGGCCGCCGCCGAGGGCAACGCGCATGTGGTCATCAGCGCCCGCATCGAAGAGGAGATCAGCCAACTCGACCCGGAAGAGGCGCAGATGTTCCTCGAGGAGATGGGGCTGGAGGAGGCCGGGCTCGACCGGCTGATCCGCGCCGGCTACGAATTGTTGCACCTGGAGACCTATTTCACCGTCGGCCCCAAGGAGGCGCGCGCCTGGACCATCAAGGCAGGCACCACCGCACCGCAGGCCGCCGGGGTGATCCACGGCGATTTCGAAAAGGGCTTCATCCGGGCCGAGACCATCGCCTATGATGATTTCATCGCCCATGGCGGCGAGCAGGGCGCCAAGGAGGCCGGCAAGATGCGGGCCGAGGGCAAATCCTACGTCGTCAGCGACGGCGACGTGATGCATTTCCTGTTCAACACCTGATCAGACAGTGGGTGGCGCAGCCCCCTTCCGCGCGACCGAACAGATGACCGGTCCGCGCCGCGGGACCGGTCGTGGGGCAGGGTAAGGAAATCCCGCAAAAACGGAGATTGTGGGCTTGTCCCTGGCGCCCGGCCTCTGTAAACGGGTCGGCGGAGACGTGGCCGAGTGGTCGAAGGCGCTCCCCTGCTAAGGGAGTAGGCCCGGAAGGGTCTCGTGGGTTCGAATCCCATCGTCTCCGCCACCCCATTCGCGCAATCCATTGTAATCGAAGGGGAAATGGGGCTGACTAGGTCCGCCGTCCCCCATTCCGTCCGCCAATTTGAGCTAGCATAGGCAGTTCTTCCGGCCAATCGGCACCAAAACTGGCTCTGATGTGCGAAAGCATCAATTCGCATGACTGATCAACCAATCGGTCATGGTCCTTGGTCATGCGTTCAAAGGTGCGCCAATGCATCCCTTTCGGTTTGCATCCGGTGCCGTTCAAGATGCCAGTTCCCCACCCTAACTTTACCCTGAGACGGTCAACCCTTCGTGCGGCCCGGTCGGAAGCGTTTTCGCGTTGGCTTTGATAGGCGAGGCGGTGGCAATGGCGGCAGGCAAAGACCCGGCCACCATAAAGCAATGCAACGCGCCGCCCGCACCCGCGCGCCGGACACAGAAACCAATGCCGTGTCCCGCCAAGGTGACAGGGAGTTTCAGATAGCTGGACCGCGTAGCGCATCGGTCTCCATTCGTCCCCCTCGCGGAAGCGATAGTCGAGCACCACGGCGGTTCGCTGCGCCTCGACTTTTATGGAACCTGTCACCTCGCCGTCCTGCGTCCATTGCCATGAGAACCGTTTGCCCGGCCCGAGCAACCCGTCTCGCGCCCAGCGTCTTACGTCGATGCTTCGATATTCTTCGACGGTTGGGCGAGAATCCCATCGCCAACGGTTGGGGTCGCGGGCTGGAAAGCTGGCTCGTCGATCACATCGTGATCGAGGGTGGGCCCGACCGGCATGAGGCCTGGGGCGACCTGACAGACCTGCTGGGTCGAACCTGGCCGCATGAACATGGCGCGCATCTGAAGATCGCGCGGCTCGCCATCGACACCGGGTATGAGGCTCCGGCGGTCTATGGCTGGTCGCGTGCTCAGGGGTTTGCGCAGGTGTCGCCAGTAAAGGGCGTCGAAGGGTTCAATAGGGCGAGCCCGGTGTCTGGGCCGACTTATGTGGACGCAACCGAGGGCGGCAAACGACTGCGGCGCGGGGCGCGGCTCTGGACCGTGGCGGTGTCGACTTTCAAGGCCGAAGCCTATCGCTTCCTGCGGCTGAAACGGCCGACCGAGGAGGACATGGCCGCCGGGGCGGCATTCTCACCGGGCACGGTGCATCTGCCACATTTGGTTGAAAACGAATGGCTGAAACAGTTCGTTGCCGAACAGCTGGTCACTGTGCGCACGAAGCGCGGCTTTGCCCGGCTGGAATGGCAGAAGCTGCGGGAACGCAACGAAGCGCTGGACTGCCGGGTCTATGCCCGGGCCGCTGCCTGGATCGCAGGCGCAGACCGCTGGACAGACGAGAAATGGCGTGATCTCGAAGATCAGCTCGGGGTCGCCGACGCCTCTGCGGATCGCCGATCAGACGCTTGTGACGCAGGCGATCAATGGGGATCCCTGCGAGCTCGAGTTCGCCTACGTCTTGCCGTCTGGTGAGAGTTTCACCTTCACCGTGCACGCCGTCTACCTGCCGCGTCCGCGCATCGAGATTTCCGGGCCGCAGGGCGTGCAGGCCACCTTCGACTGGCAGGCGGCGCGCGACAGCACGGTCGGCCGGATGTGCACCGCAACCCTGATCAACGATGTGGAGACCTATTGATGCTGACGCTCGATCTGACGAACGCGCCCCGCTGGCATGACCTGGTGCCCGGCGTTCGGGTGCAACTCCGCCCGCTGACCACCGCTTTGATGGTGGCGACCCGCAGCGATCCTGCCGTTGAAGCGGTGCCAGAGGAGGTCTCGGACGAAGAGCGGGCCGTTGCCTTCGCCAAGGCGCTGGCGCGACGAGCCGTGCTCGCCTGGGAGGGCATTGGTGACGCCGACGGCAACGCCATCGATCCGCGCCCGGAGGCGATCGATGCGTTGCTCGATGTCTGGCCGATCTTCGAGGCCTTCCAGCTGACCTATGTCTCGAAGGGTCTGCTGCTGGAACAGGAAAAAAACGTCTCCGCGCTCTCGCCGAATGGTCCTTCGGCGGGGGCGAGCGATACTGCCAAGCCTGCGCACCTAACGAGGGCCGCGAGCAAGCCTGCCCGGACTGCCCGGCGCGGCTGAACGGGCCGCTGACTTACGTGGGCTGGCAGGTCTGGGACCTGGTCGACCGTCTCGGCGGCCAACTCCGCGTTCTACCGGGCGCGGTGATCGGCTGGGACCTGACCGCTGCGCTCACCCTCGGTGACGCGCTCGGCATCCCACCCCTGGCCATGGCTGAACTGCTGGGCACCACGGCAGATGCGTCGAACCCATTCTCGGCCAAGCTCAACGCTGCGCTCTGGACGGCGAAGACTGTGGCCGAAGGCGGGACCGGCGATCTCTTTTACACCATGAACAAGGAGGCCGCTGGCGACGATCTCGGCCTCACGCTCCAGACCAACTTCGTGACCAAGGCGCTGGTGGGCCTGTTCGGCTCGGACAGGTTTCGGCTCGCGGTCTCCGCCGACGGAAGCACCTTCCTCGACGGGCTGACCGTCGACAACGCCACCGGCATCGTCGACCAGCCTCGTCTACCGAGGTTCAAGGCCTATACGAACTACGACAACTACGTTGGAATCGGGGCCTGGACGAAGATCGGTCTGAACAACACCGACTATAACGATCAGGGGGCGTTCGACGCCGGGAACAACCATTTCGTGGCGCCCGTTGACGGGACCTACCTCTTCGGCGCGACGCTGCTCTACAAGATCAACGCCAGCGCCACGGCCCGCATGCGCGGGCGGCTCGTGCTGAACGGTGCCACCGAAATCCGCGGCTCCTTTGGCGAGAGTTCCGCCACCCATGTCTCGCTTGCCACGGCCCTCTGGCTGCAGACCATGGTGCCGCTGACGGCGGGCGATACCGTTGAGCTGCAGGGGAATTTCCGCGCGCAGGATGGGTATTTCGCGGCCGATCACACGTCCCTTTGGGGCTGCAAGATCGGCTGATCGGAGAGAGGATTACCCCATGACACCACCCCGATCCGATCAGGGCTTTGTGCGCATGCCCGACGCCGAGTTTGAGGCAATGTTGGCACGCGCTGCCGAGAAAGGCGCCAAACGCGCGCTCGCCGATGTCGGCCTCGATGGTGAAGAGGCAGCGCTCGACATCCGGGACCTGCGTTCCTTGCTCGACTGCATCCGGCTGGTGCGCTGCACCGCAATGCAGACGGCAGTCCGAATGATCACCACCGGCGTGATGTTGGCGCTGCTGGCGGGTATCGCGATCAAGCTCAAGATCTTCGGCGGGGCCCCGTAGCTCCGCCGCATCCCAATCCGTTAGCCCAACCGACCCGCCCATGTGGCGGGTTTTTCGTTTCTGGAGGACACCATGACCACAACCTTTTATGACCACTGGCGCGACGTGCCGGAAAGCGCCTGGCGCTGAACCAACTTCTCGCCCGCCGAAATTGCCTGCCGTGGCACCGGAAAGCTGCTGATAAACGAGCCCGCGCTCGACAAATTGCAGGCGCTGCGCGACCGTCTGGGCAAGCCGCTGATCGTCCGCTCGGCCTATCGCAGCCCGGAGCATAACCGCGCCGTCGGTGGCGCGACGCGGTCCAAGCACATGGACGGCGCGGCCTTCGACATCGCCATGGCGAACCACGACCCGGTGGACTTCGAGGCGGCGGCACGGGAGGTCGGGTTCCTTGGCTTTGGCTTCTATCCGCGCTCGGGTTTCATGCATGTCGATCTCGGCCCCGCGCGCCAATGGGGCGAGCGCTTCCCGGTCCGCGCGACGGCCTTCGCTGACGAAACGCCGCCTGCACGCGAGGTGTTGGCGCAAAGCCGTACCATGAAGGGTGGCGGGGCGACTGGTGTCGCGACACTGGGCGCAGCGGGCGTGGAGGTTGCGCAGAGCGTCCTGGCGGAGACCCAATCCTCAATCCTGCCGCTGGTTCCGTATCTCGACACCCTGCGCTGGGTGTTCATCGTCGTTGCGCTCGGCGGCATCGCAGTCACCATCTATGCCCGCCTCGATGACTGGCGCCGGGGGGCGCGGTGATCGGCGGGCTCCTCGCCACGCTCGCCAGATCGGCATGGGCGCGCACAGCGTTCTGCTACGGCGTCACCGCACTCGCGATCCTTCTTTTTCTGCTGGCCCTGCGCCGCTCCGGCGAGCGCACCGGTCGGCTGCCCGACGCCGAGTTCGAGGCCATGCTGGCGCGAGCCGCAGAGGAAGGCGCCAAGCGCGCGCTCGCCGATGTTGGCCTCGACGGTGAAGAGGCAGCACTCGATATCCGCGACCTGCGATCCTTGCTCGACTGCATCCGGCTTGTGCGCCGCACCGCAATGCAGACCGCCGTCCGCATGATCACCACCGGCGTGATGTTGGCGCTGCTCGCGGGCATCGCGATCAAGCTCAAGATATTCGGCGGCGCTCCGTAGCCTCCCATCGCGACGATTCACGCACCAACGTGAACCCGCCCATGTGGCGGTTTTTTCGTTCTTGGAGGACACCATGACCACGATCTTTTACGACCATTGGCGCGATGTGCCGGAGAAAGCCTGGCGCTGGCCCAACTTCTCGCCGGCCGAAATTGCCTGCCGCGGCACCGGCAAACTGCTGATCAACGAACTGGCGCTCGACAAGCTGCAGACCTTGCGGGACCGTCTGGGTAAGCCGCTGATCGTCCGCTCTGCCTATCGCAGCCCGGAGCACAACCGAGCTGTCGGTGGCGCGACGCGGTCCAAACACATGGACGGCGCAGCCTTCGACATTGACATGTCAAACCACGACCCCGTTGCATTTGAGGCGGCGGCACGCACTGTCGGCTTCCTCGGGTTCGGCTTCTATCCGCGCTCGGGTTTCATCCATGTCGATCTTGGCCCGGCCCGCCGGTGGGGGGGCCGTTTCCCGATCCGGGCGACGGCGTTCGCCGAGGACACGCCGCCTGTGCGCGAGGTGCTTGCAGAAAGCCGGACCATGAAAGGCGGTGGAGCGGCGGGAGTGGCGAGGCTGGGCGCGGCTGGTGTCGAGGTCGCGCAGAGTGTTTTGGCCGAGACCCAAGCCGCCGCCCTGCCGATCGTCCCGTATCTCGACATGCTTCGCTGGGTGTTCATTGCCGTGGCGCTCGGTGGGATCGCCGTCACGATCTACGCGCGGCTCGACGACTGGAAGCGGGGGCAGCGATGATTGCCACTTTGCTCAGCGGGATCGCTGCCAAACCGTGGGCGAGGGCCGCGCTGCGCTACGGTGCGACCTCCCTCACCATCGCCTTGTTCCTGCTGTCGATCCGCCGCGCAGGTGAGCACGTCGGGCGGTTTGCTGAACGTCTCGAAACCACGGAGAAAGCCAATGAAATCCAACGCAGGATGCTGGAGGCTGCGGCTCGTCGTCCTCGCGATCGCAACGAGCTTGGTGAGTGGCTGCGCGACGGTCGGTTCTGATGGTGACGAGTTCGGGGCCTGTCGCCGTCCGGCCAGCGGATGTGCTGCTACTCCGCAAGATGGCAGGCGTGCTGCCGTCGCGATCCAGGTTCCCGCATCGACCCGATCAGCGCCTGTCCGAGTAGCGCCGCCACCAGTCCTGCGGCCACGATCAGAAACCCGTTTCCTAGCTGCCGTTGGTCCGACAACAGGTAGGCGTTGCAGAGCCGGGATGGCACCGCGAGCATCAGCCAGCCCATGACCGCCAGCATCGCCGCGGCGTTGGCGATGAAAAACCCGCGCAGGATCGGACCGGCCTGTGTCCAGCCCCATCCGAGAGGAAGGCCTGCAAGCAGGGCCAGGTTTGCCGTTCTGGCTGCGTGCACGCTGTCGTCAGCGAGGCTGGCATCGATCCAGCGGGGCAGGGCCCAGAAGGCAAGTGTCAGCGTCGCCATCAGCAACGCGGGCGCGGCGGTCCAGGGCACGCCGCGACCTTGCGCGAGGCCTGCGCCAATCACTGCGCCGCCTGCGACGTTCAGGGGGTAATAACCGAGGATATGTGTCGCCAGCCGCGACTCCAGAAGCGGACCCAAGGGAGACAGGGCCAGCAGCAGTAGCAGCGCGGCGCCGCCGATGATGGCACGATCAGCGCGCATCACCGGCCAGCGCGACGCGCAGCCCTTCGGTGTCCTCGGGCTCGAATATCGCCGAAAGGCGCCCCTCGGGGTCGACAAGGTAAAGACCCGCATTGTGCACGAAGCCACCCATGGCGTCGGGGATCACGACCACGTCGGCGCGGGCCAGCAGCGCCGCCCTGTCGGCGTCGTCCTCGATGCCGGCCACCCGCCATCGCGGGGTCTGGGCGCCGTGGCGGTCGGCGAACCAGCCCAGCCGTTCGGTGTCGTCGCGCGGATCGAAGCTGATCGAGACAAGGCGCGCGTCTTCGGGCAAAGTTGCGTCAAGGCGCTCGAATGCCGTTCCCAGCGTGATACAGATGTCGGGACAGGTGGCATAGACGAATTCAAGCACCAGCGGTGCGCCGCGATAGTCCGACAGCGCGAAAGCGGCTCCCGTCTGGTCATGGAATGTCACATCCGGCAGAAGCCGCGGCGCGGCGGCGATGTCGTTGCGCCGCGCCGCCTCCGAGGTGAGGGCACGTCCCTGATCCGTCCCCCACCAGAGCGCTGCGGCACCGATGGCCGCAACGGCAATCGTCGCAAGCGCCGCACGCATGCCAGTTATCCCTTCGCGAGCATGGCAGGGGTGCGCGCCAGAAACATTGCCACGAAGACAGTTGTCAGTGTGATCACACCTGCGGCTGCGATCACGGCGATCTGGTCCCAGATCTGCCATTCAGGCAAATGCACGGCCCAGCGGCGCGGCACGCTGGCCCAACCGCCAACCAGGAACATCGTCACGAAGCTGAGGCCAAAGAGCAGATAGAGGATCGCCGCCAGGTCGCCGCCGCGCGGCGTCACGTCTTCGACCCGCACCAGATGGATCATGAAGGCAAAGATCATCGGCAGAAGGCCAAGGAGCAGGTAGAAGTGGAAATGCCCCGGCACCCACAGCGTGTTGTGCATCACCGAGTTGACCGCCACGGTTGCGTCGATCACCGCCGGGATCACCCCCGCCATCCAGCCGAAGACCGAGATCAGGAGCAACGTCGAGACGATATCCCAGCGGATGCCCGAGCGATGCAGGATCGCCAACGCCCCCAGCCCGGTAACAACCAGCACCGGGAAGGAATTGACGTAGGAGAACACTTGACCGATCGCCATTGCCCAGACTGGCATGGCAAAGTCCATCAGCAGGTGATGGGGAAAGATGATCAGCACCATCGTGGTCGAAAGCGTCCAGCCGGCGAGAAATACCTTGGTGGTCTTCCAGGGCCGCCCGGTGATGCGCGGCAACAGCTCGTAAACCGCGATCACGCCCATGTAGATGGTGGCGTTGATGAAGGTGTGGCCGAAGAAATAGATCAGGTTCTTGGCCAGCAACGGATTGAGCTCGACCGAGGGGAAGGCGAGGTTGATCAGGCTCATGACAAGCACCGTGGCCCCCGCAATCAGCGCCAGAATGGTCACGATCGCCACCATGGTCGCAGCAACAACTGTGGGCGGCGGCACGTCTTTTGTCGATCCGCCGAACAACACATGCCAGCCAAGCCCGCGCCCGAGGCCACCATAGGTGGCAATGATCCCGCGGGCGAGTTCCAGACACCAGATCAGAAAGCCGACCCCGATCACCAGAAGCCCGCCCAGATGCAGCGCAGCGGCCCAGACCGGCCAGACCCCTTGCGAACTGGCCGGTAGCGGGTAGAGAAATGTCCAGGCCCCACCGAAACGGCCCGGGAAGTCCGCCGCGAGGATCGCCACGACACCGATCAGAAAGAGCCAGAAATTCGCCCCCATCACCCATGCGTGCAGCCGGATATGGGCCGACAGGAAATGCCACAGAACTGCCGCCCCGCCGAGTGCTGCGATGCCGACCATACCGGTGCCGTGCACGGTCATCAGCTGATAGAACAGGGCCGGGTCGGTATCGAGCCAGCCGGATTGCGCCAGCCGCATCCATAGCCCCGCCAACATCATCAAAAGCAGGACCAGACCCGTTGTTGCGAGATAGAGCACGACCCAGAGCCGGCCGCGGTCGGCCGTCTCCGCGCCTTGCGTGAATGCAGCGTCAGCCATCGGTGCTTCCTTCCGTCACCAGAATCTCGGCGATCATGTTGTGATGAACCAGCCCGCAGTATTCGAGGCAGAGAATCTGGTAAGTGCCCGGCGCATCGAAGACGTGCGTTAGCCGGTTGACATAGCCGGGCATCGCCTGCGTCTGAGCGACGAGCGTGCCGTCCGCGTCATAGATACCGAAACCATGGTTCACATCGGCGCTGGTGACATGGAACTCCACCGGCGTGCCTGCGGCGACCTCGTCGCGATCGAGATCCCAGTACCACTGATAGCCGGTCGCGTTGATCACTTGCGGGGCGGCGGCCTGCGCCGTGTAGGGGGTCTCGCGGAACAGCCAGATGGTGATCGGCAGCCCGACGAGCACCAGAATCCAGAACCCGATGTTGCGGATGCGATAGGCGTTGCCCTGAACCGGCGCATATTCGCGGCCCTCATGGGCCAGGCTGCGGACCCGCAGGAACACCGCAGCCAGGAGCAGGATCGCAACAAGCGACAAAAGTGCCGAGACGGTTTGAATGCTCATGGGCTGGTCCCTTCTCTCAATCCGGTCTCGGAACGGAAAGATCCGACCCGATTGGGGTACGCGCGGGCACCACAAAGGCGCCTTCGCGCCACCGGTGCCGCAAACCGCAAGCGATGAACGCCTCTCGATTTGACACAATTGCGGCCATTTGCGGTGTCTTGCATTGCACGCAGCATTTTCTCTTCTTCCCTGAATGGCAGAATTCTGACGTATGCACCCTGACGTAAAGCTAGCGCTGACCTCTGCGAACGTCACCTGGGCCGACAATATCCCGGCTCGACGATCCCTTTCGCCTGGCAACGCGCAATACCCCGACCCCACCGGTGCCTCTGCTCGTGAACGCAACCTGAAGCTTGTGGTGAAACATTTGAACGGGCTTGGTTATTTGTCAAACGAAGAAAAATGGTGATTGGTATCGGATATTTCGATATTATCGATTGGTCATTCGGCGTAGTGAGCCCTTGCATGGATATCGTACAAGCACAAACGTTCTTGGCGATCGTATCGACCGGCAGCTTCGTCGAGGCTGCGGCTCGTCTCAATGTCACCCAGTCAACGGTCAGCGCCCGCATCAAGGCGTTGGAGCAATTCATCGGCGCCCGTCTTTTTGTCCGCAACAAGGGCGGCACCACGCTGACCCACGCTGGCCGGCAGTTCCAGAAGCATGCCGCCCTGATCGTTCGCGCCGCCGAGCAGGCCCGACAGGATGTCGGCACGCCGCGCGACTACTGCGGTGTGCTGCGGATCGGCGGCCAGGCTGGCCTGTGGAACCGCCTGCTGCACAACTGGCTGCCGTGGATGCGCCGCAACGCGCCGGAGGTTGCCATCCGGGCCCAACTCGGCACGCCGAGAGATATGACCGACCAACTGGTCTTCGGGGCGCTCGATATCGGCGTCATGTATACGCCCCGCGGCCGCCCGGGCCTGGAGATCGAGGTGATGCTGGAGGATCGGTTGGTGCTATGCGCCACCGATACTGCCTATTCCGACGTGCGCTCGCCGGCGTATGTCTTTGTCGACTGGGGCCGGGAATTCCGGGGCGCCCACGGCGTTCGATTCCCCGATTATACCGGGGCGGCGCTCACCGTCAGCCTAGGAACGCTGGGGTTCCACCATGTTCTGGAATACGGCGGTTCGGGCTATTTCCCCGAGCGAATGGCGCGGCCCTACCTTGAAACCGG
>Ga0209692_10004430_pt1 | contig 12719 bp, 10 predicted proteins | sample tdDd472_FD_187129 | JGI IMG/M metagenome (GOLD analysis project Ga0209692, IMG submission 187129) | Marine sediment microbial communities from the Atlantic coast under amendment with organic carbon and nitrate - tdDd47.2 (SPAdes)... | ecosystem: Environmental > Aquatic > Marine > Coastal >...
TGGGCTGGGTCGGCGGCGGCAACACCCGCAACCAGTTGCGGATGAAATTCGCGACGAAGGAAGACGCCATTCGCTTCGCCGAGCGCAAGGGACTGGGTTACCAAGTCATCGAACCGCACAAGCGCCGCGTCCGTCCTAAGAATTACGCCGACAATTTCGCGTTCAACAGAGTGGGCTAAAGTCTAAGCGGGGCCGTAAGACGCGGCCCTGCCGCATTGGGGTCCCGTAGCTCAACTGGATAGAGCAGCTGACTTCTAATCAGCAGGTTGCAGGTTCGAGTCCTGCCGGGATCGCCAAACTTTCTGCGGCTTTCCGCGATTTCCCTAAATTGGTTTTACACTTTTTTTAGGCTCGGTTTTACACTTCGCCTAGTTTTTGTTCTCCTTCCGTCCTTGGGTTGCTGTGTTCAAACGGGCAATGGCGAGTTCTGCCCTACGTCGTTTTGCTGTGTATTTGCCGACCATTTCGGCCGTGGCGTGTCCGGTAATTGAGCCAATCTCTTCCCAATCCAATCCGAGCTCCCTTAGACGGGTGGCTGCGCTATATCTTAGGCCATGGGTCGTGCAATCTGCTGGTAGACCCGCTGCCGTGTATGCGTCGCGCATTGTGTGGCGAAAGTGATCGATCAAGAAGCCCTTACCAGCACAGGTGACCAAAATAACGGCGTGTTTGTGTGAGGCAAGCCAAGGGACTAGGACATTGAGCAGATCGTTTGATGCTGGCACCCATACCCTTTGTTTGGTCTTTTCTTGAACAACAGATATTGAGCCATCAGAGAAATGGCCTCTTGCCATCTTAATGATATCGCCGCCGCGCTGTCCCGTGTTCAGGGCGATCTCAAAGGCCAATCGCTCTACGGTATCAATTTTCCAACACTTACGAAATGCTTCAATTTCAGTTTCTTCCCAAGGTCTGTGTCCTTCGCTTTCGTGAATCCGCGGAACTTTCGTGGCTGGGTTGCTTGTCACCCCAAATCGGCGCGGACGGTCGATTGCAAAGTTCATTATTCTTTTTAGGACAGACACGCGGTAGTCCGCTTGGCGCGGGGTGTCTGAAAGACGGTCACGTATTTCAAAAACCACGTCGCGGGGCAATCCTGCAACATGCAGATCGCCAAATTCTTCGTTCAGCGCATCAAGGTGGCGTGCATAGTCTTTCTTGGTTTTTTGTTTGAGCTTTTTGTATTCAGGGGCCTCTTTATAGGTGGTGATCAGGTCTGCAAGAGATCCTGGGCTAGCAACTCTGGTTTCTTGGTTTTCATTCTCTTCAAATGACGCGTGAATACGATCATATGCTTGAATAAAATTCTGTAGGCTTTTTCTCGGATCAAGTGGATTGCGGGCATCATCAAGAATGCGCAGCCGTTGTCCGGCGCGCCGGTAGTAGTAGTAAGTTTTTCCCTTTGCTCTAGGGGCAAAGAGGTAAGGTAGTTTTATTCCGAGTTTTGCCACGGGCTCTTTCTATCCATTCATCACTGTTGTTTTCTGGAAGGCGCATTTTTCCGGCGATTTGGTCGATGTATTCATCTAGATCTTCGCGCACCCAGATTTTCCTCCGTCTGGTTATTTTATAGGGCTGAGGGGCGTTTCCTTTTTCAGATTCAGCAAGAAGGCTAGATGGGGAAATTCCGACATAGTAGGCGGCATCCTCGAGGTTCATTCCTCGAGGTGGCCATCCTCTGTTCTTGTCGTTCTTTCCTGACATAATTTGACCTTTGGTTCACCGGCTTTTGAGTTCTCAACTCCCTTTCCTTTATTATCCACGTGAGGTTGATACACTTCGCATGGAAAATTTCAGTTCGGTCGAAAAGACTGATTCATGCTCACCGATAAGGCTCGCCGTGTGGCGGCTTTAACCCGCCGGATCGACGCACCATTTGCAAATGCTTCGCTTAACGCCGTAACAGCTTCTTTCTCGAGGGAGGGAAGGGCTAAAGTAGGCACCTCGACATCCTTGGCGATATCTTCAAGTATCGCTTGAAAAACCGGCTCAAAAGCCGAGCCACTGGGGTGGCCGACGTTAATAATTGTCAGTCGGGACAATAGCGGTGCAGGAATTCCTTCGAGCGAGTTGGCAGCTAATATCCAGTTGACCTGGGTCAGATTGCAGGAAGCGCAAAGACTCTCATCGTACCAATGGCTTGCGCTTTCCGGTTCAAGCATGGCGAGAAGCGTTTCTTTGATCCGGCCATTTCGCTCGGACCCCCCCGCTTTCTCGATTTCATCGATGAAAATCAACGGGTTTGCCGATTGGTTTTGAACCATGGTGCGAAGAACGGCTGAAGGTTCCGTAGTCGAAAACCCTCTTGCCGTGCCCTGGAAATCTCTGTTGTCGCTGGTCCCGCCGACGTTGAAAGCTCTAAATCCGGTTTGAGTCAGCTCGGCTAACCGCCTGGCAAATCTCGTTTTTCCGGTTCCCGGAGGACCGAGCAGTAAGATTGGCGGGAAAGAAAACCATGGAGGACGATCCGACAATTGCCGAAACCGCATCGAAGAGGAAATCAGTTCAACGGCTTCGCCCATCCAGGGAAATTCCTGGAGGAGTTGACCGGCAAGCTCGTCGGGGTCCTGGTCCCCGCCTCTTAGCGGTAAAGGAAAGAGCAAACGACGCCAGAAAACGACTTCTTCCTTGCTGAAGCCATCGCGGTGTTTCTTGAATGGCGGGAGCTCGCCGACGATGACCTCATGCGTCGGTCCGGTCCAGTCTGCTTTAGGTTCTGCGGCTTTATTCTCTTCAGGCGGCGCGATCTGCTGTTTGAGCAGCGCATCCACATAAATCTGCATGATCGAAAGGGAGTGGGGCTCAAGGCAACGTTTGAAATCGGTTAGACGCTGCCATTGCGCGGCCAACTGTTCCGCACGCCGGAGATCGGCTTTGAGCTGAGAAATGCGGGAGCGATCCTTTTCTGTTCGTTGCGCCCTCGATTTAGTGAGGAGCGCCCGATGCTTGCTTGTCTGATGTTCGCACCACAGCAACAGGCCCTCGGCCATCAGACCATTAATAAACGGGGCGTGCCCTAATCTTACATCACTGGCCATATACCAGGTTTGTAAGGCAAGCCAGAAGACAGCACTCATCCGGAGCTCAAACACCGCTTCGCCATCTTGCGGATGAGCCGGCAAGTACTGCAATAGCGGGACTAAATAATCAGGCTTAGGGCCTAGAAATCGTTTCAGAGTATCAGTGCAGTCCGGTACGGCTGTGTTCAATCCTTCAAGCGCTGAGGCCAGGAGCAAGTTGGCGTCATTGGAAAGCTCACAACTACCGTCCAGCGTCATAGGATCAAGCGAGCGCCACAAATGACGGGGAGGGCAGGTATTTAGCTGTTGCCTCAGTTGTTTGAACTGCCGAGGGCGCAGCTGTCCTGTCAGGTGGTGCATGATGGCCTCCTGTTTGGTTACGTATTAAATGGAAAAGAAGTGCTAAGCGGCGGCTTTGGTCGGGGTCTGCCAACTGCCAATAGAAAGTAGGTTGGGTATGCCGCGCAATCGGGCTTCTTCGATCGCCATGGAGCGCCAATTGATCCAATTACCGACCAGAGTAGGCGCTGTATCCGTACAAAGGATCGAAAGTATATTGGTGACGATTGGAGCCGCTGGCGATCCTTTGGTCACCCACCGGTATCCAGCCGTTTCATGGCAGCCAAGCAGGAGACTGAACTCCCGAAGCGTTAGACGCCTATTCGCCTGACAGAAGGCTCGATAGAACGCCTCCGGCTGCAGCCCAAGAATATCGGGCAACTGGTCTGGATGGACGTCAAGCCATCGGGCAAGCAAGGCAATCCGTGGGTCTCTGACTATCTGTCCGCTTAACAGCGTCTGCCGGGCATCTTGAGCCATCTTTGCCCACTTGGTCGGCGTTAAACCGAAGACAAATATCCACTGATAGGTCTTTAGACCAAGGGCCGATTTAAGCTCAAGAAGATGCCGGTTCTGAACCGGGGTGTCGGATGGAATAATCATGAGACCCTCCTAAGCAGCAAGGGGCAGAGCAAAAGGCTCGATCAGCTCGGTGAAAGCGGCATGTCCTTGGGCGTAGGACAAAGGCTGAATCCGTGGTGTGCCAGACAAGGAAAAGCAGTATCCGCTAATGCCCAGCTCTCCCAGCCCGACAAACGGCAGCACAAAGACCCGCAGGGCGCCTTCTTCCAAAAACCTCAACACAGTTCGGCCATCGGTGGCCCCGGCCTCGAAGATAGTCGGCAGACCATAGGCGTTCCAGGCGATCAGGTCCGCACGACCCCAGGAGCCATTGGGTAGACGAGTTTCAGGCTCCAACAGGCAGTCGGGATCAAAGGAGCGGGCCAACACTCGGGCGTGGGCTTTGAGGAGACGGTGTTGATCCGTCTCGGTACGGCTCTTTTCTTTCCACAACAAGCTATCAACCAATTTCTTGGTGAGATTAGGACGAAACGGCAGATAGACGTCTTCCACTCTCACTCGGCGGGAGGCAACGTAGGACGGCAGGGCCGAGCCCGTGCAGTTGACCCGCACCGAGCCATCCGTCTGACGGGCAAGCACAGGATCAAGAAGTGACGCTGCGTTCTTGGAAAGAATGGTTGCCCTGGGCATGACGCTTTTGGGGATGCGGCTGGCGATTGGGCCGAAAGAAAAAGTGAGTTGGGGCATGACAAAATCCAAATTACGTTGATGTGAATGGCTAATGTCAATAGAATGTATTGATGTTGGTGTAATGTCAATAAAAAAGAATGAGGCTGATGAAATGACACCAGATCAGTGCCGTGGTGCACGGGGAATGCTTGGGTGGTCGCAGGCGAAATTGGCTGAGGTTTCCAAGGTTGGAAAACAAACGCTTGCAGACTTTGAAAGGGGGGCGCGGCAACCCTATGAAAGGACGTTGAGGGATATTCAAAAAGCCCTGGAAGACGCCGGAATAGAGTTTATTCCCGAAAATGGCGGTGGGGCAGGGGTTCGGTTTAAAGGGTGATAATGCTTCAACCACTTAAATGAGATACAGATTAATAGTTAATCTCGGAGGTGCGATCATGGGTTGGAGTGAGACTTGTATTGTGGAAAAGCGGAACCGACTTAGTATTGCCCCGTGATCATTTTGTCTTTCATCGTTCAGACATATGTAAAGGACGCAGAGCTTTCTTGCGCGGTGGCTGCCCTTACGTCGTTTGAAGACACCTTTAAATAGTAGTTTACCCGGCTTCCCGCTTGACTTGCATTAACAAATGGTAAAAATAGTCTAGTTGCTGTCCCTGGGGAGGGGCGTAGCGGCCTTATTTCATTGAGAAACTTCAGAAAATGGAGGTGAGGTGAGATGAGGTCGATTCTTAAAAGAAGAAATCTGGGAAATTCGGGTTCTTAAGGGAAAAATTGAAAGCTTTGCCATCGCTCGTTTGGGTGAGGTGGAGGGATGTGCCTGTCAAGCAGGCCCAAGAGGAGAGGTGCGGACGGGGTGGTTCAGGGAATGGCAGATAGAGAAGCTGAAGCTAGTGAAAAGATAGGTGCGGGAGGCCGTATTGTCGAAGAAATCATGAAATCCGATGCATCCGGCGTTTTGGGGCGCGTTATCTGGTTGCTCACGCAATCATTGCCTCATCGGCGCTGGGAGATCGGTACTATCGACGACCTTATTCTTGAGCCAATCCGGCAAAAGCAGTTCAAGTTATATGTAAAAGAACATGTTCCTCAGGCTTTCGTTACCTGGGCGATGATGTCTGGTGAGTCGGAAGAGCATTTTCTCGAAACACTATCCCCCCTTCGTAAGAAAGATTGGACGAGCGGGGATAACCTCTGGGTCATGGATATCATTGCGCCCTTCGGGGGACACGAAGCTGTTATCCATGATCTTTTTGATACCATTTTTGCCGAACGCAAAGGGAAGATGTTGCGCCCCCTAGAGGATGGCTCCGGAATAGAGGTTGTTGCCTGGGAAGGATTTAAACTCGGTGCAACCGATCCCAAAAAGGTTGTAGGCCCTCAGCACCTTAGACAAACCAAGCTGGCAGAAGATTTGGCGGCTTCTCAAAAAGGGGCTAACGGAGAGCCATGAGTGAACAAGAAGGAAAAGAGGTGTCGGCTACGCGACTGTTGGGTGAAATCACTTGGCTCATGATGCAGTCAGATACCCACCGTTATATTTTCGTTGTTGACCTAGAACGTCTGATCAAGCCCGCGATACAGACAGGACAATTTAAAATCTATAGGAACCAAAAAGGTCAGCCAATTGGCTATGTCAGCTGGGCGTTTCTTTCGCCCGAAGTGGAAGAGCGCTTTATGACGGTGCCTGATCAACTGAGACCTTCTGATTGGAAGACGGGCCCTCAGCCATGGATTATTGACTTTTTGGCACCTTTTGGTGGGACCAAACAGTTCGTTGAAGATCTGCGAATAAACGTATTCCCAAAAGATACCGTGAACTCACTGCGGCCAGCTGAAGATGGATTTGGCTTCCGAAAAGCTGTTTGGCGAGGCGTTCAGGCCGGACAGCAGATTAGGGAAAAGCAAAAAACAGAGGCATGAACATGGCAGAAACGAAAAGCAGGAGAACTGCGAAAAAGAACCCACAATCGGCTGGAACGAAAAAACCTCGACCCAAGAAAACTGTCGGCAAGGCAAGCGCGAGGGGGGAGGAGCCGCTGGTTGCCGCTTCAAATGCAGCTCAAAAACAAGAAGCTTCGACAAATCCCCAGTACGACCAGCCTTCCCCGGCTGAAGTCGTTGGCACCGTAGCCTGGCTCATGATGCACGATGAGAAAAGAAGATACGCTTTTCTTAGCGACCTAGAGTGGATGGTCATTCCTCCTGTTATTAACCGGCAATTTAGGCTCTTCAGGCAGGACGGAAAGCCCTTTGGTTATGCCGCTTGGGCGAAGGTGAGTGGAGAAGTCGATAAAGAATTGAGAGAAGGGAGAATAAAGCTTCAGCCAGGAGATTGGACAAGCGGCGAAATCAATTGGCTTATCGACTTTGTCGCACCCTTTGGTGGCGCGGATGAAATGCGCAAGGCTCTCCAAGAAACGGTCTTTTCTGGCGGGCAGGTCTTTGAGTTGAAGTGAGTTATTGACGAAGTTGTAATGAAATTCTACTGAGATTTTATTAATTGTCATGTCTACTAATAAAACTGATATTATTAACAATAATACATACGTGTTGTTTTCTAGAGAAATAGACAGGCCGTATGTTGTGTTCCCCGTGTACTACGGGGTTATCGTTGTTTCGTACTATTACCTGGTTAAGAATTTCTTTTTTGAATGGCCTTCTATTGATTTATTTACTGCTATCGGTGCCCTGGCGGTGGTTTTGTTTATTTTGTGTAGTTTCTTGGTCTATGTGTACTTTCGGATTGAGAATGGTGCCGAAATTGCTCCCTATGGCCAGAAAAAGAAAGAATACTACGATAAATACAAGTTTGGATGTAGTGATCTACTAGGTTTTTACCCGAAATTTCATGTGATTCAATTTCTTATAGTTGTTCCTGGGGCTTCTATAATTTACCAAACATATCTTTATCAGTTTGATGTTCTTGGTTTTGATTTTTGGTTTGCGGCACTAATAATGAAGCCGCCACTAAATATAGTGTTCGTTATTTGGCCAATAGTTATAATTACATCATTCGTCCGGGCGTTTTTTGTTCTTACCTTCCGTTACATTGCTCGGGGCATATAGAAAAGGCAATTGCGCTTGTTTCGAGTTGATTGGAGAGTGCTATGGGGTCCGTTTATAAGAGTGCCAGAAAGGTCTACAGATCCATCAAAAGCGCATTTGAGGGGGTCGTCAATTTTGTTGAAGATGCAATCCTTGATCCGATCAACGAATACATCTTTGAGCCGCTGCAAGAACATATTTTTCAGCCTATTGCCCACGCGGTTTTCAAACCTTTACAGAAAGTCATTTTTGAACCCCTTGGCCTAGAGAAGGTTGGCTATTTCCTTGAAGGAGCAGCGGCGAGTTTCATTCAAGGAATAGTGACCGGTAATTTGATAAGTGGTCTCACTTCCTCGACGAATACTGTTTTTAGTATAGTGGGAAACGGCTTGCGGTTTGCTCAAAACCCTCTAGCCCATATTCCTGTCGTCAATACTGTGAATTCGGCTCTCGGAGCTGCTTTTGACAAAATAATTCATCCAATCAAAATGCTTGAAAATGCGGGCGCGTCGACCTTTGATAATATTCTAGGATTGGATGAAGGATGGACTGCAAATCATCTTTCGGTTCTGCCCGACATTACCTCAGGTTATCAAGCCTACCAGATAGTATCCGACCCCAAGACATATCTTTTAAGCACAGCAGCCAAGAATACCGTTGACTTGGCCTGGCACGCCATTGACGACACAATTTTTGGGAACGGAATCGAAGAGGAGGCGGGCGAGTATGCTGAGTACGCTGAGCAAGTTGCCGTTAGCCACCAAGGCGCTGTTTATGAGAACGGTTGGGCTGGACTTCCATTTGATCCAAACGACCCCGATATCGATCTTGTTGCGTTGCAGGAACGTTGGTCCAACTACCAAGTCGGTGACTTATTAAGTACCGAAGGTGACACACTTTGGGACCTAGACCAGTGGGTTGCCGATAGCCTGGATATAAGCCTCGATGAACTTTACGACATTTATCTAGAGCCCGGGGCTGGTGATCCTGGCTGGGAAGGGCCAGCCAGTGAATTTGCATACGACTATTCAGATGTCTATGCCGATGTCGAAACGGTCGTTGTTGCTGATACATGGGACTACCAGCCAGGCGACGCATTTCCGGATGCTTCAACCTCTCGCTTTTTGACCGAACAAGAGAAGACACTGAGTGGATTGGCTAATATTTCCGCTGATATTTCTTCCGTGCAAGCGAGTGCCAATTTAGCGAAAGATCAAGACGGGAAACTTATCCTCGCTGGTTTTAAAACCCACTCTCAGATCAAAGAACTGGAAAAGTCTGGTGGATTAACTGACCTTGATAAATCAGTATATGTTCCAGGTAGTCAAAACTATGTGGATCCTTCTATTCCGAGTACGGCAAAAGCCTATGTGAAAACAGAAGACGGCAAAGCCTCATCCATTTACTTTGATATAGCTGACACGGCAAGGGCCGCTACCGACAAATTTAATGACCTTAAGTTTGTAAGCGATTGGACAGGTGGCACCAAAAAGCTGATTCAAGCTTCTCCAAAGATAGCAAAAGGGTTTAATTATCTCGGTAATGCCGCTGAAAAGTGGAGCCCTTACTCCTATTTCGCAGGCCAAAGCTCCAGGCTCTACTCAAAGGCGAACGCCTCATCTCGAAGAGACGCCGTTGTGAATGAAGCAGCCTTCATGGCGCTTCACAATCTAGAATCAGCTTTACTATCAACAATTCCTGTTATCGGCTCTTTAATTAACGATCACCGTACTGCTGAAGCGGCTGCAGATGCAGGCCTTCGTTTCGACCTAGAGAATAGCAACTATTCAGACAACCAATTGGTTGGAAGAATAAAATCAACATATTGGAAGCATTATCTAGGCCCCTTTTATACTGGTAAGGAAATCAAGCCAATTGTGCTTGATCTGGACGGTGATGGAGTTGAGCTTGTCGACTACGAAGTCAGCAATGCATTTTTTGATGTCGATAATGACGGTTTCGACGAGCAAACCACTTGGGTCAATTCTGACGATGCCCTTCTCGTCATCGATTTGGCTGATGACGGAAGCGCAGGGCCGGATGGGGTCATCACGCGAGGCGATGAAATTTCATTTGCATTGCATGCGGAAGGCGCCTCTGGTGACCTAGAGGGATTGCGCCTTGCCTTCGACGACAACGACCAGGAAGGCACAGGTCAAGGCGATGGCGTTTTCGATGAAAATGATAGCCGTTGGTCCGAATTCCGGATCTGGCAGGATCTAAATGGGAACGGAATTTCAGAAGAGGGTGAACTAAAAATACTCGATGAATTCGGATTTGTTTCCATTGACTTGGAAGGGGAAATTCCCACCGAAGAAAACTATATCCAGTCTGTGTCTCGATTTACCTCATACGTTCATCGGGAAAACGGAGTTTTAAGATCAAAAACCGCTGGTGATGCCTCATTTAAGTTCCTGAGTGAAGGTATCACAACCAATGAACTAGATGGCGGTAATTATGAAATTGTCTACGAGGATGGGTCTTCCGTTACCTACCTGGATAATGGTTCTGTTCTGGATTTCAGTGGCGATAAATTTAGTGTCGTCAGCCAGTCGTCCTTAGGTGACGACAGTGTTCTCGGCACCGATCATGATGATGGCATTGGTGGCGGTGAAGGGAACGATACTTTAAGTGGTGGTGCCGGTATCGACCTTTTAAGTGGTGATGATGGTGACGATGTCATCAACGGTGACGAAGGAAACGACCTGCTATTCGGGGGCGAGGGTAACGATATCCTCAATGGTGGGGAAGGGGCTGATACACTTGTTGGTGGTGCGGGTGATGATACCCTTTTCATCGACGCAGATGATCGTGGAGTTGACATTTGGGGGGGGGACGGAACCGACACGGTCGTCGTTGAAGGCGATGAGGGGGTAATTCTTGATATTGGCAAAGCGTTGGTCGAAGTCGCTTACGGTGGCGCAGGGAACGATATGTTCATTTCCACCAGTTATACCTCAACACATATGGAAGGTCAGGGAGGAGACGATACGCTAATTGGCGGTGTCGGAAACGACATAATCGGTGGTGGCTCTGGCGCCGACAAGCTAATTGGCGGGGATGGCAATGACGAACTAACGGGCGGCATCGATTCCGATACTTTCTCAGGCGGTGCCGGTGACGACACTCTCTATGTTGATGCTGAGGACCTTCAGCAAAATATTAATGGCGGAACCGGGAATGACACTGTCATTGTCCTCGGGACCGAGGCTGTTTCCTTGGATGCCGGGGCAATCGGTGTCGAGGCGATTTTCGGCAACAAGGGCAACGATCATCTTTGGAGTTCAAAATCTACATCTGTTCAGCTCCACGGTGGCGCTGGTGATGACACGATTTCAGGTGGGGATGGTGACGATACGCTGTTTGGTGGCGAGGGCAGCGATACGATTTCAGGTGGCGACGGCGATGACACGATTGCATTCGATCTTGAAGATGATTTTGCCAACATCGATGGCGGGGCGGGCAACGACACTCTCTATTTCCAGAGTGAGCTGTCCTGGAATGTAACCCTTTCGGACTACAGTAGTTTTGAGAATGCTATCGGTGGAAGTGCCGATGATGTTCTGTCTGCCGGTACCATTGTCAATACCATGCTTGCCGGGGGGGCGGGCGACGATACGATTACGGGCGGCTCGGGTGACGACTCGCTTTATGGCAATGCGGGTAACGACACAATTAACGGCGGGAGTGGCAGCGACGTCTTGTTCGGTGATGGGGGAAATGACACCCTAAATGGCGGAGCTGGAGTTGATTTCTATGTATTTGGTCGTGGTGGCGGCCAAGACCTCATCATCAACAACGATTCCTCAGGCGATGATATTCTTCGTCTTAAATGGGATCTAAATCCGGAGCACATTGACTACTTCCGCGATGGTGACGACATGGTCATCACCATCAAAGGAACCGATGACCTAGTTCGTATCAAAGATTCATATCTCGGAAGCCAATACCAACTGGACTATATGCAGTTCGAGGGGCCGGATGGCAGCACCAGTATGGTGGGGCTTTTTGGATCGGATAAGCCGGACACTTTCAATCTAAGTTACGACAATAATTTCTTCGTCATGGGATTTGATTCTGCCGATACCATTACAACCGGCAGTGGCGACGATATTTTGGCGGGAAATAATGGTGCCGATATTCTCAATGGTGGTTCAGGCACCGATACGGCCTCGTACACAAACTCTGACGGTGCGGTCATTGTTGATTTGGCAAATAATACTGCAACGGGAGGCGCAGCTGAGGGGGACACGTTTACCTCAATTGAAAATATTTCCGGGTCTGATTTTGATGACCATCTAGCTGGCGATTCCGGTGCCAACGATCTTTATGGTGATAGAGGCGACGATCACCTCGAAGGTGCCGGTGGCGATGATGTTCTAAGAGGCGGTGAGGGGATTGACACACTTTCCGGTGGGGATGGAGAGGACACGCTAATTGGTGGCGAAGGTGCCGACTTTATAAGTGGCGGTGCCGGAATCGATACAGCCAGTTACATCGATTCCAATCGTAGCGTTGAGGTGTCGTTGGAAACTGGGCGCGGCAATCGCGGAACTGCTGAAAATGATATTCTAAACAGTATCGAAGCGCTGTCAGGTTCCATTTATGACGATACCCTTATAGGGAATGTGGGCGCGAATATTCTCAAAGGTGATGCCGGTGATGATACGCTCGATGGTGGCTTAGGCGGTGACACGCTTTATGGCGGTAGCGGTCATGACAGTTTGATCGGTGGTCTGGGTGACGATTTACTGTTTGGCGGAGATGGTGACGATGTCTTTGAAGTGCTTGGCAGTGATGCAATTGATGGTGGAGAGGGTAATGACCTAATTCTCTTTGACGGTGTCATGGAGAATTATGTTGTTGAAATAACCGAAGGAGGGGCTGTCGTTACGGAAAGAGAAACTGGGGACGTTACGACGGTTTCAAATTCCGAGTTTTTGGGTTTCACAGACAAAACGATTTACCTGACGGGTGAAAACAATACGCCATACCTAGGGGGTGACCGCGTATCGACGGGTTTGGATGAGCCTGTGACGATTGGTTTGGGTGATCTAACGCATAACGACGTTGACGTTGACGGGGATGCTTTGAGCATTGGTT
>Ga0209692_10004432_pt1 | contig 12718 bp, 8 predicted proteins | sample tdDd472_FD_187129 | JGI IMG/M metagenome (GOLD analysis project Ga0209692, IMG submission 187129) | Marine sediment microbial communities from the Atlantic coast under amendment with organic carbon and nitrate - tdDd47.2 (SPAdes)... | ecosystem: Environmental > Aquatic > Marine > Coastal >...
CCGGTAAAAAGCAGGTGGCGGAGAAGGGGAAGAAGGTCGCCATCGACTCCGAAAGGGTGAGCATCATCGCCGACAAGGCCACCAACAGCCTGATCATTCTGGCGGAAAAAAGCGATTTTGTTATTTTGGAGGATATCATCAGAAAACTCGATATCCCGCGAAAGATGGTCTACATCGAGTGCCTTATCATGGAAGTGAATGTTGAGGCCGGCTTTGCTCTGGGGATGGAGTGGACTGTAGGGGATGATGCGTCCATCAACGGTCGGGATGGAGCCTATGGTGGTGGCTTTGACGGGGGCACCCAATACGCGGGGCTGAAGGGGGTCGCTACGGGGGCCGGCTTGCCCAACGGCTTTTCCCTTGGGGTCTTTACCGAGGCCATTAAAATTGGTGATGTGGTCTTTCCATCCCTTGGCGCCCTTATCACCGCTTATAACAAAGATTCCAACGTTCAGATTCTCTCAACGCCCCAAGTGCTTACCCTGGACAACGAAGAGGCAAGCATTGTGGTCGGCTCCAAGATCCCCTACCTCACCAAATCCAGCAGCGGGGACAGCGAGTACAATCAGTATGAATACAAAGACGTGGGCATCACCCTGAAGATCACGCCCCAGGTGAGTGAAGACGAACGGGTGCGCCTGAAGATTTTCCAGGAGACCAGCCGGGTGTTCGGTGATCTCACAGAACAGCCCACCACCCTTCAGCGGAAGGTGGACACCACCGTGGTGGTTGAGGACAACAGCACCATCGTCATCGGTGGTCTCATCGACAAGAGCCTGGACACCACCGAATACAAGGTGCCCTGCCTGGGCGATATCCCGGTGCTTCGGTACCTCTTCTCATCCCGGTCCAAGACGGACGCCCGAACCAACCTCTATGTGTTCCTGACCCCGCGGGTGGTGAGCAGTCGCTCCGAGGCCGAGGGAATCATGGTGGACAAAAGGGAGCGAATCGATAACCTGCGCGAGGGTAAAATCAAGCTCTACAATGAGGCGGAAGAAGAATCCCTTGAAGAAAAATCCCACCGGTCGGACCTGATGGAGGCAACGGAGCCCTCGGTGGAGCAGCCTGAATCTGCGGCGGAGACCGTTGAGTCAACAGATGCAGAGGCAGCCGTCGACGTACCTGTCGAAGGAGATATCATCTCCCTCGGGGCAGATCATGGTGGGGAAGAGATGGAGATGGTGGGGGATACCGGGGAAGGTCACGCCGACGCCGAAGAGGCTCCGCAACCGGCGCAGGAACCCCTTGAAACCGAAGGGGTCGAATGATGATGCCCATTGCACCTGATAGCCCGTTTCGCCAGGTGATGTCCGAGTTGATTCACCAGAAATTCAATGTGGAAGAGGGCCTTCTTGAGGAGGTTCTGACCCATGCTGAAACCCAGGGCATTCACTACGGAGAGGCCCTGCTGAAACGAAAAGTGCTGAGTGAAATCCAGTTTCTTGCCGTTCTTTCCGAAATTTATGCCATGGATGTCGTGGAGACCCTGGATACCATGGGGATGGACGGTGATTTTACCGGGAAGATTCCCATTCACTTTTTAAAAAAACACTACATGGTGCCCCTGGTGCCCGCAAGCGGGACCGGAGAGGCCGTCCTTGCGGTGAACGACCCCTGTGTCCTCCAGGCGGCGGACGATCTGGCCCGCCGGCTCACCGGCGGCCCCATGACCAAGGTGATGGCCCCGCGCGGTCAGATCCTTTCAGCCATCAACACCTTCTACGACATGAGCCGGGGCTCTGCCGAGGATCTGGTTCAGGACATTGAGGAGAGCGGCAGCGACATTCTGGCCGATATGGAGGAGACCGCCGACCTGCTGGACGACACCAGCGAGTCTCAGATCATCCGGCTGGTGAACCACATTATCTCCCAGTCCATCAAGGCCCGTGCCAGCGATATCCACATCGAACCCTATCAGGACAGCTTTAAAATCCGGTACCGTGTGGACGGGATACTCTATGACCTGCTTACCCCGCCCCGCTGGATTCAGTCGGCCCTGGTCTCCCGTATCAAGGTTATGGCCAAACTCAACATCGCGGAAAAACGCCTCCCCCAGGACGGGCGCATTGACGTGCGTATCGGAGAGCATGACGTGGATATCCGTGTCTCCACCGTTCCCACCACTTATGGCGAACGCGTGGTGATGCGACTGTTGAACAAGTCGGGCTCCCTTTTGTCCCTGTCCGATTTCGGCATGACCGAGACGACGTACAACACCATCGAGCGCCTCATTAAAAATCCCAACGGCATCATTCTGGTCACCGGCCCCACGGGCAGCGGGAAGACCACAAGCCTTTACGCCATCATCTCCGCCATCAACTCACCTGATAAGAACATCATCACCATTGAAGATCCCGTTGAGTATCAGCTTAAGGGCATCGGGCAGATTCAGGTGAACCGGAAGATTGAGCTTACCTTTGCACGGGGGTTGAGATCCATCGTGCGCCAGGACCCGGACGTCATCCTCGTGGGGGAGATCCGTGACCGAGAAACAGCGGAGATCGCTGTTCAGTCTGCCCTTACCGGGCACTTGGTTTTTTCCACCCTGCATACCAACGATTCGGCCAGTGCCGTTACCCGCCTCGTGGACATCGGAATCGAGCCCTTTCTTCTTTCGTCTGCCATCAAAGCCATCATCGCCCAGCGCCTGGTCAGGAAACTCTGTCCGCAATGCAAGGAGCCCTTTCAGCCCGATCCCGAGCTGTTGAAGCGGGCCGGCATCAACGGGGAACATGCCAACGGTGCGGATTACCATCGGGCCGTGGGCTGCGATGCCTGCTTTCAGACCGGGTACAAGGGCCGCATGGCCATTTTTGAAATCCTGGAAGTGGACGAACACCTCAAAGGAGTCATGGTCAAAACCTCCGATGCCAACCTCATCAAGGGGGAGGCGGTGAATGAGGGGATGACCACCCTGAGGGATGACGGTATCGACAAGGTACTTCGCGGGGTGACCACCATTGAAGAGGTACTGAGGGTGACGCATGCCTAAGGGGTCCTGGATGCCGGGAAGAAAAGGGCGGTGCCTGGTGACGGCTTGCCTTATTCTTCTGGCGGGCCTGATTCTGCCGGGGCGTTCATTGGCAGCAGAGAGTGGGGCGCTTCCGAAAGCGGATCCGTTGCTTTTCAGCTTTTTCAAATCGGTGATCTCCACCACGGACGGCAAGCGGTGCAGCCATGTGCCCTCCTGCGCACGCTACGCAAAAGAGGCCGTGGAAAAACATGGCCTCTTTAAAGGCTATCTCCTCAGTTGCGACCGGCTGCTGCGGTGCGGCGGCAACGACAGAGAACAGTTGCCCCAGGTGGTGGTGGGGGGCAAACGGTACGCCTGGGATCCGGTCTCGTCCAATGATTTCTGGTGGGGAAAAGAAGAGGGGACGGAGCAGACAAGAAAGATGCCCGCATTGCCTTTGCATTTTGACGGGTGGGAATGAGGTTCTGGTGCCTCCGGCGGCCCTGCCGGGGGCCAAACTTTTGAAAAGTTTGACAAACAGGTTTTGAGCCCAATTTCGATTGCATCGCCGATGTTCGCAATCCATACAGTTTGGGTTTAACGAGTCTGTGGTTCCCTTTTCCCTTAGCCCCTGCGGGCTAAGGGAAAAGGGAACCACAACCTGAACGTTTTTGGGGCTCATTTCAAAAAGCGACTCGCCGTAGGTATGCTGTATAGTTTCAAAAAGTTTAACAAACAGGTCTAAAAAAGCTGTGCTTGTTTGATTTCTGTTTTAAGGGCGGATGTGATTTGCTCCGAGGAACGAGGGGCAAAGCGCATCCGCTACCTGCTTTCAAGGTGGCACACCTTGCCGCCGGAGGCTGCTTTTTGTGACCGACAAGACCAAAGGACGTATCTGAACGCATGAAACGCAACGCTTTATCCGCAGGCCTCTTGGGCCTGCTTCTTTTTATCCTGACCACAGGTACCGCGGTGTCCCGGACGATTACCCTCGATGCTGAGGCTCAGTTCAGCTACGCCCGCACCCTTTATGAGCAGGGGGAGTATCAGGATGCCGCCGTGGAGTTCTCTCGGTTTATCCATTTTTTCCCTGATGCTCCTGAGCAGGTGGAGGCCCATTACTCCCGAGCCCTTTCCCTTTATATGAATGAGAAGTACGACAAGGCGGGCCAAGCGTTTGCCGACTTCCGAAGCGATTACTCTGCGTCTTCCCTGGCCCTTGCCGCCGGGATCATGGAGGCTCAGTGCCTCACACGCTCCGGCAACCCCGCAGGCGGGGTGATCCTGCTCTCGAACCTCCAGCTGGAGGCAAATGGGGACGCCGACGCACAAAAAATTCTTCTCACACGCATGGCGTGGACACGCCTTGAGATGGGAGACCTGCCGCGCGCCGAGGCCGCCTTCAAGGCCACTGCCGGGGAGACTCCAACAGACTGCGGGTATGATGACATCCTGAACACCATGGAGCGGTTCAAGGCCCTGCCCGAAAAATCACCCATGGTGGCCGGGGGCCTTGCCGTGGTTCCGGGGGGCGGCTACGTCTACCTGGGCCGCTATCAGGACGCCACCGTGGCCTTTCTGCTCAATGTTGCCCTGGGCCTGGCCGCCGTCGAGAGCTTTGACGACGGCAACAACGCCCTTGGTGCCCTGATCTCCTTTGTGGGCCTGGGCTTCTACTCCGGAAGCATCCACGGTTCCTACACCGGTGCCCTGAAAGCGAACCACCAGACACGCGAAAGCCTCTGGAAAGAGATGCTGCACTGGGGCAACGAACTTGAAAAAAAACAGAGCAAATCCTGCCTCGGCCTGACCTTTTCAATTCCCTATTAAAAAGCGCCTCCGGCGGCGAGGTGAGCCACCTCGAAAGCTGATTGCCATCGCGATTCGCCCTTCGTTCCTCAGGGCGAATTGCAATGGCGCTTGCCGCGGGGTAGGCCGCCACCATAGCTGATGGCTACTCCTGTATTATCACAAGCTTCGTGAAGTTGTGGATGCGGTGTCGTATGCCCTACGGAAAAGGTTTAAAATGGATTGCCCCCGGTGGTGAATCTATTGTAGCAAAACACCTCGAAAGTAGGACCGCGGATGCCTTGAGTCGATTATATTCGATGTGGGCTGTGCCTTGAAGAGGCGACGACGGTGAAACTCTCCACATCGTCATCCCCCGGCTTTTCGGGACTGGCATGACACGCCCTTCAACATTCACTTTTTTCTGTCTCTTCCTGCATGACCTAATATTCAAGATTGGTTTCACCTCAGCAATAAGTCCCATCAACGTGACGAGCAAGTATCTCAAATTCAATAGGAAAACTTGATGACCTCTTATCCACGGCCATTGGTTCCTGCGGGATCCTCGGTATGGTGGTATTTACCGAACCAAAGCCTGTCCATTGCAGGCACAACGTTCACCAACACCCGTGCAATTGCTGTGGTACCGTAGGATGGGCAAAGGTAGTGCCGTGCCCATCATGAGCGGTGAAACTGCCTATGGTTGGGCTTCCGATATTTCGGTCAATATGATCAATGGGGGTTAATCGACCAATGATGGGCACGCTTCGCGCTTTTCCCATCCTACAGGGTTCCAACAGTATCCATCATGTAGGGGACGTGCAGCGCCAAAACCTGCCATTGGTGAATCAAATGTGGTTGAAAAAGGGTGGTAATCAGAAAGAAAAATGGCAATGGCTGTTGGGCGTGAATAAGCTGTATTCTTGTAATCTGATACGAAGAATCCTGGTTAAAATTAAGGGTGAGGACCCTTAAAGGCAGGTTGCAGAGAGGGCTTTGGGCAGAGTGAATGCCGCTACGATTTGTCCCGAGGAACGAGGGATGAGTCGTAGCGGCAACCCGCTTTCAAGGTGGCTCACCTTGCCGCCGGAGGCACGCTTTTTCAGGTTTCTGTGTCTTACAACGTCAGGAGGGCTTCCGGTTTTTTCTGCTCGGAGACGGTGAAGTGGGGGTGGCAGAGGATGATGCGCCTTGGGTTGATGCCGTCCTCCAGGAGGATGTCACGGATTGCTTCGGCGCGTTGTCTGGCAAGGGCCAGGTAGAGGGCTTTGTCTACTTTCACAGGGGCGATCTGCTCATCAGGGGCAGGGACGGCAGTTTCGTTGGTGGCCTTCTGGGGTTCATCTTCGGGGGGCACGTCCACGACGATATCCTCTGTCACGGCGTTGGCGCAGACAGTGAGTTTCAGGACCTCTTTTTTCTTCATGAGCCCTGCCACCATTTTCAGGTAGTCGCGGCCGGCCTGGTTGGGCTCAATTGCTCCCACATCAAAGGAAACGGGGTCCAGGTGGATTTGGGTGATGAACTCTCCGGCTGATTCCGCCACCATGAGGACGGCTCCGTAGGGCTGGAGCATATACGACAGGTAGGAGACCGATGCCGTTGTGATGGCCTTTGTCATGGCGATTTGAATGATGCTGTCGAGGCTGATGTCCGGGTTGTGGATGTCCCCTTCGACGGGGATGTCGAGTGTGATGGTCTCGTTGCTGTCTTCCAGAATGGAGAATGCGTAGTCCAGGGGCATGGTGAGGGTTTTCATGAGCCTGTCCATGCTTCCCTCGTCATCGGGAACCAGCTCCAGCTTGTGAAGGATGAGTTTGTTGGTTGTGTCCAGGACCCCTTGCTTGATGTTTAATTTTGACTCGATGGTGAAGGTTCCCGTTTCGGTAAGGTAGCCAATGGCCTGGGAACTGTAAGGGGAAAGGGGTGCCAGGTTGATGTTGGTGATGCTGGCGTCAAGGTTGGCTGTGATCCCGGGATCAAAGGGGCGCACGGTTCCGTTGACGAAGATGGTCTCGTACGACCCCAGCTCGGCTTCCAGGGTGAGGGGAACGTCTTTTTCAGGGGCGGAGGAGTCGATGCCCAGGAGTTCAAATCGTTTCAGGTTGATGCTTTTTTTAAACGCGGGGGTGACACTGTGGTCCGTAAAGAGAATGAGTTCATCCCCTTTGATCCGAAAGGTCCCGACCTTGAACGTGAATGAAGGCGTTGCCGACTCTTCCGGAGATGCCGGAAGGGGCCCGGCCTCTGATGGCTCCGGGGAAGTTTCTGTGGTCTGATACTTTGCCAGGGCCTCCAGGTTTTTGAGGGGGCTGAGATTCCCGTCGGCATCCCGTTCGATGGTGGTGGTGACGTCACCGATGATGAAGGTCTCTGCACGCAAGGAGGAGAGGTCATCCAGGGCGATGCCGGTGAGGTCGATGCTGCCGATTCCCGCAAGGGGAGGCAGGGCTTTCAGGCCTTTGACGGAGATGTGCGGGGTTCGGATTCTCTTAAGCCCCTTGGCTTTCAGGTCGTAAACAAAGAGGTTCGAAAGGGAGCTTATGGGGGTGCCGTTGGCAGCGTCGGTTGTCGAGGCGTATTTCAGGCTCAGGTTGCCTCGCAGGGACAGGCCGTCGTCCAGTTGTGGCTGAAGGCGCATCTCCCCGTCCCATACCACGCCCTCGTGGCGAACCTGAAGATCGATCTCTTGTAACGTCACATCCAGCCTGTTGTTGGCAAGACGGCCCATGGTGCGTAGGTCCGTGAGTGTGCCTTCGTTGTCAACGGACGCCCACAGGTCTCCGAGCCAGGAGATATCGAAGGTGCTGAGATCAATCCCTTGCTCCTCCATAATTCCGCCAAGATTGCCCACGGAAAGGGTGCCGATCTGGCTGAAGGTGGTGCCACTTCGCGGGTCATGGGTAACGTCGATGCGGGTATCGATGGTGAGGTCACCCCGCAGGGCGGTGATGTGAGGCTCGGCCATGCGCGCAAATCGGTTAAGGGACAATTCCTGCAGCTGAATGCCTCCCCTTATGGCTGGGGCGGATGCAAAGGGGGTGAGGTCCAGGGACATGAGAAGGGGGCTTTGGCTGACGGCCCCTTTGACCTCAAGGAGTGCTTCCTGCTCCGGCTGCCAGGCATATAGATCTGTCAGGGAGACTTCGGTGAGGTCCAGGCGAAGGGCCAGCTTTGGGATGGAGAGGGCCACAGAGGTATCGTTGATGCTCAGGGCATCTATTCCAATCAGCCAGGGCTTTTCAGGTGCTTCTGTCGCTTCGACCGGGGCCGTCTCTTCCGCAGTGGCTTCGCCTTCGGGAAGGACGAGCCCGCCGATGGTCATTTTTTCACCCTGATCCACCACCAGGTTGAGCCCATCCATGTCAAAGGACTGAATGCGAATATGCTTTTTAACAAGATCTGTCATGGCAAGGTTGACGGAAAACCGGCCGAGGGATGACTTTTCCCCGCTCCGGGCATGCAGCTGAACACCCTCGATGGCAAAGGTTCCGGCAAAGGGGTTGATGTCCACATTCTCGATGTGTGCCTCGGACATGCCGTTTTTCAACAGCCAGGAGGTGGCACCGTGCTTCACGGCAAAGGGGATGGCAGTCAGGATTGCAAGGAACAGGACAGCCAGCACCGAGATGATGACAACGGCTCGGGAACCGAAAACGGTTTTTAACGTGGTGGGTATTTTCAAGGTCATATCGCTGTATAAGTGGTGGTTATAGGTGTCAGTTTGATGGCCCGGTGCAAAAGCAGAGCTCATCTATCCGATGAGCTGGTTCATTGTAAAGATGGGAAGGCAGATGGCAAGGACGATGAATCCCACGGTTACCCCCATGACAAGGATGATGATGGGTTCGATCATGGAGGTGAGGCTCTCCAGGGAGGATTCCACCTCGCCTTCATACACATCGGCCACCCGGCCCAGCATCTCTTCAAGCTTGCCACTTTTTTCTCCCACACGAACCATCTGAACGGCCAGGAGGGGAAAGGCCCCGGATTGCCCCATGGCCTCTCCCAGTTCTCCCCCTTTTTCCACTTCGCTTGCCGCTCCGCCGGCGGCGTCGGAGAGGACGAGGTTGCCAGCGACGTTTCGTGCCACGTCCATGGCGGCGAGCATGGAGACGCCGTTGGTGAGAAGGGAACCCAGGGTTCGGGTGAAGCGGGTGACGGCCACCTTTTGGACCAAATCCCCTGCAACGGGCACGCGCAGCAGGAATTTGTCGATGATGAGAGCCCCTTTGGGGGTGCTTTGAAACCGTTTGAAGGCCACAACAAGAAGGATCAGGAGCAGAGGGAACACCCACCAGAAGGTCCCGAGGAACTCACCGCTGCGAAGGAGAACGCGCGTGGGCATCGGGAGGGCCTGGCCCAGATCGTCAAAAATGCCTGCCATCCGTGGGACGATGATCGTCATGAGAAAGTAGAGGATCAGCACGCCGATACAGCTCATCAGAATAGGGTAGGTGAGGGCAGCCCGGATACGGTTGGTCAGGGCCAGTTGGCGTTCACCGATCTCTGCAAGGCGCTCCAGCACAATATCCAGGGTTCCCGATGCTTCCCCGGCCATGACCATGTTGACGTAGACAGGGCTGAAAACCCCCGGATAGGAGGAGAGTGCCTCTGCAAAACTGCTCCCTTCCTCGATGCTGTCCTTGACCCGGGAGAAGATCTGCTTGAGTCGGGGGGCCTCCACCAGTTGAATGAGCGTGTCAATAGAGGCGACCAGGGTAAATCCGGCGTTGACCAGTGTGGCCAGCTGGCGGGTGGCCAGGGTGAGGTCTTTGGGCTGCACACGGGTAAAGAGGGAGGTTATCCGGTTCAGGTTGAACCGACCGGCGGAGATGCTGCGGTCGGATACCTCGCTGACTTTCACGGGGTACAGTCGCCCACCTCGCAGTCTTTGCCTTGCTGCCTGGGCGTTGTCGCAGTCGATGATACCGGTGACGGTTTTTCCTTTGTCCGTCAGGGCGCTGTATTCGTAAAGTGGCATGGGCTCAGTATGGATTGGGTATGGGTGATGACAGCCATGAAAAGCATGGGCACCGCAATGACGGTGCACTGCACTCATCCCTGCTTGGGCTTCATTATATGGCGTGTCATGTGTGAATGAGTGTTTGTAAAAATTCAGCTCGACTTTTGCCAGCTCAGGTTCGGGCGATTCCCCCAGTATTGCAGTATTTCATGTGCAAAGCCCGTCAGCAAATGCGACGTACCTGAAACATCCGCCTACGCCCTCGTATGTGTTTCACCGACTGAGTGATGATGTCGGGCTACGGTGCGACAAGCAAAGGTACGGAACATTTGAGAACCTTCAACAGCAAATCGCACCCATGATGCCTTATATAAGGGAAAGAGTAAAGAGTGCTGTGTTTCCTGCCCCATGGATAATTATGGGGACGGCCAGATGGCCCTCTTTCTCATAGGCGGCGGCAAAGAGAATTCCTCCCACAAGCTGTGGCACGGGCACCATGCCATGCATGGCGTGGGCGGAGGCAAAGAGAAGGGTGCTGATGAGGATGGCGGCAGCCACTCCCATGGGACGAAGCAGGCGATAGATGATGCCCCGGAAAAAGAACTCCTCCGCGATGGGTGCCACAACGCCGCCTGTAAAGAAGAACAGGGCCAGGGTGCCTGTGTCTTTCGGGAGGGGCATCTTGACCAGGTGCAATGGGTTGATCCCGACAATAACCAGAAGCAGGGCCCCAGAGCCCACCACGGCACCGAAGCCCAGGGACCAGACAGCGCCTCTGATTACGGCACGTGTAAGCGCCTCAGGGGCAACGCTTCCCAGGCCGTTTTCGGTGAATTGCCCCTTGAGAAAAATGGCCATGACCATGATTTGAAGAATCCGAAGGGCAAGGGTCGTGGCAAGGGGGGATGCCACCTGGGGAAGAAATCGCGTTGCCCCTTCCATCAGAAGGACCATGGCGATGGCTGCAGCGCTCAACTTTACATTGGGTTTTGTTGCCATCCCAGCCTCCTCATGGCCCGATATCCATACCATTGCACATACCATTCAGGGCGGGTGCGGACCGCCTCTTCAATCAGCGTGATGTAGGAGCGATCCCTTGTTTCCCCCATGGCTCCCAAGGCCTGGCAGACCACGTTGGTGTCTTTGTCTTTCGATAGCCGGGTGAGAATGTCCCGTTTTAAAAATGGGTGCCGGACGCGTGGGGCGGCCATGGCAGCCCGGTAGCGGACCAGGGCGCTCTCATGGGCGGCAGCCCTTGCGATCTCTTCGGTGGCGGAAACATCGCCACCCCTTGCGTGTGAAAGGGCGGACAGGGCTGTCTGGGTGTTTTTCGGAATGGAGAGTCCCACGGCCAGGAGAATCACGAAAAACGTTGCTGAAAGGGTGACCCCGATGGTGGCGATTTGCGCGGAGAGGTGCACAGGGAAAAACACCCGGGCTGCAAGGGTCCCAGCTGTGTGAAAGAGCAGGTAAAAGAGAAGGGGAAAGGCGGTAAACAACGCGTACCACGTGAGTGTGCGCAAAGGTCCGAAGGGGTCGGTCCTTTTTGAAAGTTGTTTGAACACCGTGGAAGGGGAGGCGTGAAAGACCTTTGAATCCACCGTTTGGTCCATGCGTTGCCTGCTTAGAGTGACGCGTTGCTCAGATGCGGAGAGGGTGTAATCAGACGAACCTTCGGGTACAGGGATGTGGCCCAGGCGCGAGAGGTCGGCTTTGATAGGTGGGGTGATCTCCCCTTTGATACTCACCGTGACCTGGCTCTTTTGCTCCAGCCTCTTGAAGGCTTCGGCAGGAAAGAGGGTGTAGGTGTAGTAAAAGTGCCGTACGGCATTGCCCGCAGGGTTGTCAAAGAGAAAGGCGTCCCGGAATCCGCTGAAAAGCCCCCGGGGGAGCATCAGATGGGTGCCTGCGATGCACAGGGCAAGGAGCACCGGAATCAGGGTGTGAAACAGAAGGGGCTTGAGGCGAACCTCTGTGGCGGGTGCTCCGGATGGCATCAGGACAAGGTAGACCCCTGTGGCCCCCAAAAGAAGAGGCACCGTTTGCGGCCCCATGCCGATGAGAAGAGAGCAGGCGGCCAGAAAGGCCGTGTGAAGGCCTAAGGCTACTTTTCGGGAGACAAATCCCATGTGATGAAGGGAAGAGGCACAAAGGGCTGTGAAGAGAACCAGGGCCCCTGACGTCAATGTAAAGAAGAGGGCTCCGCAGAGTGCGGCTTCCCAGCTGTCGAGGGAGGGGCTGGTTGCCGGATTGGGCAGGGCGAGAAAACCGGCCTCGGTGATGGCACGGGTCTTGGCCAGGAGGAACAGGTTGCTGCTCCTCACAAAAAAGGTGGCTGCGATATGATACAGGCCCAAGGCCACAGCGCATTTTAACAGGGTTTTTACGTATCCGTTCATTGTCGCCAGCTCAGCAGGGGTGCATGGTTGCAATGACTATGACACGGTTTTTTTCGTTTTAAAAGCATTCGGTGGGGTTGGGGGAGTAGAAAGAGTGAAAGGTAGGGACAAAAATCAGCCCCGGCGGCGAGGTGTGCCACCTCGAAAGCGGGTTGCGAATGCTCCCGGTTCTCGTTCATCGAGCCGATCACATTCGCTGACGGGCTTTCCCCGTGGTGTATGACAACGCCTCTTCTATGTCGTCTTCCCCGGCTGTCAGAAATGTGAGGACCGCTGTGCTGTGTAACCATAAGCTTACACGGAACCCTTCGCATGGCCGAGAGACCGGGGATCCATGTGTGTGTCCCCAAATCGCTTAAATTTGTTTTGATGGTTGACTTTCGCCCTAATAACTCGGGAAATAATGGGGGGTGAGCCTATAAATTAGAGCGTGATGTGTATCGATGTTGGTTTGGTGTTTAAGGGTGTCGTTGATGATAATTCATTGATTCAATGTAGGGACGGTGGGAAGATATACCTCTTATGTCGCTAATCAGAACAAGTTTGTTTTTTAGTCAAGGGTAGCGAAGCCACATTGGGAAGCAATATTTTAAAGCCTGCCTGTCAAAA
>Ga0209692_10004434_pt1 | contig 12716 bp, 9 predicted proteins | sample tdDd472_FD_187129 | JGI IMG/M metagenome (GOLD analysis project Ga0209692, IMG submission 187129) | Marine sediment microbial communities from the Atlantic coast under amendment with organic carbon and nitrate - tdDd47.2 (SPAdes)... | ecosystem: Environmental > Aquatic > Marine > Coastal >...
GCGTTCTCTTATATCGGCTCGGAGCAAACCCGGCCGTTATACCGGGACGGGACAATTGGTGCCGCCAAAAAAGATCTGGAACAAAAGGCCGCTGGTATCAACCGTATGCTGGCCGCTTTAGACGGCAATGCCCTGATCAGTGTCAACAAAGCCCTGATCACCCGCGCCAGTGCCGTCATACCGGCGGTTCCGCTGTATATTGCCCTGCTGTACCGGGTCATGAAAGCGAAAAAACTGCATGAAGGCTGCATCCAGCAAATCCATCGCCTTTACCGGGAATTTTTGCCTCTAATAATGTCGCCGGTGACGATCCCCAAAAAAATGAAAAAAAACGTGAAAAAAATTACGTTCCGCTTACATAAAAACCGACCATGTGTTAGTGGGTGTATGTGTGGCCCAAAGGTCGCAGATATGCTCTTTGAAAACTGAATATCCATCACACACAACAGGGGAGATATGCAGGTATACATCAGAGAGTATTACAGAAATATCAATTTTATAGAGGATTTGCCGTTTTTGGGAGGCTTTGCCGCCTGCGGGTATAGGGCTGTGGAAAAACACACAAAAAAACGGCGCCCAAACCGGACGCCGCTGATTTTGCATAGTATGTACGGGCTGCTTATTTAAGCACAAATTCCCGCTTTTCCCGCTTGATAAAGCAGTTGGTCTCGTTGCAGATGGCGAACTTCAGGTCTGCCTTGATCTTTTTGCCCGCTTCGCCGGTGTAGGTGGTTTTAATGATGCCCCGCTTTTCCGGCTTGTATTCAATGGCCTGTTTCCAGCGCAGGGGATTGTCCGCAAAGGTCACGCCCTCGGGAGCCTTGAGTTTGATTTTCATGGGCGCGTTTTTATCCAGGTGGAAGCCCTTTTTCACCACATCGAAAACAAACTGCACCTCACCGCCGGTGTCGGTTTTCTTCACCTCAATGGTAAGCTTGTAGGGCTTGTCCGCGTCTTTTTTCTTGTCGTCACCCGCAAGGGCGCTGCCTGCCAGAAGTCCGGCAATCAGCAGTACGGCGGTTGCCAGCACGATTCGCTTTGTGTGTTTTGTGCATGTCATGATAAAACCTCGTTGCGTGTTACATTATGGCAATGGTTTTTGGTTTGCGTTTGGGCAGGGTGATTCTCAACACCCCACATCTAAGCTGTGTCGTAATACCCGATTCGTCAATACCCTCGGTAATGGCAATGGAGCGGTCAAAGGTCTCAAAGCTGCGCTCGCTGGCCACTACTTCTATTTTATCGCCGGAGGGCAGGGGCGTACGATGCCCGCTTATATGAATGTTGTTGCCTTCCAGACTGACGGAAATATTGTCTCTGGTCACCCCGGGCAGATCCATGTAAATTTTAATGCCCTGGTCGTTTTCCACGATATCCGTGGGCGGATTCCAGTTGTTGCCCTGCTGAATGGTGATTTCATCCACCGGCATGTGTCGCAGCACCAACAGCGAGTGATCAAGGAAATTGTTGAGCTGTTCCTTAAGATGCTGGATGGTGGCTACCGGGTCCGAGGTGTTTTTGTTGCCCATGGACGACTCACTTTCCGTTGTACAAACGGCTGATACTCATAAAGGGAGACGGCTGCACCGCGCTTTGGGGCCGCACGGTCTCGCGTTTTATTTCAATCACATACGCGCCTTTTATGGCGGCATTGCCGCTGTTTTTGATTTTTACCTTAAAGGTGCCGTAATCGGTAAACATCAGGCGCTTTGGATTAAATACCATGGTCTCTTTTGTGATGCAAGCGAAGCCGTGGTCTTTGGCGTCCTCCCCGCAGGGGATAAAGGCTCCCATCAGGGCGCGGTCATTGCACGTCCCCCGCTTGCTGTCGGCGATAATGGCTGCGGCGGAGGTGCTGTTTCCGTCCATATCAATGGCGCCGCCAAAGCGCAGTTCCACCCGCTGCTTAAGGCCGATATCCACAGAAACCGTCTGGTCGGAGGTATCACCGGAAAGCATGGCGATTTCCGTATGCAGATACACGTTGTCGCCGCCGGTGTCGGCCTCGGCGTCCACCAGGGCCGCGGGATTAAAGCCAATGACCGGGCATTTGACCGCATGGTCCGGCATATTGGCGGCCAGGGCAAAGGGCAGGTTTTTCATGGCCGGGGCTTTGGGCATACCCGGATAATGATGCAGGTTATCCAGCACCATCAGCCACACGGCGTTAAGCATAAGCTGCTGTTGCAGCATAAGCTTGAACTGGGGCGAGATATCGCCGTTGCGGGTCAGCCGGGGCACCACCGCAAGCCACGCCATATTGTTGTCGTTTTTCCAGGTCTGCTCCATGATGGCCCTGACCACAACCTCCGACTGCCCGGTGTCAATGGCCCCCAGGGCCGCCTGACGCTGACTGCACAGGGATTCCAGCCAGATATTCTGGCGGATCAGGGGCAGCAGTTTGGGGTTGGAAAGCTGGGTAAAGGCCTGCACCGCTTTTTTAGGGGGCTTACCCTCCACGATTTGCTCCAGGGCCATACGGCCTTCGGAGGCAAAAAAGGCCACGTCTTCAAATGCGCCCTTGGTAAGGGCGGCTTCCACGGCATTATACGCCTGATAGGCCCGGGTATGGGGGTCAGACGCGCCCATGGCGTAGTATTTGTTATATACCGCCTTGTTGTGCCGGGCGGCATCACTCAGGGAGTCACCACCCTTCAGGGGCTTGAGTTCCGCCCCGGGAAACACCTTACTGGCAGGGGGCAGGGTAGAGATAAGATCCAGCCCGCCGCCGCTGTGTTCTTCCTTTTCGGCGCGTTCAATGGCTGTCATATGCGTTGACAAATCCGCCCATGCCCCGGCATGCTGACCGCCGCTTTCGTTGGCAAAGCGACTAAAAAACGACAGCGAGGCCAGATTGCCATTGGCCAGAAGGCTCATGAGGACTTCCTGGGGCTTGTACAGCACGCCATCGGTCCCGACGAAGTCCATATAGCGCCAGCCGGACGGCAGCTTGAGGCTGTTCCAGGCGAACCACGGGCCCGGCTCGTACATGGCCCGGGCGTTGTCGGCCTCGGCCATGGCCTGACCCAATCGTGCGGCGCGCCATTCCCGGGGATCAAAAGTGATGTTCTCGCCCAAAAGGGCCTCGGTGAGTTCTTCGTAGCCAATGTCGCCCGGGGTGTCAACCGCGATGTCCCCAACAGCGGCGGCGGCGATGCCGTCTACACCCTGCAATGCCAGCAGGACTTTGGCCACGGTTTTGTATACCGAAGCCGTGTAGGCGTCGCGGATAATATCGCGGTCCCAGATTTTTTTGACGATCACGATGTTGATGTCATGCCCCGCAATCACCGGCAGCAGCTGGTACGCGCGGTTTCCCTTGATATAAATATGGGCCAGGGGTTCGATGGCGGTTTTGGATTTTTTGTACGCCCCGGCGGTTTCGCCGCTAAGGGCTTTGAGCAGATCGTTGCAGTTGGAGGTATGCAGATACACCTTTGCCGGGCGATCCGCAATGGCCTTGGGTGCTCTGTATGTTTTGTAAAACCCGCGAAGATCATTGTAGATTTTATACTGCACCGTTTTGGGGTAGCCCCTGGCAAGCTGTTCGGCATGCTTTGCAAGGATGCTGTAGCCCTTTTTACCTTTGAAGAAGGTCATGTAGGTGTTGTATTTTTTGGCTTTTACCGAGAAATCGCTGGCAGCCTGTGCTCCGGAAATCCCTGCGGTCATCAGAGCCAGTGCAACAATCAGAACGCCCAGAAACCGCACACCGCCTTGTATACTGTGGCAATACCTACCGCTGATGATCCTCATTCCAACCTCCATTACAGGAATCCAGACTGTTGTGTCACGTCGGGACAGTATGCCAGAAGCACTGGTAAAAGGCAAGAGAGCGCTGTTGATTCGCAATGCTTATATCTGAAAATAGAACACGGTGCAGGCTGTGAAATGATCTATGCCTGCACGGCGCAAATACCGTACTGTTTTCAGCGGCGATTCCGGCGATTATTCAGAGCCGGACATGATGCACTCATACAGGTGTTTGCCCGGACCGAATAAAAATCCCTGGCAGGTGTCTGCCTGCAATGCCGACTGTAGCAGGGGCCACTGGGCTGCGGCCATGCGGTAATCCTGCTCTTTGAAGGTATCCTCGCACTGCTGCGATGTGGTGTCCAGAAACCCGCAGTCTTCCATGAGTTCGCAATAGGACTTGATGGCTATGTCCATAAAGGCTCCGGCGATGCGACAGTGCTCTTCAATGCATATGGCGGTGGCATCCTGGGGACAGCTTCCCTGCTGACATTCATCTCCAAGCTGCGGCGCGTAGCTGTTGGCCTGATCGGTGGAGACCGCAAGGCATGCGCAGTTAATAAGCACCACAGAGCAGTCGCTGTTGTCGCCGCATGCATCCGGTGGCGGCACATGCACGCACTGACCGTTGACGCAGTCCCGGGGATAGGCTCTGCATGCAGTATCGCCCACGCATTCGGGGATGGGTGGATGAGCGCTGCGGTTGACAAAGCGGCAGTCCCGGCCATCGGAAAGAACAGATTCAGACTGGCAGTCCGCAGGCAGCGCAATACGGATGCCTGTGCAGTCGCTGGTATCGTTGCAGCTTGTGTCCGGGGAAACCGGCTCGCTGCAAAAACCGGTGGTTCCGGTGATTACGCTTCTGCCCGGAGCTTCGGTGTCTTCTGCCTCTGTGTCCGGGTCATCCGCCGCTTCATGATCTCCGCTGTTGTCGCTGTCAGGATAATCCGCCGCTTCCCAGTCGGCCATGACATCCTGATCGCCATCTTCGGTGGTGGTGTCGGAATCACAGGCAGAAAGAATACAGGCGGCAACAAGCATACCCAACATTAAAAAAAATACCCGCTTCATGATTATGTGGTCCCTCCGTCCTCGATACTTCATTACAGATATAATTATTGTACACAAAAGGGAAGACAAGGCCAGTGTTTATTTTTTTGGGGGGACAACGGAGTGCTGCTTCTGCTTGGAAATTAGCAGGCTTGCGGGATCTAGCCCTTGAAAAAGTGGCTGATGACAAACAGCAGGTTCTCTTTTCGTTCCATGATCCGGCGGCTGAAATAGGGCAGCCAGTCGCTGCCATAGGGCACATACACCCGCATGCCGTAGTGTTCGGTATGCAGCTTTCGTTGCAGGTTTCGCTCGATGCCGTAAAGCATCTGAAACTCAAAATCATCCTTTGCAATGCCCTTGCTGTCGGCGAACTTTTGGGCTGCCCGGACCATGGCTTTATCGTGGGTGGCGATGCCGTGGTAGATACCGGAGGTCAGAAGTTTTTCCATGCCTGCCCGGTACTGGTCGTTGACGTCATCTTTTTTGGGAAAGGCGATGTCTTCGGGTTCCTTGTAAGCTCCCTTGCACCAGCGGATCTGTGCGCCGATGGTCAAAAGCCGGTCCATGTCCTTCATACTGCGGCGCAGGTTGGCCTGTAGCACAATGCCCACAACGTTGCCATAATCCTGATACACCCGGCGGAAGATATCCAGGGTGGCCTGGGTGTAAGCGGAACCCTCCATATCGATGCGTAAAAAGTTGTTATAGCGTTTGGCGCGATTGAGGATTTTGCGGACATTACGCTCCGCCAAAGCAGGGTCAATGGCAAGGCCAACCTGGGTGAGTTTTACGCTGGCAGTGCAATCCAGTCCCTTTTGTTCGATGGCATCGTAAATCCGCAGATATTCGTTGGTGGCGTCTTTGGCTGTGGCGGCGTCGGTGGTTTCCTCGCCAAGGTTATCCAGGGTTGCGGAAATGCCAAAGCCGTTAAGCACCTTGACCGCCTGTACGGCTTCCGGCAGGGTTTCACCCGCCACAAAACGCGACGCCAGAGCTGTGAGCAGACCCATGGGTTCTCCTTTTTACAACGGCTATGGTTCTAACGGTTATATGTCCGCTGTGCACATACTTCTCATAATAAGCTAAGGTGTGGCGGCGCTATGTCAACGGGCCGCATGGGACACAAACAACTTGCATCAGTGGCGGCACCTGATACAATAATATGTATTGGCTGCCAGTGACGCCGGGTGAATTGTATGCCCGGCCATGTGCATCATGAAACGGCTTCTGCAATGCCAAAGGCGCGGTGAACATACGGTATCAGGAACAGGGCGCAACCGGAGGTAGTCCCATGAAACCCCTGCACGACATGACGGCACAGGATGTACGGGCCATCCGATGGGTGGTATCGGATATTGACGGTACCCTTACCAAAGATGGGCGCATGTGCGATACAACCCTTGGGGCGCTGTCCATGCTGAAAGATGCGGGGTTTACTGTTGTGCTGGCCACGGGCCGCAGTGCCGGTATGGGACAGTCCCTTGCCCTGTATGTGCCCCATATCACCGGGGTGATCTGCGAAAACGGCGCTCTGTATTTTGATGCCACTACTTCTCGCAAGCCTGCGGTGTTGCGGGGCGGATTACGCAGCAGCACCCATCTGCGGCAGCTTGAGGCAGCCTTTGCCCGTCTGCGCACCGTGTATCCCCAGCTCAACCGTACCGAAGACGACATGTTTCGCCTGACGGAAATTGCCATGGTTCGTGATCCTGCTTTTGGGCCACAAGACCTTGAGCACATGGCAGAGGTGGTAGGGGAATTCGATTGCAGCATTACTTACAGCAGCATTCATATTCACATCATGGGCCATGGCGTGGATAAATGGCGCATGGTGGAAAAACAGGCCTCGCGTCAGGGGCTGGAAGATCCCCGCACCCAGGTGCTGACCATTGGCGACAGCGTTAATGATGCCATGCTGTTTGATCCGCAGAACGTGGTATGCAGCGTGGGTGTGGCGCAGGTGGCGGAATACCGCAGTGTCCTTGAGCCGCGTGTGCCCCGGTTTGTGACGCCATCCGCCGAAGTCGACGGATTCATGGAGATGGCCGAAACGCTCTGTACTCTGACAAAAAAACATCCCGCGTGACAAGGGGGTCCGTTATTACTGCCAAGCTTCGTACAACCGTGTTGTCTTTCTGTTTGATTCTTCTGATGGGTACCGGCGCTGCGCCGCTGGCCCATGCCAGCGATACCGGCGATAAGAATGCAGCATCCTCCGGGGCGCAACTGAATGCCGCACAGGTGGACGCTGTGTGTAAACATCTTGCGACAGATCCTGCTTCCTTCATTCGCGCCGGGGTTGCCCGCTTTGGTATGCCGCCGGTTTTGAGTGACGCTCTTGTGGATGGCGGCTCTGCTAAAGATGCAGCTGTCTGGAAGATATTCAAGGGCTACCAGGCAAAGGATGCTCCTCCTCATGCTCCCCTGTGCCGGGCAGTGCTTGCTTCTGTTGCACGGGACCATTTGCGGGCCATGTATATTCTGGAAACCCTGCCCAAAGAGCTTCGCAAGGCATGGATGCCCGTGGCGGCCATGGAGGCCATGGCGGCGCAGCTGCCCATTTCTGCGGCAGATATTGCAGGCCGGACACTGGAGCATCTTTCCAGTACCGAGGAAGCGGAGGCCTCTGCCTGGATGACTCTGGTGATGGCAAAGGCTGCGGTACAGGCCAATGCGCTGCCATTTTGGCGTTATGCCTTGGGACAGCTGGAAAAGCCGTACGTTGATGTACTGCCTGACCGTGCAAAAACCATGGTGGCGTCTTTACGGACATGGTTGCGCTGGCAGGTGGGCTATACGGATGCACCGGGACTGGCGGCTCAGACAGTGCGAAACACCAGCGATATCCCCGCCAAAGGACTTTCACTGCTGTTGCAGGTATTGCTGGAAGCGGGCCGGGATGCGGATATCAAGGCCTGTGCCGCAAAGATACATGCGGAAGCAGACCATGAATCACTGGAGTATATGCAGGCCCTGGTGGCTCTCACCGGCGGACTGACGGATATCGGATTTTACGATGCAGCGGAATTTACCCTGCTCAAGGCCCTTGAGCGACTGCCGGAATTGTCGCTGCAACACAAGGCGCAGCTGATTTCCCATGCCCATAATCTGGGTGATATGTTTTCCCTGTCTGCATTGTGCACCGCCTATGCCAAAGACGTAAGCAGGGCTGAGGACGTGCCGGTGCTGGTGCTGTGTCCTCTTGTTAAAGAAGCCCGGCTGCGGGAGATTGCAGCGGAACATCTTGATGCCCTGACCACCGAATACCTTGTGGCGGTGCTGCGGTCTTTGCGGAGTAATCTTGACCAGGAAAATACCACGGCAACACCGGAGCATCCCTGTGTCGATATGTCCCTGCAAGTGGTGAAGGGCGCAGCGCTGGAAGATCTGCCCTTGTGGCGGCTGCCCGATGCCATTGCCTGCATGCAGGCCCTGCAACCCCATATTACGGATATGACCCAAACGCGTGGCATTAGCCAAAAGACAAAAGCAACGGCTGATCGTCTGCGGGGCGTGTCGGACTTTGATCGTGCATTGACGGCCCTTGCCTGGGGAAAACGCAGCGCCACCTGGCCCAAGGGCGCCCTGTGCGGTATGTCGCCGCAGCAGAACCCCACGGCCCTTGCCATGCAAAAGCTCTGCACCGCATCCAGCAATATGCTGGCGCTGGACCAGCGGGTGGATGAGGCTGCAAAGGCCGCAGGACAGTCTTTGCCGTTCAGATTAAAAGAATTGACCTGGAAGCTGCTGAATGACCGGCGTATGGAAAAAGATTACTGTCGTCTGATGAGCGATTATTACGCCGGGCCTCATACGCCGTCAGATTTTTTGCTGGCAGTGACCAACCCCGTGTGCCGCCGGTCTTTCCCTTTGTACAGCGTAAAACCGGAAATGCTGCATGATAACGATTTTCAGCGGCAGGAACCGGTGATGAAACTGCGCATGGCCGCCGCCGCCATGGTGCTTAACGGCGCGTCTGCGGATATTGCGGAGATCGTCTACAGTTCCTGGAAGGAAATTGCAGCACAGGATGCCGCCGCCGCCTTTGGAGTGATGGCCGGAGAACTGAACATGTGGGGCAGCATTGTTGCGGAAAAGCGCAAGTATCTTTCTGCGGTAAATGCCTCGTATATTCGTCAGTATCTCTTTTTGGCCGCCCGGGTGCTTTTGGACATGGAAGCAAACTCCCGTCCCTACCCGGCGGTAATACGCAAGCTGGAAGCCATTGCCGTGGCCAACAATGACGAGGAAAAGGGGCGGCAGTCCACGTTTATGGGATATGAGCATCTGCTGGACTGGATCGGCGGGTTGCCGCCGGAGGTCCGGGATGCTTACCACGATGTCATTGTTCCCCTGAAATTGAGAGCCATGCTTGATGCCGGGGATGTTGAGAGCCTCCTTGCGGTTGACACCGGCTTGCTGGTGCGGGAGGAAACGGCGCATACCTGGTGGGTGAAGGGCTATCTTGGCGTGGCCGCCGAACCGCCGGACCAGGTTCGCTGGGGCACCTACCTTGCGGGGCTGTACAAGGCCAATGCCGATATCATTGCTCCTTTGGATACCTTGCTGGAAGCGGTTGAAGACACCCGCTGCCCCTTTGAGGATGAGCTCAAACAGCGGGCCAATATGCTGGCCAGCGCTGTTATCGATATGGCCAATGTGGAACAGAAAAAACAGGTATGGCCTGCGGTGGACAGCAGAGTGCAGGTGCGTCCGCGATCCCGGCAACTGGCAACCCAGCAAACCCGCAAGCTGGCCAGTTATGTGCAGGGCTTTGTGGTGGACCGGCTGTGGTGCTTTGAAGAAAGCCTCTACGGCTGGCTGCAGTCTTTGACTGACAAACAGCGGGCGCAGCAGCAGCGGGTAAGCTGGCTTGTGAATATCGACAACAGCGGCGTTATGGAGTCCTTTGGTGTTAACAGCGTATCCTCTCCCCAGGAACGCTACGAGGAGGATATCTTCCGCGAACTGGGAGACCGCTGCCTGCATGATATCTACTTTCCAACTCTGGGCGGCGGCAGGCTTGGTTTGAGTATTTCCGCACGGCTTCCTGCCTCTGTTGGTGAAACCAGCAACATCATTGGCAACCGCTACGAACAGGTCAGCCGCAATCTGGGGCGTTGTACCGCTCACAATCTGTTGTTGCGTACAGGCTCCCGCAGTCTTTTCCGGGCCCGTTCACAGCGCACAGCCCTTGCGGAAACCCTGTTTGATGATGCCTATAGCTTTGTTCCTCAGGCCGATGTTGTGGCAGTGGTTTCCGAAAGTCCGCTTTTGGGGACAGAGGCAAAATTCCGTATGCTGAACAAGGCTTCCGGCGGTATGTCGCTGTGGTATGCACTGGGAGGAATTGCGGGATCTGTCATTGTTTTCATTGTGTTGCTGATACGGAGAGTCCGGCGGAAAAAGCGGGAACGGCAAATTACATTTGATTAAGACATCTAAAAGTTTTATACTATGTGTTGGTGAACGATATTGCCGGGAGACACAAGATGGAACAGAAAAGATTACGCGAATTCAGGGAGCTGATTGGAGACAAAATCCAGACGCTGATGGACCGCACCGAGCGTACCGTTGGACAGATGAGCGCACAGGAGGTAAAATTCCCGGATCCCTCAGACCGTGGCACCATGGAATCGGAACGCAACCTTACCCTGCGTATCCGTGACCGTGAGCGGAAGCTGATTATCAAGCTGAAACGGGCCATGGACCGGATCGACAAGGGCACCTTTGGAGAATGCTCGCGCTGTGGCGAAATCATTGGCACCGAGCGACTCAGGGCGCGGCCGGAAGCAGAACTGTGCATCGACTGCAAGGAAGAAGCCGAACTGCGGGAAAAACGCGTTAAAGAGATCGGTTCCCAGATTCTGAAATAGTGCGAACAGCAATAATCCGCACACAGCGGGGCGCCGGGCTTTCGCCCGGCCTCATATCCCACTGATTATTCACATATTTATAAGGGGTTTAATGGGCTTCAGACCAGTTGTCGCCGCTGTTGATGTCCACGGACAAAGGCACGGTAACGGTGTCGTTGCCCGCCTGGGTCATTTCCTGGCGGATCATGTCCGTGAGTTTTGCCACTTCTTGTGGTGGACATTCAAACACCAGTTCATCGTGGACCTGCATAATCAGACGGCTTTCAAAGCCTTCAGTGCGCAGGCGCTTCCACACCCGCATCATGGCCAGTTTGATAAGGTCTGCGGCAGATCCCTGAATGGGGGCGTTGATGGCCACCCGTTCGGAAAAGCCCCGGATGTTGGGATTGCGGCTGTTGATTTCCGGAATGGGAATGCGGCGTCCCCACAACGTGGTGACAAAGCCGTCTTCCCGGGCTTTTTCAACGTTGCCGTCCATATAGGCCTTGATACCGCCGTAGCGCTCGAAGTAGGCGTCAATGAATTCCTTTGCCTCTGACCGGCTGATATCCAGCGCCTGGCTTAAGCCGTGGGGGCTCATGCCGTAGACAATACCGAAATTGATGGTCTTGGCATAGCGGCGGCGGTCGGAGTCGACGTCTTCGGGTTTCAGATCAAAGACTTCACAGGCGGTGCGGGTATGGATGTCCTCGCCTTTTTCAAGAGCATCCAAAAGTACGGGGTCGTTGCTGATCTGGGCCAAAAGCCGCAGCTCGATCTGGCTGTAGTCGGCGGCCACCACCTTCCAGCCTTTTGGGGCCACAAAAGCTTTGCGGATCTCCCGCCCGATTTCCGTGCGCACCGGAATATTCTGCAGGTTGGGATCTGAACTGGAAAGTCTGCCGGTTTGGGCGATGGCCTGATTGTAGGAGGTATGCACCCGCCGGGTGACGGGGTCTGCCAGCTTTATCAGGGCATCCACATAAGTGCTGCGAATTTTCGCATAGGAGCGGTATTCCAGCACCATGGAGGGCAGGGGATGGATGGGGGCAAGGCGTTCCAGCACCGACACATCGGTGCTCCAGCCGGTTTTGGTCTTTTTACCGTGGGGCAACTCCAGCTTTTCAAACAGAATTTTGCCAAGCTGCTGGGGGGAATTGATGTTAAAGGGTTCGTCAACCTCGGCGTAAATCCGGGTTTCGATGTCCTTTATTTTCACCCGCAGGTCATCGCCCAGGGATTTCAGCATGTCGATGTCCAGCACCACGCCGTTTGTTTCCATGCCGTGCAGCACGGGAATCAGCGGCACTTCGATGTTGCGATAGAGTTCTTCAAGGCCCTGTTCTTTCAGCAAAGGCAGCAGCACATGATACAGCCGCAGGCAGAAATCCGAGTCTTCCGCCGCATAGGTGGTGGCGGTTTCGATGTCGATTTCCTCGAAGCCGATCTGCTTGCGGCCCCGTTTGGTGATCTCTTTATAGGAAATCATTTTATAGTCAAAGTGTTTGAGGGACAAAGCGTCCAGACCGTGGCCACGCACCGATGGATTCAGCACATAGCTCATCAGCATGGTGTCGTCCATGGGAGCGCAAACCTCAACGCCCTGCCGCGCCAGCACCGCAAGATCGTACTTGGTGTTCTGGGCGATTTTTATAAGGTTCGGGTCTTCGAGAATCTCTTTAAGGGCTTCGATGACCACGGCTTTGGGCAGCTGAGGTGTCATCTCCAGGCTGCGGTGCGCCAAGGGGATATATACCGCCTCGCAGGGTTTCCATGCCAGGGACACTCCCACCAGTTCCGCCCGACGGGTATCCAGGCTGGTGGTCTCGGTATCAAAGGCGAACAGCCCGGCCTCTTTACAGGCGGCAATGGTTTCTTTGAGGGCTTCTTCGGTGTTGACGGTGGTGTAGACACCCCGTTCCGAGCCCGTGGCTTCGTCTCCGCCACTTTCGTGGGAGGCCAGAAGATCTGCGGTGGCGGGAATCTGCGACAGCAGCTTTCTGAACTCAAGCTCCCTCAGAATAGAGGTAAGTTTTTCCGGGTTGGGGCCGTTGT
>Ga0209692_10004435_pt1 | contig 12713 bp, 7 predicted proteins | sample tdDd472_FD_187129 | JGI IMG/M metagenome (GOLD analysis project Ga0209692, IMG submission 187129) | Marine sediment microbial communities from the Atlantic coast under amendment with organic carbon and nitrate - tdDd47.2 (SPAdes)... | ecosystem: Environmental > Aquatic > Marine > Coastal >...
GAAGGCTTCAAGCATTTCATAGCACGAAAAATCAGGAAGGTTGAGATAGTCGATGAAGCGATAAACCACTGGGTGTCTTCTTACTATTTCCAAAGCTGCTTTAACTTTTGGACTGGGGGATTCGATCAGATCGGGGGCGACCAGCTTGATGCGACTGAATTTTGAGGGATAGCGGTGAAAGTTGACCATTAATTTTTGATTGCTCATGGCCGCTTCACGAACGAGGTGTTCAAGCTCAGCTTCCTGAATGGTTGCCTCTACGTCGTTGATGTTACGTTGGAACTGATAGGCTGCGTCGGCGATACGCAAACATCGGTACAAGGCCTTTTTCCCTACAGTGACGCCATGTCGCGAATGGATGATTTTCCCATCTTTGAGGAATATGGCCATTTCCTCTTTTCCATCGATCGTGATTTTTCCACTGCCGTGGCGTTGGGCCAATTCAAAAATTAGATCTGTGATGGACAGTTTATGAAGTTGGCCGGTTATTCCTGAAACAGAGGTATGCAGTCCGGGTAGGTGAATCTGGAGTTGATGCTTGATCGACTTGATCAGCTGTTCCGTGGAGGTAGAAGGGTGAATGACTTCCGTTGCGCCCTGTTTCGTGAATTTGCGGGAGTCGCTCTCTTCTTCGGCCGCCAATACGACTAGGGGCAGGTCGGAGAATTCGGTTGAAGAACGAAGGATGTTCAAGAATTCGAGTGCATCTCCGTCTGGCAGGTGTTCGCTGCAGATGATGAGTTGTGGGGGCACGGCTCGCAGCATTCGCTGGGCATGAAAGAGGGAGTCGGTGGGAATGACTTCGCAATCATTGGCAGTCAGTTGAAGAATCAGCTTCTTTTTTACTTCCCACTCATTTTCGATCAAGAGAATGCTTTTTTGGGTCATGACGGCTCCGATTCAATCCCAGTCGATTTGGAGTTCACCCAAGGGTCCGAGCAGGTAAATACTCAGGATTGGGCTAGCCTCGTGGTAGGAGGAAACGATCCAATCCTCTTCCTGCTTGATGAATCCGTAGGGTTCCAGGTTTCGGTTGGTGCCGTGAACTTCCACCCTCGTTCCCTTTGGTATCGAAAGTGAAAGCGTTCCGATGTCGAGATCCAGCTTGATATTGGTCAAGCCGTGGAGTTTGTCTCCGATATCTAGTTTCAGTTCCCCGACGCCCCCATTTACGATCCAATTCTGAGCCTTCAGGTTGGCAAGCTGATTGATCTCGAGGTATCCAGCAGTTAAGTGGACGGAAACCTCGTCGCGGATAATTCGCTGGTTGATGGTTGGGAAATCCAGGTACACTTCACCAAAATTGGCATCCAGCACAAAAGATCTCACATTCAAATCGGAGAAATTGAATTGGCCAATGCCTAAATCACTCAGTTTGAGGTCGAAGGCAACAGTCGAACCGAAGGGTGCCTTGACATCCATACGCGGTGCCTTGGCCCGAATGGTTTTGGAAAGTCGGTTCAGCGAAAAGTCCCTTTTGAACTCTGCTTTCACGGTTTGGGTAAGGCGATCGAAAGCGACAAATCCTTCACTTTCTTGGTATTGAGTCGTGATGATCCCTCGGTCCGTTTGGTCTTTTCGATTTGCAGAGAACAGGACATTCCCGGCGTTCCCGCGAATGTGATAGAGGATGCTTGGGTCGGTCCCTGTCATGAGCGTAGTCGTCACGCCCGGAGCTGGCTGCAGGAAGAAAAGCCAAAGACTGAGTGCAAACATCGGACCCTCCAGAGGATGTAATTCAAATTTATTAAAAAGTTTGCCAGGCAGCTTGCCCTGTTTGAGGCAGCATTGGTTATCCCTTTTCCGAGAAGGAGTTGGGTTTCCAAACAAGGACCTGTCCCTCAAGACAAATGCTCCGGCATTATCGCACTTATCCTAACATTCTTCGAATCAAAAGGGAATTGCACACTGTTGAACTGCAACTGCTTGTGACCTTGGCGCTAGGCCAAAGATTGTGATTCCGGACAAGAATATAGTGGTGTTCGGCAAGAATTGATTGAATGAGTGGGGTCTGGAGGCTATATTTAAAGCTATGAAACCCTTTAGGAGCTGGATATGAAACACGCCATAATCCTCCTGATCCTTGCTTCACCCTTTTGTATGGGTGATATTCTCGTTCTGAAAAATGGGGCCCACATAACGACTGCAGGAGCTTTCTCTGTTCATGGAAATTTTGTGAGATACCATGATGCAGATGACCAGCTATTGCAGATCCCCTTAAAACTCGTTGATCTAGATGCATCCAAGCAGGCTACTCTTGCAGCGAAAGAAGCGGATGCCAATCAAAAACCCAAAATTGAAAAGAAGGTCGAAAAGAAAAAGACCATTGCAGAGATTGCCACAGATCTCGACCAGAGACGCGGACAGAACTATGAACCGCCCAGCAATGTCTCACTCGATACGAAATCGGTAAAAAAATACCGTCAGGACGGCGAAAATGACGTCCACTCGGATTCTCTGGCGGCGCCTGACAAATCGGCCTCTGATATTATGGCCAACCGCGGCAGGATTGGTGAAGAGTACAACCGAATTGCCGATGAAATCAAAGCTCTTGATGATCGAATCAAATCAGCTGAGGCAACGATTGTCACCTTGCGCAATGAAATGAACTTCGGTGATGACCCTACCGGTGCCGCCTACAAAAACCTGCAGACGTTTGAAGCCCAACGCACAAAGCTTCTCCAGGAACGCGCCGATAAATTTAAGAAACTCAATCAGGTCAAACAACAGGCACGTCAGGCAGGCGACAATTCGGTTGCTCGTAAGCGCCCTGTCAAGAAATACAATAGCGATCACGACAAAGAAGACGATCTGAAGTATCGCAGCGAAGATGATGAATTCGATTATCAGGATGATTCCGACCAATAATGCAACTTGAAATCCAGGTCGTCGATCTTCTTAAGACCAAAGAAGATCCGATTACCTTGCACACGCTCTTAAAAGAACTCGGTTTACCCAATTCGGATCGATCCTTTGTTCGATCCGTTTTGAGGGAGTTGGCCAGACGCGGCGAGGTCGAAAAGCATGGCTCAAAGTTCTGGGTTCCCCATGGCCAGGCTCAGTCTCGTCAGATAAAACGGCGCAAACACCAGCGCGTCAAAGGCCGCCTTTTTGTGAACTCAAAGGGTAAGGCTTTTTTTGCCCCACTGGATGCACCGTCCAACGCGCCCGACTGGATTATTGAAACCTCATCGCTTGGGTCCGCCAAACACGGCGATCTTGTCCTTGTCGATTGGGCAGGGCACCGCGGCCGGCCCGTGGGTCGAGTCGTGGACATTGTGGAATTTGGGCGAGGGCAGCTGGTAGGTCTGGTTGAAACTGGAGTCGAGGGAGCAATCTTTCACCCATTTAGCTTGAAGGAACAAGCTTTCCCGGTGAAAGGATCCTGGCTGCAGCAGATACAACCCGATAGCATGGTGGTTTTTCAGCGTTCAGAGCAGGGAGAATGGGCATTCTCGCACTTGCTAGGTTCCATTAACGATCCGGCTATCGATGATGTGCGCATCCTTTCGGAATTTGGCATTACTTACGAGTTCCCAGAGCAGGTGCTCAGCGAAGCGGATCGCTGTGAGCAGGACGCTACAGACCGAGCCAGGACGCGTGAATCCTTTGAAAATTTAAACGTTTTTACCGTTGATGGCGCCGATGCAAAGGATTTTGACGATGCCATCCACATTCTGAAGAACGAATTCGGATATGAATTGGGCGTTCACATTGCTGATGTGGCCAATTTTGTGACAGCTGGTAGTCAGCTTGATCGGCATGCCGAACTGCTTGGGAATTCTACCTATCTTCCGCATCGATCCTTTCCTATGTTGCCAAGGGTTTTGAGTGAGAATTTATGTTCACTCAATCCGGACGTATCGAGGTGGACCCTTTCTGTGATTCTTCAACTTGATGAAGATGCCCAGGTTCGGGACTTTCGAATCACCAAGGGGCAAATAAAAAGTCGAACGCGACTGACTTATGACTTGGTACAAAAAATTGCGGTCGAAAAGGATGCAGCAACTCGGGCGTCCTTTTCCCATGTCTGTGATGATCTGGAGCTCTGTTTGGAGTTGGCTGGAAAATTAGAAGCAATTCGACGCGAACAGGGTGGGCTGGCACTCGAAGCGGAAGAGCCGAGAATGCGCATTAATGCTGACCATGAAGTTGATGAAATTTGGCTTCAAAAGGGTCTCCCATCCCATAAAATGATCGAAATGTTCATGTGTCTCGCCAATGAGACCGTCGCCACATTCTTGGGGTCCAACGCCTTGGCCTTACCCTACCGTGTTCACGAACCGCCCGATCCGATGAAAATGGAAACGCTGCGTGATGCGCTGCTTGCCGGCGGGGTTCGTTTACCCCAGGGACTTAAACTGAACCAAGGCACATCTATCAATCGACTAATGGATGAGGTCCGCGCACGAAGTAAGCCTGAAAAATGGGCGGTATGGAAAACGTTGCTCTTACGCTCCCTGAAACGGGCAATCTATCACCCCGAAAACTCTGGTCATTTCGGGCTTGGTCTCAGCCACTATTGTCACTTTACCAGTCCAATCAGGCGCTATGCTGACCTTCTTATCCATCAAATTCTAACTGATCACCTGGAGGAGAAAGCGCATCGAAACCTGGAAGGCGATGAGTTGGAATCGATCTGTATACATATCTCTGGCACCGAACGCGCCAGCGCGAGTGCGGAGAACGCATTCTTCAAATTGAAGATGTTGCGGGCACTCCATTCACGTTTAGGCGACGAATGTGCGGGTATCATCGTCGATGTTCGAAATGCAGGACTGATGGTTGAACTCAATGATCTTTTTGTCGAGGGAATGGTTCCCGTTGAGGATCTTGGCGATCGTTATCGCGATCAATTCAAGGTCAATGGGTTCTCGCTCGTGGGTACCCGCACGGGAAGGTGCTTTTCAATAGGGGATGCCGTTACCGTGCGAATTGAGCGAGTGGATATTGAAACAAGGCGCATGCAGCTGGGTCTTGTCTATGCAAAAACGTCTCTTCGACCAGAGAGTCAGGCACGCTCCGGGCGCAGTGGGTCACGATTCAGGGGACGATCGGGCAGCACTCGCAAGGGTCCGTCTCCAGCTAAGAAAAGTGGGTCCAGAAAGAAGAAGGGGCGACGTAGGTGACTCCTAAGACGGGCCATGAGGTTGCTTCCGAGCAAGTATCCAAAGCCAGCTCCTGTGAGCGAAACGCCACTGATAACAGGCCAAAAGCCGTTTTGTGTCCACTTTGCCACAAGCCCAGCGAGCCCTGGTTTCAAGGTACGGACCTATTTTATGAAGTCACTGATTTTATGGGCTCTTATTGGTATTGTCCTGCGTGTGATTTTGGATTTATGAATCCAGTTCCCTGCCGAGAAACCATTGCCTCGTTTTATCCAGGCGGCTACTGGCAGGAATCAAAAAAGGCTGGCCTACTGTCCAGATTGGAGGACCTCTATGTTCGGTCCATCCTGCGAATGGATCTCTATCGCTGGGTCCGACGTGGGCTCGCATTTTCGGGGTTTAAAGGTCACTATGTGGACCTTGGCTGTTCTCGTGGTGATTTGGCAGCCAGTTTCAAAAACAGTGGCGTCATGGTAAGCGGTGTTGATGGCGATGCCCGGGCTGTTTCTTACGCTAGGGAATGCCATAATCTCCATGTGGAACAGGCCGACCTTGAAACCTGGGAACCTGAGACCTCATTCCAGACTATTTCCGCATTTCATGTGTTGGAACATGTGCGTGAACCGATTGTATTCCTCAAGCAACTGCATCGCTGCATGAGTGAGGGTGCGCACCTGGTGCTTCGGGTGCCCAATTCAGGATCGTGGCAGGCCAAGGCATTCAAAAAATCATGGAAGGGATGGGAGTTACCTCGACATATCAGCCACTTCACACCTGCGTCCCTTCGAAAGAGCCTGGAAATCGCCGGGTTTAAGGTAGTTTCCATGTCGACCTGGTCACTTCGCGACGGTCCACCAGCCATGACATCTTCCCTGTTGCGGTGGGGTGAACCTACCTGGCAGCTTATAAAACAGCGTCCGAACAGCCTATTAAAGGTGCTCTACCTCCTCCTCAATTCCCTCTTGATACCTATCGAGGTGATTGCGGCGATGCTAGGCCGAGGCGCAATGCTCACGGTGATCTGTCGTCCTAAACCCCAAAAAGGAAGGTGATCTTTTCCAGTCAGGGGCTTTGCTATTTGGGAGTATGAAAAAGATGCAGCCAACTTATGGGAAATAATTGCCTTACCCGGCAATAGTGTTCACATTCTGTTCCTAGCTGAATTTCTAGAGTTTCAATAACGTTTTTTTTATCTATTAATTAGCTAATGGCACGCTTTCTGCTAGTGCCTCCGTGACCCGCGAACCTAATTGGAGGCGGGATCAAACGAGGAAGCAAGGAGGCAACCATGGCTTCGATCATTAATAACATCCCCGCGATGACATCACGGAGGAATTTGGCCCTTTCAGAACGGGGGCTGAATAGCACGATCAACAAACTCTCGACAGGTCTTCGGATTAACAATGCGGGAGATGACGCCGCGGGCCTGCACATTAGTAACAATTTACGCGCAGATATAAGAATACTCATGCAGGCTCGGCGAAACGCCAACGATGGAATTGGTGTGATCAATATCGCCGATGGTGTGCTTGAAGAGGCGACCAACCTTCTGACCCGAGGTGCCCAACTAGCCGAACAGGCCGCTTCCGGGACGACGTCCACTGCTGGTCGCGTGGCTATTGATCAGGAATGGCAAGAACTCCTTCAAGCTATCGATGATTTGGGTACGGATACCCTTTACGATGGAAGCACGATTTTCGGTGGTAATTACACGGTTCAGGTAGGTGATTACAATACTCAGGATGTCACCATCCAGCCAGGCGCGCTCGACACAGCGAGCCTAGGGCTAACTGCTGATATGCTTTCTTCAGCTTCTGCCGAAACAGCACTGCAAGAGATCCAGGCAGCCATTACCTCTGTATCCGCCAATCGAGGTGCCCTAGGCGCTGCCCAGTCGCGATTGAATACGATCATCAACAGTCTCGGTATTACTTCAGAGAATGTTCAGGCTGCCGAAAGCCAGATTCGAGATGCCAACATTGCCGATGAAGTTGTCAACCTCACCAAATACCAGATCCTTAATCAGACAGGTGTCGCATCGTTGGCCCAAGCAAACCAAGCTTCGCAAGCCGTTCTTTCTCTCCTCCAATAACTAATTTTATTCATCATTTTGTAACCAATTGAAGCCATAGAGGTATTCTCGGGTACTGGTTCTGTCCAACCGGTTCCCGGAATCCTCTTTTTTTTTGAACAGTTGGCACCCCCAACGACATACAAAAAGAACCTTCAAATATAGGCAACAGAAATTACCGGGATACTCCCTTTGGTCAGTTGCTTTTAGGCTAAAATGATTGACCGCCGGGCTGAAATAATGCGGGCTTCCTAACAAACCGATCTTACAGGGATGATCAGGCGATTATCGCATTGTGGAAGAGGCAACTGGTTAGGATGTCGCGGGCAATTCAAGACAATCCCAATGATCCGCTTGCTTTTTGCACAAAGAGGGGGAACGGTTCAAAATGCCAAATGGCCCCACCGTTCAAACGACTGCGGGGCCATCCCAAGTCAAACCCAATGAGTTTCAGGTGGGCCTCAAATTTGGAACTAGCCTTCCTGGTAGAAACTGGCGATGGTGTCTGCGTAGTTTGCGTTGATGACTTTTCGTTTGAGTTTTAAGCTGGGTGTAAGTTCACCGCGTTCCTCGGTCAGGTACTCCGGCAGAATCGCAAATTTCTTCACCTGCTCATAGCGGGCAAAGTCTTTTTGGAGCCTGTGGATATCCTTTTCCACCTTGGCGAAGAAATCCTTGTTTTTGACCAACACTTCAGGGTCGGTCTCCCAGCCGTTGCGTGGTGCCCAGTCTTCAATCGTTTCCCATGGTGGGACCACCAAAGCCGAAATGAACTTCTGTCCGTCCCCGATCACAACACATTGTTCGATGTACTGTGAAAACTTGATGGCATTTTCCAGGGGCTGGGGCGCCACGTTCTTTCCGCCCGAGGTGACGAGCAGTTCTTTCTTTCGGTCCGTGATCTTTAAGTAACCATCTGAATCAAATTCACCGATATCACCCGTCTTGAACCAACCGTCTTCGGTGAATGCTTCTTTTGTGGCGGCTTCGTTATTGTAATAGCCGGTCATAATATTAGGACCTTTGGCAATAATTTCGCCGTCTTCGGCAATTTTGACCTGAACGTCCTTGATGACGGGACCCACGTAACCGGGCTTGATTTTTTCCGGGCGGTTGACGCATAGAACGGGCGAGGTTTCGGTAAGACCATAGCCTTCCAGGATTTTCAGGCCGATCCCCAAAAACACTTGTCCGATTTCCTTGGGAAGGGCGGCTCCACCCGAAATCATGTACTTGAGTCGTCCGCCCGTTTTCTCTCTTATCTTGCCAAAAACCAGTTTATTTCCAAGTGCGTATTTGGTGCCGAGCACAAAAGGAAGCGGTTTGTTTTCAGTTAAGTAGGGTAGGGCCTCACGGGCCACGCCGAGTGCCCAGTAGAAAATTTTCTTTTTGAGGAAACTGCCCTGTTCAACCTGGTTGATCATGCGAGCATAAATTTTTTCAAACAGCCTTGGAACCGAAACCATGATGGTGGGCTTGACTTCAGCCAGATTCGTGCTGAGCGTGGTGATGTCCTCTGCATAGGCGATGGTGACACCGCCTGCGACCATGAGGTAATAGCCGGCCATGCGTTCAAATACGTGGCTGAGCGGCAAATGGCTGAGACAGATATCATCGTCACCAACAGGTGCCACTTCGAGAGCACCTTCCACATTGCTGAGCAGGTTGCCATGTGTCAACATCACGCCTTTCGGCCGTCCGGTTGTGCCACTGGTGTATATGATGGTGAGCAAGTCGTCGCGAGTTTTATTACTCCATCTCTCTCGGAGTTCGCTTTCGTTGTCGGTCTGGTGACCGAGAGTTTCAATGTCGGCCATGCTGTGGAAAGGTGCTTCCAGGTCGCCTTCCGGGTCCATGCAGATAACAAACTTCAGTTGAGGAAGTTTGGGTCGAATCTGTTCAATTTTTTCCAATTGTTCCAAATTCGATACGATGACGCCCTTAGCGTCGCTGTCTTCCAGGATGTAACTGACATCATCTGGCGGAAGTGAGGGGTAGAGTGGCACCACCACGCCACCAGCGCACAGCGTGGCCATGTCGGAAATAATCCACTCGAAACGCGTTTCGCTCAACAACCCGATTTTGTCATTGGGCTCAAGACCCAGGGCCAATAGTCCTCGGCCAAAATGGATGACACGTTGTTTGAAGAAGTCATGGGAGACGGAGACGTACTCCCCATCCTTTTTGAACATCACTGCATTTTTTTTATTAAAGCGCTCACACGTATTGAAAAAAAGTTCCGGAATATTGTTAACGTCCACATTTGCCCCCTGTCGCTCGTTTAAGGAATCAGGATGCCACAAACCATGAAATCCTGAAGGAATAAATCAGCCGATTGCCACTAGGCCAAATTGTGACCCAAATGGTGAGTATGAATCTGATAAGGCATAGATTAGCCTGTCTTTTGGCGCAATTCAAGACCTGCGTTCTTAAAATTCCTTTTTTAATCTTTCTTCTATGGTAAACTTAACCTTCTAAAGCGTTAATCCACTTCTTTCGAGGGCGAGGTCGGCCATGGTTCAGATTAATTTTGCAGGCAAGGAAATCATGACCAAAGTGGTTTATTACGGACCTGCTCTCTGTGGAAAGACGACCAACCTGCAAAAATTACATACGCTGACCGATCCTGATGGTACGACCAAGCTTTTTTCCATTAATACCGACAAGGATCGCACGCTTTTTTTCGACCTTTTACCCCTCAACGTAGGCAAAATTCACGGTTACACCATCAAGTTGCAGGTTTTCACGGTCCCTGGACAGGTTCACTATTCAAGTACGCGTCGAGCCGTTCTGTCAGGTGCGGATGCGGTCGTCTTTGTGGCGGATTCGCAGGAAAAGATGATGGACGCCAATATCGAGAGCCTCCGGGATTTGGGCGTCAATCTCCAACTAAACGGATTTGATATTGAGAATATGCCGCTTGTTCTTCAGTACAATAAGCGCGACCTCGACGAGGTCAGCAATATCACTGACATGGAAAAGCAGCTCAACGACAGTGGACGAAAGAGTTTCGAGGCTTCCGCGGTCAACTCAAAGGGTGTTTTAGAAACGTTTATTGCTGTCGTCGAAGATATGATGGTTCAAATTGTGGAGAAGTACCGCCTGGATCGCGGAAACCGCAGTTTGGATTTCACCGGCCAGTTAGTTAAAGCTCTGCAATCCTACAAGGCAAGTAATATCGAAGACACCAACCCCGTCGATATGCGGCGTCTTCTTTTGACTTTCGAACAGCCATCCTCTCGTCAGGTACCCGAGTGGACCGGAAGTGGGGAAGATAGCACGGGCGAGGAAACCTTGCCCGGAGCGATGTCCAATAATGAGCTCATCGAACGAGCTGTTTCGGCCAATATGGAACTGGCCAATATCTACGTCCAACTCGATGAAACCAAAAAGGCGGTAGAGGCCAAAGTAAAGCAACTCCAATCGGTGACACGGATCGGTGAAGCCATTACCTCCATCTTGGATCTGGACAAGTTACTTGGCTCGGTCGGAAAACAACTCGGCCAGCATCGTAATGATGCCGTGTGTATTGCACTCGTTGAAGGTCGGCCTCTCGATTTGAAGCCGCGTACGTCGCTGCAGTTGAAAACGGACCCTATTTTCCAGGTTCGGGCCGAGAAGGGAAAATCTCTCGCCCACCTGCTTGCCCATCAGCGACGTCCACTCATTGTTTCGCACGATCACCATCCCGAATGGTTTGAACTGATACAAGCAAAGTTCCCGGCCATCCAGGGACTCATCTCGATCCCCCTGCTCAGCCATAGACGCCTGCTCGGGCTTGTCAATATTCTCACCCTGGACGGAACACGCCATTTCGAAGATGAAGATATCCAGTTCTATACCGCGACGACGCGTTTTCTGTCCTCAGCGATTGAGAATGCAAGACTTTACGGAATGATTTCCGTCCTGAATCGAAATCTGGAAAATAAGGTAGAAGAAATTCGGGTTCTGAATGAGGAAACCAAGAATTCCGTTCAGATGAAGACAATTGAGCTCACCCAGGCCAACGATGCCCTGCGCAAAGCCAACGCCTTGTTGAATAAACGCAATGAACAGAAGCAGGACTGGTTCCGTGAATTGAATCTTCTTTTCCCGTCGTCGCTTGTGCTCACCCATGATTTCCTGGATAAAGCGGAACGAACCGGTGTTGAGGTGACCTCTTACAAGTATCTTATGGTCTGTCTGAACGCTTACCTCAAGTTGCAGGAAGACCCGACATCGCTTGCCCCTCGACTCGTCGATATCGCCAAATCTATGATTCAGGTGATTCGCCTGCACAAGGCTCTTCTGATGGAAAAAGAAATTAAGGTTATGGCGCGGCTTGATAAAACCCTACCTCACCAGACGGATCCCAAGCTGATTCGGCTTGCCTTTTCACTGGTTTTCATCTATGGTTTGCTACTCTCACAGAAGAAAAGGGACATTCGAGTATGGGGAGAAACGTCCAAAGATGAAGCTGGCATTTTCATCCGAATTACAACTGGTGAACAAGGCATAAAGGAACAGATGAAGGCGTTTTCCCAGATTCCGGACGCCAATAATCCCGAATTTGGGGCTCTCGTTTATCGACTTGCCCAAACGATGTTGCGTCTCTCTGGCGGACATCTCGCTCTCTCATCGGCGGATCGAAAAGGAGAAGGGGAAGGGAAGTTCCTGATCTTTGGGTTGAAGTTTAAAAAAGTTCATCAATAATGATGGATGGGGTTGGAGGAAGAGTTGAATAAATCACGCGATCAATGGGGCGGGTACCTCGGTTTTGTTCTGGCCGCTGCCGGTTCGGCAATCGGGCTCGGTAATTTATGGAAGTTTCCCTACATGGCCTGGACCAATAACGGTGGAAGCTTTGTTCTCATGTATTTCATTTGTATCGTATTTATTGGCTTGCCCATTATGCTGGCGGAAATTTTGATCGGCCGTCGGGCCCAAGCTAGTCCTGTCCCGGCCTTTGTGAAACTTGGCTTTCCCAAATGGCAGTTTATCGGTTGGCTCGGTGTTATAGCCGGCCTGGTGATTCTTGCCTTTTACTCCGTCATTGCCGGCTGGTCGATTTCTTCGCTTTTCCAGTGTCTGAACTGGTCATTAAATGGCTATACGCCGCCTGAAGAGGGCGCATTTGGAAATTTCCTGGCTATGGGCTGGCTGCAGATTGGACTGAGCCTCACTTTTTCCTTGTTGACCGCAGTCATCGTGCTTGGAGGTATTTCCAAGGGGATTGAGAAGGCTACCAAGTTCCTCATGCCGAGCCTGTTCGTGATTCTTCTTATCCTCGTGGGAAGAAGTCTCTTTCTTCCCGGTTTTGGCGAAGCTATGGAGTTCCTTTTTGTCCCTGATTTCTCCAAATTCTCCTCGCAATCCATTCTCGTATCGCTTGGGCAGGCATTTTTCACCCTTTCTCTTGGTATGGGGGCCATGATTACCTACGGCTCCTACCTGTCCAAGGATGCCAATATCGGTTCCTCATCGCTGACCATCGCATCGGCTGACACGCTGGTCGCGCTGGTGGCTGGCCTGATGATCTTCCCGATCGTCTTCAT
>Ga0209692_10004436_pt1 | contig 12713 bp, 15 predicted proteins | sample tdDd472_FD_187129 | JGI IMG/M metagenome (GOLD analysis project Ga0209692, IMG submission 187129) | Marine sediment microbial communities from the Atlantic coast under amendment with organic carbon and nitrate - tdDd47.2 (SPAdes)... | ecosystem: Environmental > Aquatic > Marine > Coastal >...
GCCATTCTGCCTGGGCCGCCAGCACGGCACGGGCACTGTCATCCAGCGTCGACTGATCCACCGGGAACAGAATGCGGTCGCCGATCGCCGCCATGAAGTAGGCGGCCGACGTCGGATCCGACGGCAGGCCCGAGGCACCTGCGGCACCGCCGAGATCGACGGTGTTGGTATCGTCAAGATAGGAATTCGAACAGCCCGCGACCGCCGCGACGGTACAGGCCAGAATCAGGGTCCGAAGGGATTTCATGCCAATTGCCTCTCAATATGCTTTTCTGGCTTCCGTTCTACCATATCTGCCATGGGTTGTGAACGCGCGGCCTCAGTTCTGCAAGGGCGACCATGATGGGTCCGAAGCGCCGCCGGGGGTGCGCACCGGGCGCAGGTTCCGGCCGGTGATATCGACGGAATAGAGCGTCGCCTGCCCCTGCGCGCCCTTGGTTTCACGGGTGAACATGATGACCCGCCCGTTCGGCGCCCAGGTCGGCCCCTCGTCGAGGAAGGACGCGGTCAGCAGCCGTTCCTCGCTGCCGTCGGTGCGCATCACGCCGATGTGAAACCGGCCCTTGTTCTGTTTGGTAAAGGCGATCAGGTCGCCGCGCGGCGACCAGACCGGGGTCCCGTAGCGGCCCTGACCAAAGCTGATCCGCGTGGCGCTGCCGCCGCCGGAGGGCATCACGTAAAGCTGCTGGGTCCCCGAGCGGTCGCTCTCGAACACCATCTGCCGGCCGTCGGGCGACAGGCTCGGCCCGGTCTCGATCGAGGGCGCCGAGGTCAGCCGGGTGGTGCCACCGCTGGCGATGTCCATGGAATAGATGTCGGTGTTGCCGCCCTGTTCGATCGAGAAGACCACCGTCTGCCCGTCGGGGGCGAACCGGGGCGCGAAACTCATCGTGCCCTCGCGGGTCTCCAGGATACGGCGGCGGACGCTACCGACATCGAGCACGTAGATGCGCGGAAAGCCGGTTTCGAAACTGGTATAGAGCACCCGGTCGCCGGTGGGCGAGAACCGCGGCGCCAGCACGATAGCGGAGCTGTCAGTCAGGTACTGCACGTTGGCGCCGTCGTAATCCATGATCGCCAGCCGCTTCTTGCGGTCGTTCTTGGGTCCGCTCTCGGAGACGAAGACAACCCGGCTGTCGAAATAGCCGCCCTCGCCGGTGATCCGGCTATAGACCGCGTCGGCCACCTTGTGCGCCATACGCCGCCAGCCGTCGCGGTCACCGGCGAATTGCAGCCCGTTGCCCAGCTCGGCGCCCGAGAACACGTCCCAGACCCGGAACCGCACCGTCACCCGGTTGCCCGAGGTCGAAACCGCCCCGGTAATCAGCGCCTGGGCATTGATCGCCTTCCAGTCGGCGAACCGGACCGGGGCGGAAAAATCACTGACCCGCCCGATATGGGCCTGGGCCGGGATTTCCCGGAACAAGCCGGTGCCGGAGAGGTCGGCGGCGATCACCCGGGCGATCTGCCCGGCCACATCGCCCGCGTTGGGGCGGTCGGGAACGAAATCGGGCACCGCGAAGGGCATCGGTTCGATCACCCCCTCGGTGATCTCGATCCGCAACGGGCCACCGTCCTGCGCCATCGCCGAATGGGCCACAATTGCCCATCCCAGAAGAAAGCTCAGCAGAAATCTCTTCATTTGATCCGCATCCTCTCCGGATTGAATGTCATCTCGATATCACGCCAGCGGTCGAATTTCTCCGCCGGCAGTGCAAACCCCCTGGCGCCGCAGCGGATGATCGCCCGGCGGGCCGCCTCGAACGCCTGTTTCGCAGACGCCTCGCTGCCCCCGGAACTCGACACCATGCGGATCGTCTCCATCTGCGGTTTGCCATCCTGGGTCAACGATACGGCGACAACCACGGTCGTGGCCAGTGCCGCCGACGAGAGCGATCCGACGTTCCAGCACGACGAAACCGCGACGCGCAGCGCCTCCTTCTCGCCGGCGCTGAGCGGCGGGCCCGAGGGGGCGGCGGTGGCGGGCCGGGCCTGCGCCCCGGCCAGCGCCTCGCTCAGCGCGGCGGCGACGGCATCCTCGGTCCGGGCCGGATCGGGCGCGCGGGGCGCGGGGGCGGCCGGTCGCGCCGGGCGGGGGGCCGGGCGTGGCGAGCGGGTCGGCGCCAGCACCGCGCGCTCCTCGGCCTCGGTCACGATCTCGGTCGCGGCTTCTTCCGGCGCGGAGGCCTCCTGCGCCTCGCGGGTGCTGTCGGCCTGCTGCTCGGGCGCGACCTCTTCCCGTTCGACCGGGTCCGGGCGCGCCTCGGGTGGCGGCGGCGCCACCGGCTCGGGCGCGATCCGCTCGGACGGGCGTTGTGGCGGCGCCGGGGGGGCGGGCACCACGGCGGCGGTCTCGGTCTCCGGCGGCACCGGTGCGGGCTGCGGATCGGGCTGCGCCACAGGCGCGGGCGGTGCCGGCTCGGGCAGGGTTTCCGGCAGCGGCTCGGGGACAGGCTCGGGCGCGGCCTCCGGCCGGCTGCGCACCGGCGGGCTGTCGGGTTCCGCCGTCACCTCGGGTGTTGCGTTTGAGAGCGGCGGCTCCGGTTCGGAGGGCGCCGCATCGATCTCGGGCGTCCGGCTGCGCCCGGTCATCAGGGCAAAGTCCTCGGCGCTGATCACGCTCACGTCCTGCACCTCGAAGGGTAGCGGGTCAGTTTCGAAGACACCGCCCAGAAAGGCCCAGCCGAGCAGAAGCCCGTGCGCCAGGGCCGAGATTTTGGTTCCGGTCTGCACGCCGCCTCACCCGGCATCGTCCAGGGTGGGCCCGCCGCTGTCGGTCACGAGCCCCACGTTCGAGAAGCCGCCAGCATTCAGCGCGCCCATCACCTGCATCACCAGTTCATAGGGGATCGCCCCGTCGGCGCGCAGGAACACCCGGTCGCTGTCGCGCTCGGCGGCGATGGCGCGCAGCTTGCTCACCAGTTCGCCGCGCGGCACCTCGCTGGTCTGGATCTCGATCCGACCCTCGGCGGTGATGGTCACGGTCAGCGGTTCTTCCTCATCGCCGGGCAGCGCGCCGGCGGCGGTCTTGGGCAGCTCGACCGGCACGCCCACCGTCATCAGCGGCGCCGCCACCATGAAGATGATCAGCAGCACCAGCATCACGTCGACGAAAGGGGTGACGTTGATCTCGGCCATCGGCCGGGCACGGCGACGACCCCGGCCGCGCCGCCGCGGACCGCCCTGATCCTGGTTCTGAACCGCCGCACCCATGGCCTCAGGAATCCAGCTGGCGGCTGAGGATGGTGGCGAATTCGTCGGCAAAGGCCTCGTAGCCCGCAAGGATGCGGTCGCTGTCCGCGCTCAGCTTGTTATAGAAGATCACCGCCGGGATCGCCGCCAGCAGGCCGAGGCCGGTGGCCAGCAGCGCCTCGGCGATGCCCGGCGCCACCACGGCCAGGTTGGTGTTCTGCTGTTCGGCAATGCTGATGAAGGCGTGCATGATACCCCAGACCGTGCCGAACAGCCCGACGAAGGGTGCAGTCGAGCCCACCGTGGCCAGCACCGGAAGCCCCTTTTGCAGATCCTCGGCCTCCTTGGCGATGGCCACATCCATGCTGCGGTCGATCCGCGCCTGGGCGCCGGCGATCAGCCCGCCGTCGTTGCGGTGCGAGCGGCGCCATTCGACCATTCCGGCGGCAAAGATGCGCTCGGAGCGGCCGTCTGGCGTGGGTCCGGTTTCCTCGAACAGCCCGTCGAGCGGCTCGCCCGACCAGAAGGCGCGGTCAAAGGCCGCCGCCTCGGAGCGGGCCGCGCGATAGGAGATCGTTTTCTGTATGATGATGGCCCAGGCCCAGAACGAGGCGAAGACCAGCATCCCCATCACAAGTTTCACGATCAGGGTTGCACGTGCGAAAAGCGCCCACAGGGAGAAATCCATCTCCTGCGCCAGCGCCAGGGTTTCTGCTTCCATCCGCCTGCTCTTTGCCTACCGGCCGGGTTCTTGTTTCGGCCTTGTTGCGGCGAATCTAACCCAGTTTGCCGACAAATACCATTCCCGCCGCAGGGTCGTGATTCAGCCCTGCATCAATGCGCGAATCTCCGCTGGCAGACGCACCGGCCTGCCCTCGGTATTCATGCAGACGACGGTGACCGCCGCCGTGAAGATCGGGGCGCCGTCGCGTTTGACCACCTGGTCCATCACCAACCGCACGCCCGAGATGCTGCGCAGGGTGGTCTCGACCTCCAGCTCGTCCTCGAATTTCGCGGTGGTGATATAATCAGCCTCGATCCGACGCACCACCCAGACGAGGCCGGCGTCGCGCATGGCGTTCTGGTCGTTGCCAAGCTGGCGCACCCAGTCCGACCGTGCCCGTTCGATATAGCGCAGGTAATTGGCGTGATAGACGATGCCGCCCATGTCGGTGTCTTCGTAGTAGACGCGGATGGGGAACCTGTGGGTCATCGGGCCGCCTCCTCGTTCCGATGACAGGCCGATGCCTCGACGACAAGGCCGCCGGCTCCGAACCGCAGCGTTTCGGCGGCAAGCACGCCGCGATGGTTGCGATAGGTTATCACGATCATCTCGTGCCCTTCGAAAACATCCACCACCTTGAAACGCAGATCCGGTTGCGCCGCGAGCGCCCGCCCCCAATAGTCGCGCAAAGCACCGCGCCCCCGCACATCACCCGCCCCCACCAGCGCCGCGGCCTTGGCCGAGCGGAACAGGATTTCTGGGGCATAGTGCGACAGAATCCGGTCCAGGTCATGGCTGTTCCACCCGGTTTCCCACTCTGCCGCGAAACCCTGTGCATCCATCACGCGTCCTTTCTCATCCGAGCGAACAGCCGCAGCGCGTGCGAGGGGTCATGCGCCACCGCCGGCAGCACCGGGTCGTAGGCGGCGCGGATCACACCGGCGATCTCGGGGCGAAGAATGGTCTTTCCGCCCGCCACGGCCAGCGGAGAGCTGTCGCGAAAGGCGCCTTCGGACCACAAAAGAAACGTCTGCACCACCTGGCCGAGCGCGAGGCTTTCCGCCGGCACCTTGAGTAGGGCCTCGTCCATGCGCAGAAACACGAAAGCCGCCTTGATCGCGCCCCCCTCGTCGAAGCGGAAGGCGCGGTACTGGTTGGCGCCCGCCGCCGTCAGCCGCGCCACCAGCGGACCGAGGTCGGGCAGCAGCCGGTCCATCCCCGGCATCTGCGGCAGTTCTGCCCAGTCGCGGATGAAGAACACCATGCAATTGCTGCCCAGCTCCGGGTCGGTCTCGGCCAGCTTGTGCCCTGACAGCGCCGCCACCGCCTCGAACGCGCCCTTGACCACCGAGAGCGTCTCCGCCTCGACGCCAAAGACCACCGGCGCGATGGGCCGGCCCCAGCGCGCGAACAGAAATGCGCCGTCATCGCGGGTAAACAGCGCCTCGATCTCTTGCGGTGTCACGCGGGGGGCCTCCGATCCCTTATTGCCGCCCCAAGGCTAAGACCGCCCCTTCGCAACCGCAAGAGGAGCGCAACGTCGCAGGGCGCTCCGGCGGCTAGCTGAACAGGTCTGACTGCGGTTTGGGCATCGGCAGGCCCAGATGCGCCCAGGCCTTTTGCGCCAACATCCGGCCGCGCGGGGTGCGCTGGATCAGCCCCTGTTGCAGCAGGTAGGGCTCGATCACCTCTTCCAGCGCGTCGCGGCTCTCCGACAGCGCCGCCGACAGGGTCTCGATCCCCACCGGCCCGCCGCCATAGTTCTCGGCAATCAGCGCCAGATACCGCCGGTCGGCGCCATCCAGCCCCAGATGATCGACCCCCAGCCGGGTCAGCGCATTGTCGGCCAGTGCCTGCGTGATCGTGCCGTCGCCCTCGACCACCGCGAAATCCACCACCCGGCGCAGCAGGCGGCCCGCGATCCGGGGCGTGCCACGGGCCCGCCGGGCGATTTCGCGCGCGCCCTTCGGGTCGGCGGGCGCACCCAGCTTGCGCGCGTTGCGGGTCACGATCTCGAACAACTCGTCCTCGGTATAGAACTGCAACCGGGTCGGAATGCCAAAGCGGTCGCGCAGCGGCGTGGTCAACAGCCCCATCCGCGTTGTGGCACCGACCAGCGTGAAAGGCTGCAACTCGATCCGCACGGTGCGCGCCGCTGGCCCCTCGCCGATCACCAGATCGAGCTCGAAATCCTCCAGCGCGGGATAGAGCACCTCCTCGACCGCCGGATTCAGCCGGTGGATCTCGTCGATGAAGAGGACATCGCGCGCCTCCAGGTTGGTCAGAATGGCGGCCAGATCCCCCGCCTTGGCCAACACCGGGCCCGAGGTCATGCGGAAATTCACCCCCAGTTCGCGCGCCATGATCTGCGCCAGCGTGGTCTTGCCCAGCCCGGGGGGGCCGTGGAACAGGGTGTGATCCATCGCCTCGCCGCGTTGGCGGGCGGACTGGATGAAGATCCGCAGGTTGGCCCGCGCTTCGGCCTGGCCGATGAAATCGCCCAGCGTCTGCGGCCGCAGCGCGCGGTCGTCGCCGGCGCCGTCCTCGGGCAGCGGATCGGGCCGCAAGGTGGGGTCGGGATCGTTCATCGGGAAATTCTCCGATCAGTTTCCAGCATTCCCCTACCCCTTCGGCGCCAGAAGCTTCAGCGCGGCGCGGATCAGCGCGGCCTCGCCCGCCTCCGGATTCTCGCCGGCGGCCTCGGCCACGGCACCGGCGGCCTCCGACGGGCCATAACCCAGGTTCGACAACGCCGAAAGCGCATCGGCCTGCGCGCTGGCACTGGACAGCACACGCGGCGCCGGTTTCTGACGTGTTTTCGGCCCGCTCGGCTCCACCGCCTCGACCACCGGCGCCGGCTCCGGCCCCTCCATCGCCTCGGTGATCGACCCACCCATTGCCATCACGCCGGGCGCCTTGTCCTTGAGGTCGAGCACGATCCGCTGCGCCGTCTTGGGGCCGACGCCGCGCGCGGCCTTGACCGCCGCCCAGTCGCCCAGCGCGATGGCGCGACCGACGCCCTCGGGGCCCAGCGCGCCGAGAATCGCCAGCGAAACCTTGGCACCGACCCCCTGCACGCTGGTCAGCAGCCGGTGCCATTCCTTTTCCACCAGGGAGGGAAAGCCGAAGAGCTGCATCAGATCCTCGCGCACCACCAGATCGGTGTAAAGCGAGACCGCCTCGCCCACCCCCGGCAGCGCCGCCATGGTCCGGTCGGAGCAATAGACAAGATAGCCGACCCCGCCGACGTCGATCAGGATGTGATCCGCGGCCCGGTAGCCGATCCGCCCGGTCAGCCGCCCGATCATGCCCGCACCTCGCGCAGGCGCATGCCGCCCGTGGTGCCGCCGTAAAAGGCATGGCAGATCGCGATCGCCAGCGCGTCGGCGGCGTCCGGTCCGGCCGGGTTGCAGCCCGGCAATTGCAGCCTGACCATGTGCAGCACCTGTTCCTTTTCCGCGTGGCCAACGCCAACGACGGTTTTTTTCACCCGGTTCGGGGCGTATTCGCCCACCGGCAGCCCGCCCTGCGCCAAGGTCAACAGCGCAACCCCGCGCGCCTGACCCAGTTTCAGCGTCGCAACACCGTCCTTGTTGACGAAGGTCTGTTCGATCGCGGCTTCGTCGGGGGCGTAGTCCGCAATCACCTCGGCAATCTGCCGGTTCAGCGACAACAGCCGCAACGCCAGTTCATCGGAGGCCTGCGACTTGCACAGCCCATTGGCCACATGCCGCAACCGCCCGTTCCGCGATTCGATCACGCCCCAGCCAAGGGTTCTCAACCCCGGATCAATGCCCAGAATCCGCATGTGCTGCCCGGCCCCGCCCGGAAATTGTTGCTTTTTTGATGCAGTAGCACGAAAGGCGAACACGGTCCAAGAAAAACGCGGCGAACTTTCGATCACAACAAATGCGACATCCGCATTTTCCAAACACGACACATGGTCTGAAAACGACAGAACCCATGCCCGAAAACGACACACATCTTCACCGGAAGTCACGAATATTTCAGGTTTTTTTCAACCTGCACGACCCATGCACAAGGCGCATAAGAACCATGCGTTTTGCGCCCTTGTGCGGAAAATTCGGGCAGACTACCTGCCGGTGACAACGACACACAGTGCAAACCATCAATCAAAGGAACACGTCAATGGCTGCATTCGACACCACCCGCCCCGTTTCCGACTCGGCCATCCTGTTCGGCCGCATCGGCTCCGCGATCTGCGCCGTCATCAGCGCCGTCGCCGCCTGGAACGACGCCCGCGTCACCCGCAACGCGCTGGCATCGCTGAGCGACCGCGAACTGGAAGACATCGGCCTGATCCGCGGCGATATCGACCTGGTCGCAAACCGCATCTCGTCGAACTGACGCTGTCTTCGTCTCTCCCTCGGAGACATCTGAAACCGCCGCGGGGCCCTGGCCCACGCGGCGTTTCTTTTTTGGCGCCCCTTTCCGCCCCGCTCAGGGCAGCAGCCGCACGATCCGCCCGGCAAGCGCCTCTGTCACCGGGTCCGATTGCATGATCCAGGCGCCTGCGGCCTCGGCGGCGGTCCCGGCCTGCAGGCGCGCGACCCGCTCGTCATAGGCGGCGGTGCCGGCCGCGGCCATCAGCAAGGCCTTGAAGGCGAAGAATGCCGCGACGAACAGCAAAATCACCCGCAGAGACACCCACCGCCGGGGCCGCGCGGGCGCGGTCACCAGCAACCCGTCGGGACGCATCCGGGTTGAGTACCCGCGCGACATGGCGCGGTGTTTGCGCGTCAACCGATTGACGCGGTTGGTAAATTCCAGATCTTGATGGGCCATGACAGCCTCTCCATCTCCGGCCCCCACCGGATCGGGAGGCGAAGATCGGGCTGAATTGTGGCAAGAATGGGGCAGATGTCTCAAATGCCCCTAAAACCCGCCTGATTTACGCCTTTTTCTGCAAAAGCAGCGTGGTCCAATCACCAATCTCTTCGCTTTCGACAAGATTGACGCCAGAGCGTGCATAAACCGAAATCACGTCTTCGGCCTGCTCGTTGAGAATCCCCGACAGGATGGCATATCCACCCGCGCGCAGATGCGCCGCCAGGTCCGGGACCAGCGCCACCAGCGGCCCTTTCAGGATATTGGCAAAGATCAGGTCATAGGGCGCCAGCGCCGCCAGGTCGGGATGGGCAAAGCCTGCCGCCTCGACACAGCGCACCCGGCCCGCCATGTCGTTGGCGCGCAGGTTGGCCTCGGCCACGTCCACCGCCACCTGATCGATGTCGCTGGCGATGATCGCGCCATCCCAGACCCGCGCCGCCGCCATCGCCAGCACCGCGGTGCCACAGCCGATATCGGCGACCTTTTCACCCATGAACCCGCCCTCGATCAGCCGGTCCAGCGCCCGCAGACAGCCCAGCGTTGTGCCGTGATGCCCGGTGCCGAAGGCCATCGCCGCCTCGATCAACAGCGGGATGCGCCCCTCGGGCAGCTTGTCGGCGTCATGGCTGCCGTAAACGAAGAACCGCCCCGCCTCGACCGGCGCCAGTTCGCGCCTCACATGGGCGACCCAATCGGTCTCGGGCAGTTCGGAGACGGTGAACTCCCTCGCCCCGAAGGCGACGGACAACAGCGCCAGCGCGGCCACATCGGGGGGTTCGGTGAAATATCCGCCAACCTCCCACAGGCCCGACCCGTCCTCGACCTCGAACACGCCGACGCCGGTGGGCACCGGCTCCAGCCGCTCCATCGCCTCGCCCAGCGCCTCGGCCTGGGATTTTCCGGGAAGCGTGGTCAGCGCGGTGAACGTCGGCATGGGGCATCTCCTGCAAGGCTGCGCCCGGCCCTAGGGCGGCGGCGCGGCAAGGTCAAGCGCGCCCTATTCCGCCGGGGCCGGAACGAAGCGGGCCAGCACGGTCTCGTTGCCCGGCTCCGGATGGCGCGGGATCAGCAGCGCCAGGCAGAGCGAGGTCATCGCCATGCCGGCCGCCAGCCCGAACACCGCGCCCGGCGCGGCCAGCCAGAGATAGCCCAGCAGCGCCGGCAGAACCACCGCGGCGATATGGTTGATGGTAAAGGCCACGGCGGCGGTGGGGGCGATATCGGCCGGATCGGCGATCTTCTGGAAATAGGTCTTCAGCGCCAGCGCCAGCGCAAAGAACATGTGGTCGATCACATAGAGCGTGGCGGCCAGCACCACCCCCCAGCCGAAATAGTAGATGCCGCCATAGGCCAGGAACACCACCACCAGCCCGGAATACTCGAACAACAGCGCGCGACGTTCGCCAAAGGCGCCGACGGCGCGCCCCACCAGAGGCGCGAACACCATGTTGGCAACCAGGTTGATCAGGAACAGCGCGGTGACCTCATGCACGTCGAAGCCGAATTTCTCGACCATCATGAAGCCGGCGAAGACGGTGAAAATCTGCCGCCGGGCACCGGCCATGAACTGCAGCGCGTAATAAAGCCAGTAGCGGCGGCGCAGCACCATCTTCTTGCTCTGCACGGTGTCGGCCTGAAACTGCGGATAGAGAAAGAACGCCGCCGCCGCGACCAGCGCGGTGAACCCGCCGGCCAGCGCGTAGACGATGTTATAGGTCAGCCCCAGCGGCTCCCACAGCAGAACGATCAGCCCGTAAGAGACCAGCGTCGCCGCGGACCCTGCGGCCAGCAGCCAGCCCAGCATCCGCGGCGCGCGGTCCTTGGGCAGCCATTGCAGCTGCAGCGACTGGTTCACCGTCTCGTAATAGTGGAACCCGATCGAGCTGAGCATGGTGATCACCAGGATACCGCCCAGCGAGGGGAACTGCGCGGTCAGCGCCGTCGCCACCCCCAGCAGGATCAGCGACACCAGCCCCAGGACCTGCTCGCGCATCAACATCAGAACTGCGATCACCCCGATCGCCAGAAACCCCGGGATCTCGCGCACCGTGTGCAGCCAGCCGATATCACTGCCGTCGAACTGCGCCACCTCGATGACGAAATTGTTGAGCAGCGCCGACCAGGTGGCAAAGGCCACCGGCATGGCCACGGCCATCAGGAACAACAGCGCCACGGGGCGGCGCCAGACCGGCAATTGCCGGGCTTCGGACAGGGTAACGGGCGTGCTCATGACCCGGGCTCTTACGCCGGATTCTCAACCTTGGCGAGGGCAAATGCCCGCCCGAACATCTGATCTGCATCAATGCACCAGAGCACCGGGCCGTATATATCGCCATGAACGAATGTATGGGAGGGCGCGCGATGGATCTGGTCGCTGTCGTGGAACGGATCGGCGAGGCCCCGACAGCGGCGCTGTTCGGGCTGATCACCGGGATCGTGTTCGGGGTGGCGGCGCAGCGGTCGCGCTTCTGCCTGCGCGCGGCCACGATCGAGTTTGCCCGCGGCGCGATGGGGGCCAAGGTCTCGGTCTGGCTGCTCACCTTCTCGACCGCCGTGGTCTGGGTGCAGGGCGCGCAATTGCTGGGCCTGATGGACAGCGCCGATGCGCGCATGATGGCGGTCCCGGGAAGCTGGTCGGGCGCGGTGATCGGCGGGCTGCTGTTCGGCTCCGGCATGGTGCTGGCGCGCGGCTGTTCCGGGCGGCTCCTGGTGATGGCGGCCACCGGCAACCTGCGCTCGGTGGTGTCGGGCCTGATCTTCGCCGTGGTCGCACAGATGAGCCTGTCGGGCATTCTGGCCCCGCTGCGCGACAATATCGCAGCCCTCTGGATCACCGAGGGTGGCCGCAACATGGATCTTCTGACCGCGCTGGGTCTGCCACACTACGGCGGGTTCGTGCTCGGCCTGCTGATCGCGGCGCTGGCGCTGGTGCTGTCGCGGCGCAACCGCATCGGCGCGCAGCGGCAGATCTTCGCCTCCGGCGTCGGCTTCTCGGTCGCGCTCGGTTGGGTGCTGACCTATTCGCTGGCACAGGTCGCCTTCGAGCCGCTGCAGATCGAAAGCGCCACCTTCACCGGCCCCTCGGCGCATACGCTGATGTTCTTCCTCGAACGTAACGCGATCCTCGAATTTGACGTCGGCCTGGTGCCGGGGGTCTTCATCGGCGCGATGCTCGCCGCCGGACTGGCAGGCGAGATGCGGATCCAGGCCTTCGACGGCGCGGTGACCATGCGCAAGGCGATGATCGGCGCGGCGATGATGGGTTTTGGCGGCATGCTGGCCGGCGGCTGCGCCATCGGCGCCGGCGTCACCGGCGGCTCGATCTTCGCCGGCACCGCCTGGGCGGCGCTGTTCTTCATGTGGGTCGGCGCGATGGCCACCGATTTCCTGGTCGATCAACCGGGCAGCACGGTGACCGCCTGAGGTCGCCCCGGGCAATACCCTCTCCCGCTCTTTTTCTGGCCGAAAATACTCCCGCCGGAGGCTCCGCCGCTTGCCGTCGGCGCAGCATGAGCCGATCCCTCTCCCCGAATCCACAGGCCCCTAGAGAAAGCTTTGCGGGTCGATATCCACGCTCAGCCGCAAATCCCCCTTCAGCCGCAGCGGCGCCAGCCAGCGGGCAAGCGCGGCCTGCAACGGCGCGCCCTTGGCCGCCTTGACCAGCAGCCGCACCCGGTGCCGCCCGCGGATGCGCGCGATGGGGGCGGGCGCCGGGCCGAACACCTGCGCGCCGATCTCGTGCAGCGGGCCGGCGTTGCGGGCCAGCGCATTGCCCAGATCGAACACCGCACCGGCGTCGGTGCCCGACAGGATGATCCCCGCCATGCGGCCATAGGGCGGCACGCCCGCCGCCTGTCGTTCCGCCGCCTCGGCGCGCCAGAACCCCTCCTCGTCGCCGGCCAGAATGGCGCGGATCACCGGGTGCTCGGGCTGAAAGGTCTGCAAC
>Ga0209692_10004437_pt1 | contig 12706 bp, 9 predicted proteins | sample tdDd472_FD_187129 | JGI IMG/M metagenome (GOLD analysis project Ga0209692, IMG submission 187129) | Marine sediment microbial communities from the Atlantic coast under amendment with organic carbon and nitrate - tdDd47.2 (SPAdes)... | ecosystem: Environmental > Aquatic > Marine > Coastal >...
CTCTCGACCCTGGAAGTAGATATCCGGGTTCTGGGCGGTGCCGCGAACGTCCGGGTGTTCCGGGTTCATGGAACGGGCGCGGAACTCGGCGACCTTGTCCATGTTCAGCAGCGGCTTCATGTCATCGTAGTCGATGACTTCGATCTTCTGAATCTCGTGGGAGGTACGGAAGCCGTCGAAGAAGGACAGGAAGGGTACGGACGATTCAATGGTGGCCAGATGGGATACCAGTGAGAGGTCCATGACTTCCTGCACGCTCGCTGCAGCAAGCATGGCGAAACCAGTCTGGCGGCAAGCCATGACATCCTGGTGGTCGCCAAAGATTGAGAGGGCATGCGCAGCGAGAGCGCGTGCAGAAACATGGAAAACGCTGGGGAGAAGCTCGCCAGCGATCTTGTACATGTTAGGGATCATGAGCAGGAGGCCCTGCGAGGCAGTGAAGGTGGTGGTCAGTGCGCCACCGGCCAAAGAGCCGTGGACAGCGCCTGCGGCACCGGCTTCGGACTGAAGCTGACGGACCTCCACGGTCTGTCCGAAAATATTCTTGCGACCCTGCGCGGCCCATTCGTCGGCGATTTCGCCCATGGTGGACGAAGGCGTGATGGGATAAATGGCGGCAGTTTCACTCATTGCGTAGGCCACCCAGGCGGCGGCGGTGTTGCCATCCATTGTTTTCATCTTGGACATAGAGCTTTTCTCCTCTTGATACAGACTTTTGGATTTCGTTTTTCCGCTCATGGCGGATGCTGTGTCTTGTGCATCTCCTTACTCAACATCCGTGCCAATTGAGCGAAAAGGACTCTTGCCTCATAAAAACAGTGTGTTACGTGGTTATTCCGTTTTTTTGAGTATGAGGTGCATTGTCGATGACAGTCTGAAAAATAAGACAGATGCATGCGGAAAGGGGAGAACTGTTTATTCCAAAATACAGGAATTGCAGGGGTTGGACATGATAATTGAGGTTGAATGGAAAAAAGGACGAGTCTGAATTTTCAGACTCGTCCTTTTCGTAATAATTTGTAGGGACAGGGGAAGGAGGTGGATCAGTTTTTTATAGTTTTTGCCCAAGCTGGTCCTTCATCAAGTATTCTCCTGTAGATGGGGCAAGATTCAATGTGTGCCCCCGGCAGATAGCCGCTACTCATTAGAAATTCATTGACAATTTCGCCGCCGACAAATTTGAAGTGTTTTTTGAAGAGTTTGGTCCATTCCTCTTTGGTGAGTGGAGTATGCGTGTCCAGCCAGTGCTTGAATGAGCCATACTCTTTCTTGAAATTCAGAATGACCTGTGCATTGTGGATGGCGGCACCGACCTTTAAACGGTTACGGATGATTCCGGCATCACTGAGAAGGCGAGTTCTGTCTTCTTCTCCATAGCGGGCGATCGTTTCGATATCGAATTGGTCATACGCTTTTATGAAATTGTCCTGTTTGTTGAGGATGGTACGCCAGCTTAGTCCTGCTTGGTTGATTTCCAAAATCAGGCGTCCGAACAGTTCATTGTCGTCATCGATGGGAAAGCCGTACTGAGTGTCATGGTACACTTTGTCCACATCATTCTCATCAAGAGTCCAGCACGCTTCACAATATGAGTTGAATTCAGCCATTGATAATACCCTTAGAGCGAGAGACCGTATTTTTTGAGCAGACTGTAAAAATGAGAGCGGGACAGTTTGGATACGATGAGTATTTTCGCGAGGTCTCCATCACATTGACGAATGAGTTCGCCGAGATAGATCTTTTCTGCCATGCCTTTGAAGTCCCTGAGCGTCGGCAGTTCTTGATCGAAAATATCTTCAAATATGTCATGTCCGATTTTTCGGACTGGCTCGGCGACTGTTGTGTCTTCTTTGTCGGATACGACTTCAGTGCCGGTCATGCGTTCAATCTGTGCCTTGGCCATCCTGATGCGGAGTTCCCGCGGTAGATGCATGGCGTAGAGCGTTTTCTCATCACCGGATGCGACCACTGCGCGTTCCAGAGTATTGAATAATTCCCGGACGTTACCGGGCCAATTGTAACTTGCCAAGGCCGGGTGAAAATCTGACCCGAGCGTTTTGGATTCCATACCGTACTGCTGGCAGAGCTGTCGAACGCGGAAGACACTGAGAGCGCGAATGTCTTCAGGCCGGTCCATGAGCGGTGGCAGGTGAATGTGCATGGTCTTGAGTCTGTAAAGTAGGTCTGAACGAAATTCGCCTTTATCGACCATGTCATCAAGATTGCGGTTTGTTGCAGCTACCAATCTGAAATTGCTGGTTTGTTCTCGGGTGTCACCCACTGGTCGGAATGTTCGTTCCTGAAGAACCCTGAGAAAAGCCTTTTGCATGGAAAGTGGCATTTCTCCCACTTCATCAAGAAAAAGCGTGCCGTTATCGGCCAGCTTGATCAAACCCATGCGGTCTTTTTGCGCCCCGGTGAACGCGCCTTTTCGGTGGCCGTATAAGGTTGACTCCAACAAGGATTCCGTGAGCCCCGCACAGTCGACAACGACGAAATTGCCGGATTTTCTCTTGGAATTTTCGTGAATTGTTGCTGCGAACAACTCCTTGCCCGTACCTGTCTGTCCGGTAATGAGGACATTGGAATCGGACCGTGCCGCTTGGGACAGGAGATTGAAGCTCACCTTGATGCTCGGGCTTTCTCCGACCACTCCGGTCAGATCCAGAGAGCCAATGCTGTTGGTCCCGCCTTTTTTCTCATGGTATTTTAGGGCGCGACCAAGGGTGAGCGATATTTCACGGATGCTGGACGGTTTGAGCAGATAGTCCCAGGCACCGCCTTTGATTGCCAGCTCTGCGCCATCAGGGTCGCCCTTGCCGGTCAGGATGATGACTTCGGGCGGTTTGGGGAGGGCCATTATATCCGGCAGAATATCCAGGCCGTTGCCGTCAGGGAGGCGGACGTCGAGAAAGATTACGTCGAATTCGCTTTGGCGGGCCTGATGCAATCCGTCATCCATGGTGTGGGCCGAAGCGCATTCGTGGGAAAGCCTTGTTATCAGACTCTCCATGGTCTCACAGATCTCGAAGTCATCGTCGATAATCAGAATCCGGGCCACTTGCTACTCTCCCTCGGTCACGGTCAATACGCTGTTGATGGCTTGGGACAAATCCTTCTTGTCGTACGGTTTGATAACCACCCTCCGGATATTCGGCAAGTGGGCAGCAGCTGTTGCTGCATCTTCACGGCCGGAAACGAGAATGATGGGCAGGTTTGGTTTAATATCGGCCAGTTGTGCGGCCAACTGTGTGCCGCTGACATCAGGCATGTCATAATCCGTGATGACCAGATCAAATGCGTTTGGACCGTTGGATACCATGGCGGCAGCGGCTTCGGCATTATCCAGAGCAACCACTTTGCACCCCATGGTTTCAAGCAGGCGCGGGGTCGTGTGCAATTGGTCGTGGTCATCTTCAACAAAGAGAATATGAGCACCAACCGAAGAACTTCCGTTGGTGGCTCGTCCTTTACTGGCTTGGTTCTCTTCACATTTTGGCAAGTAGATGGAAAAAACGGTGCCGCCACCTCGGCGCGGGGTGACTTGCAGGCCGCCTTTGTGGCTTCGGACAATACCGTGCACAACGGCCAGCCCGAGGCCGGTTCCTTCAGTTTTGCCCTTGGTGGAGAAGAATGGGTCAAATATTTTATCCAGTATATCCGGTGGTATGCCCGGTCCATTGTCTTCAATAACCAGACGAACGTATTCACCGGGAATCAGACCAAGCATATCCGCATCATCTTCGGCTAAATCTGCTTGATCCAGACGGACATCGATTATGCCTCCGGTATCACGCAGGGCATGAAATGCGTTGGTACAGAGGTTCATCGCCACCTGATGAATCTGGGTGGGGTCAGCGTGCACATGAGCCAGTGAAGAGGTGATGGTTGATCGGACCTCGATGTTTCGAGGCATGGAAGACTCCATGAGTCCCAGTACTTCGGATATGACTGCACCAACGTCGGTGGACCGGAAGCCTTCGGTTGACGGGCGGCTGAAAGCGAGGATTTGTTTCACGACACGCCCGCCCCGTCGTGCCGCCTTGAGTACTCGTTTCAGATCTTTGCCTGTGACTGTATCCGGGTCGATATCGCCTACAGCCAATTCTGTTGAATTGATGATGGATGTGAGGATGTTGTTGAAATCATGTGCGATACCACCGGCGAGTGTGCCGATCGCTTCCATTTTCTGGGATTGCAGGAGCTGTTTTTCCAGATTGCGTTCTTTGGTGATGTTTTCTGCCGTGCTGAGTACACCGACGATCTGACCGGAACGGTCATTGATCGGGACTTTGTTGACTTCGATCCATGCGGGGTCACCATTGGCATCCAGCAGTTTGCGTCTGACTTTTCTGAAAGCGTGCTGGTTGCGGATGACAGCCTGATCTGCCCCTACAGCCCAGTCAATGTAATCAGGGTCCCGCATAACGTCGCGGGGTGTTTTGTTGTTTGCACTATGACTGCTGTTCATGCCGAAAAATTCGGCAAATGCCCGGTTCGTGCCGAGGTAGCGGCCATTGACGTCCTTCCATGAGACCAGCTGTGGAACAGTGTCCATGAGTGTTTGTTGAAAGGCGAGTTGATCCTTGACTTTGCGTTCGACCTTGCGGCGTTCAATCATTCCCAGAATCAGGAACATGAGAACAAGGAGTAGCAAGGCAAAGCTGACCATGATGGTCCAAAAAAGTTCTTTAGGCAGCTCGTAAAAGGCCTTGGGAGTGTTAATGATTCGACTGCCTTTTGGCAGTTGATCCTCTTGGATTTTGAGTCGTTTCATGACGTTGTAATCAAAGAGATATTCTCCCATGGGTGCCCTGTTTATCTGAATAGAGTCCGCGGGAATGCCACTGAGCACTTTGAGTGCTATCTTGGCTGCTGTTTGACCATGGAGATAGCCTGAAATCATGCGTCCGCCGACAGTGCCGTGATCAAGCAGGAATTCCCAGCAGGTATAAATGGGAACGCTGGAATATTCGTAAATGGATTCCACAACTTCTTGAGCTGTTAAGAAGCGTCCATCAATAACTTGATAAGACGGAATGGCAAACAGAAATGTATCGTTTGGAAGGGTGCTCACACGGTCCAGAACAGTTTGCATGGACATGTCGATCCAGTAATCGACGACCAGCCTGTCCTTGAATTGTGGAACAACGGCTTCGATTTGATGTTTGATAGTTGTTCCTGCCGTGGATGAATCGCCGACCACGACCATACGTTTTTTTTCTGGATGGAGTTTTAACGCCACTTCCAGAGTCTTGGCCATGTCGAATAACTCAACAACTCCGGTGATGTTCTCCTGTTTCAAGTCATTGGCTTTAAGGTCATTAACTCCGCCGAAAATAATTGGAACTCCGGGAAATAGTTCGTCCCTGTACTGACTTGCAAATGAGAAGGCGTCATTATCGGAAACCATGACCACGTCAAACTGCTTATTGGCGAATTTTTCTTGATACAGTCGGAGAAAGAGCGCGGTAACATCTTCATAATTATATCGTTTGGCATCCATGTATTCGATTTGGAGGTCTATTTTGTACTGGCTTTTTTCCAGTACCGAGCGGACGCCTTCAAGGATTGAGTCCGACCATTTGTACCCGTGGTGGTACGAATTGAGGTACAGGATACTTTTTTTCGGTTTTTCTGCGGTCGCCAGTCCTGGCAGCAGCCAGACCATGGCGAAAATGAGTAAAGTCCATTTCAATTTATTCATATATCCTCGGCAGTGGCACCCTTCATGCAATATGTTTTCAAATTATTCGGAACATATGCAAAGGATGGGCCTTTGGTCGATAATGTCAAGTTTTGTCCATGTTTCATGGACGGATTATTTGCTGAAGCCAGTGTCACTCTGAGTCTATGTATTTTGCTTAACAGGGTGACAAATAGTTCGAAAATGCTTATTGTGAATTAAGTGTACAAATGTCCTTTTTTCAGCGTTTCGGCTATTATTTTGTAATTATTGATTAAATTCCAAAGGGAAAGACAATGGTCAGACATCTTGTCATGTGGACGTTGAAAGAGGAAGCCGAAGGAGCATCTGCCCAGAAGAACGGGGCCAAGATGAAAGAAATGTTGGAATTGCTCAATGGGCGCATTGAAGGATTGCAGCACCTTGAAGTCAGTTATGACATCATCGCTGCAGAGCCTGAATGTCACATTGTTTTATGTTCGGAACATGATGACGTGGATGCTTTGAATCACTATCAGGGCCATCCTGAGCACCAGGCATGCGTTTCCTTTGTGAAGAAGGTTGCAGCAGGCCGCAAGGCTTTGGATTATGTCATCTAGAAAGTCGGATTGGGTTGAATCGGTTTCAGAGAGGATGATGCACGGCGGAGTGAATCCAAACGAACGTGGCAGGGAAGGGACAATGCGCCACGCTAAGGAGGATACCATGTCTATGCGTTTTGATCAGGACCGAAAACGGATTATTTGTCGCTGGGAAGAACCGACCAAAATTGTCATGAACAAGAAGGAAGGTCTTATTAATCGTTCGCGGATGATCACGGTCAAGGTGAACGACAACGGCAAGTTGAACAGCAAAGATCGGCGGAGGCATGCGAATCACCCCATGTTTCCGATCATCAGCCGGTTTAACCAGATGCTTAACAACATGGACTGCTATCCGCAGTGTGAATGGGAAGCCGAGCACACTTGTGCCGTGTGTGGAACCAACCATGGTGTCCATCCTCATTTCGACACCAAGCGGCAGTCGCTTATCTGGCTGTGCAAGGATCATCTGACAGAATCTCCCAAGGTAAAAGACTCTTAGCGGATATTTTTGACTCCAAAACGACCTTTGTGTCGTGACATATATGGCCTCAGGCACGCTGAGGACCACGTGACTGGTTGTGTTTCAGCCAGTCATCAAAGCGCACCATGCAAAGAAAGGTGCGCTTTTTTTATTTCTGATGATTATTTTTAGAGGTATCAACGTCGATATTCCAAATAGTATAAGGTTTCGTTGAGTGAGCCGCTAGGTCGAGGCCAGACGTAATCTTCCCAACGACGCAGATGGCCCGCTATACGAAATTGATATGCGTCAGAAAAACAAAAAGGGCCCGCACATAGTGCGGACCCTTGTTTGTTTTTTGTGCGCCGGAACTACATGAAGTAGTAGGTGGCGACGAGACCCATTATGGACATGGTGATGGTGTAAGGCAGAGCCAACACGACCATGCGACCGTATGAGAGTCTGATGACCGGGGCCAGTGCCGAGGTCAGCAGGAACAGGAAGGCGGCCTGACCGTTGGGAGTTGCCACGGACGGGATGTTGGTACCCGTGTTGATGGCGACTGCCAGGTTGTCGAAGTGGTTCATCATGTCGGTGACCTGGCCCTGGATGGCTGCGGGCAGAGACGAAATGGTCTGTGCGCGGTCCAGATGGCCGTCGGTCAGCCTTTCCATGAGAGCGACACTGTCTTCCACGCCGGGGAAGGTGCCGAGCAGGTTAGTGAAGTGCATCTTGGTTTCCGAGATGTACACGGTTGCCACAAACACGTTGTCCGAAATCATGGACAGGACACCGTTAGCTACATAGTAGGCGGCGAGCTGAGCATGGCCTTGCATGGACAGAACGACGTCCATGACCGGAGCGAACAGGTGCTGGTCGTGGATGACGCCGACAATGGAGAAGAAGACCACGAGCAGGGCGGTGAAGGGCAGTGCCTCTTCGAATGCCGGGCCGAGTTGGTGTTCGTCAGTAAAGCCGTTGAAGCAGGTCAGCAGAACGATGACAGACAGGCCGATGATACCGACAGCTGCCAGGTGCATAGCCAAAGAAACGATCAGCCAGATACCGATCAGGGCTTGGACGATCAGTTTGGCCTTGCCGCGCATGCCGCGCTTTTCTTCCATTTTGATAGCGGTTTCAAGCAGATGTGAGCGGATGTTGCCCGGCATCTGTGCGCCGTATCCACAAATATGGAATTTTTCAACGAGGATGCAGGTCAGCAGGCCTGTGACGAGCACGGGCATGGAGACCGGGGCGACTTTGAGGAAGAAGGGAATGAAGTGCCAGCCCATTTCGGAACCGATGAGCAGGTTCTGCGGTTCACCAACGATGGTGCAGACACCACCGAGGGCGGTACCGACTGCGCCGTGCATCATCAGGTTGCGCAGGAAGGCACGAAAGTCCAGAAGTTCCTGGCGGTCAGCATCCTTGACGGCTTCATCGGAACAGAGGTCATGGGAGCAGCTCATGGATTTGCCAGAAGCATACCGGTGATAGACATTGTAGAATCCGTAGGCCACAGCTATGATGACTGCGGTAACAGTCAGAGCATCAAGGAATGCGGATAGGAATGCGCCTGCAAAGCAGAACAGCAGGGAGATAATTATCTTGGAGCGTACCTTGGTCAGGATGCGGGTGAAGGTGAATTGCAGGAAGTCCTTCATGAAGTAGATACCTGCAACCATGAAGATCAGCAGCAGGATGACTTCAAAGTTATTCAGGGCTTCATGGTAGACCGTTGCCGGTTTTGTCAGGCCAAGGAAAACAGCCTGAATAGCCAGCAGGCCGCCCGGAGGCAGCGGATAGCATTTCAGGGCCATAGCCAGAGTAAAGATGAATTCGGCGATCAACACCCAGCCCGCGATGAACGGACCGACGGTGTAGACAAGAATTGGATTGATGACAAGAAAGGCCAGAATGGCCAACTTGTACCATTTCGGCGCGTTGCCGAGAAAGTTTCTGCCAAAGGCCTGGGTCAGGGATTGAGACATTTCTATTTTCTCCTCAAATCGATGTGAATACCGTGGCGATTTCCAGACAGTCTAGTCGCCGATTGTCATGGTGGGGTACATGCCTGCTTCCGGCCCGGACTGGAAGGGCTGGAGGATGTTGAAGCATGCGTCCTGAGTCTTCTGTGCATGGCCGCGGGTTTTGTCCGAGCCATCGAAATATGCACCGTTCTCTTCACGGATGTGATCGATGCGGTGCTTGAAAGCTTCTACAAAAGCCATGCCATCTCCCTTGAATGTGGCATTACCTAAGGTTACTTCGGTCGTTTTTGCCAGATCATCCAGGCTGACGCACTGGGTTGCCAGATCGGCTTGCCTGGTAACGTATCCCCAGATTGCTGAGTTTTCAGGTATCTCAATAGGCTCTTCGGCATCAATTATTGTATGTGGCATGACAATGGAGTCCCGACCAATGGTGATGGGGCAGGATTCGGTGCCGTGGACGAAGGAGTTGAATCCCACGAACACGTTTTTGCCGTTGCGGGTATGAATGACCTTGCCTCCGTGAGCGGTGACGTTGTTGCCTTCGAAGATGGAGTTCTTGATGTAGCAGTTCTCCTGCGCGTTGGCCCCTGCACCGATGATGGAGTTTTCAATGTGGGCGCGCTGAACGATAAGGGCGTTTTCACCGATTTCGCAGTGTCCTTTGATGACAGCATAAGGGCTGACATAGGCGGATTCGGGAATGATGACGTCCGTTTCGGGCGCGGCCGTGGAGTAGATGGGGACGAAATCTTCTTTGAAATCGTCTACGTACTCGATAAATTGCCCGGTCAGTTTGCCATTCTCGTCGAGTTTGACGTATTTTTCCACCACGCCTTCGGGGTAGACGTAGTTGAATTCGAATAGATCGCCAGCTTTGAGCCAGATGCGGCCGGGTTCGATATTCACGCGGGAAAGGTCACCCGCCTGAACATAGGCGAAGTCGCCGACCACGCAGTTGTGCATGACGGAGAGGTCTACGGTGGAGAAGGGGCCGAGATAGACACCTTCAGTGGTGGTGCCGTGGATGTTCGCGTAGTGCATGGCCACGGTGTTGAGGATGCGGAACACCTCGGGGATTTCCGGGTTCTTGGACTGGTTGTGAACCAGAGTTTTTACCAGGAACGAGTTGGTGATGCGGATGACCTCATCGTAGAAAAGTTTGGTTTTGACGCCGTTGAATTCAACCACGTCACCTTTTTGTTTGAGCTCGTCACCGCGAATATCTGATTTGTACAGAACGGAACGATCAACCTGGGTTTTTCCAAGGAAATAGGAACCTGAAAGATTGGAGTTGGTGAATCGGAAGCTGATTGGATGGTCTTCGGTCAGAGCATAAAACGCATAGTAGAGGAGATGACTCTCTCTGGGGATAGCATTATTGAGCAGGGGACGAACGTCAATGCCCATGGGCTTCAAGTTGACGTTGACCCGGGCCGCGATGTGATCAAAGAGGGCTTCGAGTTTTTCCATGATTCTCACGTAGTGTTTATGTTTTATGAAAAGACGGCTGCCATGCATCGAACATGGCAGCCGTTATTATATTGTCTTATAGAATCTGTCGACTGTTAACCGCCAGCAGGCAACGTGATGGGCATACCCATGATCGGCCAGACGACGAGGATTGCGAGGCCGACAACGACCATGAGCAGGATGGAAGCGGGAACACCCCAGCCGAAGAATTCACCGGTGGTGAACTGTCCGGAGTCGTAGGCAATGGCGTTGGGAGCCGCGCCGACGAGGAGCAGGAAGGGCATACCGGCAACAACCAGGGATGCGTATAGGATGACTTCGGGAGCCACGCCGAGGTAGGGCGCGATAACGAGGGCAACCGGCAGTGATATCGCGATGGCTGCGACGTTCATGATGAAGTTGGTCATCATCATGACAAAGAAGGCGATGGACATGACGAAGATGAACCAGTTTGCATCCTGGAACATGACCAGCCAGTTGACTGCCATCCACTTGGCTGCACCGGTTTCCCAGAGACAGAAACCAATGGACATGGCACCGGCGAACAGCAGGATGATGTTCCAGGGAATGTCTTCGAGGTCTTTCAAATCAAGGATCTTGAAGACGAAGAAGAGGACCGAGGAACAGAGGATAATGGCGGTCTTATCAACAGCCTGGAGAGCCGGGACAAAGGAGCGCAGTGACATGATACAGATAACGCCACCTACGATGACGGCAGCCATGATTTCATCACGGGTCAGGCGGCCCATTTTGGAGTTGAGTTCACGGGCTTTCTCTCGCAGGCCGGGGATGCGGTCCTTTTCAGGCTTGCATACGATCATGAAGAAGCCCCACAGCAGGAAGGTCATGGCCCAACCGATGGGTGCCATGTAATAGCTCAGCTCAAAGAAGCCGATATCAACGTTAACGATTTCCTTGTAGAAACCGAGAGCAACTGCGCCACGGGCTGCACCGAGCAGAGTGACGATGGAACCGGCACCGGCCACGTAAGCCATACCTATGAACAAACCCTTACCAAATTTGGTGGGCTTATCGCCTTCGCCGTACAGTGCGTAGATGGCGAGCAGCAAGGGGTATATGGTGGCGGCCACGGCGGTGTGTGCCATGATGTGGGTCAGGGCGGCTGTGACCACGAAGACACCGAGGTAAATCATTGAGGTGCGTTCGCCCACAACATCAAGCATCTTGTATGCAAGTCGTTTGGTCAGGCCGGTCTTGGTGAAAACCAGGCCAATCATGATGGAGGCGAAGATGAAGAGGACGGACGGGTCCATGAAATCCTTGAACGCCACTTTGGCGGGACGGATCAGGAACATGACCTGAAGAATACCAATCATCAGCGAAGTGACGCCGATGGGCACGACTTCAAACACCCACCAAGTCCCGGCCAGCAGGAAAACTGCGATGGCACCTTTGGCTTCTGTGGGCAGGGGAAAATGCTGACCCATGGGGTCAATGGCGTCTGGCCAGGCCGGAGCGAAGTAGACAACGGCGAAGAGTACAACGCCGAGGAGCATGAACACCAGGCGTTTCCAGTCGAATGCGGGTTTGGCAGCTTGAGCTGTTTCCATGATTATCTCCTTATTCCCCAAGGCCTAGCTGGCACAGGCGCTCATGCGATTAATGATTTCATCAAAGACATCGGCCATGCGGAGAATTCCCGTCACGTTGCCGTTGCTGCGGACTATCAAAGGTTGGGGGGCGTCAATGATATATAAGTGTACACCATGCTCCAGATTGCCCTCTTCATCTATGTAATGGGTGTCTTCAGGGACGTGCATGACGTCCTTGGCCGCGAGATCGAGGCTCTTGCTACAGAGGTCGGTCAAGGTGTTGGTCCAGAGATTAAATTCCTTGAATTGTTCAGCCACGAATCTGTTGGACAGAATATCGCTGCCCAAGTCATTTTTGTTGAGCTTCTTGTAGTTGGGTTCCAGCGCAACGATGATGTCCGCCATGGTCACCACACCGGCAAAAGCGCCGTTTTCATCCACAATGAGGATGTCGCGGTGTTTGCTGCTGTGCAAGGCACTCACGACGTCGCTCAAAGAGGCTTCCAGACCAAGGGTCTGGTAATCCCCTACCGGAGTCATCAGGTCTTTGATTTTCATGTAATCCTTCCTCCCGAGAAGTATTGTTTGCACATTGACGCACTCTCGCCTCCCTTGTCGTGGAAAACTTCGTGCGTATCGTCTGTGTCATACGAAACCTTTTAGGCCAGTCCTGAAATTGCCCCCAATTTCACATTGCGCAACATTACGTGGGCCAAGCATCTAAGAGGGTTCGCATTCCTATAAATATTAAATCATTGTTTGCGTCAAGACTCTTATGTGAATAAAAGTTCAAGGACGCAATGAAACATTTTGAGACACGAGCGGTTAACTAAGTTGTTTCAATGTGAAACGTTTTGGGACAATTTCCGGATTAATAGTAGCTTTGTCCTTGGGAGAGGTTTCCCATGAGATAGGCTTCAAGAACAGTGTCAACCGGACCGCAGACATTGTCTATGATC
>Ga0209692_10004438_pt1 | contig 12703 bp, 9 predicted proteins | sample tdDd472_FD_187129 | JGI IMG/M metagenome (GOLD analysis project Ga0209692, IMG submission 187129) | Marine sediment microbial communities from the Atlantic coast under amendment with organic carbon and nitrate - tdDd47.2 (SPAdes)... | ecosystem: Environmental > Aquatic > Marine > Coastal >...
CCAGCCGTCGGACGTCTGGAAGGCCTGGTAGGGCGCGCTCAACGGATGGGCGGACCCTAGTGGATGCGGCGTTTCCCCCGTCGCAAGCGCAATGGCGGACTGCCAATAAGTATGGGTGATCGCCGCTTCGAAGAGGGACGTGTCGACCTTCTGCCCCTGGCCCGTCTTCAGTTTGTGGGCATAGGCGGCGGATACGGCCATCGCTGCGATGATCCCGGCGGTGATGTCCGACAGCGGCGCGCCGACCTTGACCGGCGGCCGGCCGGGACCTTCGCCCGTGATCGTCATCAGGCCCGACATGCCCTGCGCGATCAGATCGAAGCCGCCGCGGCTGGCATAGGGGCCCGTCCGTCCGAAGCCCGAGATCGAAACGAAGATGAGACCCGGGTTTTCCTCTTTCAGCGTTTCATAGCCGAGGCCGAGGCGTTCCATGGTGCCGCCGCGGAAATTCTCGATCACGACATCCGCGTCCTTCAGCAAGGTCTTCAACGCCTCACGCGCGCTGTCCTGCTTGAGGTCCAGGGCCAAACCGCGCTTGTTGCGGTTCATCATCAGGAAGGCGGCGCTTTCGCCGTTGATGCTGGGCGGGGTCAGCCGCCTAGTATCGTCGCCGGTCGGCTTTTCGACCTTGATGACGTCGGCCCCCATATCGGCCAGCATCATGCCGCAGGTCGGTCCCGCCATGATATGGGTCAGTTCGAGAACCCGGCAGCCTTCTAACGGTCCGATCATGTCAGCGCCCCCGCCATGTGGGTTTGCGCTTGCCCAGGAAGGCCTCGATCCCTTCCTTGAAATCGTCGCTCATATAACATTCGACGATGAAGTCGTCGCCGGTGGCGTCCGGCCCGTCGACGCGCAGACGGCGGATGCCTTCCTTGGTCGCCCGCATGCATAGCGGCGCGTTGCCGGCCAGCATTTCGGCCATTTCCATCGCCCTTGCCCGAACCGCGTCGACATCGGGCAGCACTTCCGAGACGAGGCCGATGGCGAGCGCTTCCTGCGCCTCGATCAACCGGGTGGTCAGCAGGATCTCCTTCAGCCGGCCGACGCCGATCAGCGGCGCAAGCCGCCCCAGATTGGCAATGGAGAGGCAATTGCCCAGCGTCCGCGCGATCGGGAAACCGTAGCGCAGGCGTTCATCGGTGATGCGGATGTCGCAGGTCGCCGCGATGGCCGCGCCCCCGCCCGTGCAGGCCCCGGTGATCGCCGCGATGGTCGGCACAGGACACTTTTCAATATCGGTCAGCACCTCGTCCATCGTGCGTTCGTAGCGCCGGGCGTCTTCCGGCTCCGCGAAGGCCCGAAACTGGGAAATATCGGTCCCGGCGGCGAAGGCCTTACCACCCGCGCCCTGGACGACGATGGCCTTCACCGGCCCGCCGATTTCGGTTTCCCGGCAGATTTTCGCCAGTCCCTCATACATGCCGAAGGTCAGCGCGTTCCTCGCCTCGGGCCGGTTCAGCGTCACCACGCCGACAGCACCTTGGACTTCGTAAAGCAGTTCGCTCAGCTTACGTCTCCCTAGTAAAAGCACCCATGAAAACACCCCTGTGAAGGGCTTGTTCTTCTGTTCTTCACCCCGACCCCGGAGGCAAGGGTACAAGACCCTTGGACTTGGTCAATCAGGCAAGAAGGCGGAGTATCGCCGCCTTTTGCCGGAATGTGATCAGGCTTCCCTTGCAAAACTGCCGTGACGCAGGGACAAGAGCGGCCTCAACCCCACCCAACGAACAACCGTATGAACAGGATTGCCGTGTTTCGCAAAGCCCTCCCCTTCCTTTTCGTCTTCTTCTTTTCCATCGGACCGGCCCAGGCGGCTGAAACAATCCGGATCGCCTTCATCGACCCGCTTTCCGGTCCCTTCGCGCGCTCGGGCCAGGCCGGATACCGGACTTTCGAAATGGCGGCGGCGTTGATGGTCAACGACAAGGGCGGCGTGCTGGGCGGCAAACGATTCGAAATCGTGCCGATGGACAATCAAGGCAGCCCGAAGGAAAGCCTGATCCAACTGAAACGCGCGATCAACGAGGGCATCCGCTTCATCGCCCAAGGGGCCAGTTCGGCCGTCGCCAGCGCCTTGACGGAAGCGATCGACAAACACAACAAGCGCAATCCCGAAAACCGCGTCCTGTTCCTGAACTATTCCGCCAACGACCCGGCCCTGACCAACGAGAAGTGCAATTTCTGGCATTTCCGCTTCGACGCCCATGCGGACATGAAGATGGATGCGATCACCGACGTCATCGCCTCAGACAGCGAAATACGGAAGGTCTACATCATCGGCCAGGACTATTCCTTCGGGAAGGCGGTCGCCGATGCCGCGGTGGCGTTCCTGGGCGAAAAACGCCCGGATATCGAGATCGTCGGCAACGAGTTGCACCCGATCGGCAAGGTGAAGGACTTCACGCCCTATGCGACGAAGATCGCCGCTTCCGGTGCCGACGCCGTCATCACAGGCAACTGGGGGGTCGACATGGTCGGCCTTGGCAAGGCGATCATAGAAACCGGCCTGGACGTCCCGATTTTCACCTTCTACGCCGCCCATGACGGCATCACGGCGACCTTCGGCGAAAAGGGTTTGGGTCGAATCCGGGTGGTGCATGAAGGCGCGTTCAATCCGCCGAGCCCGGAATTCCAGGCCTTCAACCAAGCTTTCAAGGCCGCGAATCCGGACATGGACATCAACCAGCCGCGCATCATCGGCGCCGTCCAGTTCCTGGCCATGGCCATGGAAAAGGCCGGCAGCGATGTCCCGGTCGCCGTAGCCCTGGCGATGGAAGGGTTGGAGATGACCAACATCTACGGCCGCAGGCTGTATATGCGCCCCGCCGACCATCAGATGATCCAGGACATCAACGTGCTGACACATACCGACCGCGAAATTGTGATCGACGCGGACAATTCCGGTTACGGCCTGCTGATCGAATCGACCGTGGAGGCCGCGGGAAAAGGCCTTCCGACCAGTTGCCGCATGGACAGGCCCGAATAGGCTTTTCATCACCCTGCGCCCGTTTTTCGAGCACAACCGGCCGGAGAAGCCAAAGTCCTTTCTTGATTCTCTGCAACGGTAGGGGTCTACTTTCGTCCAAGGGCCGAACAAGGTCATCGAAACCGCACCGCCGGATCCAACAAGGTTGACGGCGCATAAAAAACGCGCGGTTTCAACACGAACGGGAGGAAAGCATGGGACTTTTCAAGACAGTCAGGACTCTATCTGCGGCTGCCGCTCTGGCCACGGCCTTCACCGGCGCGTCCTTCGCGGCGGATAATATCCGCATCGCCTTCATCGATCCGCTGTCGGGCCCCTTCGCCACGACGGGGGAATCCGGCTACCGCACCTTCGAATACGCGGCCCAGACATTGGTCAACGACAAGGGCGGCGTGCTGGGCGGGCGGATGTTCGAAATCGTTCCGATGGACAACAAGATCAGTCCGAAGGAAAGCCTGATCCAGTTGAAGCGCGCGATCAGCGAAGGCATTCACTACATCGTCCAGGGCAACAGTTCCGGCGTCGCCAACGCGCTGACGGACGCGATCGAGAAACACAACAAGCGCAACCCGGACCAGCGGATCCTGTTCCTGAACTATTCCGCCGTCGATCCGGCGCTGACGAACGAGAAATGCAATTTCTGGCATTTCCGCTTCGACGCCAACGCGGATATCAAGATGGATGCGCTGACCGACGTCATCGCCGCGGACCAGGACATCAAGAAGGTCTACATCATCGGCCAGGACTATTCCTTCGGGAAGGCCGTGGCCGACGCCGCCGTGAAGTTCCTTGGCGAAAAGCGCCCGGATATCGAGATCGTCGGCAATGAACTGCACCCGATCGGCAAGGTGAAGGACTTCACCCCCTATGCCACCAAGATCAAGTCTTCCGGGGCCAACGCCGTCATCACCGGCAACTGGGGCGCGGATATGGTCGGCCTGGGCAAGGCCATCGTCGAGGCGGGCGTGGACGCGCCGATTTTCACCTATTACGCGGCGCATGACGGCATCACCGCCACCTTCGGCGAAAAGGGCGTCGACGTGATCCGCGTGGTCCATGAAGGCACGTTCAACCCGCCCAGCGCGGAATTCAAAGCCTTCAACGACGGCTTCAAGAAGGCCAATCCGGACAAGGACCTGAACCAGCCGCGCATCATCAGCGTGATCCAAATGCTGGCGAAGGCGATGGAGCAGACCGGAACCGACGACCCCGTCGCGGTCGCGGGCGCATTGGAAGGCATGGACTTCACGAATATCTACGGCCGAAGCGTCCATATGCGGGCAAGCGATCACCAGTTGATCCAGGACGTGAATATCGCGGTCCATACCGACAAGAATATCGAAGTCGACGCCGACAATTCCGGTTACGGCCTGTTGACGGAAAAGACCGTTCAGCAAGCGGGCAAGGACATTCCGACCAGCTGTAACATGGAGCGTCCGTCCTAAACGGCGTATCGCATCGAAACGTGGCGGCTCGGCGTCGTGGGCTTTAACCTCAACGTCGGGCCGCCGTTTCGCTGGCGGATAGAGCGGCGGGCGTCCCGCCGCCCGGTCCGTCGACGCCTTTTCACGGGAACAAATCGCGCGAGAATACGGTGGAACTGGTAATCTTTTCCCTGTTGAACGGCCTGGTGACGGGTCTGCTTCTGTTCATGCTGTCCAGCGGGCTGACGCTGATCTTCAGCATGATGGGCGTGCTGAACTTCGCCCATGCCAGCTTCTACATGCTGGGCGCCTATTTCGCCTATACGATCAGCGGATATATGGGGTTCTGGGGCGGGTTGATCTTCGCGCCCCTGCTGGTCGGCGTGGTCGGCGCGCTGATCCAGCGCTACGGCCTGCGCTACGTCCATCGCTGGGGCCATGTGGCCGAACTGGTCTTCACCTTCGGCCTCGCCTTCCTGATCGAGGAGGTGGTGCAGTTCTTCTGGGGCAAGGCGACCAAGGACTATCACGAACCGGAACTGCTCGACTTCCCGCTCTTTACGCTCTTCGGCCAGTCCTTCCCGGCCTACAAGGCCTTCATGATCCTGATATCCATCGGCATCTTCATCGCGCTGCTGGCCATGCTGACGCGAACGCGCGTCGGCCTGATCATCCAGGCCGCCATCACCCATCCGAACACCGTCGCCAATCTGGGCCATAACGTGCCGCTGGTCTTCATGGGCGTCTTCGGCGTCGGGTCGGCCCTTGCCGGGCTGGCGGGCGTCATCGCGGGCCCGGCGCTCGGAACCTTCCCCGGCATGGCCTTCGTGCTGGGCAGTATCGTCTTCGTGGTCATCGTCGTCGGCGGATTGGGGTCGCTCGCGGGGGCCTTCGTCGCCTCGCTCCTGATCGGTTGGCTGCAGACCTTCGCGATTTCACTGGACTATTCGATGACCGATTTGCTGAACCTGCTGGGCATCAGTTTCGACGACGAGCATGTGCTGCGGGACCTCTGGACCCTGTCCCTGCCCCAGGTCGCGCCGATCCTGCCCTATCTGCTGCTGATCCTGATCCTGATCTTCAGGCCCACCGGCCTCATGGGTAAACGGGAAACATGATGGGGATATCAAGCAAGGACAGCGGCCCGGGCGGCATCCGGTCCGCCCTAGGCCCCTTCGGCCTCTGGATCGCGGCGGCGCTCGTGCTGGCGGTGATGCCGACGATTTTTTCGTCCCCCGTCTCCGTCACCATCATGAACCAGATGGGCATCTCCATCGTCTTCGCCCTCAGCTACAACATGCTGCTGGGCCAGGGCGGCATGCTGTCCTTCGGCCATGCGGTCTATTTCGGGTTGGGCGGCTTCCTGTCCGTCCACGTCATGAACTATGTGGAATATGACGGATGGCCGATACCCCTGCCGATCCTGCCCTTCATCGGCGGTCTGTTCGGATTGGTCTTCGCCATCATCATCGGCAGTTTCTCCACCCGGCGCGCCGGCACCGTCTTCGCCATGATATCGCTCGGCGTCGGGGAATTGATCGCGGCCTGCTCCATCATCTTCGTTGTCTTTTTCGGCGGCGAGGAAGGCGTCAGCGGCGACCGCACCATGGGGCCGCCGGTCTTCGGCACCGAATTCCTGAAGGAGATCGAAGTCTATTATCTGACCGCGGTGATCGTCTTCGTCGCGGCCGCCCTTATGTATCTGTTCTCCCTCACCCCCGCCGGCCGGATGGCCAATGCCGTGCGCGACAACCCGGAACGGGCGGAATTCGTCGGCTACAGCCAGCGCCAGGTGCGCTTCATTTCCTTCTGCGCGTCGGGATTCTTCGCCGGAATCGCCGGCGGATTGTTCGCCATCAACTACGAAATCCTGACCGAGGAGAACCTGAACCTCGTCACCTCGGGCTGGGTCCTGCTGATGGCCTATATCGGCGGCATCGGCTTCTTCATCGGCCCGATCATCGGCGCGATCCTGCTGACGCTGCTGCAGACCGTGTTGAGCAACCATACGGAGCTTTGGCTGCTCTATGTCGGCTTGCTCTTCGTCCTGACAGTGATGTTCGTGCCCTCCGGCCTCACCGGATTGATCATGATGCACGAACCCGCCCTGAGGACCGGACGGCTGCCCAATCTGGCGAGACCCTATCTGGTGGCGGGTATTCCCCTGCTGGTCGCGCTGGCCGGCGGCGTCGCCGTCCTGGAAATGCTGCACCATTTCAACAACGCCCCGGTCGGCGACACGGTGGCGCATGTCTTCGGAATGGCGGTCGACACCCACAACCCCGCGAATTGGGCCGTGGCCATCGCCGTGACGGTTTTCGGCGCCTACGCGACCGTTCGCGCCACGCCGCAGGTCAGGGAAGCCTGGTCCGAGGCCAATGATTTCTCCGGCAAGGCGGAGGACCGATGAGCACGCCCGCGTTGAGCCTTGAAGACGTCCGCAAGGATTTCGGCGAGACCCAGATCATCCGGGGTGTCAGTCTGGAGATCGGGGCCGGGGAACGGCACGCCATCATCGGCCCGAACGGGGCCGGAAAATCGACGCTGTTCCACCTGATCAGCGGCAAATACAGCAAGACGGCCGGGCGGATCCGACTGAACGGCGAGGATGTCACGACGCTCGAACCCTATGCCATCGCGCGCAGGGGATTGAGCCGCAGCTTCCAGATCACCAACATCTTCCCGCGCATGACCGTGTTCGAGAATCTGCGCTGTGGATTGCTGTGGAGCATGGGGTTCAAATACGCCTTCTGGAAGCTGGTCGGACGCCAGAAGAACCTGACACAACGGACCGAGGAAATCCTGGAGATGATCGGTCTGGCGGACCGCCGGGATATTCAGGCCGGCGTGCTGACCTACGCGGAACAGCGGACCTTGGAGATCGGCATCACCATCGCCGGCGGCGCGAATGTCATCATGCTGGACGAGCCGACGGCCGGCATGAGCGCGTCGGAAACCGACCAGACGGTCGAGTTGATCCGCCGGGTGACGGAGGGCAAGACGCTGGTCATGGTCGAACACGACATGGGTGTCGTCTTCGACCTTGCGGACCGGATATCCGTGCTGGTCTACGGGGAAATCATCGCCACCGGAAAGCCCGAGGAAATCCGCAACAACAAGGCGGTTCAGGAAGCCTATCTGGGCGAGGCGCCGGAAGAGGAACCGCCGGCGGATGGGGGAACGGTGTAATGTTGGAAGTCCGCGACCTCCAGGCCTATTACGGCAAGAGCCACATCCTGCAGGGCGTCTCCTTCGACATCGCGGAAGGGGAAATCGTCAGCCTGCTGGGCCGCAACGGCGTCGGCCGGTCGACCACCTGCAAGGCCGTCATGGGCGAAGTGCCGCCGCAGGGATCGATCAAGTTCCGCGGTACCGAGATCGCCGGCAAGAAACCGCATGAGATCGCCCGCCTCGGCATCGGCTACGTACCCGAAAACCGCGACGTCTTCCCGACCCTGACCGTGCGCCAGAACCTCATCCTGGGGATGAAAAGCGTGAAGCAGGAAGGGCGCTGGTCGATCGAGGACATGTTCGACCTGTTCTCGAACCTGCGGGAACGCGCCGATATCCGCGCCGGCGCGCTATCGGGCGGGGAACAGCAGATGCTGACCATGTGCCGCACCCTGATGGGCGACCCGGACCTGATCATGATCGACGAGCCGACGGAAGGCCTCAGCCCGCAGATGGTGGAAAAGGTCGCGGGCCTGCTCGAAGAAATTGCCAGACGCAAGGTTTCCATCCTTCTGGTCGAACAGAAGCTGACAATAGCATTGCGCATTTCCCATCGTGTCTATGTTATGGGGCACGGCCATATGGTGTTCGAAGGAACGCCGGAGGCCCTGCGCAGCGACGCGCAAATCCGGTCGGAATGGCTGGAAGTCTGACAAGCGCGCGGGCACGGTTCTTGGCGTAATTCGGGGGGAAAGTCCTGTCATGAGTGATGCGGTTCTGATCGAGCGGCACGGGCCGATTCTTGTCCTGTCGCTGAACAATCCGCCCGTAAACGGCCTGGGCCTGGCGCTGCGGACCGGCATATCGGACGCCCTGGACCAAGCCGAAGCGGATGACGGGGTCACGGCCGTCGTCATCAAGGGGGCCGGCCGCATGTTCAGCGCCGGCGCCGACATCACCGAATTCGGCACGCCACGCTCCCTCGCCGATCCCAACCTTCCCAGCGTCTGCCTGCGCATCGAGAATTCGAAAAAACCCGTCGTGGCCGCCATTCATGGCGTCTCCGCCGGCGGCGGGCTGGAAACCGCCCTTTCCTGCCACTACCGGGTCGCCTCGGCGAAGACGCGCCTCGGCCTGCCGGAAGTCACGCTCGGCATCATTCCGGGCGCCGGCGGCACCCAGCGCCTGCCGCGCCTGACCGGCGTCGAGGCCGCGTTGAAACTGATCACCTCCGGCGAACTGGCGCCCGCGGCAAAGGCTCATGCGCTGGGCTATGTGGACGAACTGGTGGACGGCGACCCGCTGGAGGCCGCGCTGGCGGCGGCGGAACGGCTGGCGGCGTCGGGTGAGCTGCGCCGGACCATGGATCTGGACGACAAACTCGCCGAGGCACGCGGCAATCCGGCGGTCTTCGACGATTTCGCGAAATCGATCGCCAGGAAGGCGCGCGGCTTCGACGCCCCCTTCGCCTGTATCGAGGCCGTAAAGGCCGCCGCCACCCTGCCCGGACCGGAAGGACTGGCCAAGGAGCGGGAGATCTTCAAGGGGCTCGTCACCTCGACCCAGGCCGCGTCCCAGCGCCATGCCTTCTTCGCCGAGCGCGAGGTCGCCAAAATCCCCGATGTCCCGAAAGACACGCCGGTCAAGAACATCGAAAGCGCCGCCGTCATCGGCTGCGGCACGATGGGCGGCGGGATCACCATGAACTTCGCCAATGCGGGCATTCCCGTGACGGTGATCGAGAACGACCCGGCCGCCCTCGAGCGCGGGCTGGAAACCATCGCCAAGAACTATCAGGCGACCGTGGACAAGGGCCGGATGAAGCCCGAGGACATGGACGCCCGCATGGGTCTGATCACCGGCGCCACCGATTTGGAAGCGGTGTCGGATGCCGATATCGTCATCGAAGCCGTGTTCGAGGAAATGGACATCAAGAAGCAGGTGTTCAGTAAATTGGACAAACTGGCCAAGCCCGGCGCCGTTCTGGCCACCAATACCTCCATGCTCGACATCAACGCCATCGCGGCCTCCACCAGCCGGCCGGAATCCGTCATCGGCACGCATTTCTTCAGTCCCGCCAACGTCATGAAGCTGATGGAGAACGTGCGCGGCGAAAAAACCGCGCCCGAAACCATCGCGACCGTCATGGAACTGTCCAAGAAGCTGGGCAAGGTCGGCGTTCTGGTCGGCGTCTGCGACGGCTTCGTCGGCAATCGCATGCTGGGCCCTTATCTGCGGGAAGCCGGATTCCTGCTGGAGGAAGGCGCCCTGCCGCAGCAGGTCGACAAGGCGATCTACGATTTCGGTTTCCCGATGGGCCCCTTCGCCATGATGGATCTGGCCGGCAACGATGTCGGCTGGCGCATCCGCAAGCGGCAGCGGGCGGAAAACCCGAACAATCTGCGCTACTCCGACATCGCCGATCAGATTTGCGAGCTGGGCCGGTTCGGCCAGAAGACCGGCGGCGGCTGGTACGACTATGCCGACGGCAGGACGCCCACGCCGTCGGCGACAGTCGAGGAAATCGTGGTCGGAACCTCCAAGCGCCTCGGCATCGAACGGCGGGAGATATCGGATCAGGAAATCATCGAGCGCTGCCTGTATCCGCTGATCAACGAAGGCGCACGCGTGCTGGAGGAAGGCATCGCCATGCGCCCCAGCGACATCGATATCGTCTGGCTCTACGGCTACGGTTTCCCGCGCTATCGCGGCGGGCCGATGTTCTATGCGGATACCGTCGACGTGAAGACGGTCTATGACAAGATGTGTGAGTTCCACGAGCGGCACGGCGACTTGATGACGCCCGCGCCGCTGCTCGAAAAACTGGCCAAGGAAGACAAGCGTTTCGCCGATCTCTAGGCAGGCGCGTTTACAGGAGGATATTCCCATGCGTGAAGCCGTTATCGCCTCAACGGCCCGGACCCCCATCGGCAAAGCGTTCCGCGGCGCCTTCAACAACACCCACGGCGCGACCATGGCCGGCCACGCCATCAAGCATGCGGTGGAACGCGCCGGGATAGATCCGGGCATGGTCGAAGACGTGGTCCTGGGCTGCGGCTTCCCGGAAGGGGCGACCGGCGAGAACGTCGCGCGGCTGAGCGCCATCCGCGCCGGCCTCCCGGTGACCGCGGCCGGGACCACCATCAACCGTTTCTGCAGTTCGGGCATGCAGGCGATCGCCATGGCCGCCCAGCGCGTCATCCTGGAAGGCGCGCCGGCCATGGTCGCCGGCGGCGTCGAATCCATCAGCCTCGTCCAGCCGCACCGGAACAATCATTTCTACAAGGAAGCCTGGCTTATGGAACATAAGCCGGACATGTGGATGAGCATGATCGACACCGCCGATATCGTGGCCAAACGCTACGGCATCAGCCGCGAGGCGCAGGACGAACTGGGCCTGCAGTCGCAGCAGCGCACCGCCGCCGCGCAGCAATCCGGCAAGTTCGACGACGAAATCGTCCCGATCACCACGACCAAGCTCGTCACCAACAAGGAAACCAAGGAAACCTGGGAAGAAGAAGTCACGATCAGCCAGGACGAATGCAACCGGCCCGATACGAAACTGGAAGGCCTTGCCGGCCTGCAGCCGGTCATGGGGCCGGACAAGTTCATCACCGCCGGAAATGCCAGTCAGCTTTCCGACGGCGCATCGGCCTCCGTCGTCATGGAGGCCAAGGAAGCCGAACGGCTGGGCATCGAGCCGCTGGGCTATTTTCGCGGCTTCGCCGTCGCCGGATGCGAGCCGGACGAAATGGGGATCGGTCCCGTTTTCGCGGTGCCGCGCCTGCTGGAGCGCGCCGGCCTGAAGATGGACGACATCGACCTTTGGGAGTTGAACGAGGCCTTCGCCGTGCAGGTCCTGTATTGCCGCGACAAGCTGGGCATTCCGAACGAGAACCTGAACGTGAACGGCGGGTCCATCGCCGTCGGCCACCCGTTCGGCATGACGGCCGCCCGCCTGGTCGGCCACGCCTTGATCGAAGGCAAGCGCCGCGGCGCGAAGAATGTCGTCGTCACCATGTGCATCGGTGGCGGACAGGGCGCGGCCGGTCTGTTCGAAGTCATCTAACCGCAGGGCAGCATCCCGGACGGGAGGAAAATCATGGAACTGGTTCTAAGTCCAGAAGACGAGGCATTCCGGCAGGAAGTCCGCGCCTTCATCCGCGAAAAGCTTGATCCCGAAACCAAGCGGAAAGTCGAATTGGGCTATCCGCTGGGCAAGGACGATTACGTCAAATGGCACAAGCGGATGTACGAAAAGGGCTGGGCCGCCCCGAACTGGCCGGTCGAATACGGCGGGCCCGGCTGGACGCCGATCCAACGCCATATCTATGACGAGGAACTGGCGCTGGGCAGCACGCCGCGCGTCATTCCCTTCGGCGTCAGCATGGTCGCCCCGGTGATCTACACCTTCGGGTCGGCGGAGCAGAAGGCCAAGTATCTGCCGCGCATCCTGTCTTTCGACGACTGGTGGTGCCAGGGTTATTCGGAACCGGGATCGGGATCGGATCTGTCCTCGCTGCGCACCAAGGCGGTGCGGGACGGCGACCACTATATCGTCAACGGCCAGAAGACCTGGACAACGCTTGCGCAATACGCGGACATGATCTTCTGCCTGGTCCGCACCGATGACAGCGGCAAGCAGCAGGAAGGCATCAGCTTCCTTTTGATCGACATGAAAACGCCCGGCATCAGCGTCACCCCCATCGAGACGATCGACGGGGACGTGGAGATCAACAGCGTGTTCTTCGACGATGTCCGCGTGCCGGTCGAAAACCGGGTCGGCGAGGAAGGCAAGGGATGGACCTACGCCAAATTCCTGCTCGGCCACGAACGCACCGGGATCGCCGCCGTCGGCCGGTCCAAGCGGCAATTGTCGCGCTTGAAGAACATCGCGGAGCAGGAGCAGAACGGGGACCAGACCCTGGCCGAGGATCCCGCCTTCCGGGAACGGCTGGCGGAGGTCGAGATCGAGCTCTACGCGCTGGAAGCAATGGTGATCGGCGCCCTGGAAGGGGAAGCGCGCGGCAACCCGCCGGGACCGGAAGCCTCCATCCTGAAGATCAAGGGTGTGGAGGTGCAGCAGGCAATCACCGAACTGGCGGTCGAGGCGGTCGGC
>Ga0209692_10004442_pt1 | contig 12683 bp, 11 predicted proteins | sample tdDd472_FD_187129 | JGI IMG/M metagenome (GOLD analysis project Ga0209692, IMG submission 187129) | Marine sediment microbial communities from the Atlantic coast under amendment with organic carbon and nitrate - tdDd47.2 (SPAdes)... | ecosystem: Environmental > Aquatic > Marine > Coastal >...
TATAATGTTTACTTTTAGTTTACACTATATATTATAATCTAGTTATTTTGCTCATACGCTTGTATTGATAATTGAAGAGCACCATAAAGTCCAGCTAATTGTCCATTCTTAGGATATTTAATATAGTCCTTTAGATCACCATCTAATACTTCATGCTGAATGTATCCATTCATGTGTTTTTTAAATGCACTTCGTATTTTATCAAATAATTGTTCCTGCTGGCTTACACCGCCACCTATTAGTATTATTTCCGGCGATAAGATAAGATTATACGACATTAATGCTTGTCCTATATAATCAGCTATATAATCCCAAACTTTATGGTCCTGTGGCAATAAATGCCCTTTTATTCCCCATCTTTTTTCAATTGCAGGTCCTGCAACCAAACCCTCTAAACAATTTTTATGAGTAGGACAATTTCCTTCAAATTCATCCTCTTTAAGCTGTCTAACTAGCACATGACCCATTTCTGGGTGTGTTAATCCGTATAATGTTTTTCCCTCTATAACAAACCCTGCACCAACACCTGTACCAATTGTAATATATAGGACACTTCGTTTATTGACACCATGACCCATTTTATATTCTCCCAATGCAGCTGCATTTACATCCGTGTCAATTTTAATAGGAATATCAAATTTTTGGCTTAATGCTTCTACTAAATTATAATTTCTCCATTTTATTTTAGGAGTATTTTGAATCATCCCATATGATTTGGACTCCGGGTTTATATCAATAGGTCCAAACGCTCCAATTCCCAATGAAACTACATTATGTTTTTTAAAAAACTCAATAGCTTTGCCCATTGTATATTCTGGTTCTAATGTATCTATTTTTACCTTATCTACAGTATTTAAATCCTTATCAAAAACTGCACAAACAAACTTTGTTCCACCTGCTTCTATCGCTCCGTACATCTTAACCTCCTACTTCTCTTTATGTTTAAACTAGTACATATATATTATAAGCACAAATTAATATTACTAACATAACTGCACTTTTGTAAAGCATATTTACCACTTTGTCAGACATTTTTATATTTAGTTGTGATCCCAGTATTCCACCAATTATTGCTGCAGGTATCATAACATATAGCATAGACAAATCTTCAACCTGTGTAAGTATTCCATTAAATGCTTTTGAAGCTAAGCCTGCAATTTGCGAAAACAAAATAATAAAAACAGATACTTTTGCTGCATCTTTTATTTCAAAACCTATAATTACAACTAGTGCTGCAACGTTTATTGGTCCACCACCTATTCCTAAAAATGAGCTTAGCATTCCAAGGATTAATCCCATTATACATTTCACCCAAACAGACTTCATGTTTAGTTTAGGCATTTTGTTATAGAACAAACAGAAAATAAGCAATATAGCAATTATTGATGATTGTATTACAGTAACTGTGTTAGGATCTAATATTGGATATATATAACCAAATATTATACTACCTAAAACACCTCCGAATATTGCACCGATTGTTATTGCAATAATTTCCTTTGTTACTTTGAAACCATTTCTTATCTGTCTAAATGTTGCTACAGTAGCCATACTCAGAACCGTCACTGATGATAATATTGATATGGTCACTACATTGTAATCACCAATCAAATCAAGCATAGGCTTTATTATAACTCCACCTCCAAGTCCTACAGCCGACCCAATTATCGTTGCAAATAACGCTACTAGTAAATAAATTAACATCTATACCCTTTCCTTTTACGCTACACTACCCTTGCAATATGTTTTAATTTATTCTCTGCATAATCATAAAATATTTTATATGATTCACAGAATATATTTTTCAAATCTTCGCCATCACCACAGTGCTCTTTATGTCTTCTGCATCCACTTCTACAAAGCATATAATGCCTGCATGTTTTACATTCTTCGTCTATGTTTTTCGATGTTTCTACAAACTCATCCATCTTTGGATTAGCAATCAGTTCTTCAAAGCTTTCATCCAATACACTACCTATACGCCATTTATCTATTACATAAAAGTCGCATGGGTACAATGATCCATCTGCTTCAATAATAGTACCTTTTGAACATACTCCCATCATGTCACAGGATTCTGGTGGATATCCTTTTAACATGTTAATAAGATTATCAAACATTCTTATACTTATGTAGTTGTTGCTTATTAAGTCCTTGTACCACATATCAAAAATACTTATTAGAAATCTACCATAGTCTTTAGGCGATAATGAATATGGACGCTTCCCCTTTTCTTCACCAAAGTCATCTAGACAGGGAATAAACTGAATATATCTAAAACCATTGGATTTAAAAAAGTTATACACTTTTACTCCATGCTTTGCAATAGGTTTCGTAACAACACATAAAATGTTGTATTCTACTTTATACTTGTCCATTATCCTAGTAGCATCTTTTACCTTCTTAAATGTACCTTTTCCATCAGTGTCTACTCTATTTAAATCGTTTATCTCTCTATATCCATCCATAGATAAACCAACAAGAAACTTATTTTCTGATAAAAACTTAGCCCACTCTTCATCTACTAATATACCATTTGTTTGTATAGCAAAATGTGTTTTCACATTATTCTTATTGTACTTAGATACAAATGCTATAAATGTTTTAAAAAAGTCTAATCCTCTTAATGTAGGCTCACCACCTTGAAACGCAAAGCTAATAGCTCCATCTGCATAATCATAAGCTTTTTTCACTATTTCTTCCATAGTTTCTTCTTTCATAATGCCATAGCTTCTTTGTTCTCTGTTTTCTGCTACATCATGATAAAAGCAATACTTACACATAAGATTGCATGCACCTGAAGCTGGTTTTATAAGTAAAACTAGATTTCTTCTCATACTATTTTAAATCCCATTATTGCATATATTAAACTAAATAATATGCACTCACATTTATTAATAATCGTTTTTTATTATAACATTTCACATAATTTATTGCTAGGGACTGTTGTAAAAATGATTTTTCTACTTTTTCTTGCTAAATATATTAAATATCTTGTTGAAAGTATGCTATTTTAAAATAATGGCTCACTGTAGCCCACTGTTTGTTGTCATAAGATTTATATGTTAAAATTGTCATAATAGAAAGGATTACAATAAATGAATTTTAATTTTATTTCACCTCAAAATATATACTTTGGATGCGGCAAAATTGACATGCTTACAGAGCTAGTCAAACCTTATTCCTCTCCAATAATGTTAGTTATATCAAAAGCAGTCAAAAGCAATTCAAAAGTTTCGCAGATAATAAGAGATATCGAATCAAGTCATAAAGTAGTTACATTTGATAATGTATCAGGTGAACCTACAGAAAATATAGTAAATGAATGCACAAGAATGGCAAAGGACAATAATGTAAAACTTATCATAAGCATTGGTGGTGGCTCTGTTATAGATACAGCAAAAGCAACTGCTGGCTTTGCTACAAACAATGGTAAACTAACCGATTATATAGAGGGGGTTGGCATAGGCAAAGTTCTAGACAATATGCCAATTGATCATATTGCAATACCCACCACATCAGGAACTGGCTCAGAAATGACAAAGAATGCAGTAATTAAGGGTGAAGATAAAAAATTCAAGCGTAGCTTCCGCCACAACAAGCTTGTACCTGTTGCAACAATTATAGACCCAGAATTATCTGTATCTGTTCCAAGGTCAACTACAGCTTATTCAGGAATGGATGCTATAACACAATTGATAGAAAGCTATATATCAAAAAAATCTAACCCTTTTACTGATGCTTTGGCATTAGATGGTCTAAAAAAGGCTGGAAAGTCATTATTGAATGCATATAATGATGGAGAAAATATAGAAGCAAGAACGAACATGGCATACGCTAGCATGATTAGCGGAATGTGTTTGGCTAACTCAGGACTAGGGGCTGTTCATGGTATAGCTGCAGGGTTAGGGGCAGTTTTAGGTATTCCTCATGGAATGGCATGTTCTATATTGTTGCCACATGTTATCAAGCTAAATGGACCACACATAAAGGAGAAATCTGCATCACTTTGTATTGCTCTTACTGGTTCATGTACTAACAACCATCAGAAAGATACTAATGCAATTATTGACTATATTGATAATATGATTGACAAGTTAAACATACCTAAGAACTTTAAAGATATAGGTATTACAAAAGAAACTGCACTTGAGGTTATTAAGTATTCTTCATCATCAAATATGGGTGGTAATCCGTATCCTATTACTCAAGAAGACATTTTAGGTATACTAGTTTAATTATGTTAGATTATGCTAAGATGGTTAATGTTCATCATTATATAAATGATTCTTAAACGAGCTTTCAACCATCTTTTTTGCTTTGTTTGAAAAGCGTCTATGGGACTTTGCTACTTCATTTTGTAATATCAGTATAGGTAATGCCATAACTAGCCATGCAAAAATCCTTAATGCATTAACTGGCTGCTCATCAGTAAAGATTTGGAAAAGTATGCATATAGATAAGAATATAAAAAAGTATATTGAATAATTGCTTGAAGATAAAAAATATGCAGGTCTTATATTTAAATCTATTTGTGTATAACAATCAATTGAACTGATTTTTCCTACTATCTTTACTCTATCTCTGTTATTGAACTTGCCTTTTCGTTTAGTTAAAAATGGCTTTCTATTGTAAAACTCAAAACCATCTGAATGAACTTTTCCTAAAAAAGCTGCATTATCTTTGCCTTCCTTTATTATTCTAATTCCTTCTAATTTTATAGTTTTGGTACGGTTTTTTATTCGTTTTAAAGTTTCATCTTTAGATAATGTAGTTTTGATTGTAAAGTGCTCTTTCATTGCAAAAAAGTTATTCATAAGCTTAACCGTAATCATTTGTTTTTTATTATCATACCATAATTATCCATAATATGCTATAATTCAAATAAATAATTCTGCTTATTTGGGAGCATTAATGATTAACTTAATAAAAATAAATACTGAACGCCCCCATATATACTCTCCAGATATACACGTTGGTATAACAGCAACCATTAATAAATATATGGACACTTCGAGTATTCTAAAAAGTCTAAAGTATGTTCAAGAAAGACACCCTCTATTGAAATCAACTATTTATTTCGATAAAGATAATACAGCATATTACAACCTTGAAAAGGCACAAGATATTAGACCCATTATAGAAGATGATAGCAATATTCCTTGGTATAGATGGATAATTGAAACTAATGCAGCTCCTTTTGATGTCACAAATGATACAATGTTAAGATTTCATGTATCACGAAATAAACATACAACTTGCTTTATAGCTCTTGGTCATCATATGTTAGGAGATGGATTATCATATGCCTACTTTATGCGTGACTTTCTATGTGCTCTTGATAACAATTTAGATAATCAAGTCCTAGAGCCTACTATAATAAAGGATGAAACCTGTTTGCCAAAAAGAGGTCATTTAAAACTGCTATCAAAACTATATGCTAAAAAACTAAATAATGATTTTAAGAAGAATGCTAAAATATTTAATTTTAACGACTACAAAAAAGTATATCAAAAATATAGATATGATAGCAACCCAGCCATAGCACATCTTGCATTAAGTAGTAAAGAAACCAAAAAGATTATTACAAACTGTAAAAACAATAAAGTAACTGTAAATGAAGCAATAACTTCAGCGTTCTTGTATGCAAGGAATCAATGTGGAATTCCCACAGATAGACTAGGGCTGTCATGTAATATAAGAAATGAACTAACTCAGAATCCAAAAGAAAGCATGGGTAACTATGTTTCAGGGTTCATTATTAATACTAAATATGAAACATCTATTCCCTTTTGGGAAAATGCTAAGTCTATAGGGCGATGCATAAACACAAAACTAAAAGATCCCAAACAAAGATACATTGCTAGTGCTTTCATTAATGCACTTGATGATAGTCTTATTGACAGTATAAATTACATTGGAGTTGATGGATATAAAAATGAAGCTTCTAAAAAGCTTCTAGCAATACTAACAGCTGGATCACTAGGGGAAGGTACAGCAATATCAAATTTGGGTAAATTATCCATTAGTGCTAAATCATTTGAAGTTATAGATTTTTATTTTGTACCACCGTTGTTTACTCCTCATGACTTTGTAGTGGGAGTTATAACTACTAATAATATATTAACAATTACGGTACGTTATCCATTAGCTAAATATTCACATAATCTGGTTGAGAGAATAATTGATAAAGCAAAAAAAATATTACTTAGTATATGTTAGAAATGATATTAAGTCCTATCAAAGAACTTAGTTTCTACATTAAAGTGCTTCTCTGCTATTTCGTTACCTTCTAGTAAATCAATTAATGTCTTGGCTGAATGATGCCCCAGCTTATCTGCAAATATTTCTACTGTTGAAAACTGAGGATGACGATAAACAGAAACAGGTGTATTGTTAAATCCTACAACTGGCACATATTCACCTATAGTATCATAACCATGCTGACATGCACCATATGCTATTAAATCGTCTGTTGTTACAATTGCATCAGGAATAAAGTACTTTAAAAACTTCTCCATACCCTGTTTGCCGCAAATTTCACTGTCCTCAAATGTGTAAACCATGTTATCGTTTATTTCAATGCCACTATCTTTCATGGCATTTTTGTAGCCTAACAGCCGTTCCTTATTAACTCTGAATTCTAATGAGCCACCAATAAAGCAAATTCTTCTATGACCTTTTTCCATCATATACTTTGTCGCATCATACATTGCAGCTGTGTTGTCATTATCCACTGTGTAGGCTTCAACACCATCATCAACTTTTCCAATAACTACAAAAGGCATATTCACTTTGTTTAAATACTCTATGCACCTATCGTCTTCACGAGCGGTTGTCAAAATCATTCCATCTACCCATCTGCTGTTAACCAAGTCCTTAAGTATCTTTAATTCCCCATCTTCATCTGCACTATGTCCATGCATAATATAATATCCACGGTTTTGTGCATAGGCACTAACACTACTTATTACTTTTGTAAAGAATGGATTATGAAAAAGTGCTTCATTATCGCTCGGTAATATAATCCCTATTATCTTTGTACAGGATTGGTTAGCTAGACTTCTAGCAATGGCATTAGGTCTGTATTTTAGCTCTTTCATTGCAGCATAAACACGCTCCTTGGTCTCTTTAGTAATCTTAGGATTATCTGCAATTACCCTAGAGACGGTAGAGGGGTTTACTGCTGCTAGCTTTGCTACATCTTTTATCGTTGCCATATTTACTCCATTTGTTTTGTAACCTTTATTTTATCATGAACACAGAAAAATATGCAAATAAATATTATAGCGAAGTACTTTGTGTACCTTCTAAGAATATAAAAATTGGCTCTTGTATTTTTCTAGTTTATGGTATATTATAATTATATCGTGCAATCGCTTGCATTGATATTGCAATTTCTTTTTCATAATAAGCGTCCTATAATATCAAGTAGAGGGGAATACTATAGATATTCACAACATTATAGTGCAAGCGATAACGATACCACTAGTTTAATTATAAGGAGAAATAGTATGAGCAAAAATAATCTACCTAAAGTTGCATATTTTTGTATGGAATACGGTTTGGAAAGCTCTTTTAAACAATACGCTGGCGGCCTAGGTATATTAGCTGGCGATTACATAAAAGGAGCTTACGACCATGATTACCCTATGGTTGCTATAGGCCTTCTTTGGAAGCAAGGATATACAGACCAATTGATAGATAAAAACAACAAAGCATACGATACATATCCAACATATAAATATGATTTTCTACAAGATACTGGTGTTGAAATTTACGTTAAAATTCGTAACAGAGATGTTTACGCGAAGGTTTGGAAAGTAAGTAAGTTTGGCAATGTTGATTTATATATGTTAGATACTGACTTAGATAAAAATCAGGATCCCTGGATTACTGGTCAATTGTATGGCTGGTTTCAAGAGGAGCGTATTGCACAAGAGATGATACTAGGAATAGGTGGAGTACGTGCCTTACGTGCACTAAATTTACCAGTTGATATTTATCACTTTAATGAAGGTCATGCTATATTTGCAGCGTTTGAACTTATTCGCGAACAAATGGATATAGGTAAGTCATTTAATGATGCTCGTAAAATAGTTAAAACTCAAACAGTCTTTACTACTCACACACCGATCATACAAGGCAATGAAAGCCATACAATAGATAGAATGATGTACATGGGTGCTAACAACACATTAACTATAGAGCAATTGGTATCAATAGGTGACGCTCCATTTAACATGACTGTTGCCGCACTTAGAACATGTAAAATTGCTAATGCTGTTGCACAACTACACACAACAACAGCTAAAAAAATGTGGAAACATATTGATGATGCATGCGAAATTGTAGACATTACAAATGCAATTCATTTACCTACATGGGTAGATAGCAAAGTATTAAATGCAAAAGATGACAAAGAAGCACTTTGGAATGCACATATGGAAAATAAACGTGCACTAATTAAGTTTGTCGAAGAAAAAAATGGTGTTAAATTAGATGAAGATGTATTAACTATAGGCTTTTCACGTCGTGCTGCGCCATACAAAAGAAGTAATTTTATATTTACTGATGCAGATCTTATGGATAAGTTGTTTAAAGAAAATAAACTACAAATACTCTTCTCAGGAAAGGCTCATCCACTTGATGACAAAGGCAAAGAGATTGTAGAAAACTTAGTTACAATGAGCATTAAATATCCTAATAATGTAGTGTTTTTGCAAAACTACGACATGGAAATAGGTGCAGCATTAACACGAGGGAGCGATATATGGCTCAACAACCCTCGTCGACCAAAGGAAGCAAGTGGGACATCCGGAATGAAGGCTGCAATGAATGGTGTACTAAATCTTTCAATACTTGATGGCTGGTGGCCAGAAGCTTGTCAGCATGGTATAAATGGCTGGCAATTCGGAGATGGATTTGAGTGCAAAGATCAAAAAGTACTTGATGAACATGATTTAAAGGCATTGTATAAAGTGTTGCTAGATGAAGTGATGCCTACTTACTATGAGAATATTGATAAATGGAAAACTATGATGCAAGCAAGCATAAATACTTGTGTAGATAAATTTGCAGTATTAAGAATGTTAGAAGAATACTATAGCAAAATGTATTTAGCATAATTTTGACTTTATAACCCATCACTAATCGGTTATATGCTCAACTCTAAAAGCACTTCCTTTATGGAAGTGCTTTTGAGCGTAAAATGAGTTTTAATTACATATAATCTCTTAAACTTTCAATATATTCAACTAACTCTTGCAGGGCTTCTTTTTCGCCAGGTCCATCTGTAACTATTTTAATGTTAGTTCCCGTACTAACATTAAGCGCTAGAATAGCTAATATTGATTTTGCAGAACCTCTTTCTCCATCCTTTTCAATAAAAACATTACAATCGTGACCTGATGCCATTCTAACTAAAACAGTCGCTGGCTTTGCATGTAACCCTGATCCACTTTTTACTACAACGTCTTGCGCTAACATGCTAATCCTCCATCTTCTTCTAGAACCTTTTACAATTCTTCACTAAATCGCTTTTAAAGTATAATCATGATATTTAATCTTTAAACAAATATTATATATATATTATAAATATTTGTTTATTCTATCTATATTATATAATAAACAAATTATAAATGCATTAAACTTATAATAATAAAATAAGACAAATGTTTAAAATAAGTGCATTATGTAGGATTTCTACGCCTAAGATGCACATATTGTTCTCAAAATTCTTTATAAAAAGGTTCTATCAAAATATGTTACCATATATTTCATGTCTCTTGTAAGTAGCAGTAAACATCACGTATAGTGTGATGTTTCTCTTAAATATACATTAAGAGGCTTCCATTTCTGGAAGTCTCCTAGTTTTCTATCCGCCCTCTCAAGGGATGTTCATTTTATAATGAACGACCTACGAGGGCTGTGTAACTGTAGATGTTCTTCTTCAATATACATTAAGAGGCTTCCATTTCTGGAAGCCTCTTTCTTGCATGATTATATCATACCCTTTGGCAATTACTTGCGTTTCTTAGAAGTTGTAATCTGCTACGTTTTCTTCTGTGAATACTACACGTTCTGGTAATAGAACAACACCGTTATTTTTGTCTGGAGTTGTTGCACCTGGTACTAATGCATCGTTAGTTACGATTGCACATTCGCCGATTCCAGGAACGTCAATTACGTCGCCAGCTTTAACTTCGTTACCAGCTGCTAAGTATGCTGCAAAGTAGCAACCTAAAGCACCTTGGATACCGCAGTCCCATAGTCCCCATTGTTCAACTATGCCAGCTTCTAGATATGCTGTCATGCCTGAAGGAGTACAGAAACCAGTGATTGTAATATCATCTTTAGTTAGGCCTTTGTTTTGTGCTGCTTGGCTTTGTCCTGGTAGAGCTGTTGAGTCATTACAGATGATTAGATCAACATCTGGATATGCTTCAAGAATTGCTTCACCGATAGAAACTGATTTTTGAGAATCTTGTTCTGAATAGAATGGATCAGAAACTGCTACCCATGTAGGATATTTTTCTTTGATGTATTCTTCGCCAGCTACATACCAAGAGTTTTGGTCTGCAACAGCAGCTTGTGAATAGTGCCATACATATTTAACTTCGCCGTTAACGTCTACGCCACGGTTAGCTAAAGCATCTGCACCCATATCAACTAGCATTTCACCCAAAATTTTAGGTGTGCCTTGTGATACCATCAATGAACGTGATGTGTCTGATACATCTGAGTCCCAAGTAGTTACTACGATGCCCATATCTTGAGCTTCGCTTAATTTTTCATCTAATGCTGAAGCATCAACTGAAGAGATAGAAATAGCATCTACACCTGCATCAATAGCTTGTTGGATTACTTCTAGTTGGTCTGTAACAGAAGCTGAAGCACTACCCATGTATTTAACTTCAATTCCCCATTGTTCTGCATACTTTTGAGCACCGTCATTAGCTGCTTCAAAGAATGAGTTACCTGTTAATTTTGGGATAAAAGCAACAGTTTTGCCTGTAATGTCGCCTGTTACCTCAGTGTTGTCTGCTGGTTGGTCGTCAGAAGCTGGAGCTTCTTCTTTACATGCTGCTAATGAGAATAACATTACCAGTACTAGTAAAATTGCAAATAACTTTTTCATCTTATCCTCCTTGATTTAAATAAGTTTATTTATACTTAGGGCTCATTTATACCCTAAAATTTATGACTATAATTTTATGACTTTTTTAAAAGTCCTCTAAAGAATGTTGAAACTCTTTGGTTTGCTGCCAATTCACGAGCAGAAACTACAAGTACAAGCATTATACCTATTGGCAAGTCTAGATTTTGTGTGCTTACACCAAAGCATAGTGGCAATCCATATCTTAATATACATATTGCTATTGCAGCGAGTGCTGTACCTATAATGCTTCCTTTTCCGCCAGTTGATAATGTTCCGCCTAGAACAACCGCTGTAATAATAGATAGAGTAAAAGTAGAACCTAAGTTGTATTTTGCTGAGTTAACATTAGCTGTTAGTAATACACCTGCTATTGCTGCTCCTATACCTGTTAGTATATAAGTACTCATTATTATCCATTTTGCATTTATTCCTGAATACTCTGCGGCTTGTCTGTTTACACCAACTAAGAAAACTTTTCTACCGTATTTTGATCTATGCAACAGCCAGTAGCACAAAGCTATTAAAAGAACATATATTATTATTTGTATGGGTATTACATCAAATAGTTTGAATTTACCCAATGCTCTAAATGCTATAAACTCGCCTGCTTCATTTTTTCCTGGAAACCCACTTATTCCTTTAAAAGCAGGAGTTTCTGAAAACCCGGAAATAAGTAGTGCCAACCCTGAGAACAGGAAACTACCACCTAGGGTAACAACCATCGGCTGTACATTGCAATATGCTACCAAAAAACCTGATAGTGCTCCGCACAAACCTGCGGTTACTATTGCCATTAAAACTGCTACCCAAATATTTAACCCTGCATCACTCCACAAAACGCCGATGATAATTGATGTTAATCCAACTATCGAACTGGCCTGAATATCAATTCCGCCTGTAATCATAACAAAAGTTACAAAAAGCGATATTATGCAAATACTAATATAGTTGTTTATACTTGAAAATATTGAAGTAATTCGCATGAACTTTTGGAAGTTTACTGCTCCGAATATTACGAACTCAGCAACGAGAACCATAAACAGAACAAACTCCCATCTCGTGACAATCTTTTTTATATTTTCCTTATAGCTATTCTTCATCGCTACTACCTACCTCTGCACTATTATGATTTGATGCTCTTGCAGCTAATCTTGCACGTCTTGCTTTTTCCACAGAACGTGTGTGCATCAATGCGTCTGCAACAACTATAGTAATAAGCATTATACCTTTGATTGTATTATCATAATCTGATGACAGTCCTATGAATACTAGCATACGACTAATTGATGACATAATTACAGCACCTATTGCTGCACCTAAAGCACTTCCTAGGCCACCTGATAAGCTAACTCCACCCAATACACAGGCAGCAATAGCTGACATTTCATATCCAGAACCTGCTACTATATTTACTTGACCATATTTTGATGCAAATGCAACGCCTGCTACAGCAGCAAATACTCCGCATAACATGTAAGCTGATATTTTAGTCCACACTACAGGTATTCCTATTAATGTTGCA
>Ga0209692_10004444_pt1 | contig 12675 bp, 8 predicted proteins | sample tdDd472_FD_187129 | JGI IMG/M metagenome (GOLD analysis project Ga0209692, IMG submission 187129) | Marine sediment microbial communities from the Atlantic coast under amendment with organic carbon and nitrate - tdDd47.2 (SPAdes)... | ecosystem: Environmental > Aquatic > Marine > Coastal >...
AAAAGAAGAATTATAATAAGGTTTCTGATTCTTCATAATTCAATATCCTTTTATTGATGGGAAACAAGCTCGGAGAGCTTGCATTATTGTAGAATAAGGTTAAATGATTAAAAACCGGAACAAGTGCAAAAATTAACAGCCTGTGAATTTTACATGTTCCGGAAATAATTAATGTATATCGAAGTGAAAATAAAGGTGGCATCTTCACTATTCTAAAACAATCGATCAACTGTTGCAATGCGGTGCATATAACATTTTCAGGTTATCAGCATTTCAGATGCACCTTTTATCTAATTCAATCCTCTACCCCGGGTTAAAACCCGGGGCTACAAATATGTGATCCCTTCAGGATCGTAAATGATCAGACCACCCGGTCATACTGTCCCGATTGCTATCGGGAGAGGTGATAATAAATCACAATTAAAAAGGCGTAACCCCTTTTGTTTGGGACTACGCCTAACTATTTTGTATTTAATTTTGCTATGGGTATCCAAGCACATACAGCTTGTTTGCGTTAGCGGGTAATTTTTAATTTAAATATTAGAAAACTACATCCGTTTACTCATTTGCAAATACCTCTTTAATGTTTCCATTTCTGTATAAATACAGAGGATTTGGTTCGGTAAATTTTACCGGGTCGATATCTACCCATCCACCGGTATTGTACATATTAAAGTTTAAATCCAATAATGTGGTATCGCTTGTTTTATAATATTTTATATAGTGGTAATCATTGCATGGAATATGCGTATGGCCATATATAAGCTTCGAAAATTTCAGATTATATCTATTCATTTGAAGCTGACTATTCCACAAGTATTTATCTACTAAAACCGGGTACTTCAAAAGACGTTTCATATCCTGATCTGCGGTATTTTTCGGTTTAAGCTTTACATTAAATACAGCAGGAAACAAGTTCCGGAGTGTTTCAATATTATGTTTCGCTATTGAATCCTGAATTCCCGGCGAATCTTCGTATTGAAAATCATTAATACCCTGCACCAGTTCATTGTCCATTTGAGCCAATGAATAATCGAGAAATTCAGTTGCCGGAGCATTATATCTTTCCAGGTTAGCAAGGTACATGCTATCCTCATTCAACTTAAGTATATCCTTTAATGCATTGGTCATTATATTCCATCCGGGTTCAAAAAACTGGCCATGCGTAACACATATTGCACTGCTATCACTATTGTACTTTATATACAAATTAGGATAAACCACATATACCGGCTTTTTATTATTACTTATAATATATGAAAACAGATTATTTTTTTCTTCATACTGAATTTGATTCTTATTATGAATTATAAATGAAGGGTCTTTATCTGCAGTAATGTCTAAAATTCCAATGTATTGTTGGGGTAATGGCAAAGCTTGCTTTTTACTCTTTAAACGTTCGGTAATATAATACTCTTCCTGAAACATTTGCCAAACATGATGATCGTGGTTTCCGGGTATATATATTATATTTTCAAAATAAGACGAAAATATAGAATCGTTAAAAATAGTTGCATTAAAAAAATCGTTCGCCAGGTTAAAGGTAGCCCCGGCATTATTCACTGCCAAATCAAATATATCGCCATTAAGAACCAGGTAAGGAATTTCCTTCTTTGTATTATCCTTATTGGTTATTGCATATATCTTTTCCATAAACTCCTTTACCTTCAGGTGATAATAAAACAAGGTGTCCGAATTATCATTAATATATGGAATATAAACATCCGGTTTTATAAAGTCCTGTGGATGTTTACATACAGCCCCCATTTTTTCACCTATATGAAAGTCGCTTAAAAAAACAGCAACCGGGAAATCATCAGATTCTTCACTCTTACTTCCTTTGTTTTTATTATTCGTTTTAAACGAAAAACTGCTAAAACATAAAAGAAAAGCTATTGCAAATAGAAGTACAAATCCTTGCTTTTTCATGGTGTATTTTATTTTTGGACGATCTGCTTTTTAGGACTTTTTACAAATACCGATTCAGGATTAAAACACTTACTTATATTTGCTACTTTCCAGTCTTGGTTTTGCATAATTTCATGAAATATTTTAAGATTCCAGTTTTCTTCACAATAAGGCGGCTCGTTCCAGTTTTTACAAACTTTTTTGTTTTTATCAAAAGGCAGGTATTCTGCTTCCAATGCATTCGAATCGTGATTAATTAATACACATAAGGTTTTGTACTTATTATTATAAGAAGTGTAGGAAAACATATCGAAATCGTTAACGGTATTACCAAAAGCAATAACCGGCTTTTTGCCAATGCGATTGTAAATGTTTATGGCTTTTCCTTGCGACACATTCGACAGGAAGTTTGCGGAATCGAGATAAAACCTGGGCCCTTTACCTTTACGATGATCAAATTTCTTGTATTTCTGCAACGATCCTATAATATGCGAAGGCTCAAGCGTACTTAAAGTAGGAACGTTTTGAACGATACCCCATATAAACTGCTGCGACGAACCGGAAACAATATATACTTTAAAATCATATTTAAGTAAATACTCAATTACTTCAATCATGGGTTGATAGAAAAGCTCGCTCAATACTTTCTGCTGAGGCGAATAATGAGGTATGCAGTGGTTTTCTATTTTTGTGGTTGTTTTTTGAGCCCAACGAACCAGCGAATCGGATGTCAGGCCGGGCAAATAAGCATTAAAAGCATCCAATACCGATTGTTGAACTTTACTTTTATCGTCGGAACAATTAAGTTCTTTATCGAATGCCAAATTATAGGCACAATATAACTCCATAGAGAATGGCCACTCACAAGCCAGCGTTCCATCCATATCGAAAACCGCAACGCGATCAGGAACCGGGATAAATGATTTTTTATTACCCGAATTGGTTACCTGGTGAATATAATTCTTCAAATCGTCAATGCAAAAAAAGCCTTTCGCAGGGTCATTAAAATTCTTATTCCATGAAGGAAAATTATTTGTTTCTTTCTTTTCAGGATTTTTTGCTAGTGTATTTCCGAAAATTAGAATCATGGCAATTACTGCCAGTAAAACTGTTCTTTTCATAATTAAAAATTTAGGGTTAATAATATATTTGGTAAATGTTAATGTAATTTAAATTGAAAATAAAGCCCGGCATTTAAATACCGGACCTTATTGCGCTTTTGTTTCGGGTTTTAGCGTTTTAGCTTTGAAAGCGGTTTTTGAAAACTTGTGCTTTCAGCAAAATTTACTATACTTGTCCTTACAGAAGGTGCCCCATAAAACATTCCCCTTTCTTTCCAGGGCCGGGAAGCGTTTTAACCGGGACACCTTTTTTGGTTAATTTATTGAAGGATTTGCATCTTCTGCTGCAAGCTTTTGATTTTCGCGACGGGTATCACGTGCCTTAATACGGGACTTGTACTCGCCGGTTTTTTGGTTAATGGCCAGGGCTATTTGTTCAATAGCTGCGGCACTCTGTACTTTATACACGGCATTTAGCATATCGGTTAGTTTTTGATATGCCTCGCGCAATTGCTTATATACCGTTGCATTATCGGCATCGGCAGCATACTCGGCGCTTCGGCGTGCTTCAAGTTCCAGGTATTCGGCATTGGCTGTTAATACATCGGCCCACCATTCGGTACTTTGTGTTGTATTTAATGCCGACTGGTATTTACGTTCCGACTTTAAAATTGAATCCATTTCGGCAATACGGCTTGTTTGTACCACATTGCTTTCGCGGTGGAACGACCAGTCGAAGGTGCGGTAAAGATGCACCAGGAGTTCAGAGGCTTCAACCCACTCGGGGCTAATACGGTGTGTGCCGGCTTCGATATGATTCCGGTAACTCACCAGGGCTTCGTCGCGGTTATGTTCGCGAGACTGAAGCCCGGACGTTAGAGCGCTCCCACGGTTTCCTTCGGCCGCCAGACGGGCAGCATCCACGGCAGCAATAAGCTGGTCGTGAAGCACCTTTACCAATAAGGCCTCGGTATCGTGGTTTTTCAAAATCTCCAGAACAGTTTGGCAAAAGCTTACCTGCTCGTCGGTTTTGTACTTATAAAAGCTGTTATATACAATCATAATAATGTAATTAATTTAAATCCGCTTTCATAAATCGCCCTTTAAATCAAAAGCTTAACTAATTTAGGATAATTAATTTAAATAAACAATGCGTTGTGTTATTATTTTTAGCATTAACTAAAAAGATGCTTTAGTAGCGCGGCTGTTAGCAGAAAATTGAAAGGCAAAATTCCATTTCCCGCTGGTGCGAAATGAAAAATTGAAGACAATATTACATTTCCCGCAGATGTTTTCTATTGCTTTAAATGCAAAATTGCATTTCCCAAATCTGTTTTCACATAAATTGGCTCAATTTATCTGTTCGCAAAATGGTTTTGCCTTATTTGAAAGGCAAAATTTCATTTCGCACAAATGTTTTCATATATATTGACCCAATATATTGTTTCCCGCCGGTGTGGAAACCAATTTTAAAGGCAAGTGGGTATTTCGCAGAAATGCGGAAGCCTGTTTAGAGTCATATTATCTCTTCGCAGCCGTGCGGAAAGGTTTTTTAAAGGCATGTTATGGCAAAACTGGCCTGTTTTATTACCTCATCCTAAATCTTTCTCCTTAAAAGAGAAGGACTCTGTGTTCCGGCAGCACATTGTTTATAGTCGCCAATCTGTTTAGCCCCCTCTATCCTGCTCTATTAAGCAAATGTTTATCGAAGCGCACTCCCTCTCTTTTAGTAGAGAGCTGGTCCCGATGGTTATCGGGAGAGGTGATAATCTTGGAGAAGTATAAAAAAGGTAATTATTGCCTGTATTATTACCTCATCCTAAATCCTTCTCCTTACAAGAGAAGGACTCTGTGAACCAACACAGTTTTTATTAAGAACACAAGCCTACAGAACCATATTATTGTTTAAAAATACTGCAACCGATTATCGAAGCGCACTCCCTCTCCTCCAGGAGAGGGAGATATCGAAAGAGGTAATTATTTACAAGCCTCTTGAATCCCCTGAAGAACACTATTAATATTCAACAATATATCTTCATTTGAAAATCTTAAAACGTGAATTCCAAAATTTTCAAGTTCTGCTGTTCTACCAATATCATATTGTTTTTGACTTGCATTTAGATGAATCCCTCCGTCTATTTCAAGTACTAATTTCTTTTCATGACAATAAAAATCAGCAATAAATATATTAATTGGGTGTTGCCTTCTGAATTTAAGCCTGTTTAACTTTCTATTTCGAATATGTTGCCAAAGAGTTTTTTCTGCTTTGGTCATTTTTTTACGCAGCATCCTTGCGCGCTCATGTATTTTGGGTGAAGCATTATAAAACAAATTGTCGGAATAGTCAGTCATACGATTAGATTTAGTAATAAATTTACTTTCACCTCATCCTAAATCCTTCTCCTTACAAGAGAAGGACTCTGTGAACCAACACAGCTTTTATTAAGAACACAAGCCTACAGAACCATATTGTTGTTAAAAAATACTGCAATCGATTATCGAAGTGCATTCCCTCTCCTCCAGGAGAGGGCTAGGGAGAGGTAGCTATCGGGAGAGATAAAAACCGCAAATAAAAAAGCGTAATCCCGAATGATTGGGATTACGCCTTGCTATTTTGTGTTTTATTTATGCTGTGGTTATTGGGGTAAATAATAGATGCCCGGCTTTGTTTTATAAAAAGGATTGCAAAACTTGTCTGCCAACTGGCATGATCCTGAAAAATGCCAATAAACCGTGTAATAATTGTAGCTACTTTAACAGCTTTAAACGAACGGATTGCAAATCCGCTCGATTGGGGTTATGCTACGGTTATCGGGGGGCTCCCCCCTTGAATTCACTGCTATTTCGGCTATTATTTTTATACATTGTTGTACACAGTGCTTATTCCTTCCATTGGTAACCAGTCATTTGGAATTAATTTTAATCCATCTCTCCATATTTCTGTAACTGATTCCCTAAATCTGTCATTGTTCAGATAAGCGTGGTCAGTAATTATAACTTGTAACTTTGGTGTCAATGATTCTACCACATTAAACATAAAATCAAACATTTTATTTACTGCTATTTCATCTGCACTTACTTCAACAACATTATCACTCTTTTCTGGAGGATAATACACTTGAGTCGGTTGGTCAATAATTATAAAGTTCGGAACAGGTCTGTCGTTTTGAATGAAATGTTTATGAAGAGCAAATACAATAAGTAAATGATAAGCAACCCAATTTGCACCACTACCAATTTGTGGCAAAGCAATTGGTTTAGTTTCAGAATCAATAAACATAGTTAATCTATTGATGTCAAATCTAATTGGATTATCTTCATATTCGACATCTATCCCTTCAACCCACTTACTCATTTGAAGATTAATTTTATTCAATATTGACAACAACATTTCTTTTTCATTCTCACTGTCAACCGCTTTTTCTAAGTCAATGATTTTTGTTTTTAAATTTTCAATTTTCGAATCAATACTTTCAGTTTCTTGTTCGACAACAACACTTTCCAAGAACAAACTTACTCGACCAATTATTTTACCTCTTCTTAAGTTTAAGTCTCTAACAGTTCTTGCTTTCTCGTTCTCAATATATAGTGCTGAAATACTCTTTTCTATTCTTTTCAATTCTGTTTCGATTGAATGATATTGTGACTCTACAGAATCTATATAAGATTGTATCCTTGGGCTTTCAGCTTTGGTGAATTTTAAATCTTCTCTTATGTTCTCTAATGATTGATTTATGTTTTCGATTGATGGTATAGGATTGGTCAAATCGTTTTCGCATAATGGACATATCGACCTGTCCTGTTCAGAATCTTTGTATAAATTAATAGACTCTAGTCGCACTTCCTGTTGTTTTGCTTCCGAAGTGTATCCAAAAGAGTTTTTTAAATAATCTGTTGCTGCTTTTTTATTATCTGATATTTTACTTAATTCAGTTTTTAATTCACTTCTTTTATCGATTAACTCTTTTAAAGCAGAATTTTCGGCTTTAACTTCTAATGGTTGATATTCCCATTTAGATACGTATTCTAAAAATGTATAAGCTTCCTTTTGGTTTTGAGGATTAACTGACTTATCTAAAATCCCAATTTCTTTAGCTTCATCTATAAGTGAAAATGCTTGACTGACTCCCTCTGATTTTATTTTTTCCGATTCCCGTTTCTCTCTTAGTAATCTATTTAGAAGCTTTTTAAGTTGGGTTAATTCACTTTCTATAGCTAGTGAGTTTTCATTTACTGCTCCTAAGAAATAAGGCAGAGTATCTTTAATAGATTGAGGAACAAATTCTTTGTTTTGATTGTAAAAAAGCTGATAAGGGTCAGCTACTAAATATTGTGGTTGGTAACAATAGAAACGTGAATGCTTAAAATTAGCCTTTAATGGTTCTCTGGTTAATGAGTCAGGAACGTGAACATTTTCTGAAACACCAATCTTTCTTGTTAAAAAATCTTTTAAATAATCAATATTTAGATTAGAATTTATGTCTTCTAGTTCAGGTGAATTTTCTCCATTATTCCTAATTAAACAAACAGTCGTAGAAGCTTGAATGCCCTTTATGTTTGGATTTTCACGTGCAATAAAAGCTGTTTCTGAGTCTTTGAAAGTCAATTGAATACCAAAATATGATACAGTGTCTCTTATTATTCCTTCAGGAATATCACAACCACTTGAAGCTAGGCAATAATTAATTATCTCAATTAGAGCAGATTTACCTGATTTTGATTCTCCAGTTATTATATTGACTTTACCAAGCTCAAATGGTAATATTCGTTTTTCTCCACTATGACTATATAGTATTATTTTTTGTATTTGCATATTTATGGGGTAATTCTTAAAAATGAGTAAATAGACTTAACATCACTAGTTGAAGAGAGCCATTTACCTAGCATCTCTGCTCTTTTTAATATTTCATTATATTCTTGATATTCTTCTTTATTTATTTTTTTTACCCTTTCATCGCTTGCTATTATTTCTGCATCCTCATTAAACTCAATTTTATTATGAGCAAGTAAAAAAGATAATGCCTCTTTGGTATATTTTACCATACTTCGAGTTCGTTTGGAAAAGTCAAAAAATAAATCATCATTCTTCTCAACCCAAACAAAAAAATATGTTCTAACTGACCTAGGCATTCTTTCTCTAGTGGGTTTGTGCAGTACTATTGGTAGTACTATGAATGCAAAAGCGTAAGGAAATTTTGTTTTCGTATGTTTGTTATATTCTTTTGCGGTAGCTCTTATTATCTCCCCACAAAAAGCTGGATTAAATAAGTTTGCTACTATAGTATTTCGCTCTGTCCAACTTATATTCATATTTCTTTTTTATAGTTTGGATGCCAACCAATTTTTTTAGAATCAGCGAGCATTTGGTAACTTCCTCTAGTTAAATAATCTTGATTAAACTTCTCTCTTATTTTAATTTGAGGGCAAGTTTTCGCAAACTGCTCTAAATAAAACCCTTTCCCTAATTCTATTAACTCTTCTAAGCTTTTATCTTCGGCTTGGTCAGACATAATATCAAAAATATTCTTCCAATAATCGTGTAGTTTTAAGTCATATTCTTCTTCTTCGTCTGGGTTTAATAGATGCAGTCGTAGCCATTTAGAGCGTTGTTCAAACGCTCTTCTAAAATCACTAATAGCAAGTTTTAAAGTTTTTGAATTGGCTTTTATTTTAATTAGTTCAAGTTGTTTTAAAAAATTTCTCTCTTTTAAATTTTCTACATCCTCATCAGTTATTTCTAACTGAACAGGAAAATGATTGGGTAAATTATCAGCTTGAAAGGAATCACTAATATTGGCTATTTTTAGTTGTAATTCGCTGGAACTAATAAAATCTATTTGAGATGTTAAATTGTCAATAGACTTGCGAAACCACCACCCCTCTAAAATTTCAAGAAATGCATCTATCGTACTAGGATAAGTAGAAAAAATCAGCTCTTTTTTAATTTTATCATTAATTTCAGTAATCCCAATTGAATTATCTAAAATTCGAATACGCTTAATTAGATTTTTTTTATTCTCTACAGATAGATTTTGATAAGCCAAATAAGCTTTTTCATTAGTCTTGTTAGTGGATTCAATTGCTATTTTATCCAAAACATTAATTACTTCTAAAACCTCATTGTCTAGTGTTATATTTTTTTTGAATTTATGAAGTATACTAGAATTTGGAATCTCTTCTGTTGTTATTAGATTAAAAATAGTAGAATCCAAATCTATCGTTCCATTATTTATATACTCAGACCATATTCGAATAGTTTTCCAAAAGTCTACACTTGCATCAGTCAGGTTTGCTTTATTCTTAATATGTAACTTGGTTTGTAATAGTTGTAAAGTATTAATATCCTCAATTTCGATGTCATCTAAGTTTTCAATTCTAACTTTTGGATTGTCAAGTTCTTTCGAGTGAGTTAATAAAATTAGTAAAGCATATTTGATTTGATAAAAGTAACCTAATGATGGTTCTTTTGCAGAAAAGTCAGTAAATGTTGATGTCATAAATTTAAATTTTGTTCAGTTACGTGAGTTTTTTTGCATTATGTTCAACATTTGTATATACTGAATTCAATTGAGTATATATAAATGCCAATCGCTTTATTTTATTCTTAATTTATTTTAAGTAATACCTGTTGTTTTTCCTTCCCTTTAACAAGTCTTCTTCACTTAGTGGTATCACATTACGTGTTGTTAAAAGTAATAAAAATATTTCCATAACAATCTTATGTTCGCTTAAAATTTATTTATTCAGTCTTTAAAAGGTGTTTTAGGCCCTTATAAAAGGTTAATACCAAAGGAGGGAAAAGGTAATCACTGAAATCAATTAATAATGAATAATTAGCAATTAACAATTAAAGGGAAGTGCTATGTAAGAGTTGTTTACGCACTATTCTGTTTTTTAAAAAAATATATGACAGCATGGTTAAAAGGTAAGAAAGACGCTTAGCACTTATTAGGGTTCTTTTTTATAAAGAGCATAAATCAATAAAGTGCTTAGCGTCTATACCAAAAAGGTTCATAATCCAGCGTGTTGGGCTCCTTCAGGAGATGGTGAGGTTGCGGGAGGGCAAGGGACAATGAGCAATGAGCAATTAATAATGAATAATTAGCAATTAACAATTAAAGGGAAATGCAATGTAAGAGTTGTTTACGCACTATTCTGTTTTTTAAAAAAATATATGACAGCATGGTTATTTGTAAAGCGAAACTACCCGGCGTGTTGGGCTCCTTCAGGAGATGGTGAGGTTGTGGGAGGGCAAGGGACAATGAGCAATGAGCAATGAGCAATTAATAATTAGCAATTAACAATTAAAGGGAAGTGCTATGTAAGAAGCCTTTGCGTAGTATGTGTTTTTTTTAAATATATGACTGCATGGTTATTTGTAAAGCGAAACTACCCGGTGTGTTGGGCTCCTTCAGGAGATGGTGAGGTTGCGGGAGGGCAAGGGACAATGAACAATGAGCAATGAACAATTAATAATGAATAATTAGCAATTAATAATTAAGGGAGGTGCTAAGTAAGAGCTCTTTGCGTAGTATGTGTTTTTTTATAAAAAATAAAAAAATATAGTCTAAGTGTACTGGATCCTGAAAGCTATCGGGAGCATCCTTAGGGTCTTTGTGGTTTTATCTTTTCTCTGTGCTCTTTGTGTCTTCTTTGTGTCTTCTTTGTGTACTCTGTGGTAAGATTTTTTCTTTGCGGTAATTAATCAGTTATTAGAGCTTAGAACTTAGTTATTAGATAAAATAATTTTTCTGCCAACTTAGACTAATAAAATTCTTTCTTTGCGATTACTTCGCGTCTCTGCGGTGAAATCAATTCCCCATCATATACTTGCTGTAATGCACCAGTCCTAACCTTATTTTACCCGGATCAATGCTTTTATTCAGGTGTTCGTATATTGGCTGCAGGCCTTTATCATGACCAACAATGCGTGCAGCTTCGGCTATGCGGTTTATTTCGTCGTAACTAATAAACCGTGATATTTCAATGGCTTTGTCGCGTTCGTACAGGTGCGCAATATGCGAATAAACGGTTATGGAGTTTAAGCTTCGTTGTTGGGCTATCTGTTCGGGACTTAAACCTCTTTTTAGTAACTCGTAAGTCTGCAGGTAGGTACTGCCCCTGTCCTTTTCGCGTACCTTAAACTGTGCTATTACCTTTAGGAACAATCCTCCGTAACGGCGGCTTTTATATTCACCCACACCGGAAATATCAGCAAGCTCCTCTTTATTGTCGGGCCTTAGCGAGGCCATTTCGCGCAGTGAAACATCAGAGAGAATAACATATGCCGGTATACCTTCTTTATCGGCCAGTTGTTTACGCAGCTTGCGCAGAATATCGAACAGGTCCTCCTCCATGCGCATCTTTTTGCTTTGCGGACGGGCAATCGGCTCTTTTTGTTGGTTCTTATCTTTTAATCCAACCGGTCGTACCAGCTCTACAGCCAACTGACCTTTTAATACCTTTGCACTTTGCCGGGTGAGTTTCACCTTGTGGTTCTGATCGTAGGCAATTTCGATTAATCCCTGGTTCAGAAACTGAAGCATAAAGTATTGCCAGTCGAAATAACTGATATCGCCACCGGCACCAAAGGTCTTTATTTCGTTATACTTGTTCTCAAGTATCTCCTGTTTATTCGATCCCCGAAGTACATCGATAAGTGTACTCCCCGGAACATCTTCGTTAAGTCGTACAATGGCCGAAATAGCTTTCTGTGCCAGCACGGTTCCATCGAATGTTTTGGGCGGATTCTTGCAAACATCGCAATTGCCGCAATTCTCCTGACGATTTTCGTTGAAGTAATTCAGTAAAACTTTCCTTCGGCAGGTGCGCGCTTCGGCATACTGTTGCATGCGTTCCAGCTTTGCCAATTGTATGTCTTTTAGGGCACCCTCTTCGATAAACTGTCGCAGCTGGGTTACATCGGCAAAGCTGTAAAATAACAGCGTATCGCTTTTTAATCCATCGCGACCCGCGCGGCCAATCTCCTGGTAATAGCCCTCAATATTCTTTGGTAAATTATAATGAATCACCCAACGTACATTGGACTTGTCGATTCCCATGCCAAAGGCAATAGTGGCACAGATAATTGGTATATTATCGTTTATAAAATCTTCCTGGGTTTTAGAACGCTCTTCGGGTGTAAGTCCGGCATGGTAATAAGAAGCGTTTATTCCGGCAGCTTGTAGTTTTTCAGCCAGCGATTCGGTTGATTTCCGGCTTAAACAATAAACAATTCCCGACTGGTTGGGCCTATCGTCGATAAAGTCGATAATAGCCTTGTAACGATTGCGAGCAGGTAAAACCTTCAGGCTTAAATTAGGCCGGTCGAAGGATGCAATAAACTGCTTTGGATAGTTAAAACCAAGTTGTTTGCAAATATCTTTACGTGTAAGCTTATCAGCGGTAGCAGTAAGTGCAATTACCGGTACTTTCGGGAAGTTATGCTTCAGAAGTTTCAGTTTGGTATATTCAGGTCTGAAATCATGTCCCCAGTTGGAAATACAATGCGCTTCATCTATAGCAAACAGATTAATTTTTAGTTTTTTCAGAAATGACATAAACCAGGGCGTAACTAGTTTTTCCGGAGAAACATACAGGAGCTTTACCTTACCAGAATTAATAGCATCTTCAGCTTTGCGTTGTTGAGATTCACTTAAAGAGCTGTTCAGAAAAACCGCAGGAATTCCATTGGCTTTTAATCCTT
>Ga0209692_10004449_pt1 | contig 12652 bp, 9 predicted proteins | sample tdDd472_FD_187129 | JGI IMG/M metagenome (GOLD analysis project Ga0209692, IMG submission 187129) | Marine sediment microbial communities from the Atlantic coast under amendment with organic carbon and nitrate - tdDd47.2 (SPAdes)... | ecosystem: Environmental > Aquatic > Marine > Coastal >...
TAGTAATTCGCAGTAAGCTTGATGATCTTCCGGAGAAAGTACTTGTAGTTCGGTGATAGTAATCAGGGGATTCGCCATGGTTTTTTCTAGATGTACGCAGAAAGGTAGAAAAAGCTTCAATCTACTCTTTATAATTGGGGTTGGGTGCCGGAAATTGAGCCCCCATTCGAGTGAGCTTTTCCATCAATAATTTCTCCAACCTTTGTTTTCTCGCTGGCTCCTCGACAGAGAGATCCTGCTGCTCTCCAATATCTGTAGTCAAGTCGTAGAGTTCGCTTGTTTCCGTTTCGAAGTGTTTGACCAGTTTCCATTTGCCTTGTCGGATAGCGGCTCCGGGTTTCCAGGTGGATCCGTGATAGTGCGGGTAATGCCAAACTAAAGCATCACGTTCTATCTGCTTACCAGCCAATACAGGTCGGATACTATGCCCATCAAAGCTTGTTTTAGTTTTTAGATCAAGGTCAAGCAAATCCACTAAACTGGGGAAGATATCATGGCTAATGACAGGTTCATCGCTGATCGTGCCGGCTTGGGTTTTACCCGGGATATGTACCATCATGGGAACCCTTATTCCTCCTTCATAGCACCAACCTTTCCCCGCTCGTAAGGGACGAACAGCGGTAGGAGGCTTCCGCTTTTTACCCAATGTAGTGAGTCCACCGTTATCGGAAGTGAAAATCACGATCGTATTGTCCCACTGCCCGTTTGCTTTGAGTTGCGCTATTAATCGGCCTACATTATCATCCATTGCAGTCACCATCGAACCATAATCTCCTCGTGTTTGATACAATAAGGTATGCCCATCTCCTTCGTCAGCATGAAGCGGAGGTTGGCCGGCGGGCATCTTACGCGTATACGGCTCCATATGAGCTTTGCTGGCTTGAATAGGAGTATGTACGGTATAAAAGGAAAGCATTGCGAAAAAAGGAACAGATTCTTTCCCTTGTGCCTCCATAAATGAAAGCGTTTCTTGCGTTAAACGATCTGGGAGGTATTCTCCTTCCGGGCCATCCTCCAATTTTGGGTTTTTATAAGGAGAGTAATAACCGCCTGGTGGAGAACCCTTATGATGTCCTCCTATATTGATGTCAAACCCTTGGTCCTCGGGGTAATGGCCTTCTTCTCCCAAATGCCATTTACCAGCAAAAAAAGTGGTGTAGCCGTTATCTTTAAAAGCTTCGGCCAAGGTGTACTCTTCTAGGGCAAGTTCATCCCGATCCTGTAGATTGACGAGCTTCTTATTGGGAGGGTTTTGGCCCTTCAACCAGTCTGTGATACCTGTTCTAACTGGATTTTTCCCTGTCATGAGGGCCGCACGAGTCGGAGAGCAGACTGGGGAAGCAGAATAGGCATTGGTGAAGCGGAGGCTCTCCTTGGCAAAGGCATCGAGGCGCGGAGTATCATAAAATGAGCTACCGTAACAAGCCAAGTCGGTCCAGCCCAAGTCATCGACCAAGATCAGCAATACATTTGGCGGTTGGCCCTGAGTTGGGTTATGGCTACCTGATCGCTGACAGCTCCAACTATTGATAAGTAGGAGTAATCCAAAACTGACTAAAAGTATTTTATCTTTCATGTTGATATTCCTTTAGCACCTTGCAAGTTATTTCATCATGAGGTCTAATCATTAAAAGGTAGCCCGCCCGCCCGACAAATCAAAAATAAATCCGGTATTAAAACTGGCTTCTTTTGACACAATCCAGCAAGAGATGGCAGCAGCTTCATCCACCGTCCCGAGTCGCCCCATGGGGATTTTACTCGCCATATAATCGAGCATCGCTTTATCTGTATCTTGATTCATAGGGGTAGCAATGACGGCAGGAGCCAAGCCATTCACCGTAATTCCTTTGTCTGCAAACTCTTTTCCAACCCCTTTGACCAAGCCCATTAAGCCCGATTTGCTGGCTGCATAGCCGACCATTCCCGGATTACCTTCTTTACCGCCGATGGATGATATATGGAGAATCCTACCATAGGCAGCCTTTTCCATATGACCAATCACATATTTAGTAATTAAGAAAGCCCCGATTACATTAACCTGATGAACCTGTTGGAAAGTAGCCAGATCATAATCGGTTATTTTAGTTGCGGTGAGGCCTATGATGCCGGCACAGTTGACCAAGATATCTATCCGCCCATTCTCTTTCATGACCTCTTGTACTACTCGTTTAACCGCTGCCTCATCCGTAATATCCACTTCCAAACCAGTAGCGGGATAGCCTTCCTGTCTCAGTTGATGAGCTGTAGCTTCTACGGTTTTGGCTAAGACATCCAACAAGTAAACGATACCTCCTTCCTGAGCAATACGATGACCAATAGCTTGTCCGATGCCCCTTGCGCCCCCCGTAATGATGGCAACTTGATTTTCAAATCTTTTCATGTGATAATGGTGCTTGTGATATAAATTGTCTAGAAGTATGGAATTGATCCTTTGATTCTGAGTGGCGACTTAGCTCAAGCTCAAAAATAAGGGATAACTCACATTTTATTTTGGATAATAGACTTTCTGAAATGGTTTTATAGGAGAAAAAAGATGAATTTTGTGGCTGCCCAAGGCCCGCCCGGACCCTAATAGCCATAGCTCTTAAGGGGAACCTGTCCGGCGGCCAGACGGGGACGGAACGCAGTACCGATAGCTATCGGTAGCAAAAGACGCTTTTTGCTTCATACAAATTAGTTTAGAATAAAGTCTAATAGGGACGAAGCCTTTCAAAGGCTTTGTAGATGGCTAAATGAAGAATATTGGCATGATCCTGATCATCCATGTACTGAAAAAATGTTTTTACGTTACTGCTTTTTTCTTTTGCAGTTTAGCTGCTAAAGCGATAGCATCATTTTCCATGATTTCACCTTCCTGACCAACAGCAACCAAAATGGTGGTAGACGACTTGTAATCATCAGATAGACACTGTGGAAATTGAGCAAGTAAAGATTGATCATCTCACCACAGGCTAGGACTCACAATAATATAGTGGGGAAGATAAGTTTTAAAGCGCATAAAACTAGCGGATTTTTGCAGTTGTTTTGGGATAAAACCCTGTGTAGGAGGCGCTTTTTTAGAGCTAAAATTGAACTTATATGATGGCTATAATTTTACTCTGTCACAAATATTGAAAATAAAACAATTTGTAAAAAGATAAATATATAGCTTTGAAGCTTAAAATATGCCCCCAGTGAATTATAAAACAACTCTATATCTCTTTCTGGCAACCCTTGTCTTAGGTGTTTTGCTTTCTCAGGTGATAATCTATTCCTCTGTGCAGAAAAGTTTGTCGGATTCTCGCATTATTAATGTAGCTGGCAGCCAGCGTATGTATAGTCAAAAACTGGCAAAGACAGCACTTTTGTTTATCGATGACAATGATGCATCCAAAGGGCGTTTTGTATTCGAGGAGACTTTGGATCAGCTCGAAATGCAACATTGGGCGCTATTGCATGGCAGTGAAGAAATTGGCTTGTCGGGGAGTTGGGGAAACAGTCCTGTTGCCCAATCTCTTTTCGATTCTATGCAAGACGCCTATCATGGCCTAACCTCTTCGAGTCGGCGCCTACTGAATGGTACTGACCCCTTGGCGTATCCTGATATCATCGCGGATATACTAACTTATGAACAAAAATTCCTACCCTTGATGGATGCCATTGTAGGGAATTATGAAAGAGAAGCGCAAGGACGAATTGAGCATTTGCAGCAGACGGGTATGATGATTGCTGGTTTTTTGGTGGTTTTGATGATCGGGTGTGTTCTATTATTGATTCAACCTGTATTGAAAAAACTGGATCGGAAAAACGAAAAACTAACCCAAATCAATCAAGATTTATTGAATCAAAAGGAGCAATTAGTGGTAGAAACGGGGGAAATTAAAGAAGAGATTGAATACCTAACCATTGCCAAACAGAAAGCAGAGGAAGCCACTTTGGCTAAATCGAATTTTTTATCCAACATGAGTCATGAGATCAGGACGCCGATGAATGCTGTGATTGGGATGACACATGTTCTCTTAGAAGAAAACCCTCGAACTGATCAAAGAGAACACTTGGAAACGGTTATGTTTTCTGCCGAAAATTTGCTCGTGATCATCAATGATATCCTGGATTACAGTAAAATGGAAGCCGGGCGTATGGTCATTGAGCGCACCAACTTTGATATTCGAGAAGTCATCAACAACATCTATAAAACACTGGCTCCTAAGGCTAAGGCTAGACGGTTGATTTTCCAATTGGATATGGAAGAGGATGTACCAAGGTATCTTTTGGGTGACCCAACTCGCTTGACGCAAGTGTTGATTAATTTATTGAATAATGCCATCAAATTTACGGAAGAGGGGAAAATTAGCCTAGTAGTACGACAGCAGAGCAAACCTAATCAGGGGGAATCTAAGCTCTCATTTGAAGTCAAGGATACGGGTATTGGTATCCCAAAGGAGAAACAAGAACAAATTTTTGAAAGCTTTTCACAAGCGGACGAGCATACCACTAGAGTATTTGGTGGGACGGGCTTAGGACTAGCCATTACCAAACGCTTGGTGGAGCTGCAAGGTGGATGGATAAAACTGCAAAGTGAGGTAGGAAAAGGTTCATGCTTTTCTTTCAGTTTGACCTATACGATTGGAGAAGCGCCCAGTGAGTTACTGACAGAAACGCAAAATGTCTTGAAACAAAAAGGCATTAAAGGCGTGGAGCGAATCTTGATTGTGGAAGATAACCTGTTTAATATCAAGGTCGTGAAACGAATTTTGAAATTTTGGGATATGGAAATCGATATTGCCAAAGATGGCTATGAAGCACTGGAAAAGGTGAAAGAGAAAGACTACAATCTCGTTTTGATGGACCTTCAAATGCCACGGATGGACGGTTATCAGGCGACGGAAACGATTCGTAGTTGGGGCGAAAACAAATATCAATCTTTACCCATTATCGCCCTCTCGGCTTCTGCTTTGGCCGATTTCCGGAAGCGGGCCTTTGATGTTGGAATGAATGATTTCCTGACCAAGCCTTTTAAGCCCAAAGACCTTTATCAAACCATCGAGCGGCATGCTATACAGCTGCGAGCCTAGATTTGGACACGCATTAGTTATTTATTTTTCATTCCTTAGGTTTAGCTTGCCCTTAAAAGATTCTCCAGTCTGGCTTATTCTCAAAAATGGATTGATTAATGAGCTGGAAAATAAGCATTCGGCTGTCATCATCTAGAATATCCGGGGCATAAACTTGATTTTCTATGGCTTGATCCTGCATCATCGCGTAAATAGTTAAGGCCGAAATATAGGAACCCAAAGGACTCGGATGAATAGTATCCGTATCCCATAAAATCACATCTATTTCTTGTAAGACAATTTTCCACATAATTCCTGCTGGCGCAATCCGAATACCGACTTGATCACCTACCGCTATATAATTTCGCCTTATTTGATTCTGCATTTGTTGATAGGTACATATAGTAGGATGGGCAGAGCAATCAAGGGCTCCGTCTTTGTAGGCATGTGTCATGTAGAGGAGTAGTTCTGTTTCCTTATTATTAGCTCTTACCAGGTTTTTCAATGTCGATACGAAAGGGTAAAAACTTGCCGCTGCTTCATTAGTGGGTAAGGCGGCTAAGCTGGCATTTTCTTGCAAGATGACCCAATCCCAATTTTCTTGTTGCACTGCATCCAGTGTTTGTTGACTAATGGAATGTTCTTGCAGGCTATAACCACCCGGTGCAACCACCACAATTAGAATGCTATCCGTAAAACCAGAGGAGGCGGTAATTTCCTTGATGGTTTGTGGCAAATCATGGTAATAGGTATGACTATTGCCAAGCAATAAAACTTTGAGAATGTCGTCGTCTGTTGAATTGGGGGAGGGCGAAGTTTCAACTGCTTGCTTTTTACAATGAAATAAGGAACCGACAGCAAGTAAGCCCATGAGGCATAAAAGGGGAGGGATTTTCATACAAATAAGTTTTTTAAGTAATGGACAAAGAATAAGTTTCGCATTTTGAGATAGAGATTTTGGTGCTAGACAAGGCATTTTTTGAAGTGATAGCAGCGCTATCGCTGAAAAAAATAACGCAGTATAGCGCCAAAAGATCATATGCAAAATCGGGAAGTTATTTTTTGATCATTACTAAACAACTTCATACCTAAGTGTTCATTTTAGCCAAAAATGAGCACTTAGGTCTTAAGAAAGCTTTAAAAAAATGAAAATAAGACACAAATTATCCCTAAAGCTATACCTTCGCCACGAAGTTTACTATTTCTGTCATTAAAACCAAGCTATAATGAAAAAACTGTTCTTAAGCTTATTTGTATTCACATGTTTAGCTGGACAAGTTTTTGGTCAAATTCAGACCCCTCAACCAAGCCCTACTTCTCAGATCAAGCAGACGGTGGGTCTAACTGATGTTTCTATTGTTTATTCTCGTCCAAGTATGAAAGGACGTACCATCTTCTCGGCAGATGGATTGGTACCTCACAACGATGTATGGCGATTTGGTGCTAATCAAGCGACCAAGATCTCTTTCAGTGACGACGTGAAAGTGGGAGGAAAAGCGATTAAAGGCGGTGATTACGCTGTTTTGGCTAAGCCTAGCGATAAAAGTTGGGAAGTTATGTTTTTCCCATATGAAGGCGGTAACTGGGGAAGTTATGTGGAGAAAACGCCAGCGGCCACGGCTAAAGCAGATGTACAAGCACTTCCTTTTTCTGTAGAGTCCTTTACGTTGATGTTGGGAGATTTGACTTCTACTTCAGCTAACCTTTATGCGATGTGGGATAAGACTTCTGTAAGTATTCCTATCGAAGCAGAGGTGGACAAAAAAGTGATGGCTAGCATCGACAAAATAATGGCGGGACCTAGTGCAAATGATTACTATGCAGCTGCTTCTTACTATCACGACGCAGGTAAAGATCTCAACAAAGCATTGGAAATGATCCAAAAAGCAACCAAGGTTGAAAAACCAGCTTTTTGGCAAGTACGTCGCGAGGCACTTATCCTAGCTGATCTCGGTAAAAAAGAAGCTGCTATTGAAGCCGCTACCAAATCCAAGGAATTGGCAGAAAAGGCAGGTAACAAAGATTACGTACGTATGAATGAAAAGTCCATAAAAGAATGGGCTGCCAAGAAGTAATTCTATTTTATATACGTATAAAATAAATGTTTTTTGGGCTTTGAAGACAATTTGTCTTCAAAGCCCAACTTCTTTAGGCCCTATTTATTTGATAAATTGACCATAATCTGGTATATTGCCAATGTAAATACCCAGTAAAATCCCGAATAAGCTTACTATCTAAAAATGGGGATAATATAAGGTTTTATTCATATTAAAATATTTTTTTATGTATATAACCTCCTCTTTTAGTGGTAGTAAGCAAATTACCATGAACGACCGAGTGATGTTTATTACCCTATGCAATTAAACTAAATCTCAATTCCCATGATCATTTTGTTCATCCTATTGATCGTTTTACTACTTTTCAAATTTGATGTAGTAAACGAGGCATTTTAAGTGGACATTTAAATTCCAATCTGCTTAAAAAAACAAAAAAAAGGATTTCGCTTTTACAAGTGAAATCCTTTTTTCATGGCTGTTAATCAAGCCCATTTGTTATGCCCTGAAACGGGCTAAATCTTACCCATAAGTACTAGCCGTCCCGTTCCGGTCATGCAATAACCAAGCCAGCAGCATCACCAGTAAACACCCTATCGGGTTTAACCATAAAAAGGAGATAGATAGAATGCCATAAGTATTTAAGGCAAATAGACCTAAAATACAAGCCTCACCAATGACTGCTGCTATGAATATAGCATTGCCGCCTACCTTCTTCATCAAAAAAGCAACCAGGAAAATCCCTAAAATTACACCATAAAATAAAGAGCCAATGATATTGACTGCTTGGATCAGGTTTTCAAATAGACTGGCGGTAACCGCAAATATGAGCGCGATCACGCCCCACATCAAGGTGAAAAACTTCGAAGCCCTGAGATAGTGCCGGTCATCTTTATTTTTGGCAAAGGACCGTTTGTAGAGATCAATAACGGTGGTGGTGGCTAAGGCATTCAATTCGGAGGCCGTAGAAGACATCGCTGCCGAAAAGATGACAGCCAGCAGCAGACCGACCAACCCAATTGGAAGATAGTTGATGATAAAGGTGATGAAAACATAATCTTTGTCATTGTCATGCAAATTCAATTCAGCATTCTCGATAACTTCACCCGCTTTTTTACGAAGGTCCTTCTGTTGTTGGTGCAAGGCCATCACCTTTTCCTGGGCTTCATCGATGGCCGCTTCATCTTTTGCCCGCATGGCGTTCACCAATTGATCTATCTCTAGCTGCTGGGCTTCAAATACCTTAGTATGATCTTCATCGAGCGCCTGGTATTCGGAATAATAACTGCTCTCAGCGAGTTTATCAATATTGGCAGAATTGAAGTGCAGTGGTGGTTTCGTGAAGAGGAAGAATACAAAGACCATGATTCCGACAAATAGCACTAAAAACTGCATCGGAACCTTCAGTATACCATTAAAGAGTAAACCCAAGCGACTTTCATTCAATGACTTCCCAGATAAATATCGCTGAACTTGAGACTGATCGGTACCGAAGTAAGATAGAAAGAGGAAAACACCTCCAAAGATGCCCGACCATATATTGTAACGATTGGATAAATCAAATTCAAAATCTACAACATTCAGTTTACCCATTTTTCCCGCTACTCCCAGTGATTCCATAAAACTGATATCCGCCGGTAATTGATTGGTAATGATAAAAGCAGCGAAAATCATTCCCGAGAGTATCACAATCATTTGCTGCTTTTGAGTGACACTGACCGCCTTTGTCCCCCCCATTACGGTATAGAAAATCACAATAATACCAATAGAAAACACGGTGATATTGAGTGACCACCCCAAAATGGTGGACAAGATAATAGCCGGTGCGTATATGGTAATACCTGCCGCCAAACCTCGCTGTACCAGAAAAAGTATGGCAGTGAGCGATCGGGTTTTTAAATCAAATCGCCCTTCCAGGTACTCATAGGCGGTATACACCTTTAATTTATAGTAGATGGGGAGGAAGAATATACAGATAATCACCATTGCGATCGGCAATCCAAAATAAAATTGCGCAAAACCCATTCCATCATTGTAAGCTTGACCGGGTGTGGATAGAAAGGTGATCGCACTAGCTTGGGTCGCCATGACGGAAAGGCCAATGGTCCACCATTTTAGGTCTCTATCTCCTAACAAGTAGCTTTGAACATTATTGATCTTCCTAGTCTTGTAAACTCCATAGGCCACAATTCCAATTAGTGTGCCTAACATGATCGTCCAGTCGAGTAAATGCATCAGTAAAAAGTCATTTCGAAACTACCCCAAATGGTAATTTGGTTAAGGAATGTAGGGTCTATAGCTTAAGAAAACGCCCTAGTGAATAAGAAGAATAATGTAATTATGATGGTATGTGAGATGAGGACAAATATATATAAGTGGCTCCAAGACTTGAAAATAGGTGGTTTTTCATCTTGGGTAGCATCGTTTGGGTCAATGGCAGAAGAAGATTCCATACTAAAATTGAATGTTGCTCATACGCCAATCAAAATGGTTAGAGCAAGCTATTAAATAATCAAAAATCTAAAGGCGCTTGGCCTTTCTTTATGCGGTGATGTGTACGCAATGATCGCGGTCGTAGCAGGTAAAATTGACTACTGCATCACGAATAAAACGACACAAGACAATTAAATGTAATAACCGTTTAGAAGAGAGAGAATCCGTTCCTTATCTATTAGGATGGGAACAGAGGGGTAGAAATGTTAAATTCAAATTTGTGGGCTGTATATAACTACCCAAAAATAAAACCCTATTCCATTTATCTACTTCCAACGCTTATATTTAACCTGCTCTTAACTTTTTACCCATCCCGCCAGTTCTCACACCCTTGCTATTGCGTGCCTGTCTAGCCCAGCCGCCCGATAAGGGTGACATTACCCTTCACCTTATCACCAATATTGACCTCAATCTGGGTATTCAGCGGTAAAAACAAATCTACACGAGAACCAAATTTAATGAATCCCATCTCGCTACCCTGTATGACTTCATCTCCTTTCTCAAGATAATTCTTGATCCGGCGAGCTACTGCCCCCGCAATTTGACGAAGCAGGATTTCTCCTTGGCTATTAGCAATGACTACCGTTGTTCGTTCATTTTCAGTGGAAGACTTCGGATGCCAGGCTACCAAGTATTTACCAGGGTGATATTTCACATAGTTTACAATCCCACTGATTGGATTTCGATTCACATGCACATTGGTAGGCGACATGAATATAGAGACTTGCAATCTTTTATCTTTAAAGTACTCTGGTTCTTCTGCTTCTTCAACGACGACTACTTTCCCATCTGCTGGGGCGTATATCCAACGGTCATCCGTCGCAACAATTTCCCGACTAGGATTCCTGAAAAACTGCAACACCAATCCAAATAGGACTAATGAAACGAATATCGAGAGCCCCAATACTTGTGGTGCAGCATAATATATCGCTGCATTGAGTAAAAGCAAGAACAAGCTTACTAAACTTAGTATGATTGTTCCTTCCTTATGTATTCTCATTCCTTCTCTTGTTTATCTTTTTTAATTCATTCACCCATTCACTGTCTTTTCACCACTTCACTCATTCACCTCTTCACTCATTCACCCTACCCCCTCACCCAAAGCAAGTAAGCCGCCGCAAAAGGTAGCATAAAAATGAAACCATCAAAGCGGTCAAGGAGGCCGCCATGGCCGGGGAGAAGACTGCCAGAATCTTTGATCTGATGACTGCGTTTAAGCATAGATTCCACCAAATCGCCAAGGCTGCCAAAAATAGCAATAATAATGGCAAGTACCATCCAATTCATCAAATTGAGTTCTGGAATGTAAAGGCTGAGGATATAAGCCACCAGAAAAGTTACTGCCACGCCCCCCATCGTACCTTCCCAGGTTTTCTTAGGCGAAATTCTTGGAAAAAGTGGCGTTTTACCCCATTGCGAACCGATAAAGTAAGCCATCGTATCATTCGTCCAAGTCATCAACAGCAAACCAAATACAGTAGTGGCATAGAAATATTCGCCCGAAAAGGCGATGAAATCGAGCAAGGCAAAGGGAATGCCGATGTAGAAAAGGCCCAATACGAGATAGGCTATATTCGTGAAGGGCTTTTCAGACTGTGTGTACAACTCAAAAACGAAGCACAAAAAGACGAAGGGAGAAAAAAGCAAGGCCGCCATGACAATGAAGCTTTCCCGGTCTGGAATGAAATTCAATTGTACGATAGAAGCCAATATAAAGGGCATAATTCCTAATCCTAATCCAATTAGTTTTCGATAAAAGTCCTTTTTGGCCTCATTATGTAAAACAAGGCCCAAAAACTCCCACAGGCAGAGCGCCGTGATCAATGCAAATAAACCGATAAATGAGTAACGTCCTCCAAAAAGTCCCCCCAGCATTACGATGACAAAAACAATTGCCGTAAATGCTCTTTTAAGCAATCCTTTCATTCCTTGTTTCGTCTTGTGTTTTAGTGTATTGAGATAGATACCAGCCCCCGCCAATTAGCAAAACAAGCGAACCTAGTCCAATTAGTAAATTGGGCATTTCATCTTGGGCGCTTAAGGCTTCCATTTCAGTTTGGTACAAATAATAAGCAACGATCTGCAGACCGTTGTAGAACAGGTGTATAATAATAGGAATCCAAAGATTGCGACTCCAATAGAAAAGGTAACCGAGTAAAGCCCCCAGAATGAGCCGTGGTATGAAACCTTCAAATTGCATATGGAAAGCACTGAAAATTACCGCACTAAGCCAAATCGCAGCATGAGGATTCTTCATCCGCTTCCGGAGTTCCTGCTGCAAGATACCCCTAAAAATAAGTTCCTCCCCAATAGCCGGGGCAACAGCCATTACTATCAGGGTGAAAAGTAACTCCCCTATACTATTCATGGTCAGCAAACCCGCTATCATATCTTCGGCTTGTCCTTCTAAACTACTGGCCCAATTCGGCAAGGGAAGCGCTTGGTTGACCCAATAGCTCAACTGCGCAAATGGAAACGAAGCTAATAACCAAATAATGCCCGCCACAATAAAGAAGGAAGTAGGAGGAAAATTCAACCGCAAACTAGACCACCACTGCCGCTTATAAAAGAGGTAGGCCGTCGCTATACCTGGGAGAGTAAACGTCGCTAGGTGACTGAGTAAGCTCACAGATCGAAAAAATTGTCGTTCACCAAAGGGTGTGTCAGCATTTATATTTTGCATGGCTCCCAGTGATATCCCCCAGATCTGACTCAACAGCAAATTGAGTAGTGATCCCAAGAGTGAACCCACCACCATGCTAATGAATAGGAAGCCAAACACCATTAGTATTGGCATCCTTTGCGGATTGTTAATGGAAGGTGAGGATAGCGGTTCCATGCAGGTATTTTTTGTATTTTTGCTGCGACTTTAAAACACGCCTTGACGCGTTTTGTTGCTTCAAGCGAGGCCTGAAATGGCTGCTAAATTAATTAATTAACTTAGGAATGATGACTTCTTCCCTAATTTTTGCGTAGTGGTGATGAGTAGTTGAAAGGCGAGCCCTCGCTTCTATCTTAGTCCACCCAAGGTTGAGTCGCCCAAGCCTTAGCCGCATCATTCCTTAAATGAGG